>Ga0255336_100559_pt1 | contig 52359 bp, 45 predicted proteins | sample MeOH1_35cm_T3_17_FD_189102 | JGI IMG/M metagenome (GOLD analysis project Ga0255336, IMG submission 189102) | Sandy soil microbial communities from University of British Columbia, Vancouver, Canada - MeOH1_35cm_T3_179 | ecosystem: Engineered > Artificial ecosystem > Sand microcosm > Unclassified ... | reverse complement strand
CTGAACGAACGTGAGCGGCGTGAGCACGACCATCGCCTCTCACGCCATCCGATACCCCTTACCGCCCCACCGCCCGCGCCCCGCCCTGCACGGCCGCGCGCCGGCGCTTGAACACGTACCCGGCCCACATCACCACCAGCCACGCCGGCACCAGCCATACTGAAACGGACAGACCGGGCGTCATTGCCAGAATCACGAGGATCAATGCCATGAACGCGAGGCAGATCCAGTTGCTGACCGGAAACCAGAACGACTTGAATACGAGCGTCTCGCCTGCCGCGACCATCGCCTTGCGCGACTTGAGATGCGTGAGGCTGATCAGCGCCCAGTTGAGCACGAGCGCCGCCACCACCAGCGCCATCAGCAAGCCGAGCGCTTCGGCCGGAATCAGGTAGTTGACGATCACGCACGTGAACGTGGCAAGCGCGGACAAACCGATCGCCATATACGGCACGCCGCGCCGGTCGACCTTCATCAGCGCGCGCGGAGCGTTACCCTGCTCCGCGAGACCGTACAGCATGCGGCTGTTCGCATAGACGCCGCTGTTGTACACCGACAGCGCCGCGGTCAACACCACCACGTTGAGGACGTTCGCGGTCAGCGTCGAGCCGATCTGCGAGAAGATCATCACGAACGGACTGCCGCCGGCCGCGACCTCGTTCCACGGATACAACGACAACAGCACCGTCAGCGAGCAAATGTAGAAAATCAGAATCCGGTAGATCACCTGATTCACGGCCTTTGGAATGCTCTTCTGCGGCTCGTCGGCTTCCGCCGCCGTAATGCCGATCAACTCCAGCCCGCCGAACGAGAACATGATCACCGCGAGCATCATGAACAGACCATGAAACCCATGCGGGAAAAAGCCGCCGTGGGCCCAGAGGTTGGCGATCGACGCTTGCGGGCCGCCGTGGCCGCTGATCAGCAGATAGCCGCCGAACACGATCATGCCGACCACCGCCGCGACCTTGATGATCGCGAACCAGAACTCCGTTTCGCCGTAGGCTTTGACGTTGGCGAGATTGATCGCGTTGATGCCAGCGAAGCACACCAGCGCCGACACCCACGTCGGCACGCCGGGCCACCAGTAGTGAACATACGTGCCGACAGCGGTCAGCTCGGCCATACTCACGAGCACATACAGCACCCAGTAATTCCAGCCCGACAGAAAGCCGGCAAAGTCGCCCCAATACTTGTACGCGAAGTGGCTGAACGAACCGGCCACCGGCTCCTGCGCCACCATTTCCCCCAACTGCCGCATGATCATGAAGGCGATGATGCCGCCGATCGCGTAGCCGAGAATCATCGACGGACCGGCTGCCTGCAACACGCTGGCGGAGCCGAGAAACAGGCCGGTGCCGATCGCGCCGCCCAGCGCGATGAGCTGGATGTGGCGATTCTTGAGCCCCCGCTTCAGGCCGTCTTGCTGCTGTGCACTATTCAAATTGCGCCCCAGTGTATGAATATCGATCACCCGATCGGACTTATGGTCCGGGCCGGCCGAACCTGAAATTTTACCGTGGCCGATATTACCTAAATACTGGGAGCAACCCGCGCTTGGTTCTGCGCCGCACTTAACGGCAAGGATAGTGATTGTCACTGGCGCAGGGCTTCTGTATGTTGCCCTAGTCGGGCTTTCAGCCTCCGGAGATTCAACATGTCGCCCAAACGTCTGCTTTGCGCCGCTGCTTTGTGTCTCTGCTTCCCCGCGGCCGCCGCTCTCGCCCAAACCGCCGCGCCGGCCACGCCGCCCACCGCCGCGCCTCCCGTGGAACCCGCTGCCGAGCCGCCCATCGAGCCGGGTATGGAGACGAGCGCACCCGAAGCCCCTGCTCCCGCACCCGTGGCGCCCGCCGCACCGCCCGTGAAGGCTGCCGCCGCGCCGCCTCCCGCCGCGCCCATGACCGGTCCGGTACGCAATGTCGTGCTGGTTCACGGCGCGTTCGTCGACGGCTCGAGCTGGAACGGTGTGGTCGCCAAACTTCAGCAGAAAGGCTATCACGTGAGTTCGGTGCAGAACCCGCTCACCTCGCTCGCCGACGATGTCGCCGCGACCCGCCGCGTCCTCGCACGCCAGGACGGGCCGACCATGCTGGTGGGGCATTCGTGGGGCGGCGTCGTGATCACCGAAGCGGGCGCGAACGCGCCGAACGTCGCGGGCCTCGTCTATATCGCGGCGATCGCGCCGGACCTGCACGAGTCGACCGTGGATCTGATGAAGCGCGCCGCGCCAATGCCCGCGGGTGCGAGCATCATCAAGGATCCGAGCGGCTTCCTCTGGCTCGATCGCACGAAATACCATGCAGATTTCGCCGCGGACGTCCCCGAGAATCTGACGCGCGTGCTTGCCACCGCGCAGGTGCCGATTGCCGCAACGGCCTTCAGTGAAACGGTCAGTCAGGTCGCCTGGAGGGAAAAGCCGTCGTGGTACGTGATCACGACACGCGACCGGGCTGTGTCGCCGGAAGTCGAAAGATTCATGGCCGACCGCATGGGTGCGAAAGTCGTGCCGATGGCGTCGAGCCACCTGGCGCCGGTATCGCACGCGGGCGCGATTGCCGACGTGATCGATCGCGCGGCGCGTGAGCTGAGCCGGCAGCAGTAGTCCCGTTCAGGCGCATTCGCGAGTGTCCTTCGCGCAATACCGGTTCGATGCTCTCCCGCAGTACGATTCGATTGGGACACCATAGGTTTCCGAGCCTCCGGCGTTCAACGCAACATGAACGACATCGCCGACAGGCAGTTCAGCACGCGCACCGCATGTTCCGCCGACGCCGCGCTGAATCGCAGGGTGACTGCATCGACGCGCGTGAGCGTCGGCCATTGGCAAAACAGATCGGCAAGCGCGCTGGTTTGCACGCGCAGTTCGCATTCCAGCGGCTTCGTTTGGGCGTGCGAGGATTCCCGCGCATACCCGTTGGCGAGATGCTGCTGAACCACTTCGCGCGCGGCGCTCCCGATCGCCGCGCGCGCGTTTGCCGGTGACTGCGTGACGCCGCTCGCATGCCCGGTCGCGCTCTTGGTGACGACGAAACGCGCGCCCGGGAAACGCGGCGCGGTTTCTTCGGCGAAAACGTCGTCGCCGGATAAAAGCCCGACCCGTGCGCCATATTCTTCCGCCAGCGCGCCATATACGCCCGCCTCGCCGACCTCGACGCCGTTCAGCGAAACGCGTGCGAAGGCGAAACTGTTGATCGTATGTGCAAGGACGCCGCGCGTTTGGGACATGGCGTGATAGCCGATCATGAAGACCAGCGCCGCGCCGTATTCGAGCCCGGCCATCATGCCGAGCGTGCGCGGTTTGCCGAGCACCACCTGAGCGCGCGCATCGAGCAGGTCAGGTAGCAGATTGCGAAAGCCGCCATGAGAATCGTTGACCCATACTTGCGTCGCGCCGCCGGCGAATGCGCCTTCGATCGCGGCGTTGGCTTCGAGCGTCATCCAGCGGCGCGCCGCTTCGTATTCGCTGTTGCCCGCGCGCGTTTGTTCGGGATGAAACACGCCGGCAATGCCTTCGATATCGACGGAAATGAGGACTTTCATCGGGGAGCGGGCTTGAGTAGTTGGACGAGATCGGGAACGCTGTCACGCAGCGACAGACGCCGATGGCCATCGCGTCCGGCCACGGAAGCAGCACGCCACAAGGCGTCGAGAATCGCCTGCTCGACGCTGTCCGCGCAGGCGCGAAAGAGCGGGTCAAGACGCTCGTCGGCGAGCAGCGGCGGCAGCGTAATGAAGTCGGCCCCGTGCGGCACGGTATAAGCCGTTGAAAACGCCAGCGCGATATCGCCGCTGCCATGTCCATATACCGAACCGGTGCGCGCGAGACCTGCCCCCGCGCGTAACGAAAGGCGCTTGAGTTGGCGCGCGTCGAGCGGCGCATCGGTGGCGACGATCATGATGATCGAGCCTTGCTCGGGTTTCGTCGCCGGCGTGGCTGACAATGCAGCGGTCTCCACTTTGGCAGCACGTTCGGCCAGCATGCGACCGAGCGGCGTACCGTCGACAGTCAGCATCGGCAGGCGGCCGAAGTTCGCCAGCACGAGTGCGCCGACGGTATAACTGCGACCGGCTGCGCTCACCACGCGCGACGCGTTGCCGATGCCGCCCTTCAGATCGAAGCACGACATGCCCCGGCCCGCGCCGACCGATCCGCTCGCGACATCCGAACTCGTGGCTGCCCAAGCTTCGTCGAAATGCTGCCCGGTGACGGCGAGCGCCTGGATGTCGTTCAGATAGCCGTCATTGCATTCGAACACCAAAGGATTGACCGTCGACCACTCGCGTCCGATCTGCGGATCGGCACGCACCGCCGCGCGAATCTGCGCCTGCGCGACAGCGGCGACGCTGAATGTGTTGGTCAACGCGATCGGCGTTTCCAGCGTGCCGAGTTCTTCGACCTGCACGAGCCCGATGCTTTTGCCGAACCCGTTGATCACCGAAGCCGCCGCCGGCACCTTGTCGAGAAAGGGATCCCCGTCATGCGGACGAATCACGGTCACGCCGGTTTGCACGGCGCCTTCATCGAGCGTGCAGTGCCCGACTGTCACGCCCGGCACGTCGGCAATCGTGCCGAGCGGACCCGCCGGCAATGTGCCGACATGCGGCGCGTTTTGAATCTTTGGCAAATTCATGGCCGGTCTAGCTTCGGATCGAGCGCATCGCGCAGTCCGTCGCCGAGCAGATTGAACGCCAGCACGGTCAGGAAAATCGCCAGACTCGGAAACAGCGCGATATGCGGTGCCGTCACCATGTCGGCGCGCGCTTCATTGAGCATCGCGCCCCACTCGGGCGTCGGAGGTTGTGCGCCGAGGCCGAGAAACGACAGGCTTGCCGCCGTGATGATCGAGGTACCGATACGCATCGTGAAGTACACCACCACCGAAGAAATCGTCCCCGGCAGAATGTGCCGCACGATGATGGTCCAGTCCGACGCGCCGATGCTGCGCGCCGCCTCGATATACGTGAGCTGCTTGAGCATCAGCGTATTGCCGCGCACGAGCCGCGCGAACGCCGGAATGCTGAAGATCGCCACCGCGCAGATCACGTTAATCATGCCGTTGCCGAGAATCGCCACCACGCCGATCGCCAGCAGAATGCCGGGAAAAGCGAACAGCACGTCGGCGACGCGCATCGTGATGCGATCCCACCAGCCTTCGTAATAGCCGGCCAGCAAACCGAAGAGCGTTCCGATCACCGCGCCGATCGCAACGGACAGAAAGCCTGCTTCGAGCGAAATGCGCGAACCCGCGAGAATGCGGCTGAAAATATCGCGGCCCAGCGAATCCACGCCGAACCAGTGCGCGGCGGACGGCCCTGCGTTCAACGCATCGTAGTCGAAGAAATTCTCCGGATCGTACGGCACGATATGCGGCGCCGCAATTGCAAGCGCGATCAATAACAGCACGAAAATGCCGGCGGCAAGCGCCACATGCTGCTTACGGAATTTGCGCCAGAATTCGCTCCACGGCGTGCGGATCGCAGGCTCGGCTTTCACGGTGCTGGCCGCATTCGGCTCGGTGGCGGTCGTGCTCATGCGGGCCTCACTTGAAACGGATGGTCGGGTTGATCACGGCGTACAGCACGTCCACGACCAGATTGATGATGATGAATTCCAGCGAGAACAACAGCACTTCGGCCTGGATCACCGGATAGTCGCGCATCGACACGGCATCCACCAGCAGGCGTCCGAGGCCCGGCCAGTTGAACACCACTTCGACCACGATCGAGCCGCCCAGCAGAAAACCGAATTGCAGACCCATCATCGTGATGACGGGAATCATCGCGTTGCGCAGGCAGTGTTTGACGATCACGAGAGGTTCGGGCACACCCTTTGCGCGCGCGGTGCGCACGAAGTCTTCGTTCATCACCTCGACGAACGATGCGCGGGTGAAGCGCGCCATCACCGCCGCGACAGCCGCCCCGAGTGTAAGCGACGGCAGCACATAGCTCTGCCACGAACCATCGCCGACAATCGGCAGCCAGCCGAGCTTCACCGAAAAAATCTCCATCAGCAGCATGCCGAGCGCGAACGCGGGAAACGAAATGCCCGATACCGCCAGCGTCATGCCGAGGCGGTCGGGCCAGCGGTTGCGCCATACGGCCGAGACGATGCCGATGCCCATACCCAGCACGACCGCCCACACCATGCTGGCGAGCGTGAGCAGTAGGGTCGGCATGAAGCGTTCGCCGATTTCCTCGCTGACCGGGCGTTTGCTGCGCGTGGAGACGCCGAAGTCGCCGTGCGCGATCTTCACGAAGAAGCTGGCGAACTGCTGCGGCATCGGTTTGTTCAGGCCGAGGTCGGCGCGCACCAGAGCGACCGTCGCCTCGTCCGCTTCGGGACCGGCGGCGAGCCGCGCCGGATCGCCCGGCAACAGATGCACGAACAGGAACACCAGCACGGCGACGATGAAGAGCGTCGGCAGCAGGCCAAAGAGACGTTTGACGAGGAAGTTCAGCATGGAACCCAATCCGGCAATGATGCGGGCAACGAAAGATCTTGTGCAGCGCGTAGTGGAGCAAAGCAGTGACCGCCCAGTGCGGGCGTGCCAATGAAACGGCACGTCCGCGAGCACAGTCAATTCATTACTTGATCGCGATCTCGTCGAAGTTGAACGAACCGTCCGGAGCCACATAAGCACCCGACAGACGCTTGCTGCGCGCGTACACCACCTTCTCCTTGACGAGGAAGATCCACGGCGCGTCGGCCCAGATGCGTTTTTGCGCGTCGGTGTAGAGTTCGGCTTTCTTCGTGCGGTCGGTGGTTTCGAGCGCCTGCTTCAGATCGCTGTCGACGGCGTCGTTCTTGTAGTACGCGGTATTGACCATCTTGGGCGGGAACGAGACGGATGCGAGCAGCGGCGTGATCGCCCAATCGGCTTCACCCGTCGACGACGACCAGCCCGCGTAGTACATCCGCACCGGCGCGGTCGCGGCGTCCTGCGCGCTCTCCACCTTGGCGACCCGTTGACCGGCCTCGAGCGCTTCGACTTGCGCCTTGATGCCCACTTGCGCGAGTTGCTGCTGCACGAACTGGATCACCTTCTGCGCGGTCGAGTAGTTATACGCGGACCACAGCGTGGTTTCGAAACCGTTCGGATAGCCCGCTTCCTTCAGCAGCGCGCGCGCCTTGGCCGGATCGTACGGCCACGGCCCCTGCTTCACCGCATAGTCGACGCCTTGCGGCACCACGCCGTCGGCCGGCGTCGCGTAACCGGCGAACGCGACCTTGGTGAGTGCGTCCTTGTTGACCGCATAGTTCAGCGCCTCACGCACCTTCGGATTGTCGAACGGCTTCTGGTTCACGTTCAGGCTGATATAGCGCTGAATGATCGACGGCGACGCGATCAGATCGACCTTCGGGCTCGACTGCAATTGCGCGGCCTGCTCGAACGGCACCTGGAACGCGAAATCCGCTTCGCCGGTACGCATCAACGCGGCCCGCGTGTTGTTGTCGACCACCGGTTTCCAGTCGATCGCATCGACCTTCGGGTAACCCTTCTTCCAGTAGCCGGCGAACTTCTTCACCGTCAGGTCGCCGGCAGGATCCCACTTCACCATTTCGAACGGACCGGTGCCGACCGGATGGAACGCAATGTCCTTGCCGTACTTTTTCAGCGCGTCCGGAGAAATCATCACCGCCGACGGATGCGCGAGCACATTGATGAACGCCGAGAACGGCGCCTTCAGCGTGATCTTCACCGTGTACGCATCGACCACCTCGGTCTTCTCGATGCGGTTGAACATGTTGTAGCGCTTGAGCTTGTTCGCCGGATCGGTCACGCGGTCGAAGTTCGCTTTCACCGCGGCAGCGTTGAAGTCGGTGCCGTCCTGGAACTTCACGCCATGGCGCAGCTTGAACGTGTAGACCTTCGCATCGGAGCTGGCTTCGTAGCTGTCGGCCAGCACGTTGACCAGTTTCATGTCCTTGTCGAACCCAAAGAGCCCCTGATAGAACGACTTGGCGACGGCTTGCGAGAGCGTGTCGTTGGCATCGTACGGATCGAGCGTCGTGAAGGTCGAGGCGACGGCCATCACGGCCGTGGTGTCGGCGTGCGCCGCATTGCCCGCGAGCATCGCGAACACCACCGCGCCGCCGCTGACCAGCGCGCGCAAACGAAACGGAGAAGACGGGACCAGCAGGTTCATGAGGTTGACTCCAGGCTGCGAGATGAAAACAGGTTGAGATGCTGCGAGAGAAAGCGTGTGGCTTGGGTTCTTGGTACAGCTCTTTAGTCAGGCTTTTTAGTACCGCTCTTTAATACGCACCGCCCACGCGATGCCGGGCGACGAAATGGTCCGGCCCGACCGCGACGAGCGGCGCCACGACAGGTTCATCGTTCAGCGCGCGGATCGGGCTCGGAATCTCGTCGGCGGCGAGCATGCGTTTCGCGTGACGGCGCGCCGGATCGGCAACCGGCACCGCGCCCATCAGCTTGCGCGTGTAGGGATGCTGCGGTGCTTCGAACACCGCGCGGCGCGGGCCGATTTCGACGATCTGGCCGAGATACATCACCGCGACGCGATGACTGACGCGTTCGACCACCGCCATGTCGTGCGAAATGAACACGTACGCGACGCCGAGTTCGCGCTGCAGATCAAGCATCAGGTTGACGATCTGCGCCTGCACCGACACGTCGAGCGCGGAAACGGATTCGTCGGCGATCACGACTTTCGGATTCAACGCGAGCGCGCGCGCAATCGCGATCCGCTGCCGCTGACCGCCGGAGAATTCATGCGGATAACGCCGCGCGGCTTCGGGAGGCAAGCCGACTTTTTCGAGCAGCCATGCAACACGTGCCTGCGCTTGGGCGCCTTGCGCGACGCCGTGCACGAGCAACGGCTCCATGATCGAGAAGCCGACCGTCAGACGCGGATTCAGCGAGGCGAACGGATCCTGGAAAATAAACTGGATGTCGCGGCGCAGCGCCTGCAACGCGGGACCGGTCAGCGAACTGATTTCCTTGCCGTTGAATTCGATCGACCCGCTCTGACTTTCGACGAGGCGCAGCAGCGAGCGGCCCGTGGTCGATTTGCCGCAACCCGATTCACCGACCAGCGCCAGCGTTTCGCCGGGCCGCAAGTCGAAGCTGACTTTTTCCACCGCATGCACGCGGCCCGTCACACGGCCGAAGAGGCCGCTCCTGACCGGAAAGCGCGTGACCAGATCGCGCACACGCAGAATCGGCGGCGTGGTTTCCAGCACCAGCGGCTGCGTTTCTTCAGCGACGGCAGCTGCGGGACGCACGGCTGCGTCGCTGCCGCTCAGACTCGCCTGTTCGACGGTCAGGATCGGGAACCGGGCCGGTTGATCCGTGCCTTGCATCGCGCCGAGACGCGGCACGGCGGCAAGCAACGCCTTTGTATAAGGATGCGATGGCGCGGCGAACAACGCGTCGGACGCGCCCTCTTCCACCTTCTCGCCGCGATACATCACCAGCACGCGGTCCGCCACTTCGGCGACCACGCCCATGTCGTGCGTGATGAAGATCACGCCCATGTTCATCTCGTCCTGCAAGCCGCGGATCAGTTGCAGAATCTGCGCCTGGATCGTCACGTCGAGCGCGGTGGTGGGTTCATCGGCGATCAGCAGCGCGGGCTTGCACGACAGCGCCATCGCGATCATCACGCGCTGACGCATGCCGCCCGACAGTTGATGCGGAAACCGCGCCGCCACGCGCCGAGCTTCCGGAATGCGCACGAGTTCCAGCAAGCGCAGCGTTTCTGCATGCGCGGCCGAGCCGCTCTTGCCCTGATGCAAGGCGATTGCTTCGCTGATCTGATCGCCTACCGTGAAGACCGGATTGAGCGAGGTCATCGGCTCCTGAAAGATCATCGCGATGTCGGCGCCGCGAATCGAACGCATGGCGCCGGACGACGCTTTCGCGAGGTCGAGCACGCTGCCGTCGCGGCGCCGGAAAGCGACGCTGCCGCCGGCAAGGCGCCCGCCGCCGTGCTCGATCAAGCGCATCAACGCGAGCGACGTCACCGATTTGCCCGAACCCGATTCGCCGACGATCGCCAGCGTCTCACCGCGCTCGACCGTCAGCGACAGATTGCGGACCGCGTTGAACGTGTTCTCGCCGCTGCGAAATGCGACCGACAGATCGTCGACCGCGAGCACGCGTTGCGGCGGCAAGGTTTCGACAAGCGAACGGGTGGTGTGCGATGAAGTCGGCACGATGGTTCCTTTGAATTCGAACGCGGCTGGCGAAAGTTCAGGCGAAAGTCAGGCTTTACGGGGGTGGACGCGCTAGCGGTAAATCGCCGTCACCGGCGTTTCACCGAACCGCGCAAAACCGCGATACATACCTTCGGTATTGAACGGCAGCGCGACGTTGCCGCGCGCATCGACGGCAATCAGGCCACCGTGGCCGTCGATCTTCGGCAGGCGGTTCATCACCACATCGGCGGCGGCCTCCTGCAGCGACACATTGCGGTAGGCCATTTGCGCGGCGACGTCGTAGGCCGCCACCATGCGCATGAACATTTCGCCCGTGCCGGTGGTCGAGACGGCGCAGGTCGCGTCGTCCGCGTAACAGCCCGCGCCGATCAGCGGCGTATCGCCGACCCGGCCGACCTGCTTGTTGGTGACGCCGCCGGTCGAGGTCGCCGCCGCCACATGGCCGTGCCGATCGAGCGCGACCGCGCCGACGGTGCCGAACTTGCGGTTCGGGTCGATCGGTTCGTGCGGCGTCGGATCGTCGTCGTTCGAAGTCGGCGTGGCGGCAAGCGTGGCGCCGTCGTGATCGAGCATGGCGCGCTGCTGATCGCGCGCGAGCAGCCATTGACGATGGCGCGCTTCGGTATGGAAATACTCAGGCTCGACGAGTTCGAGCCCTTGCGCGGCGGCGAAGGCTTCCGCGCCTTCGCCCGTGAACAGCACATGCTCGCTGCGTTCGAGCACGCGGCGCGCAGCCAGAACCGGATTGCGCACGCGCTTCACGCAGCAGATCGCGCCGGCTTCGAGCGTGCGGCCGTCCATGATCGCCGCGTCGAGTTCGTGGGTGCCGGCCGCCGTGTAAACCGCGCCGCGCGCCGCGTTGAAAAGCGGGCAGTCTTCGAGCAGGCGTACGGCTTCACTGATGGCGTCGAGCGCGCTGCCGCCCTCGGCGAGCACGCGCTGGCCGGCGCTCAGCACGGCATGCAAGGCGGCGTGATAGTCGGCTTCGGCGCTGGCCGACATCGACGCGCGCAGGATCGTCCCTGCGCCGCCATGAATGGCAATGACTGCGTTGGAGTTCATCGTTTGGATTTGTTAGTGCGAGGAGTTCGGGCGGTGCGTGCAGTGCGGGTCGCGTTGCGCGTGGGCCGCGCGCTCGCGCCGGCGGCTTCGGCTTGCGGATCGACCAGCCATGGCAGCAGGAATTCGCTGACTTCGGCTGCGGCCTTCACCGAGCGTTTCGTTCGGTACGCCACTGCGTCGCACAGCGCTTCGATCACGGCGAGCACGGCCGAATCGGCGTTCGCCGCGAGCCGCCGATCGGCACGGATGTAAAGCGAGAGGTCGGCGAATTGCGCAAGCGGCGAACGCTGACTGTCGGTGAGCGCGAGCACGCGAGCACCACGGCTTGCCGCGCGGTGCGCGAGCTCGATCGTGTCTTCGACATAACGCGGAAACGCGATGCCGATCACCAGATCGCCCTCGTTGCAGGCAAACAGACGCCGCGCGGCGTGCGACGGTCCGCCCATCAGCGCGAGCGACTGCACGTTGTCGTGATAAGGCATCAGGCCATGCTCCATCAGCCCGGCGAGAAACGCGCTGGCGCCATAACCGAGCACGAACACGCGGCGTGCCGCGATGATCGCTTCGACGGCGGCTTCGGCTGCGGCGCTGTCGATCGCCGTACGGGTAGCGTGCAGATTGTTGGCGGCCTGTTCGAGCGATGCGTCCACTACATCGTCGCCGGCCGCGAGCGACTCCTGCGCACTGCGCAGGCGCTCGACCGGCGCGAGCGTCGCCTCGAAGCCGCGCACCAGCGCTTCACGAAACTGTGGATAGCCGTCGAAACCCAGTGCGCGCGCAAAGCGATTCGCCGTTGCCACCGATGCGCCGACTACGCTGGCAAGCTCGTCGATCCGCATGGTCGCCGCACGGAACAGATTGGCCAGCACGTACTCGCCCATGCGCCGATGAATCGGCGTGAGGGTCGGCATGGCGGCGGCAATACGTGCGGCGATGGCCTGCTCGGCGGGATTAAAAGCAACGGACGGTTGGTGAATCATGCGAGCAAGGCGGTGTGGTGTCGCCCGAGGGGCTTCCTTCGGGCGTAATGAAAATGAATGAAAGTATATTTACATAGAAATCCCATCTGAAAAAATTCATTTTCATTTTTGAGGGTTTTCACGGAGGCGCAGAGGATGAACGGATCGCAGTGATCCGACTCGCGCCGCGGGGCGCGCTCCGCTTCCTGCGGTGTTATTCTTCGCTCGCCATGAATCTCGAAAGCATTCTCTTCACTCAAGGTTTCGGCTCGCGCCGTCAGTGCCGCGCGCTGATCGCCGACGCGCGCGTGAGCATCGGCGGCGCTGTCTGCACCGATGCCGACGCCGACTTCCCCACCGGCGACACCACGTTCTCCTTCACCGTGGACGGTGTAGTCTGGCCGTATCGCGAGCACGCCTATCTGCTTCTGAACAAGCCGGCGGGCTACGAATGTTCGCGCGACCCGCAGCATCACCTGAGCGTGTTCAGCCTGTTGCCGCCGCAGTTCGCCGAGCGCGGCGTGCAATGCGTGGGCCGGCTGGATCAGGACACCACCGGCCTGCTGCTCCTCTCCGACGACGGCAAGTTCGTTCACCTGTTCACTTCGCCGAAACGCAAAGTGCCCAAGGTGTATGTCGCCACTACGCGCCATCCGATCGACGACGTGCAATTGAGCGCACTGCACGACGGCGTGCTGCTGCATGGCGAGTCCAAACCGATTGCCGCAGTCAACGTAGAGGCGCGCGGCGACCACACGCTCGCGCTCACCGTGATGGAGGGCAAGTATCACCAGGTCAAGCGGATGATCGCGGCAGCCGGCAACCGGTGCGAGGCGCTGCATCGCGAGCGGATAGGCGGTTTCGCTTTGCCCGGGGCGCTTGCACCAGGCGCATGGCAATGGCTCGACGAAACCCACCTCGGATCTCTACGGAGCGGGTAAACCGGTAGTGCCCCTTTAAGGCCTTGATGCAGCAGGAAAACGCATGCGCGGCTGCGCATACAGCGCGCATGGTCCCCGTCTGGGCGCTGCGTCGCAGCATGATCTTCCTTACACGTCGCCCTATACTCGCTTAAACAAAGACTACAAAGGGTTCAAGGAGGGGCGCCATGGTCATCCACGACAGTTTGCAGATCTCGTCCGTGATGGTTGCTTTTCTATGCCTCGGGCTAGTTCTGATTGGCGGATTGCTGGTCATGATGCGGCTGCGGCACAACTATCATCCGAACCTGATCGGCGCGTTGATCGGCGCGATGCTGTGCTTCGTGCTGCTGGAAGCATTGCCCGCGCTGACGTAGACCTCGCGAAGCCGCGCGACGCTGATGCAGTGGAGCGCCGGGGGAAAGGGATGGTCCGGGCAGTGCCCGGGGCGATGACTTTTTGCCGCGCTTTTCTTCGCTTTCACGCTTTCACGCTTTCACGCTTTCACGCAAAAAATCTTCGACGCTTGGGTAGCGCAAGCGCACGCTCAACTCCTGTTTGAGACGCCGGTTCAAAAGCCGTCTCGATTCGCGCATGAAAGACAGCAAGGTCGGCTCGATCTGCTGCTCCGCTTCGTCCCGCGTAATGCGCGGTGCACGCGGGAGTCCAAACGCATCGGCCACCTCGTCGAAGTACTCGCCCATTTTCAGCGACGAGTCGTCGGACGCGTGGACCACGCGCCCCGGCCGCCCGTGCGTGGCGAGCCGCACGAGGATCGCGGCCAGATCGTCGGCGTGAATGTGGTTGGTGTAGACGTCGTCGGCATCGATCAGGGCCGGTGTGCCTTTTTCGAGCCGCGCGAGCGGCAGACGGTTGCCCGCATAGATGCCCGGAATTCGCGCGATCCTGGCCGCCACACTGCCGCGCGCCGTCACGCGCCGCAATTGCCGCTCGGCCGAGACACGGCGCCTGGCGCGGGCGTTGGCCGGCTGCGTCACGCGTGTCTCGTCGATCCACGCGCCGCCGCAGTCGCCATAGACGCCCGTCGTGCTCGCGTACACGAGGCGCACGGGTGCGCGCGAACCGGCGGTCCGGCGCACCCCGTCGGGTACAATACCGGCTGTTTCAGATTCCGCCCACGAGGCGCGAACGCGGCGCAATCGCCCCACCGCCGCCACGGTGCCATGCGCGGCACGCAGCGCTGAAGCGCGGCGCGTGCCCAGCGTAGCGAGCAAGGCACGGGTACGGCGGTCGTCGTCGCCGGTTTTTTGCGGCGGCGCGAGGTGTAGCACCGTCGGCGCGAGGCCCGCGAGTCGTTTCAGGCTGCGGCGCACATCGAGATCGCCGACCAGCGGCGTGACGCCCGCAGCGCGCAATTCGGCGCTGCGCCCGGCATGACTGGTCAGCGCAAAGACATGCGCGCGCGGCTGCAGCAAAGGCACGCAGCGCATGCCGACGTCGCCGCAACCTACGATTAACACGCGCGGCCGGCGGAAGTTTCGTGTCGCTTTCATGGTGGACGCATTGTAGCCGTCAGGCGCGGCAAGTACCGCGCAGTGGATACGGCGAGTCCGATAACGATTACCGACTTTTCGAATTCGAACACTCTATGGCATTTAACGTCACGCTCCGGCAAAGCGGCCGGCAGTTTCAGGTGGAACAGGACGAACCGGTGCTGAGCGCCGCCTTGCGCCAGGGCATCGGCCTGCCGTACGGTTGCAAGAACGGCGCCTGCGGTTCATGCAAGGGCACTGTGATCAGCGGCGAAATCGAGCAGCGTGCACATTCTTCGTCGGCTCTGTCGAACGAGGAAAAAACGCGCGGCATGGCGCTCTTCTGCTGCGCGACCGCCTGCTCCGATCTCGAAGTGGACATCCGCGAGGTGGCCGGCGTCGGCGACGTGCAGGTCAAGAAACTGCCGTGCCGGGTGAACGCGATCGAGCGCAAGGCCGACGACGTCATCGTGCTGAAGCTGCAATTGCCGGCCAACGAGCGTCTGCAATATCTCGCCGGCCAGTACCTTGAATTCATTCTGAAAGATGGCAAGCGCCGCAGCTATTCCATGGCGAATGCGCCGCACACGGAAGGCCCGATCGAACTGCATATCCGTCACATGCCCGGCGGTGCCTTTACCGATCATGTGTTCAACACCATGAAAGAGCGCGACATCCTGCGCTTCGAAGCGCCGCTCGGCACGTTCTTCCTGCGTGAAGATTCGGACAAGCCGATCGTGCTGCTCGCGTCGGGTACGGGCTTCGCGCCGTTGAAGGCGATCATCGAGCACGCAGTGTTCAAGAACCTGAACCGGCCGATGACGCTGTACTGGGGTGCACGCCGCAAGAAAGATCTGTATCTGCTCGAACTCGCCGAGCAATGGGCGCGCGAGATTCCGAACTTCAAGTTCGTGCCGGTGTTGTCCGAGCCGGATGCGGGCGACGCATGGACAGGCCGCGTCGGCTTCGTGCATCGTGCGGTGCTCGAAGACTTGCCCGACCTGTCGGCCTACCAGGTGTATGCGTGCGGCGCACCGGTGATGGTGGAGTCGGCGCAGCGCGATTTCACGCAGCATCATGGACTGCCGGAAGACGAGTTCTACGCGGATTCGTTCACGAGCGCAGCGGATCTGGCGAACGCGGTTTGATGTTAGGGGGCGGACCCCCGGCTTCCTGATTCAGAATGGGCGCTCGGTGGAGCGCCCATTTGCATTTTCAGCGGCCGTTCTTCGTGACCTGCCCTGCCCGCCGGACCAACGGTTTGAACCAGCGCCGTCACATTTTAGTCAGCCGGACCTCTCATAATCGACAAGCAGCATGGCTTTGCACGACGGAAAAAATATCCGTCCAACGCAAATTCATGGTTTACACCAGCGCTTTCCTTGTCGTATTCTTTCGCGCATGAACCGCATCCAGTCCGAACTTCGACGTCGCCGCTCGCCGCTTCCCTAGGGACGCCGCTGGCTTCGTCACGGATTCGCGCCACACAAAGGCGCAAGCTGTTCGAATCATGAAAGCCACGGCATGCCGTGGCTTTTCTGTTTTTTTCGGCTCTTATTTGTAGCTGGCCAAACTTCATCCACCCTTCACCGCCGTTGTCTGGAGCCTGTCGTCATGAATTTCAATGAGTATCCGATCGAGTCGCTGATGTACATCACGAACCGGCCCGAAATCGTCTTCACGCACGGCAAAGGCTCGTGGCTCTACGACAACAACGGCAAGCGATATCTGGACTTCATCCAGGGCTGGGCGGTCAACAGTCTCGGTCACTGCAACGACGGCATGATCGAAGCGCTGAACAAACAGGCGCAATTGCTGATCAACCCGTCGCCGGCCTTCTACAACGAGCCAATGGCGAAACTCGCCGGCCTGCTCACGCAACACAGCTGTTTCGACAAGGTGTTCTTCGCGAACAGCGGCGCCGAAGCCAACGAAGGCGCGATCAAGCTCGCGCGCAAATGGGGCAAGAAGTTCAAGGACGGCGCGTTCGAGATCATCACGTTCGATCACAGCTTCCACGGCCGCACGCTCGCCACCATGTCGGCCAGCGGCAAGCCGGGCTGGGACACGATCTACGCACCGCAAGTGCCGGGCTTTCCGAAGGCGGACCTGAACGACATCGCATCGGTGGAAAAGCTCATCAACGCGAAGACCGTGGCCGTGATGCTCGAACCGATCCAGGGCGAAGGCGGCGTGATTCCCGCCACGCGCGAGTTCATGCAGCAACTGCGCGAGCTGACGAAAAAGCACAACCTGCTGCTGATCGTCGACGAAGTGCAAAGCGGCTGCGGCCGCGCGGGCACGCTGTTCGCGTACGAACTGTCGGGCATCGAACCGGACATCATGACGCTCGGCAAGGGCATTGGCGGTGGCGTGCCGCTCGCCGCGCTGCTCTCGAAAGCGCACGTCGCCGTGTTCGAAGCAGGCGACCAGGGCGGCACCTACAACGGCAATCCGCTGATGACCGCGGTCGGCTACTCGGTGATTTCGCAACTCGCGGCGCCGGGCTTTCTCGAAGGCGTGCGGGCGCGTGGCGAGTATCTGCGCTCGAAACTGCTGGAGTTGTCGGAAGAACGCGGCTTCAAGGGCGAACGCGGCGAAGGCCTGCTGCGCGCGCTGCTGCTCGGCAAGGATATCGGCAACCAGATCGTCGAAAAGGCGCGCGACATGCAGCCTGACGGTCTGCTGCTGAACGCGGCGCGTCCGAACCTGCTGCGCTTCATGCCGGCGCTGAATGTGACCCACGAAGAAATCGACCAGATGATGGCGATGCTGCGTTCGATTCTCGACACGCTGTAATCGAACGGGACTGCGTGTATGACGTCGAGCGCAACGCTGTCGATCCGATGCTTCGAAGCGAGCGACACCGATGCCGTGGTCGCGCTGTGGCAACAAGCCTTCCCCGAGTACAGGGACGTCACGAGGCCGCAGCGCAATCCGCATCTGTCGATCGCCAACAAGTTGGCGACGCAGCCGGAACTGTTCTTTGTCGCGGTGCTGGAAGAGCGGATCGTCGGCACGGTGATGGGCGGCTACGATGGCCACCGCGGCTGGCTGTATTCGCTTGCGGTGGATGAGTCGCTGCGTCGGCATGGCATCGGCACGCGCCTCGTCGCGCATGTCGAAAAGACGCTGACAGCACGTGGCTGCCCGAAGCTGAATCTGCAGGTTTTGTCCGCGAAGGCCGACGTCCGCGCGTTTTACGAGGCGCTCGGTTATCGCGCCGACGCGGTGATCAGTCTCGGCAAGCGTCTGGGTAAATTTGCGGATCCGGTGGCAGCCACCGTGTAGCCTCACGCCACGCCCAATAAAAAAGGTCGCATGCGTTTTCGCATGCGACCTTTTCTTTTACGCCAGGCAAACTAACCCGGCTTATTCACCCAGATAAGCTGCCCGCACCTTCGGATCATTCAGCATCTGCTTCGCGTCGCCCGACATGGTGACCAGACCCGAGTCCATCACGTAGCCGCGATTGGCCGCCTGCAACGCGAGACGCGCGTTCTGCTCGACCAGCAGCACGGTCATGCCTTCAGCCGAAATCGCCCGCACCACTTCGAAGATCTTCTCGACCATGATCGGCGACAGACCCATCGACGGTTCGTCCAGCAGCAACAGCTTGGGACGCGAGATGATCGCGCGCGCCATCGCCAGCATCTGCTGTTCGCCGCCCGAGAGCGTGCCCGCGTATTGCGTGGCGCGCTCCTTCAGACGCGGGAAGAAGCCGAACATGCGATCCACGTCCGCCTTGATGCCGTCCGTGTCGGTACGCAGATAAGCGCCCATCTGCATGTTCTCGACGATCGACATGCGCGCAAAGATACCGCGGCCTTCCGGCACCATCGCGAGGCCGCGCTTGAGCAGCAGATGCGGCGGAATGCCCTTGATCGACTCGCCCATGTACTCGATGTCGCCGATCGTGTAGGGCTTAAGCCCCGTGATCGCCTTCATCGTCGTGGTCTTGCCCGCGCCGTTCGCGCCGATCAGCGTGACCAGTTCGCCCTGCGCGACTTCGAGATCGATGCCCTTGACTGCCTGAATGCCGCCGTAATTGACCTGCAGGCCCTTGATTTTCAACATTGCCGTTGCCATTAGTGGACCCCCGCACCCAGATAAGCTTCGATCACCTTCGGATCCTTCTGCACGTCCTGCGGCAGACCCTGGGCAATCACCTTGCCGTAGTCGAGCACCGTCATCTGGTTGCACAGACCCATCACGAGTTTCACGTCGTGCTCGATCAGCAGGATCGTCTTGCCGTCCGCGCGGATCTTGTCGAGCAGCTTGGTCAGCTCGACCTTTTCCGTCGCATTCATGCCGGCGGCCGGTTCGTCCAGCGCAAGCAGCTTCGGATCCGTTGCCAGTGCACGGGCGATTTCGAGGCGGCGCTGGTGGCCGTACGACAGATTGCGCGACGTGTAGTCCGCGTACTGCGCAATGCCGACGTATTCCAGCAGTTCGATCGCGCGCTCCTTGATCTCGCGCTCTTCCTTGCGTTCCGCGGGCGTCTGGAACACCGCGCCGAGCAGGCCGTGCTTGGTGCGCACGTGGCGCCCGACCATCACGTTTTCCAATGCGGTCATGCCGCCGAACAGACGGATGTTCTGGAACGTACGCGCGATGCCGGCCTTTGCCACCTGGTAGACGGCGGTCGGCGTGTAGTTTTCGCCGTCGAGCTTGAACTCGCCCGAATCCGGCGTGTAGAGACCCGTGATCACGTTGAAGAACGTGGTTTTGCCGGCGCCATTCGGCCCGATCAGACCGTAAATCTGACCGGACTTGATCTCAAGCCCGACATCGGACAGCGCCTGCAAACCGCCGAAGCGTTTGTTCACGCCTTTTACGGACAGTCGAATGTTATCGCTCATATTTATTCTCCTTGTCCGTTAAATCCGCACCGGCTTCTTGCCGTTACGCTTCGACAGCTTCGCAATCTTGTCTTCATGCTTGGGCGACGGCCACAAGCCTTCCGAGCGGTACAGCATGATCAGCACCATCGCGAGTGCGTAGACCAGCTGACGGATCACTTCCGTATCGACGATTTCATGGCCGAAGATCATGTTCTGCAGCGGACCCATGGTCGAGCGCAGGAATTCCGGCAGTACGGCGAGCAGCACCGCGCCGAGAATCACGCCCGGAATGTGGCCCATGCCGCCCAGCACCACGCACGCCAGCACCACGATCGATTCCGGCAGCGTGAACGATTCCGGCGACACGAAACCCTGGAACGAACCGAACATCGCGCCCGACAGGCCGCCGAACGAAGCGCCCATCGCGAACGCCAGCAGCTTCACGTTGCGGGTGTTGATGCCCATCGCCTTGGCGGCGATTTCGTCTTCGCGGATCGCGGCCCATGCACGGCCAATACGCGAATGCTGCAAGCGCGTACACACCCAGATCACCAACAGCGCGGCGAGCACGAACAGGTAGTAGTACGAGTAGACCGACGGGAACTGGAAGCCGAACAGCGAGTGCGTCTGCGCGAGGCTGAAGTCGCCCACGTGCACCGGGTCGATCGCCGTGATCCCCTTCGGGCCGTTGGTGATGTTCACCGGACGGTCGAGGTTGTTCAGGAAGATCCGCACGATTTCCCCGAAGCCCAACGTCACGATGGCGAGGTAGTCGCCACGCAGACGCAGCGTCGGTGCGCCGAGAATCACGCCGAAGAACGCGGCAACCGCCATCGCACAGGGCACGATGATGAGGAACGGCACATGCAGGCCATTCGGCGCGAGATGCGCGATCCACTCGAACTGCGCGGCCAGATGCGGCGAGCTGAGCAACGCGGACGTATAGGCGCCGACCGCGTAGAACGCGATGTAGCCCAGGTCGAGCAGGCCGGCGAAGCCGACCACCACGTTGAGGCCGAGCGCGAGCATCACGTACAGCATCGCGAAGTCGAGCACGCGGACCCAGTAGTTGCCGCCTGCGGCGCCGATGATCATCGGTGCCGCGATCACGAAGATCGCGGTGATGATGCCGACCGATAGCGTCGTGGTCCGCGTCCTTTCGGCGGCAAGCGAGGATGGCTCGATGCGTTGAATCAATGTCATATCTGTTTTCTCCTTGGATCAGAAATCAGGCGCGATCCGCCACGCGTTCGCCGAGCAGACCCGACGGACGGAACACCAGCACGATGATCAGCACGATGAAGGCGAACACGTCCTGATAGTTGCTGCCGAAAACGTCACCCGTGAGATCGCCGATATAACCGGCACCCAACTGCTCGATCAGGCCGAGCAGCACGCCGCCCACCATCGCGCCGCCGAGATTGCCGATACCGCCGAGCACTGCCGCGGTAAAGGCCTTCAGGCCGGGGAGAAAACCCATGTAGAAGTGCGCATTGCCATATGCCGACGCAATCATCACGCCGGCCAGCGCGGCGAGCGCCGAGCCGATCATGAAGGTGGCCGAAATCACGAAGTTCGGGTTCACGCCCATCAGCGACGCGTTACCCGGGTTCTCGGCAATCGCCCGCATTGCGCGGCCAAGTTTGGTTTTGTGCACGAGCAGAAGCAGCCCGCCCATCACGAGGAACGCCACGATGACGATCACGATTTCAGTCATCGAGATCACGGCGCCCGGTGTCGTGTCCGTGGCCTTGATCACGTTCAGCGGGTCGGTGGGCAACAGTTGCGGGAACGGCATCGGGTTGCGCGACCAGATAATCATGGCCAGCGTTTGCAGCAGGATCGACACGCCGATCGCGGTGATCAGCGGGGCGAGACGCGGTGCCTTACGCAACGGCCGGTAAGCCACGCGCTCGATCGTATAACCGACCACCGCGCACACAACCGCCGCGATGATCAGTGCGATGACGAGCGTCGGCACATTGCCGAGGTCTGGGAAGTGGTTCTGCAGCACGCCGATAGCTGAGAGCGCAACCATCGCGCCCACCATCAACACATCGCCGTGAGCGAAGTTGATGATGCCCAGAATGCCGTAAACCATCGTATAGCCCAGTGCGATGATGGCGTAAACGCTGCCAAGCACCAGCCCGTTGAGAACCTGCTGGATGAAAATATCCATTTAATGCTCCTTAGCCCGTGCGACTGGATTCGCGTTCTTCATCAGCCGGTGGGCGGTGATGCGGTACGCCAATCTCAACGGCACTGCGGGTACTGATGTAAAAGACCGGTAAGGGTTATCCGCTGCCGGTTCGCCTTGGCGACTGGATGACAGTCGCGGGCTCGCCTTGGGCGGATGCAAAAACGGCACCGTTGGGTGGTTTCGGTGCCGTCAGGCTGAACGTCCCGTCATCACATCTTCACGACGTCGAGGACCGCTTTTTTGCCGTCCTTGAAGTCGTAAAGCGTAATGGCGCCCTCTTTCAAATCACCCTTGTCGTCGAACGCGATGTGACCGATTACCCCGTTGTAATCGGTCGATGGCATCGCAGCCAGCACCTTGGGCGCCTCGATAGAATTAGCGCGCTTCATTGCATCGACAATCACGTACACAGCGTCATACGTGAACGGCGCGTAAATCTGCACCGGCGTGTGGAAGCGGTCCACGTACTTCTTCTCGAAGTCCGCTCCCTTGTCCATTTTCGAAAGCGCAAGTCCCGCCTCCGAACAGACCAGGTTTTGCACGGCGGTTCCCGCCAGCTCACCCACCTTGTCGGTACACACACCGTCGCCGCCAAGGATTTTTGCCCTGATACCGAGCGCCGCCGCCTGTTTGGTAAACGGCCCGCCCGTCGCGTCCATGCCGCCGAACATGATCACGTCCGGCTGAACACTTTTGATCTTTGTGAGGATGGCCCGGAAATCCGTGGCCCGGTCGTTCGTCGCTTCCCGCGCGACGATCTTCGCTCCGCTCGCCTCTACGGTCTTCGCGAATTCGTCCGCGAGCCCCTTACCGTAGGCGGTTGCATCGTCCACTATGGCGATGCGTTTGGCGCCCAACGCCTTCGTGGCGTAATCGGCGAGCGCCGGACCTTGTTGCGCGTCGGTGGCGACGACCCGGTAGGTCGTCTTGAAACCCTGCAGCGTGTACGCCGGATTCGTCGACGACGGCGAGATCTGCACGATGCTCGCATCGCTATAGATCTTCGAAGCCGGAATCGACACGCCCGAATTCAGGTGGCCGACCACCGCCACCACGTGATCGTCGACCAGCTTCTGCGCGACCGCCGTTCCCGTTTTCGGGTCCGCGGCATCGTCTTGCGCATCGAGCTCCAACTGGATCTTGTGGCCGTCGATGGTCAAACCCTGCGTATTGATTTCCTCGACTGCCAGACGCGCGCCGTTTTCGTTGTCCTTGCCCAGATGCGCAATACCGCCCGTCAAAGGGGCCGCATGACCGATCTTCACGATAGTCGCTTCACTCGCCGGTGCCGCTGCCGCCACAGCCGCAGATGCACCCGCTCCCGCCTCACCATCCTGTTTCTTGCCGCACGCGGTCAGCATCGCAACCGCGGCCGCGATGGACACGGCGTAAGCAAACTTGACTCGCATTAAATAGGTCTCCTGCGCCTTGCAAAATCTATTGTCCGGAGACCCTGAGGCCTTGAGAACGCGCGCATTGTAACTCCAATTTTGCGACGGGCAATATTGTTGAACCGCTGGGGTTTTCCTGCATTGCAACCTTATTTTGAGAGCGAAGACGATCAAAAGGCGCAACCAGGTTGCGCCTATTTTTCGTGCATCAGTTGCACCACCGTTGCACCCAATGGCATCAAGTGTTGCAGCGAATTTCCCGTGCGCCCGATTGCACCGGGGCTGGCGTTACGTATTACGTTTCTGCGGATATCGGGATATACGCACTATCTTAGTGCGTCAAAAAAACACGCAACCTGTTTAGCCCTCATTAAACGGGGACGTATCATGTTTAAATCTATAAAAACCCGCATCACAATTCAAAGAAATTTGTGTGAGAGGACACCAAAATTGGTCCCACGCGATGATCTGGCACTTTATGTAGAGTGCAGTTGCCAGGCGGCGAACATAAAAAAAGCGCGCCCTCGGGCGCGCTTTTCTTTCAGCAGTCAGCGAATTGTCAGGCGGGCAGACCCAAACCGCGTGGCAGCGGAAACGCGATGTTTTCCTCGATGCCCTCTAGCGCGCGCACATTGCGCACGCCGAGTTCACGCAAACGGGCGATCACCGCCTGCGCCAGCACCTCCGGCGCCGAGGCGCCAGCCGTTACGCCGATGCGGCGCTTGCCCTCGACCCAGACCGCATCGATCTGATCGGGCGAGTCCACCATATAAGCAGGCACGCCGAGCTTCTCGGCCAACTCGCGCAGCCGGTTGGAGTTCGAGCTATTCGGGCTGCCGACCACGATCACGACGTCGCACTGCGGTGCCATGAACTTCACCGCGTCCTGGCGGTTTTGCGTGGCGTAGCAGATATCCTGCTTTTTCGGTTCGCGGATGGACGGGTATTTGGCCTTCAAGGCGGCAATGATCTGGGCAGCGTCGTCGACCGACAGGGTGGTTTGCGTGACGAACGCGATCCGCTCGGGGTCGGCCAACTGCAAGGCCTGCACGTCTTCGATGTCTTCCACCAGATGCATGCCCTCGCCCGCCTGGCCCATCGTGCCTTCGACTTCGGGATGGCCCTTGTGACCGATCATGACGATGTCGAAGCCGTCCTGGCGCATCTTCGCGACCTCGATATGCACCTTGGTCACGAGTGGACATGTGGCGTCGTACACGCGCAGCCCGCGAGTCTCGGCTTCGGAACGCACTGCCCTCGACACGCCGTGCGCGCTGAAAATAACCGTGTTGCCGGGCGGCACCTCTTCAAGCCGTTCGATGAAGATCGCCCCCTTCTTGCGCAGATCCTCGACCACGTACGCGTTATGGACGATTTCGTGACGCACGTAGATCGGCGAGCCGTGCAGCTTGATAGCCCGCTCTACGATCTCGATCGCCCGGTCGACACCGGCACAGAACCCGCGCGGCTGCGCCAGCAGGATCTCGGTTTCAGCAAGAGTCGTATCCATAATGCTCATGTTTACAGAATCCCGATGATTTTCACTTCAAACGCCAGCGCCTGGCCGGCAAGCGGGTGGTTGAAGTCGAACAGGGCCGACGTTTCACCGACTTCTTTCAGAACGCCGGCATAGCGGCCGCCACCCGGCGCGTTGAATTCGACCAGGTCGCCCGGAGAAAAATCCTCGCCGATCATGCTGTTTTCGCGCAGCGTGGCGAGCGATACGCGTTGGATCAATTCCGGATTACGGGGACCGAACGCCTGGCCGGACGCTAGCTGAAAGGTCGAATGGTGGCCGACCTTCAAACCCAGCAGAATATCTTCCAGCGGCGGCGCCAGCTGGCCGGCGCCGAGCAGCAGCGTGGCCGGCTTGTCGTTGAAGGTATTGATGACTTCGGCGCCATCGGCAAGGGAAAGCCGGTAGTGAAGCGTCACGTGTGAACCCGGTTTCACTTCGGAAATGTCGATGATGCTCATGCAATGCTCGCTCGGTCGAAGCGCGCTGCACGCGTGCGCCGCTGGCGCAGTCGACGCGTGTGGCAAACCGTCGGGGTGCCGTGCGCAAAGCGCCTATTGTAAGCCACATAGCGGGCGGCGGCTGTGTCCGTCGCGCGCATCGCCGCGCGGCCGCCGCATTGCCGCACCACCAACCCGAAGCGGAGGATCCTGTATATATGGCAGATCACGCCACCCCGATTGACGAAGCAAATCTTGAAACCGCCGCCCCCGACCTCGCGGCGCCTGATGCAGCGCCCACGCCACTCGTGCGAGGCAAATGGCTCAAAAACGACATGCCGCGCGAGCGGCTGATCGAACAGGGCGCCAGCGTGCTGTCGGATACCGAACTGATCGTGCTTATTCTAGGCTCGGGGCTGCCGGGCCACGACGTCTTCGATGTGGCGCGCGCGTTGCTCGAGCGCTTCGGCTCGCTGCGTGCGATGCTCGACGCAACCTACACGGATTTCGCCGACCTCCGCGGCATTGGCCCCGCGAAAAAGACCCAACTGCTCGCCATCATGGAGATGGCGCGGCGCTCGCTAGTCGATAAAATGCGCATGCGCTCGCTGATCAATTCGCCCGAGGCCGTAGAAAATTACCTTCGCCTACGGATCGGCGGGCGTCCACAGGAAATTTTTGTGTCGCTTTTCCTCGACGCCCGGCATCGGCTGATACGCTGCGAAGAAAGCGCACAGGGCACGCTCACGCGCATGGCGGTATATCCACGCGAGATCGTGCGGCGCGCGCTGAGTCTGAATGCAGCCAGTCTGATCGTCGCGCATAATCACCCGTCCGGCGCCGTCCAGCCGAGCGCGAGCGACTGTCGCCTGACTCATACGCTGCGCGACGCGCTCACCCTGATCGACGTGCAACTGGTCGATCATCTGGTGATCGGCACCGATAGCGTCTACTCCTTCGCCCGCGCCGGCTGGCCGTGACACGGCCCGAACACAGGTCGCGCAGACATTGCGCCGTGGCCGGCATCGCAAATAAGGTTTGATTTTGCGGCTTTTTTTCTGCTAGAATTCCGGTTTGCCTATTTCCAACCCCCTGTTCCGAAGCCACCAAGGCGTTCCGGAAAGGAAACGTGCCTGGAGTTGTGTCAACAGCTCAGCGCCGCTCTTTTCGGGAAACTTTCACGGCGTTCGAACTCAGAATTAGCGTATTAGGAGTGCTCTCATGGCACGCGTATGCCAAGTAACTGGGAAAGCGCCGATGAGCGGCAACAACGTTTCCCACGCGAACAACAAAACCAAGCGCCGGTTCCTGCCGAACCTGCAAAACCGCCGCATTTGGGTGGAAAGCGAAAACCGTTGGGTGCGTCTGCGCGTTTCGAACGCCGGCCTGCGCCTGATCGACAAGAACGGTATCGACGCTGTGCTCGCAGATCTGCGCGCACGCGGTGAAGCCTAAGGAGTAAATCATGGCGAAAGGCGCACGCGACAAGATCAAGCTGGAATCGACCGCAGGCACGGGTCACTTCTACACGACGACGAAGAACAAACGCAACATGCCGGAAAAGATGCTGATCAAGAAATTTGATCCGGTCGTCCGTAAGCACGTTGAGTACAAGGAAACCAAGATTAAGTAAATCTTGGCTCCTGCCTGACGAAGGCAAAGACATACAAAAAAAGCCTCGCATTCGTGCGGGGCTTTTTTGTTTTCGGCGCACGCCTCTTTATCTCTGTGTCGCTGCTTGTCCATGATTCGCCAGTCCGAATAGTCTTATGCCGTTCGGCCAGCTTTCCCTCATCCGTCGCGGCGCGTATCCTTTCTCGTTTTAGCGGCGAGCGAATCGCACGCCGTCACCGCAAAACGAAAAGACGGAGATGTACGCAATGGAATTCGATGTGGCGATTGTCGGTAGCGGTCTGGCTGGTTTGAGCGTCGCGCTCAATCTGGCGGAGACCCGGCGGGTTGCGGTGGTCGCCAAGCGATCGATTACCGAAGGCGCAAGCGACTGGGCACAAGGCGGCATCGCCGCAGTACTGGATTCGGCGGACAGCATTGAGAATCACGTGCGCGATACGCTGATCGCGGGCGGCGGCCTGTGCGACGAAGCGGCAACGCGCTTCATCGTCGAACATGGGCGGGCCGCGATCGAATGGTTGATCGCGCAAGGCGTGCCGTTCACCAAAGACGACGCCGCCGAGCTCGGTTTCCACCTGACGCGCGAAGGCGGCCACAGCCACCGGCGGATCATTCACGCTGCGGATGCAACGGGCCACGCCGTGGTGGCCACGCTCAGCGAGCGGGTGCGCCGTCACCCGAACATCACGCTGCTCGAAGATCACTACGCAATCGACCTGATCACGTCCGACCGCCTCGGCTTGCCAGGACGGCGTTGTCACGGCCTGTATGCACTCGATCTGCAAAGCGGCCGCACCGTGACGATCGAGGCACCGCATACCGTGCTCGCCACTGGCGGCGCCGGCAAGGTTTATCTCTACACCACGAATCCCGACACCGCGACCGGCGACGGCATCGCGATGGCGTGGCGGGCCGGCTGCCGCGTAGCCAATATGGAATTCATCCAGTTCCATCCGACCTGCCTGTTCCACCCGTACGCAAAATCGTTTCTGATCTCGGAAGCCGTGCGCGGCGAAGGCGGCATTCTCAAGCTCCCGGACGGCACGCGTTTCATGCCGAACCACGACGAACGTGCCGAACTCGCGCCGCGCGATATCGTCGCGCGTGCGATCGACTTCGAAATCAAGAAGCGTGGCATCGATTGCGTGTATCTGGACATCAGCCATCAACCGTCCGAATTCCTGCGCGAGCACTTCCCGACGATTCTGGCGCGCTGCCTGGAATTCGGCATCGACATCACCAGGGAAGCGATTCCGGTCGTGCCGGCCGCACACTACACCTGCGGCGGCGTCGTGACCGATCTGGCGGGGCGGACGGACCTGGCCGGCCTCTATGCGGTCGGCGAGACGTCATGCACGGGTTTGCACGGCGCGAACCGGCTTGCCAGCAACTCCCTGCTCGAATGCATCGTCATTGGACGCTCCGCGGCACAAGCGATCGAAGAAGAAGGTTTTAGCGCTGCCGTTCACGCCCCGCTGCCGGATTGGGACGAAAGCCGCGTGTCCGATCCGGACGAAGAAGTCGTGGTCGCGCATAACTGGGACGAACTGCGCCGGCTGATGTGGAACTACGTCGGCATCGTACGGACCGACAAGCGGCTCGCACGAGCGAAGCATCGGCTCGCCCTGCTGCGCGATGAAATTCACGAGTATTACGCCAACTTCAAGGTGAGCCGCGACTTGCTCGAATTGCGCAATCTGGTCGATGTGGCGTCGTTGATCGTCGAAGGCGCGCGTTCGCGGCGTGAGAGCCGCGGTTTGCACTTCAGCCGCGACTGGCCGGCCACTTTGCCCAAAGCGCTGCCGACAGTGCTCTCGCCGGAGCATGTACGCAACCGCAACGTGTGATCGAGACGAACTGAAACAGAAAGGGCTATCGCCAGATCATCCCGGCGATAGCCCTTTCCCGATCGACTGCGACCGGTGTGCTCAAACGTCAGACGATCCGCATCGAGTAATCTGTTGCGCGCACGTCTTTGGTCAACGCGCCGATCGACACACGATCGACACCGGTTTCGGCAATCGTGCGCACGGTATCGAAGTTCACACCACCCGACACCTCCAGCACCGCCCGCCCCGCTGTGATGCGCACCGCTTCGCGCATGGCGTCGAACGAAAAATTGTCCAGCAGAATGGATTGCGCGCGATGAGCCAGCGCAGTTTCCAGTTCTTCGAGTGTCTCGACTTCGACCTGGATCGGCACGCCCGCATTCAGCGCCAGCGCGGCGTCCATCGCAGCGCCCACCCCGCCAGCCGCGGCGATGTGGTTTTCCTTGATGAGAATACCGTCGTACAGCGCGAGACGCTGGTTCGCACCACCACCCACGCGCACCGCGTACTTTTGCGCGAGCCGCAGGCCCGGCAAAGTCTTGCGCGTATCGAGAATGCGCGTTCGCGTATGAGCGATGGCATCGACATAACGGCGCGTCGCGCTCGCCACCCCCGACAGTAATTGCAGGAAGTTCAGCGCGTTGCGTTCCGCCGTCAACAAGGCGCGCACGGGTCCGCGCAGTTCGCAGACCGTTGTGTCGGCTTTCATCCGGTCGCCTTCACGATAGCGCCACTGGACCTCGATACGCGGATCGACCTGGCGCATCACCGCGTTGAACCACGGCACGCCGCACAGCACCGCATCCTCACGCACGATGATGCGCGCGCCGCGCAGGTCGTCCACTGGAACCAGGCGGCCCGTCTGGTCACCGGTGCCGATGTCTTCGGCCAGTGCGTCGGCGACGTTGCGCGCCAACGCGGCTTCGAATGCCGTGCCGTACTGCGCTTGAATTTCAGCCAACAGCGGCGACACCGCCTCGACTTGACTGCGCTCAACCGCCCCCATCACGCTGCTCCCACGTTCGAATAGAGTTGCGCGTCGCGCGCCAGATCGCCGCTCGCCTGCACGCGCTTCTTGTGACGCGCCGCGAAATCCAGCATCCGGTCGATCGGCAGACGCGCCCGCTCGCCGATCGCACGGTCGACGAAGATTTCGTTGTGACCGCGCTCGAGCACGTCGGCCAGATTTGCGAGGCCATTCATTGCCATCCACGGGCAGTGCGCGCAACTCTTGCAGGTCGCGCTGTTGCCGGCCGTCGGCGCGGCAATCAGGGTCTTGCCGGGCGCGGCGAGCTGCATCTTGTGCAGAATGCCGAGATCGGTCGCCACGATGAAATGCGTCGCGTCCAGCTTTTGCGCCGCGTCGATCAATTGTGTAGTCGAGCCCACCACGTCTGCCTGCGCGACCACATTGGCCGGCGACTCAGGGTGCACCAACACTTTGGCGCCCGGATATTCAGCGCGCAGCAGGTCGAGTTCGATGCCTTTGAATTCGTCGTGCACCAGACATGAACCCTGCCACAGCAGCATGTCCGCGCCGGTCTTGTTCTGGATATAACTGCCGAGGTGGCGGTCCGGCGCCCAGATGATCTTTTCGCCGCGGGCGTGCAGGTCGGCAACGATTTCCAATCCGATCGACGACGTCACCATCCAGTCCGCGCGCGCCTTCACGGCTGCGCTCGTGTTCGCGTACACGACCACCGTGCGATCCGGGTGCGCGTCGCAGAAAGCCGAGAACTCATCGACCGGGCAGCCCAGATCGAGCGAACAGGTTGCGTCGAGATCCGGCATCAGAATGCGCTTGTCCGGACTCAGGATTTTCGCCGTCTCGCCCATGAAGCGCACGCCCGCAACGACCAGCGTTTGCGCGTCGTGATCGCGTCCGAAGCGCGCCATCTCCAGTGAATCGGCCACGCAACCGCCAGTCTCGTCGGCGAGCTCCTGCAATTCCGCGTCGACATAATAGTGCGCGACAAGCACCGCTTTCTCGCGTTCGAGCAATTTGCGGATGCGTGCCTTCAGCGCCAGCTTCTCTTCGGCCGACGGCATGTCGGGCACCTTCGCCCACGCCTGCCCGATCCCGCAGGTCGTACCCTGCGCTTGTGGCCGGTCGTATTCGACGGTCCTGATCGCCTGCTGATCCATGATCTCCTCTGCCTTCGCTCTGCCGCCGCGGACTCTCAATCGCGTGTCGTTGCAGTTTCCGCGGCCCAAAAAGCAAAACCCCGCCAACGCGGGGTTTTGTGACGTACTGAGATTTTAATGGATTTCGCTATCAGGCATAACGGCGCAATCGCATCGCAAACTCTTGCAGCGTTTTGATGCCGCTTTGTTCAGCGCGATGACACCAGTCCTGCAACTGAATCAGCAACTGATCACGCGAAGCATTGGAGCGCTCCCACATGGCCGCCAGTTCGTTGCGCATGTCGATATACGTCTTGAGCTTCTGGCTGCTCGCGAAAATTTGCGGCAACTGACGCTTCTGCGGTTCGTCGAGACCCGCTTCTTCCTTGTGGAACCAGCTACGCGCACCGCGCATGAGTTGATACTTCTCGCGCGCGCCGACTTCCTTCAAATGCGCCAGTTCCTGACGATAGGCGCGCTTGAGCGCCTTGCCGTAACGCGCCATCACTTCGTAGCGATTGGCCAGCACGGCTTGCAGCGTGTCCTGATCGAGCACCAGCTTGCCGGTGGTGAGGCGCGGCGTAGGCGCAACCTTCTTCACCTTCGCGAGACGGAACGCCGACATGATGCGGATATACATCCAGCCGATATCGAACTCGTACCACTTGTTCGACAGCTTGGCGGACGTCGCATACGTGTGGTGATTGTTATGCAGTTCCTCACCGCCGATGATGATGCCCCACGGGAAAATGTTGGTGCTGGCATCCGCCGAGTTGAAGTTGCGATAGCCCCAGAAGTGCGCGAGACCGTTCACCACACCGGCGGCCCAGAACGGAATCCATACCATTTGCACGGCCCAGATCGTCAGACCGACGACGCCGAACAGCGCGACGTTCAGCACCATCATCAGGCTCACGCCGAGGATCGGGTATTTGGTGTAGACGTTGCGTTCCATCCAGTCGTTCGGCGTGCCGTGACTGAACTTGCGCATCGTTTCTTCGTTTTTCGCTTCAGTGCGGTACAGTTCCGCGCCTTCGAGCAGCACCTTCCAGATGCCGCGCGTTTGCGGGCTGTGCGGATCTTCTTCAGTCTCGCACTTGGCGTGGTGCTTGCGGTGAATCGCGGCCCATTGGCCGGTCAGCATGCCGGTGGTCATCCACAGCCAGAAACGGAAAAAATGACTGACGACCGGATGCAGTTCCAGCGCGCGGTGCGCCTGGCAGCGATGCAGATAGACTGTCACGCCGATGATCGTGATGTGCGTAGCGATCGCCGTGTACAGCACGAGTTGCCACCACGAGAAGTGCAGCAGACCGTGGGCAAGAAAATCGAGCAAAGAATTCAACAAGGCAATTTACCTGTGGAACGAGAGGTACGAGATACACGCAGATTGCGCGTGTCAAGAAAGTGAAAGCATACAGCTGGATTGGACGATATTCTACTTGAACCGTTCCAAGTGTTTGTAACAAATAGGGATTTTTTGTGCCGCATCAACGGAACGCAACACACCGAACGTCTATATAAGACTCGCCGGCGCGTCTAAAGCGCCCGTCAATGCGCGCCGTCCGCCTGATTGGCCGAGGGGGCGGTCATTATTACCGGCTGCGGTACCCCGGCGCCAACATTGCCGACGATTCGCACTTCGCGTTGCGCGAACGGAATCGAGATGTCGTGCTCCGAGAACAGACGCCAGATATTGCGGTTGACGGCCGAGCGCACGCCCGACGTTCCGGTGGCCGCGTCCTCGACCCAGAACCCGAGTTCGAGGTTGATGCCGTCCGCACCGAAACTCGCCAGATAAGGCGTCGGCGCAGGTTCCTGCAGTACTCGCGGCACGTCCCCGCCAGCCTGCACTAGCAGCGCCATCGCCTGCTCGACGTTGGACGTGTACGCGACCTGCACGGCCACCTTCGCATAGCCGCGCGTCAGGTACGACGACTGGTTCTGGACCACATCCGTGATCAGCTTTTCGTTCGGAATCAGCGTCTCGATGCCGTCCAGTCCACGCACGACGGTATAGCGCGTGCGGATCTGCGTGACCATGCCCTGCAGGCCGCTCACGTTGATCGTGTCGCCAATGCGCAGCGACCGGTCGATCAGGATGATGAATCCCGACACGTAGTTGCTGGCGATCTTCTGCAGACCGAAGCCCAGCCCAACGCCCAGCGCGCCGCCGAACACGCCCAGCACGGTGATGTCGATGCCGACCAGCGACAGGCTGATCAGCACCGCCGCCAGCACGAACGCCGCCCGGCCGACCCGCGCCACCACCACCTTCAGGTTGGCATCGAGCGTTTTCGAACGCATCAGACGGTCTTCGAACGTGGAACCGAGCCACATCGCGACAATCATCGTCACGCATACCCACAGCAGTCCCGAGATAAGCGAGAGCAGCGTCATGTGCGCGTTGGCGACGCGGAACTGGACGCTCGCCATCCACGTGATCACGCCGTCCTGAATGCCCATGACCGTGAGCACCATGCCGACCCAGACGACCAGCGAAACGATCTTTTCGACGAGGAACAGCCACGGATGCGTCGCGCCGTCGTGGCTGAAAACCCGCCGCGCAAAGAAAAACACAATGTAAATCAGGCCAATGCCAAATAACGGCACCAGCGCCAGATCGAGCAGCGCGGTGTGCATGAACTGGCCGGTGACCGACCGCGCGAGCCAGACGAGGGTCGCGCCGATCAGCGGAAAGAACGCGCGATTCAGGCTTTCCGCGCCGAAGCGCAGGGTCTGGTAACGCGTCTGGCGACGCAGATCCAGCGCCCGGCGCAACAGGCGCGCGAGCAGCCACGCGATCGCGAGCGTCCCGAGCAGGACGCCGACCTGCCACAACATCACCGGCTGACCGAAATCGCGCGCGAGGTCGCTGAACATATGAGGGAAAAGACGGTTTTGCATGATGTCGCGGAAATCGCCGGCGCCCTGCCGGGTTCAGGAATCGAACCCGCGCGCGCCGGCAGAAGCCTGTTACGCCTGCGCCTAACTTTGGCGTTCCAGCACGGCGGCGAAGAAGCCGTCGGTAGCGTGCCGGTGCGGCCACAGCGAAAGGTAATCGCCCATTTCCAGATCGATGCGCTGCTCGGCCAGCACGTCGCGCGCGGGCACCAGAGCGAAATCGGGATGGCCGGCGAGGAACTGCTCCACCACGGCTTCGTTTTCGGCTTCCAGAATCGAGCAGGTGGCGTAGACCAGGCGGCCGCCCTTCTTTACCAGGCGCGCGGCGCTCGCCAGAATCGACGCCTGCTTCGGCGCCAGTTCGGCCACCGATTCCGGCGACTGGCGCCACTTCAGGTCCGGGTTGCGACGCAGTGTGCCCAGGCCGCTGCACGGCGCATCGACCAGCACGCGGTCGATCTTGCCCGCGAGGCGCTTGATCTTGGAATCGTGTTCACTATCGATCAGCACCGGATTCACATTCGACAAGCCGCTGCGTGCAAGGCGCGGCTTGAGCTTGGCGAGACGCCGCTCGGAGATGTCGAAGGCGTAGAGCCGACCGGTCGAGCGCATCGCCGCGCCCAGCGCCAGCGTCTTGCCGCCCGCGCCCGCGCAGAAGTCGACGATCATTTCACCGCGCTTGGGCGCGACCAGCGAGCACAGCAACTGGCTGCCTTCGTCCTGCACTTCGACCCAGCCATGCTGGAACGCGTCGAGCTTGGTGAGCGGCGGCTTGCCGACCACCCGCACGCCGAACGGTGCGAACGGCGTGGCGCCAGCCTCGATACCGGCCTTCGACAGCGCGTTCAGCACGTCGTCGCGGCTCGCCTTGATCGGGTTGGTGCGCAGATCCAGCGGCGCCGGGTAGTTCAGCGCCGCGGCCAGTTGCGCCAGCTCATCGGGTTCGAAACGCTTGCTGAGCGCCTGATAGATCCAGTCGGGCAGATTCAGGCGAATCCGCAACGGCAGGCTTTCCGGGTCGATCTTCGAAACGTGTTCAAGCCAGCTCAGCTCCTGTTCCGACACAAACGGCTTGAGCGCGTTACGTCCCGCCGTCTGCATCAGGCCGAGCAACGCCATGCGGCGCGCCGGGCTGCCGGCGCCGCCTTCGGCCAGATGGGCGAATTCCATCCGGCGGCGCAGCACCGCGAAAACCGCCTCGGCGATGACCCCGCGCTCGCCGTGCCCGAGCTTCGGGTGCGCGCGGAAGAAACGGCTCGTGGTAGCGTCGGCCGGGCCGTTGAGTTTTAGGACTTCAGCCAACAAAGTCTCAGTTTGTCCAATCAAAAAACCATGCAATCTCATGCGCCCTCTCCGGCGGTGTGACCGGCAAAGAGCCATTGCGGCTCCGGCGGCGTAAGCGTGACACGCAGGCCTTCGAGAGCAAGGCGCCCTTCGACGAACCAGCGCACCGCGCGTGGATAAATGATGTGTTCAGTTGCCAGCACGCGTTCGGCGAGCGTGGCGGGAGTGTCGCCCGTCTCCACGGGAACCGCCGACTGTACGACGATCGGCCCGTGATCCAGCTGGGACGTGACAAAATGCACGGACGCGCCGTGCAGCCGCACGCCCGCGTCGAGCGCCTGCTGATGGGTTTTCAGGCCCGGAAAGCTTGGCAGCAGCGACGGATGCACATTCAGCATGCGCCCGGCGTAATGATCGACGAAACCGGCCGTGAGCACCCGCATGAAGCCGGCGAGCACCACCAGATCGGGCGCGAAACTGTCGATTTGCTGAGCGAGCGCGGCGTCGAAGCTGTCGCGGCTGGAAAACTGGCGGTGGTCGACCACCGCCGTGGCAATGCCGTGCGACGCCGCGAACGCAAGGCCCGCGGCATCGGGACGGTTGGCAATCACGGCGGCGACTTGCGCGGGCCAGGCTTCGTCCGAGCAGGCTCGAACAATGGCTTCCATGTTGCTTCCCCGTCCGGAAATCAGGATGACGAGTTTTTTCATCCGCGGATTTTATCATTCGGGGACACTGAAACCGCGACGCTCCGCCGTCCACCGCGCTGAACGTTTATAATCGTTCGTTTTGCGGCACCCCGGCCGCTCCACCTCAAACCCGCTATCGTGAGAGTCTTCCGCGGTCTTCCCAATGCTGAAAGCCGTGCGCCCTGCGCACTGACCATCGGCAACTTCGACGGTGTCCACCGCGGCCATCAGGCTCTGCTCGCCCACGTGCGGGCGGCTGCCGATGCACGCGGCCTGCCTGTCTGCGTGATGACCTTCGAGCCGCACCCGCGCGAATTCTTCAACCCGGCGGGCGCGCCGCCGCGCATCGCCATGCTGCGCGACAAGCTCGAGGCACTGCGCACCAACGGCGTCGACCGGGTAGTGGTCGAGCATTTCAATCACACGTTCGCGAGCCAGTCGCCGGACGCGTTCGTCGAACGGATCATCGTCAACGGGCTGCATGCGCGCTGGGTCATGATCGGCGACGACTTCCGCTACGGCGCAAAACGCGCCGGCGACTTCGCGTCGCTCAAGGCCGCGGGGCAGCAACACGGTTTCGAAGTCGAACAGATGGCCACAGTGGCCGATCCGTCGGGCGCGCGCATTTCCAGCTCGGGCGTGCGCGCGGCGCTGGTGGCGGGCGACCTCGACTCGGCACGCGCCGCACTGGGCCGCGACTACGTGATCAGCGGCCACGTCGTGCACGGCATGAAGCTCGGCCGCGATCTCGGCTTCCCCACGCTGAACCTGCCGATCGCCCACAAGCGCCCGGCGCTCGCGGGCATTTTCGTGGTGCGCGTGCATGGCGTGGGGGATGAACCGCTGCCCGGCGTCGCAAGCCTCGGCCTGCGCCCCACGGTGGACGATTCCGGTCGCGTGCTGCTCGAAGTTCACCTGCTCGACTGGCATGGCGACGCGTATGGCAAACTCGTGCGCGTCGAATTTCTGAAGAAGCTGCGCGACGAGGAAAAGTACGTCGACCTCGAAACGCTGACCGCCGCCATTGCGCGCGACGTAGCCAACGCGCGTGCGTGGTTCGCGGCCGTCGGCGCCGGCACGCCGGGCAGCCGCTCCACCGGCTTCGCCACCTCGGCCACCGACCGAATTAGATAACCGCCGTGGTCCACGCAAGCGCTTAAGCACCGCATGCGTGGACCTTCGCCGCGCGCATCGAAGGGCGTCCGTGAGTCACGCGACATGCCTGCCGGGCGCGCCCCACGCCCCTCGCGCATCGTGCGCATTCCGCGCCCTGCTGCGCATAGAAAGAATTCACCGCGACCTCATCATGAGCAACAAGAAAGCCGATTCGAAACCGCAGTCACGCTACCCGCTCAACCTGCTCGACACGCCGTTCCCGATGCGCGGCGATTTGCCCAAGCGCGAGCCGCAATGGGTCAAGGAATGGCAGGAACGCAAGATCTATGAGAAGATCCGCGCCGCCTCCAAGGGCCGCAAGAAGTTCATCCTGCACGACGGCCCGCCGTATGCGAACGGCGACATCCACCTCGGCCATGCGGTGAACAAGATCCTGAAGGACATGATCGTCAAGGCGCGCAATCTGGCGGGCTTCGACGCGGTCTACGTGCCGGGCTGGGATTGCCACGGCATGCCGATCGAAATCCAGATCGAAAAGCAGTTCGGCAAATCGCTGCCGGCCGCTGAAGTCATGCAGAAGGCGCGTGCCTACGCGACCGAGCAGATCGAGAAGCAGAAGGTCGGCTTCCGGCGTCTGGGCGTGCTCGGCGACTGGGACAATCCGTACAAGACCATGAACTTCACCAACGAAGCCGGCGAAATCCGCGCGCTCGCGAAGATCATGGAAAAAGGCTACGTGTTCCGGGGCCTGAAGCCGGTGAACTGGTGTTTCGACTGCGGCTCGGCGCTCGCCGAAGCGGAAGTCGAGTACAAGGACAAGACCGATCCGACCATCGACGTGCTGTTCAGCTTCGCCGAGCCGGGAAAGACCGCTGAGGCGTTCGGCTTGAATGCGCTGCCGCGCAACGAAGGCGGTATCGTGATCTGGACTACCACGCCGTGGACCATCCCCGCCAACCAGGCGCTGAACCTGCATCCGGAAATCGTCTACGCGCTGGTCGATACGCCGCGCGGGCTGCTGATTCTCGCGGAAGAGCGCGTCGAAGCGTGCCTGAAGCAATACGGTCTGGAAGGCACGATCGTCGCCACCACGCCGGGCGCGAAGCTCGTCAATCTGCGTTTCAACCATCCGCTTGCGTCCGCGCATCCGAGCTACAAGCGCACCTCGCCGGTCTATCTCGGCGACTACGTGACCACTGAATCGGGCACGGGCGTCGTGCACTCGTCGCCGGCGTATGGCGTGGAAGACTTCGTGTCGTGCAAGGCGCACGGCATGTCCGACTCCGACATCATCAATCCGGTGATGGGCGACGGCCGCTATATCGAATCGCTCGCGCTGTTCGGCGGCTTGTCGATCTGGGCGGCCAATCCGCAGATCGTCGAAGCGCTGCAAGGCGCCGGCACGCTGATGCGCACCGAGAAGTACACGCACAGCTACATGCACTGCTGGCGCCACAAGACGCCGATCATCTACCGCGCCACGTCGCAATGGTTCGCCGGCATGGACGTGAAGCCGAACGATACCGACAGGACGCTGCGCGAGACCGCGCTCGAAGGCATCGAAAACACCGCGTTCTATCCCGCGTGGGGCAAGCAGCGCCTGTTCAGCATGATCGCGAATCGCCCGGACTGGACGCTGTCGCGCCAACGCCAATGGGGCGTGCCGATGGCGTTCTTCGTTCACAAGGAAACCGGCGAGCTGCATCCGCGTACGCTGGAGTTGCTCGAAGAAGTCGCGCAACGCGTCGAGAAGGCCGGCATCGAAGCCTGGCAGTCGCTCGACCCGCGCGAGCTGCTCGGCGACGACGCCAACATGTACGAGAAGAACCGCGACACGCTCGACGTGTGGTTCGATTCGGGCACCACGCACTGGCACGTGCTGCGCGGCTCGCACAAAGACGAACTGCAATTCCCGGCCGACCTCTATCTGGAAGGCTCGGACCAGCACCGCGGCTGGTTTCACTCGTCGCTGTTGACCGCCTCGATGCTCGACGGCCGCCCGCCGTACAACGCGCTGCTCACGCACGGCTTCACCGTGGACGGCGAAGGCCGCAAGATGAGCAAGTCGCTCGGCAACGGTATCGATCCGCATGAAGTGGCGAACCGCCTCGGCGCGGAAATCATCCGCCTGTGGATCGCCTCGACCGATTACTCGGGCGAGCTGGCGATCTCGGAAGAAATCCTGAAACGCGTCACGGAAGGCTATCGCCGTATCCGCAACACGCTGCGCTTCCTGCTCGCGAACCTGTCGGACTTCGACTTCGCGCAGCACGCGCGTCCGGTCGAAGACTGGCTCGAGATCGACCGCTATGCGGTGGCGCTGTCGGCGAATCTGCAAAACGACATCCTCTCGCACTACGAGAAGTACGAATTCCACCCGGTGGTCGCCAAGCTGCAGACGTTCTGCTCGGAAGACCTCGGCGGCTTCTATCTGGACGTGCTGAAAGACCGTCTGTACACGACCGCCGCGGACTCCGTCGCGCGCCGTTCGGCACAGACCGCGCTGTATCACATCGCGCACGGCCTGCTGCGTCTGATGGCGCCTTTCCTGTCGTTCACCGCAGAAGAAGCGTGGAAGATCTTCGAGCCGAACAGCGAGACGATCTTCACCGAGACGTACCACGCGTTCCCGGCCGTGCCGGAAACCGGCGCGCTGCTCGACAAATGGACGCTTCTGCGCGCCGCCCGCAGCGACGTGACCAAGGCGCTGGAAGAAGCGCGCGTGGCCAACCTGATCGGCTCGTCCCTGCAGGCGGAAGTGGAAATCCGCGCCAGCGGCGCACGCTACGACGCACTCACGAGCCTCGGCGACGACCTGAGGTTCGTGCTGATCACGTCGGCGGCGAGCGTGGTGAAGGTGGACAGCGAAGCGGAAGAAGGCGTCGAAGTGATCGCCTCGAAGTATCTGAAATGCGAACGCTGCTGGCACTATCGCGCGGATGTCGGCGCGAACGCCGAACACCCCACGCTGTGCGGCCGCTGCTTCAGCAATCTGTTCGGCAACGGTGAAATCAGGAGCGCGGCATAATGGCGAGAACCATGTCGAAAACCGCGTCGAAAACATCTGCCGCAAACGGGTCGCTGGCGCCCTGGCTTGGGGTTGCGCTGATCGTCATTCTGTTCGATCAGTTGACGAAAATCGCAGTCCAGAAGGTGTTCGCCTACGGTGTCGCGCATGAGGTCACGTCGTTTTTCAACCTGATCCTCGTGTACAACCGCGGCGCGGCGTTCAGCTTCCTCGCAATGGCGGGCGGCTGGCAACGCTGGGCGTTCACCGCGCTCGGCGTGGTGGCCGCGCTGGTGATCTGCTATCTGCTCAAGCGCCACGGCGGGCAGAAAATGTTCTGCACGGCGCTCGCGCTGATTCTCGGCGGCGCGCTCGGCAACGTGATCGATCGGCTCGCGTATGGCCACGTGATCGATTTCCTCGATTTTCACGTGCGCACGTGGCACTGGCCGGCGTTCAATCTTGCCGACAGCGCGATCACGGTCGGCGCGATCTTGCTCGTGCTCGACGAGTTGCGGCGCGTACGCGGCAGCGTACGCTAAGGCCGCAGTCGCTCGCGCTCAGGTTCGCGCGCCAGTACGGTTTGAAAGGCGCGGCGGCGGGATGCAACGCCCCGCCCCGCTGAGCGCCACCACGCTTTGTCGGAGGCTTTCGTTGGCAACCGCAGAACTCGCAGGAAAACACCTCGTCCTTGGCATGACGGGCGGCATTGCCTGCTACAAGATCGCCGAACTCACGCGTCTGTTGACCAAGGCCGGCGCGACCGTGCAGGTCGTCATGACCGAAGCGGCCACGCAGTTCATCACGCCCGTCACCATGCAGGCGCTGTCCGGCCGTCCGGTCTATACCAGCCAGTGGGACGGGCGCGTGCCGAACAACATGGCGCACATCGATCTGTCGCGTGAAGCGGATGCGATCGTGATCGCGCCCGCCTCCACCGATTTCCTCGCCAAACTCGCGCACGGCATGGCCGACGACCTGCTGTCGACGCTGTGCGTCGCGCGCGATTGTCCGCTGCTGGTCGTGCCGGCCATGAACCGGCAGATGTGGCAGAACCCGGCCACCCAACGCAACGTCGCGCAATTGCGCGCGGACGGCGTCGAAGTGCTCGGCCCCGATTCCGGCCCGCAAGCGTGCGGCGAAGTCGGCGACGGGCGCATGCTCGAAGCCGCCGCCACCTACGAAGCCGTCGCCTCGTTCTTCGCGCCGAAAATCCTCAGCGGCCGGCGCGTGCTGTTGACCGCCGGGCCGACCTTCGAACCGCTCGATCCGGTGCGCGGCATCACCAACCGCTCCAGCGGCAAGATGGGTTTTGCGCTGGCGCGCGCCGCGCAACAGGCGGGCGCCGAGGTGCATCTGGTCGCCGGCCCCGTCGCTCTGGAAACGCCTTGGGGCGTGTTCCGCCAGGACGTGCAAACCGCCCAGCAGATGCACGACGCGGTAATGCACTCGATCGCGGACGCCGACATCTTCATCGGCGTGGCCGCGGTGGCGGACTGGCGCGTCGATCACGCCAGCGAGCACAAGATCAAGAAGACCGCGGATCGCGCGCTGCCGAGCTTCACGTTCGTCGAAAATCCGGACATTCTGGCTTCGGTGGCAAAACTGCCGCATCCGCCGTTCACGGTCGGCTTCGCCGCGGAAAGCGGCGACCTCGAAGTCCACGGCGAAGAAAAGCGCGTGCGCAAAAATGTGCCGCTGCTGATCGGCAATCTCGGCCCGCAGACTTTCGGCCTCGACGATAACGAAGTGATCCTGTTCGAAGCAGGCGGCACGACCAGGCTGCCACGCGCCGACAAGCAGACGCTCGCGCGCGCGCTGATCGCGGAGATCGCCAGGCGTCTGCCCGACACAAGTCTGATTCGCTGAACCGTCCCGGCCGCACGCACGCCGATGCGCTCGCCGTGAGTCGCGCAAGCGAATTGGAATCATCTGGAGCGGTACAGACATGACGCGACTATCCGTACTCGATCAAACGCCGGTGATCGCCGGGCACTCGGTGGCGGACGCGATTGCCGCCACGGTTGAACTCGCGCAACTCGCCGACGACCTCGGCTACACGCGTTACTGGTGCGCCGAGCATCATGGCCTGCGCGGCGTGTCGAATCCCTGCCCCGAGGTGATGCTGGCGCGCCTGGGCAGTGTGACGAGCCACATCCGGCTGGGCTCCGGCGGCGTGATGCTGCCGTATTACAGCCCATTCAAGGTCGCCGAGCAATTCATGATGCTCGACGCGCTGTTCCCCAATCGTATCGATCTGGGCGTGGGACGTGCGCCGGGTGGCGACATGCGCACCGCGCAAGCGGTCGCCGCCGGCGACTACAATCGCGGCGATATTTTTCCGCAGCAAGTGGCCGATCTGCTCGGCCTGATGCACGGCACGTTGCCCGCCGATCACATTGCGAGCGGCGTGCTGCTGCAACCGCAAATCGATACGCGTCCGCAAGTGTGGATGCTGGGGTCGAGTGAATTCGGCGGACTGCTGGCCGCGCAACTCGGCATTCCGTTTGCGTTTGCGCACTTCATCAACGCGCATTTCGGGCACCAGGTCGCGCATGCGTATCGCGAGCGCTTCAAGGCCGGCCACGGGTTACAGCAGCCGTATCTGGCGGCCGCCGTGTTCGTGATCTGCGCGGACACCGAACAGGAAGCCGCGGATCTCGAAAAAGCCGTCGACCTGCGCCGCGTGCAGATGGCCTATGGCTTGAACGAACCGATTCCGTCCATCGAACAGGGCATCGCGCAGGAGTACGGCGAGCGCGAGCAGCTCGTGATCTCGCGCGAAAAGCCGCGCAGTATCATCGGCACGCCGGCAACCGTCACTGAACGGCTTCATGCGTTGCAGGAGCAGTTCCAGGCGGACGAGCTGATCGTGCTCACCGTTGCGGGCAGCTATCGCGCCCGGTTGCGCTCCTATGAACTTCTTGCCGAGGCGTTCCAACTCGAACGCCCGGCGTCCACTCCTTAACCTTCCAACCTGCATGAAACTCGACCTGAAGATCCTCGACGCGCGCATGCGCGATCAGCTCCCGGCTTACGCCACCACCGGCAGCGCGGGCCTCGACCTGCGCGCGTGCCTCGACGAACCGTTGACGCTGAAGCCCGGCGAGACCGCGCTAGTGCCGACGGGTCTGGCGATTCACGTCGGCGATCCGGGCTATGCCGCACTGATTCTGCCGCGCTCGGGATTGGGACATAAGCACGGGATCGTGCTCGGCAATCTCGTCGGTCTGATCGATTCGGATTACCAAGGCCAACTGATGATCTCGACGTGGAACCGCGGCGAGACCACCTTCGTGCTGAACCCAATGGAGCGCCTGGCGCAACTGGTTATCGTGCCGGTCGTGCAGGCGGAGTTCAATATCGTCGACGACTTCGAAACCAGCGAGCGTGGCGCGGGTGGTTTCGGCAGCACGGGCAAGCATTAAGACAGATTTCCCCCAAACCCGTGCTGGTTGAGCCCAATCCAGCACGGCTCTCTCCCTCGTTTCAAACCCTCCTGGCGTCTTTCTCCGACGACCCAGATTCGGAATTATCCGATTTGGACCTTCACTTCTCCCACCTATAAATCAACCACCAGCCTCTCCGATCCATCCGGCCACACTTGCTGATTGATTGCTGGCCACATCACGTTCCCGTTTTCCAGTTCCTGCTTTCGTTTCCCGTTTCTGAGTTCCCCTCAAAGCCAGACAAAGGAGGTTTATATCATTATCTTCAATTCATAGATTTACTTAGTTATCCATACCATAGCCAATCTGGTACGGATGCATTGCTCTCCGGACAGAACTTTTTCTTCGCCCATCCGGGCAAGCAGCCCAAGTTCACCGGACAACCTGAATGGAGTCACCATGAAGATCGAATATGATGCAATCGTCGGCCCGGGTGCCAATGAATGGTATGGCACGATCATCGTCTCCAACCTGCGCTATGAAGACGGCAGCGCTGTCAACGTCAGCGAGTTCCTCGCATTCAACTTCCATTCGCCGGCCAATCTGGATGCCACGGCCATCCAGCCGCAGTTCATCAGTTGGGTGGTGGGCGAGACTTCCGTGCAAGCCTCGCAAATTGGCGACGGCGACTTCGACGTCACGGTGACGATACCGTTCACCACGTCCTATACGATGCAGCCGCCCGATCAGATCACGATCGGCATCAACGGCAACCTTGTCGCCCATCCGGACACCTGGCTCGACTCATTCGTGTTCGCGGCCGATCACGAGCCGACAATCTTCGGCACGGTGTCCGCCGCGTGCGAGACGGCGCCGGACCCGGCGCTGGCGAACGTGACGCCCGTTCTCACGCTCGCCCAAGGCAGCATGGTCACCACCTTGCCGCTTAGCTACAGCGGGAGCGTCACCGCGAGTCTCGAACAGGGCGGCTACACGGTGAGCGGCGACAGCATTGCTACTGTCGATGAGACTGTCGTTGCGCCGCTTGTCATCAGTCCCACTTCGGTGGAAGTCACCGCAGGCAATACCTCGACGATCAAAGTGACATTCGGGCCGGTAGAGCGATATTGCGCGCTCGACATTTCGATCGGGTCGCTCGCGGGTTTGTCGAAGGAAACGCTCAGTGTTACGCTGACCGACAGCAAGACCGGCAACACCCTCGCTGCATTCGACGCAACGACCAACAGCGTGACGTCGCTGCGAAAACTGCCGCCGTCGGGCACTGCGCGCGTATCGATACAAAAGGTCGCACTGAACGACGTCAACTACTCGTTCGCGGTGCCGGATATCACGCTGACAGACGCACTGCACAAGGTGGTTATCGACGACTCGACGATGGCGAGCAAGCCAGTCAATACGTCGGGATACGTCAAGGTCGCGATCGAGGTCACTGCCGAACAGACGCTCGATCGCCAGATCGACTTGCGCCTGATCGCCAGCGACATGAACTATCTGCAGACAGTTGCCGTCGAATCGCAGCAAACCGCTTTCTCGGCACTCGTCCGGCCGGGGCATTACACGGTGGAGACCGCCGACTTCCTGTCGGCGGGCGTCGTATATGCGGTCAGCGGGCCAGCGCAGTTGGACGTGAACGGTGACGGCCACATTGAACTCGACGTGACGGTCGGCGCATCCGCCGATCTGCACGTGCGCGGTTTCCCCGAGTATCTATGCTTCGGTGGCTGCGCCGATTTGCAGCCGAGCAATCTGGCCGACTTCGCGGCGGCGCGCGCGACGTCGGTCTTCGATTACGCCGGCACCGACGGCGCCGGAGACTCGAACGTGTTCCTGAGCGACGACGTGCAGACCAGAACGACGATCACCCTCGCTCGCAACGTCGAAACGCAACTGGGCAAGGGTCAGCCCGTGCTGCCCGTGATGGTCTCGTACACCTGCAACCTGTCGCTCGGCGACACGCCGACGATCCTCGCCAACGCCGACGCGCACGCGCACGCGCACAGCTTCGCGAACTACATCCTGGCACTCAACATCGCCACGGAGGCGATCGACAACGATCACCCGGTGCCGGCAGGTTTCATCGTGAACCCGGACTTTCTCGGCGCGTGCGAGCAGGCCAACTTCGGCGCGACCTACGCCATGCCGGTGCGCGGTCCGCTGCAAACCGCGCTCGACCATTGGTCGCTCTCCGCAGCCATTCCCGACAATATCACCGAGGACATTGCGGGCTACGTCCTCGCCGTGAACTGGCTGACCCGCACGGTAGCGCCAAGCGTGACTTTCGGCTGGCAGATCAATCTCTGGGGTGTCGGCTACTCGGAGTGGATTTATGAGGACACCGACAAAACGGCGCAGATGGCGCAGCAGACGTCTGACTATGTTGTCAGCCTCGGCGTGTACGACGGTCCGTACGCGCCCGACTTCCTCGCGATCGACCGCTACGAAGCGGACGACTTCACGCAGCGCGCGTACGTGAACGGCTACTGCTATGGTCCTCGCGAATGGAAACGCTACTTCGATTTCTGCAAGACAGTGAGCCGCGCACTCAAATTGCCGGTAATGCCGTGGCAGATTCCCGCGAGCCGCATTCCGAATACGACCGACCCGGTCGCGGCTGATTTCGACTCTCAGCATTGGGGAACCGGTGGCAGTTGTTTGCTGGGCGATCCGACAATCGGCTCCGACTATCGCAACGTGCATCCGACTATTCTGGCGCTTCAATTCCCGCCGGCGTTCCAGCAATCCATGGGTGTCACCGCCGAAGATATGTTCCTCCGGTCCGAACCATTCGACATTTCGAATCCGCTGTATGGCGACTTCCCGCTGCGCGGCATCTTCACCGTCCTGCTGGGCGGCGGCGCGACAACCGGCATTGTCTCGGCGATCGGCAATCCCGAGGCCTGGGCGAGAGAAAAGCTGAATGCCTACATGGACGATCCGATCAAGTTCGATCAATAGCATCGGCCCAAAAAAAACGGCGTGGACCTATGAGTCCACGCCGTTTTTTAGTACTAACGCTTACGCTTATTCGACTTCCACCGCTTCCGGATTCGGATTGCGCGGAGCCGGATGCTCGTCGAACGTCAACTGGACCTTGTCTTCCGCATCCACGTCGACCGTCACGCGACCGCCGTTCATCAGCTTGCCGAACAGCAGTTCGTCCGCCAGTGCACGACGGATCGTGTCCTGAATCAGACGCTGCATCGGCCGTGCGCCCATGAGCGGATCGAAACCGTGCTTGGCGAGATGCTTGCGCAGTGCGTCGGTGAAGAGCGCATCGACCTTCTTCTCGTGCAACTGATCTTCCAGCTGCATGAGGAACTTGTCGACCACGCGCATGATGATTTCTTCATCCAGTGCGCGGAAGCTGATCGTTGCATCCAGACGGTTGCGGAACTCCGGCGTGAACATGCGCTTGATGTCGACCATTTCGTCGCCGGTTTCCCGACGATTCGTGAAGCCGATCACCGACTTGCCCATTGCCTCGGCGCCCGCATTCGTCGTCATGATGATGATGACGTTGCGGAAATCCGCCTTGCGGCCGTTGTTGTCCGTCAGCGTGCCGTGGTCCATCACCTGCAGCAGCACGTTGTAGATATCCGGATGCGCCTTCTCGATTTCGTCGAGCAGCAGCACGCAATGCGGCTTCTTCGTGACAGCTTCGGTCAGCAGACCGCCCTGGTCGAAACCGACATAGCCCGGCGGCGCGCCGATCAAACGGCTGACCGCATGACGCTCCATGTATTCCGACATGTCGAAGCGGATCAGCTCGATGCCCAGCGTGAACGCCAGTTGCTTCGCCACTTCGGTCTTGCCGACGCCCGTGGGGCCGGAGAACAGGAATGCGCCGATCGGCTTGTCCAGCTTGCCCAGACCCGCACGCGCCATCTTGATCGCGGCCGACAGCGCGTCGATAGCCGGGTCTTGCCCGAACACCACGCTCTTCAGATCGCGATCCAGCGTTTGCAGCTTGCTGCGATCGTCTTGCGACACGCTTTGCGGCGGGACGCGGGCAATCTTCGAAATGATTTCCTCGATCTCGTTCTTGCCGATAGTCTTCTTCTGCTTCGACTTCGGCAGGATGCGTTGCGCCGCGCCGGCTTCGTCGATCACGTCGATCGCCTTGTCCGGTAGATGACGATCCGTGATGAAGCGTGCCGACAACTCAGCCGCCGCCGACAGCGCGCCCGACGAATACTTCACACCGTGGTGCTCTTCGAAGCGCGACTTCAGGCCACGCAGGATCGCCACCGTCTGTTCGACGGTCGGCTCGGTCACGTCGACCTTCTGGAAACGGCGCGACAATGCCGCGTCTTTTTCGAAAATGCCGCGATATTCCGTGAACGTGGTCGCGCCAATGCACTTCAACGTGCCCGACGACAGCGCCGGCTTGAGCAGGTTCGACGCGTCCAGCGTACCGCCCGACGCAGCGCCTGCGCCGATCAGCGTATGAATTTCGTCGATGAACAGGATGGCGTGCGGACGTTCCTTCAATTCCTTGAGAACCGTCTTCAGGCGCTGTTCGAAGTCACCGCGATACTTGGTGCCGGCGAGCAGCGCGCCCATGTCGAGCGAATACACCTGGGCATCCGCCAGAATGTCCGGCACTTCGCCGCGCGTAATGCGCCACGCGAGACCTTCGGCGATCGCGGTCTTGCCGACGCCGGCCTCACCGACCAGCAGCGGATTGTTCTTGCGACGACGGCACAGCACCTGCACCACACGCTCGACTTCCGACTCGCGCCCGATCAGCGGATCGATGCGGCCGTCTTTCGCCATCTGGTTCAGGTTCTGGGTGAACTGCGCGAGCGGGGTTTCTTTCTGCGCGGCGGCTTCGTCGGACTCGGCATTCGCGTCGCTCGCTTTCGCGGCGTCGGTGCTGCTCGTCTTGGCGATGCCGTGCGAGATGAAATTGACCACGTCCAGACGCGTCACGCCCTGCTGCTGCAGGTAGTACACCGCGTGCGAATCCTTCTCGCCGAAGATCGCGACCAGCACGTTGGCGCCGGTCACTTCCTTCTTGCCATTCGAGGTGGACTGAACATGCATGATCGCGCGCTGGATCACACGCTGGAAACCCAGCGTGGGCTGCGTGTCGACGTCGTCCGTGCCAGGCACGGTCGGCGTGTTGTCATGAATGAAGTTGCGCAGGTTCTGGCGCAGATCCTCGATATTGGCCGCGCATGCACGCAACACCTCCGCCGCTGTCGGATTGTCCAACAGTGCCAGCAAAAGATGTTCGACCGTTATGAACTCGTGCCGCGCCTGGCGTGCTTCCATGAACGCCATGTGCAGGCTGACTTCCAGTTCCTGGGCAATCATGCTTCCTCCATCACACACTGCAGCGGATGCCCGGCCTGCCGTGCGTGGGTAACGACTTGCTCGACTTTGGTCGACGCGATGTCCCGCGTATAGACCCCACAAACTCCCCTGCCCTCGCGATGCACCTTCAACATAACCTGCGTTGCGGTTTCACGATCTTTATTGAAGTATTCCTGCACGATCATCACGACAAATTCCATTGGCGTGAAGTCGTCATTCAGCAGCACCACCTTGTACATGGATGGCGGCTTGAGCTTTTTCTCCTGCCGCTCCAGTACGGTGCCGTCCTGCTTGTCCGGGATAATCGCCATACACCCATTCTAAACAACTAGGACAGGCCCGCAATCCTGTCAAAACCCGGCCGACCGGCCGGTGAGCCCGTTCGCGACCACCTGGTGGGTGATTACCCTCCATGCGTGCGTTAATTCGACGAGCCGATTTGCGGAGCCGGCCCCTATCCTGTGATGCTTGCGGCCGTGCTGCGCCGCAGTCGGATCGAGTATCGCACAACCTGCCGTAGCTGGCTGACGGCTCGCCCGACCTCATCGGCGCCGGCGTAACCCGTTGAACAGCATGTGCGTCGATTATGCGACTTTTCAAGACAGCCCGCTTGCGCAACCGCACATAACGAAAGCGGGAAAAACCCTGGAAAGTGCCTGTTTGCAACGCGGCAACGGCATCTCAAAATTTTCTTGACACCCGAATAAAGAGCCTCAACAATCAAGCTGGCACTTTTTTCACCAAGCCATAATTTCGAAAAAATGCCGATGGTGAGCTTGTGAGGAGGGAGCGGCTGCATCGCGCGGTCGTCGAGCTTTTCGAGGGCTCGTGGTAGTGACATGAGTTACAGGGGAAGTTGGAATGGCAACTGGTACGGTCAAATGGTTCAATGACGCAAAAGGTTTCGGATTCATCACGCCTGACGAAGGTGGCGAGGATCTGTTTGCACACTTCTCGGCCATCCAGATGAATGGGTTCAAGACCCTCAAGGAAGGCCAAAAGGTAACCTTCGAGGTCGTGCAAGGCCCGAAAGGCAAACAGGCATCGAACATTCAGGCGCCTGCCTGAAGCTGCTCGATACCCGTCCTTTGAAACCCGGCTCCGTGCCGGGTTTCTTTTTTTGGGTTTCGTCCTCTGGTCGCTCCGAGGCTTGTTCTGGTTGTATCCGGCGCGCACATGTCCCATATATCGGGTAATTTCTTCGGTCTGCTGCCGAGTGTCACGTTTTGCGCTTCAGCTCGCGCGTTACGAAAACATCGCGTGAAGCCACAAACACACAACCCCGGCCGCCTCCCGGCGCCGGGGTTGTACATGCGAACCAGTTCGGCCCAACGCAAGCTGCTTACAGATTCTCGATCAGCACCTGGCCGAAACCGGAACACGACACCTGCGTCGCGCCTTCCATCAGGCGCGCGAAATCGTACGTGACGCGTTTTTGCAGAATCGATTTTTCCATCGACTTGATGATCAGATCCGCTGCCTCGGTCCAGCCGAGATGGCGCAGCATCATTTCCGCCGAAAGAATTTCCGAGCCTGGATTCACGTAGTCCTTACCGGCGTATTTCGGCGCAGTGCCGTGCGTGGCTTCGAACATCGCGACCGAATCCGACATGTTCGCACCCGGTGCGATACCGATACCGCCGACCTGCGCGGCCAACGCATCCGACACATAGTCGCCATTCAGGTTCAGCGTGGCGATCACGTCGTATTCAGCCGGACGCAGCAGAATCTGCTGCAGGAACGCATCCGCGATCACGTCCTTCAGGACGATGTCGCCGCCCGTCTTCGGATTCTTGATCTTCATCCACGGGCCGCCGTCGATCAGTTCCGCGGCGAATTCCTTTTGCGCCAGCGCGTAACCGTAGTCGCGGAACGCGCCTTCGGTGAACTTCATGATGTTGCCCTTGTGCACCAGAGTGACCGAACGGCGATCGTGGTCGAGCGCGTACTGGATCGCCTTGCGCACCAGACGCTCCGTGCCTTCACGCGACACCGGCTTGATGCCGATCCCCGACGTTTCCGGGAAGCGGATCTTCTTCACGCCCATTTCTTCGCGCAGGAATTTGATGATCTTTTTCGCCTGCTCCGATTCGGCCGGCCACTCGATACCCGCGTAGATGTCTTCCGAGTTTTCGCGGAAGATCACCATGTTGGTTTTCTCCGGCTCGCGCACCGGCGAAGGCACACCCTTGAAATACTGCACCGGACGCAAGCACACATACAGATCCAGTTCCTGGCGCAGCGCGACGTTCAGCGAACGGATGCCGCCGCCCACCGGCGTGGTGAGCGGGCCCTTGATCGAGACGACATACTCCTTGAGCACCTGCAGCGTCTCTTCGGGCAGCCACACATCCGGGCCGTACACCTTGGTGGACTTCTCGCCGGCGTAGATTTCCATCCAGTGGATTTTTCGCTTGCCTGCATACGCTTTTTCCACAGCGGCATCCACGACCTTGATCATGACCGGCGTGATGTCGATGCCGGTGCCGTCGCCTTCGATGTACGGAATGATCGGCTGGTCCGACACGTTGAGCGAGAAATCGGGATTGACGGTGATCTTGTCACCGCCGGTCGGAACCTTGATGTGCTGATACGGCATGATCGGACTCCAGTGAAGGCTATGCTGAAAGCTGATGGGAGACTGCGAAAACGGGGGCGCTCCTCGCTACGCGCAATGCCGCACGCCGGCAAGCGGCCTGGCCGCTATTCTAGCCCACGCGAACGCTGCGCCGAGGCCGCGGCGGCTCGGGGTTTTCCAACATGGACGAAGTCAATCCAGCGAGGCACAACTCTTATGTCTTATATAAGACAACGAGCTTAGCGTCGCGCATTATGCTTTATTATCCCGCCATTTACTATTGGCCCGACGCCTCCCGGGGCTGCGCGGCATGAGCGCCGCAACGGCGCGTCGCGACTCTCATTTCATCCACTATGCGCCTTCTCGCTCTGAACAAACCGTTCGGCACTATCTGCCAGTTCTCGCCGCACGAAACGCGCGCGTCGCTGGCCGACTGGGTCAAGGTGCCCAACGTGTATCCGGCAGGCCGGCTCGACTCCGATAGCGAAGGCCTGCTGCTTCTCACCGACGACGGCGCGTTGCAGGCGCGCATTGCCGAGCCGCGTCACAAACTCGTCAAACGTTATTGGGCGCAAGTGGAAGGCGCGGTCGATGCGGCCACACTAAAGAAGCTCGCACGCGGCGTCGATCTCGGCGACTACGTGACGCGGCCCTGTCGCGCCGAGTACGTGGAACCAACCGACACCCTCTGGGTACGCACGCCGCCGATCCGCTATCGCGCCGCGATACCGACCACATGGATCGAATTGTCGATCACCGAAGGCAAGAACCGCCAGGTGCGTCGCATGACTGCCGCCGTGGGGTTTCCGACATTGCGCCTGGTGCGCGTGGGCATCGGCGCACTCGACGTGTTTTCGCTCGGGCTGCAACCGGGAGAGAGCGTCGATTTACCGCCGGATGCGCCGTGGAAAGGCATGATGTGATCATGCGCCCACGCATGACCGAGTGCTCGCCGAATCCGCTCAACGCCTCCACTTCACACCGCGGCACAATACTTAACTCGTTGTATCCGCAAACAAAATAGCGCGTGAAACCACTGTGAAAAACGCGTGAAACAATGACACCCATGACAACGTCGTGGCACGTGATCTGAATCAATCCATCGGCTTATAAGTTTTCCACAAATTTCGCGTCAACCGCTGCGCGAGCTCAGGCGTTATTCGACGCAGATGCCGCCCGAAGCTATCCGGCATTCAGCCTTAAGGGCCTTTGTGCAAGCCGCTCTTGCGGTAAGTGCGGGGAGTCTGAGCGCTAACGCAGACGTGTCGAAAATTTGTTCGATGCGGCTGTCAACCGAAAGGTGGATGGCACGTTTACCGACATGACTCCATATATAACCGGGTCATTTGGTTAATTAACTAAAGCTGAGGATTCACAAAATGAACAAACTGATCGCCGCTCTGGTCGCTGGTCTCTTCGCAACGGCAGCATTCGCACAAGCTTCGGCACCGGCAGC
>Ga0255336_100558_pt1 | contig 52393 bp, 43 predicted proteins | sample MeOH1_35cm_T3_17_FD_189102 | JGI IMG/M metagenome (GOLD analysis project Ga0255336, IMG submission 189102) | Sandy soil microbial communities from University of British Columbia, Vancouver, Canada - MeOH1_35cm_T3_179 | ecosystem: Engineered > Artificial ecosystem > Sand microcosm > Unclassified ... | reverse complement strand
TCTGGCAGTTCAGGCAGCGGCCCGCGGGCCGCTGCCTGAGACGCTGCTGTCCGTTTCTTTTTCATCGGCATATCCATGACCTTGATCCCTCATGATATGCCCCGCCCACGAAATCGCGGATAGGTCCTTGCTGCCTGTGCGGGCGCCGCACGCCGAAGCCTCATCCCGGCGTCTCATCCCGAAGCATCAACCGGAAGCATGGCCCCGAAGCGTCAACCGGAAGCATGTCCCCGAAGCGTCAACCCGAAGCGTCAACCCGAAGCGTCAACCCGAAACGTCACCGCGAAGCGTCATCCCGAAACGTCATCCCGAAACGTCATCCCGAAACGTCACCGCGAAGCGTCACCCCGAAGCGTCACCCCGAAGCGTCAACCCGAAGCGTCAACCCGAAGCGTCAACCCGAAGCGTCAACCCGAAGCGTCAACCCGAAGCGTCAACCCGAAACGTCACCGCGAAGCGTCATCCCGAAACGTCACCCCGAAACGTCACCGCGAAGCCCATCCCGCCACCTCACCCCGACGCCGGCAACACCGCCGCAGCGCGAAAGAACGTCTGCGCGCGTGGGTCGTTGCCGAACGCGATATGAATCCGGGTCCACGGACTCACCTCCATATTCGGCCGGAAATAGTTGCCCGGCACCACGGTCACGCCCAGCGGCGCACCGCACTCCACCAGCCGTTCAGCATTGGCGACGTGCGGCACGCGAGCCCACACGAATTTCCCGCCCACGGGTTTATCGAAAATCTCCCAGCCGGTGTCCTCGAGCGTTTGAATCGTCGAGCCGAGCGCGTCGCGCATACGCCGCCGCAGACGCTCCAGATACTTGCGATATGCACCGCGCTCGAGCATCGACACGGCAACTGCTTCTGCAAAACGCGAGCCGCCGATGCTCGTCAGCATCTTGATATCGACCAGATCCTTGATGATCGCGTGGCTCGCCACCACACAGCCGATGCGCAGCGACGACGACAGCGTCTTCGACAAGCCGCCCAGGTAGATCACGTGTTCGAGCTGATCGAGCGTGGCCAGGCGGTCGGTGAGGTCAGTCTGAAAATCGGCGTAGATATCGTCTTCGACGATCGAGAAACCGTGCTCGCGCGCTAGTTGCAGCAGCCGGAAGGCCACCGGCGGCGCCACCGTGGTGCCGGTCGGATTGTGGAACACGGTGTTGACGAACAGTAGCTTCGGCCGGTGCGACTTCAACTGCTCCTGCATCACGTCCAGATCGGGACCGTTGCGCGTGCGCGGGATGCCGATCAGTGTCACGCCATGCAGCTTCAGCAGTCCGTAAAGGTTGTAGTAGCCGGGGTCTTCGACGAAGATCGTGTCGCCCGCCTTGAGCATGTAGCGCATCAACAGATCGAATGCCTGACTGGCGCCGTTGGTGATGAGGATCTGCGACGCATCCGCCTGAATCCCCAACTGGCCGATGCGGCTTTGCAGGTGTTCGCGCAAAGTCAGGTTGCCGAGCGGGGTGGCGTAATCGACCATGCTGGCCGGGTCGGCACGCGATACATGGCGGATCGCCTGCGCGATGCCGTCCATGTCGCGCCACGCTTCGGGAATGAAGCCGCTGCCCAGCTTGAGCGTTTCGCCAGGGTGGTTGAACTGCTGCAGAAGGTGGTCCGATTCATCTTCGGCGCGGCGCGGGTCCGACGTGCCCTGGCAATGCGTGCCCGCCGGCTGCCGGTCGGAGACGTAAAAGCCCGAGCCGTGGCGCGAATCGATATAACCGAGCGACACCAGCCGGTCGTAAGCCTCGATGACCGGAAAGCGGCTCACCTCGTATTCGGTGGCGAACTGGCGGATCGACGGCAGCTTCGAGCCGGGGTGGGCGGTGCGCGACCGGATCCACGCCGTGACGCCCGCGACGATCTGCTCGGTCAACGGCACACCGTTGTTCCGATCGAGCTGGATTTCGAGTTTCATACGGATTTTTCCTTCACCGGATGACGCGTCGGATGCGCACGGACTCTGCACTCGCGAACGACACTAGGTTCACGCCAACTGTCCGGTTTTTCAACTGCACAGTTCCGATCGAAGTGTTCGGAACTGTGCATGGGTATCCGATCATCGCACGTCAATAATCGATACAACAGCGAAGTTCTTTGAAGGAGAAAAGCGATGCGTGAAGTGCGGATTTTCGAATTGGAACATGGCGAGCCCGCGGCGGCCTGGCGTGTCGCGCGTCCGTCGATCTTCAAGGTGATCTCGGGCGAGATCTGGCTGACTGTCGAAGGCCACAGCGAGGATCACTGGCTCGCTGCCGGCGAGTCGATCGAGTTGCCGCGCCGGGCCGCGGCCTGGATCAGCGCGGGGGCGGCCGGCGCACGCTTTGCGCTGGCAAGCGGTTCCGGGCGCCCCACCACCCGGCCGACGCTGGGCTTGCCGGCGCTGAGCTGGTTGCCGCGCTGGCTGGGCGCAGCCTGACGCTTCGCCGGCTGAGAGCGTCAAGGCAGCCGGGCCTCAATTCAGCCCGGCAGCTTCGTATTCTCCGATATAGCGCGCCCGCGGCCGGATCAACCGGCCATCGCGCGTCTGTTCCATGGCGTGGGCAATCCAGCCGGTCGTCCGGCCGACCGCGAACAGCGTGAACGCGGCTCCAGCGGGCAGCGCCAGCACCCTTTCGATGGCGGCGAGCGCGAAGTCCACTGTCGGTTCCGCTCCGGTCGTGTCGCGCACGGTGTGCGCCAGTCTCAACACGTCAGCCAACGGTGAGCGCGCCGGCGCGCAGTCGGCAAGCATGCCGAGCAGCAGCCGCGCGCGAGGGTCGCCCTCCGGATAAAGCGGATGACCGAACCCCGACAGGATCGGCCCTTGTCCGCCGTGGTCGTGGCGTGCGAGGCGGTTCGCCAGATAGCGGTCGAGATCGGGCGCGCGCGACGCCTCTTCGAGCAGCGCGGCGATCCGCACTGTCTCGCCGCCATGACGCGGGCCCGACAGGGCGGCGAGACCTCCGGCCACCGCGCCGAACAGGTGCGCCCCCGTCGACGTGATACAGCGCACCGTGAAGGTCGACGCGTTCAACTCATGATCCGCGCAAGCCACCAGCGCCGCGCGCAGCAGGTTGGCTTGCGGCCGGTTACGCACATGCCACGTCAAAGCCAGTTGCCGATGCAGCGGCTCGTTCGACGGCGCCGCGGAGATCATCGCGGCGGCCAGCAAACGCATGACGGCGCAGGCCGTATCGAGTTGCGCATCGCGGCCGAGCGCCCACACGCGCGGCATTTGGGCCGCCGCGGCCGGCAGCAGCACGAGCGCGCGATCGAGCGGCGTGCTGTCGCTCCACAGCTTGAGCCATGCGGCCCACTGAGCGGTGGCGAACGGCACGGCCGGCGCATTGGCGATCCGCCTCGCGCTGCATTCCCACAGCAACGCGGCGACGTCCTCGAGCGATGCGCTTTGCGCGAGCTCCATGGCGTCGTGCCCGCGATACAGCAAACGGCCCTCGGCGACCAGCGTGATCGACGATTCGAGCACCGGCACCCCCCAGTCCAGCACCTTCTGCGCGACCTTGCCCGCGCGCTTGCCGTCTTCCTTGCGGCGAGCGAGGCGGCGTACTTCGCCGGCGTCGTAGAGACGATGCTTGCCTTGCGCATCCGGCGACGAGCTGAGCATGCCGCGGCTCACGTAGGCGTAGAGCGTCGGCAAGCTGATGCCGAGCGCGGCGGCGGCTTCAGCCGCGGTCAGGGAGTTCGAGGTCGGCATGGAAAAGCGTGGAAACCGAAGAAATCAATATATATTGATTATCATAATCAAGATTGATTGCAACGTGGCGGACTTCTAGACTCGGTTCACTCGCGACTCACTTCCCTTCGCTTCGTGATGAAACGCCATGACGCCTGACCTTGCTCTCAAACATGTCTGGACTCTCGCCGGCTGCGACCCGAGCGCGCTGAGATCTGTCACGCTGAACGGTGCCGAACCCGGCTTGCCATCGGTGTACCGGGTCGGCAGCCTGGCCTCGGCGAGCATCGCCGCGACCGGGCTTGCGGCCGCCGAATACCACCGCATGCGCACGGGGCGCCGGCAACACGTGACGGTGGAGATGCGGCGCGCGCTGGCATCGTTTCGCAGCGAACGCTATTTGCGCATCGACGGCGGCCCGCCGCCCGCCTTGCGCGATCCGGTGACGGGTTTCTACGAGACGCGCGACGGCCGCTGGATTCAACTGCACACGAACTTCCCGCATCACTTGCAGGGTGTCTTGAGCGTGCTCGGCTGTGCGAACGATCGCGAAGCGGTGGCCTCCGCGATTCGCGGCTGGGACGGCGCGACGCTCGACCAGACGCTGGCTGACGCAGGCCTCTGCGCCGCATTGATTCGCACGCCCGATGAGTGGGCGGCGCTCGATCAGGCGAAAGCGCTTGCGGGCTTGCCGCTCTTCGAGATCGAGCGCATTGGCGACGCGCCGGTCGAGCCGCCGCGTCGGCGTCGCGCGGAGCGGCCTTTGGCGGGGGTGCGCGTGCTGGATCTGTCGCGCATCATTGCCGGGCCTGTCGCCGGGCGCGCGCTCGCGCAGCATGGCGCGGACGTGTTGATGATCAACGGACCGCATCTGCCGAATATTGCGCCGCTGGTGATCGACAACGGGCGCGGCAAGCGTTCGGCGCTCGCCGATCTGCGCGAGACGGCAGGGCGCGAGGTGTTGCGCGGCCTCGCCGGCGCAGCCGATGTATTTCTGCAGGCATATCGTCCGGGGGCGCTCGCCGCGCGCGGTTTCGGTCCCGAGGAACTGGCGCGCGAGCGGCCGGGGATCGTCTACGTGTCGGTGTCGGCTTACGGTCACGAGGGGCCTTGGGCTCAGCGGCGCGGGTTCGACAGCCTGGTGCAGTCGGCGAGCGGAATCGCGTTCGCCGAACGGCAGGCGGCTGGGTGGAACGAGCCCAAGCACCTGCCGTGTCAGGCGCTGGATCATGCGACCGGCTATCTGGCGGCCTTCGCTGCGATGGCCGCGCTGGCACGGCGTGCTACCGAAGGCGGAAGCTGGCACGTGCGCGTCTCGCTTGCGCAAACGGGCCGGTGGCTGCAGTCGTTCGGGCAGATTCCCGAGGGCTGGAAAGCACCCGACGTCACGCTCGAGGAGGTGCGCGATTGCCTCGCGACCGTGGAGTCGGAGTTTGGGCGCGTACTAGCCGTGCAACCGGCCGAGGTGCTAGACGAGACGCCCGCGTATTTCGCGCTGCCGCCGAGCCGGGTGGGCGCGCACGCGGCAAGATGGGAGTGAGGGTTCAGGCGCTTCAGGGGGGGTTGCCGGGAGCCCGCCGGCAAACACCGCGCACATGACTGATCCAAGGCGCAAAGACTCGACCCGCTACTTTCTCAATTCCGCCACGAAGTCGTAGTAATCGTTGCGGCAGTAGGTGTCGGTCAATTCGATGGCCCGCTGATCGGCGGTGTAGCCCACGCGGGTGATCAACAGCAGCGCCTCGTTCGGGGCGATGCTCATCTGCTGCGCGATTTCCTCGCTCGCATTCACGGCCCGAAAATGCTGAAGCGCGCGGACAATCGTCAGTCCGCGATTCTCCAGGTACGTGTACAGCGAATCGCCGATTGCTTGAGGATCGGGAATCACCGCGGCCGGGAAGGTGGAATTCTCGACCGCCATCACGATGCCGTCGGCCAGCCGCAAGCGCCGCAAGCGTGTTACCGCGGCGGCCGGCGACAGGCCGAGCTGAATCACCTCGTCGCGGTTTGCCGGCAGGATTTCGCGCGAGAGCCACTTCGAACTCGGCGTAAAGCCCCGCCGCCGCAGCATTTCACTGAAGCTCGACAGACGCGACAACGGATCCTCATAGCGCGGCGTGATGAAACTGCCGGCGCCCTGCGTGCGCCGAATCAGACCTTGCTCGACCAGCAAGGCAATCGCCTTGCGTGAAGTAATCCGCGATACGCCCAGCGCTTCCGAGAGCACGCGCTCGGAGGGCAGTGCCTCGCCGGCGTTCCAGCGGTTCTCGTGGATAGCGGCGCCGAGCTTGCGGGCAAGTTGCAGGTACAGCGGCGTGTCGTTTTCCGGGTCCGGGCGCAGGTCGCGCCAGCGGTCTTCCGAGGCAGAGGTCATGGAGCTCACGCAAGAAGGGCAAGCGGCAATTCTATGACATCGGCGCGTTGTGTTATAGCGGGCTTTTGCCTGGGGGGCGATCGAATGCCCGTCGAACGGCTAAACTCGTCGCTATGTTTTTCGTGGCATGTGCCGCGCATTCGCATGCGCCGCGGCATGGCCGACCATTGAGCCACTTCGAGGAGTCAGCATGACGAGCGACATCGCAAGCGTGAGCCTGCCCGACGGCGAACGCATTCCGAAACTGGGGCAGGGCACGTGGGAGATGGGTGAAATGCCGGCGCGGCGGGCCGCTGAAATCGACGCGCTGCGTTGTGGCATCGAACTCGGCATGACGTTGATCGACACGGCGGAAATGTACGGCGACGGCGCGACCGAATCGTTGCTGGGCGTCGCGCTGGCCGGCCTGCGCGACAAGGTGTTTCTGGTCAGCAAGGTGTATCCGCATAACGCCAGCCGGCGCGGCGTGATCGCGGCCTGCGAGCAGAGCCTCAAGCGTCTGAAGACGGATCAGCTCGATCTGTATCTGCTGCATTGGCGCGGCTCGGTGCCGCTCGCGGAAACGGTCGAGGGCTTCGAGGCGTTGCGGCGGGCGGGCAAGATTCGCCACTGGGGCGTCAGCAACTTCGACACCGAGGACATGGAAGAACTCGCCGCTACGCCAGGCGGCGATGCTTGCGCGACCAATCAGATTCTCTACAACGTGGCGCGCCGCGGGGCGGAATTCGATCTGCTGCCGTGGCTCGCCGCGCGCAAGATGCCGCTCATGGCGTACAGCCCGGTCGATCACGCACGCTTGCCGAAACGCTCGCCGCTCGACGATATCGCCGGCGCGCGCGGCGTCTCGGTGTTCCAGGTGGCGCTCGCATGGGTGTTGCTCAAGCCCGGTGTGTTCGCGATTCCGAAAGCGGGCCGCGTCGAGCACGTGCGCGACAACCATCGCGCGTCGCAACTGCAACTCGGCGCGGATGAGCTGGCCGCTATCGACGCTTACTTCAAGCCGCCGCGCGGCAAGCGTCCGCTCGAAATGCTGTGAGTCAGGCGGCGCGAAAAGGTGACGCGCTAAGGCGCCGCACGGTTGGCGCGCAACGGCCGCTGCGGGCGTTTCACTCGTTTCGCCAGCAGGCAACGGCCGCGCGGCGCGCGCACAGATTAGTTGCAGCTGTGGTGCATGTGCACGGAACCCAGCACCGCGACTTCCGCCGGAGTGTGCTTGAGCGAATCTTCGTTGACCTGGGCGGCGTCCGCGACGAATTCGTCGACGATCGACGACACCTGCGTATTGCGCAGACACAGCGACACGCGCTGCGTTTCATTGGCCGGCAGGGCGGCGCGCTGACCGAGGAACAGCACGCCGTACTGATAGCCGTGGATGATGCCGCGGATCGCGCCGACGCATTGGCCTTGCGCGACGTTGTCGCTCTTCTGCTTGCAGGTCTGCGCGAGCGAATAGGCGGAGAAGGTGGGATCGACCGCGGGAGCAGCTTGGGACAGCGTCGGCGACAGAGGCTGTCCCGCCGCTTGTGCTGTTTGTGTTGTCGGTGCGGGTGTTTGCGCTGGTGTTTGCGCATGAGCGAGCGATGCGAGGCCGAACGCGGCGGCCATCAACAGACCGGTGGCCGCGCGTGCTGCGGAGGGTAAGACGTGTCGCTGCATAGTGTGGTGCCCTCATATCGAACGTTGAATCTGATATGAGGCGATCGTCCCGGTTTGGTTCCTCTCATGCGCGCATGGGCGGCTGGTTGTTTGTGTTATAGCCGCGCTGCGTGCGTGCGTGCGTGCGTGCGTGCGTGCGTGCGCGCGATGCGCATGGCGTGGATAGACTTTACGGCACCTTCTCGGCTGGCTTGCATGGAACGCCGGAACCGACCGGCCTCGGGCGGTGACGCTCGACCGGGGGATCGAGACATCACCGCCGATGCCGGCGGACAACGAGGCGGGATGCCGGGGAATGGCCGCGAGCGGGAGCAGGGCGCGGGGGCCCCCTACTCGTGGAGCGGGCGACCGCTAGTGCCCGTTTCCTCCGCCATTGCCACCACCGTTTCCGCTGCTGCCCTTGCCTCCGTGACCGCCGCCGAAGCCTCCGCCAAAGCCTCCGCCGAAACCGCCACCGAAGCCGCCGCCGAAACCACCACCGAAACCACCACCGAAACCACCACCTTTACCGCCTCCTGCGCCGGCACCACCGCTGGAGCCTCCGCAACCGCAGCCACCGCTGCTTCCGCCACCGCTGCTTCCGCCACCGCTGCTTCCGCCACCGCTGCTTCCGCCGCCGCTGCTTCCGCCGCCGCTGCTTCCGCCGCCGCTGCTTCCGCCGCCGCTGCTTCCGCCACCGCTGCCTCCGCCGCCGCTGCTTCCATTACCACTTCCGTTGCCGTTCCCCTTGCCGCTCCCGCTTGCGCCGGAGTTGCCGCTGCCCGAGCCCGCCGCCCCCGCGGCGGCGCCTGCGCTGCCGTTCGCACCGGCGCCGCCATTGCCCGAACTCGCCGCACCGTTGCTGCCGCTGCCGCCGCCATGAGGCGCGCATCCACTGATGCTGGCTCTGTTGCAGTCGTGCGGCTGAAATACCAGCGCGGCATCGTCGGCGGCGGTCGGTTCGGCGGCCGCGGCGCCCGTGGTCAATCCGCCTGGCGTCGCGCTGTCGTCCTGCGCGAGTTGCGTGATGCCATGCACGGCGCTGGCCGGCAGCGGCGCTTCGGCGAGTACGATCCACTTGGGAATCACATCCGTCGAGGCCGGATACGCGACCTGAGTCGCCAGCGCCACCACGCCCGCTACGATCGCAGTACCGCGTATAACCCCACAGTAGTACTGATTGAATCTCGTGGTCTTCATCACGTCTCTCCCGAGGGAACGATGGCACCTCGCCCACCCCTGAGTCTGCGACGACGGGCCGGGCTGCACGCGGGACGCGTCGCCCTGGAGTCCGTCCTGCCGACTCCGGCCAATCACCCAATAGCAGTTTTCCCGCCGCCGCTCGACCGCGCGTCGCCATTTATCGCGCGCGTCTGCCGATAATCCGGGCCGCGCTGGCTTCGCCTGTCCGACCCGTACTTAGCGATATCCATGCCATTGAGCGCAAAGCCTTGCGGCCACGGGTGCCGGATAGGGATGTGCGATGCGCGCGAGGAAAAAACCCGCGTAAACGTTTCGGCGATGAAACGCACGGCCGCGAGGGCCTATCGCGCAGCGCTATTCGTTGCGCCCGGCGTTCTCGGGTGCGTTTGCCGAGCCGTTGCCGGGGATCTTCCTCGCGACGTTGTCCGCGTCGTCGCGCGAAGCGGCCTGCAGCGCGCGCAGTTCGTGGACGGGAATGTGGCAGCGGATTCGATGCGCCGACGGCGCCGCTGCGTCGTCGGCGTCGAGGAACGGCGGGTCCTGCTGCTCGCAGATCGCACCGAGCTTGCGAGGGCAGCGCGTGTGGAACACGCAACCCGATGGCGGCGATGCCGCGCTCGGCAGTTCGCCCCATAGCCGGATGCGGGCCGTGCCGCTGTGGCCACCGAGCGTCGGCACCGAAGACAGCAGCGCTTCGGTATAAGGGTGGTGCGGTCCGCCGAACACGGCCGCCGCCGGTCCGATTTCCAGCAGTCTGCCCAGATACAGTACCGCGATGCGATCCGACAGATAGCGAACCACATGCAGATCATGCGAGATGAAAACGTAACTCACGCCACGTTCGCGCTGTAGATCGGCGAGCAGGTTCAGGATCGCGGCCTGCACGGACACGTCGAGCGCGGAAGTCGGTTCGTCGCACACCACCACGCGCGGCTCGCCGGCAAACGCGCGCGCTATCGCCACGCGCTGCTTGAGTCCGCCGGAGAGTTGCCGCGTGCGCGAGCCGAGATAGCGCTGCGGCAAACGCACGGCGGCTGCCAGCGCGGCAAGCCGTTCGTCGATCGCGGGCCCGCGCAGTCTGGTGAGGCGCGACAACGCGCGCCCGATCAACCGTTTCACCGAATGCGCGCGATTGAGCGCCGAGTCCGGATTCTGGAACACGATCTGCAGCGACTTGATCTGATCGTCGTTGCGTCGCGTGACGCGTGCGGCGAGCGGCACGCCGTCGAGTTCGAGCTTGCCGCCCGGATCCGGTGTGAGCAGACCGAGCATCAGCTTGGCGAGCGTCGTCTTGCCACTGCCCGATTCGCCGACGAGGCCGAGCGTTTCGCCGCTGGCCAGATCGATCGAGACATTGTCCACCGCACGCAGCGAGGCGCCGGACAGGTGGAACGTCTTCGAGAGATTTTCCGCGCGCAGCACGAGAGCCGCACGCTCGCTGTCGAGCGACGCGCCGGCGCGCTCCGGCAAGGCTTGCGGGCTCGCACGCGGCAATTCGATCGCGCGTTCGTGGTAATGACAGCGTGACATCTGATCGCCTTGCGCGGCGCTCACGCGATACGGCGGCGGCGCGTCACGGCGGCAGCGGTCGTCGGCGAGGCGGCAGCGGTCCGCGTAGATGCAGCCCTGCGTCACCGAACCCGGCGAGGGCAGGCTGCCGGCAATCGTGTCGAGCCGCTCGCTATCCTTGCTGCGCCCGGCCGTGGGCAGGCAACGCAACAGTCCGACCGTATACGGATGGCGCGGCCGCGTGAAGACATCCTGCGTCGCGCCTTCCTCAACCAGCTTGCCCGCGTAAAGCACACCGACGCGTTCGCACATCCGTCCGATCACCGCGAGGTTGTGGCTGATGAAGAGCACAGCCGTGCCGAGTTCCGCTCGCAACTGCGCAACGAGGTCGAGCACTTCGGCCTCGACCGTAGCGTCGAGGCCGGTGGTCGGTTCGTCGAGAATCAGCAGCGCCGGGTTCGAAGCGAGCGCCATGGCGATCACCACGCGCTGTTGCATGCCGCCCGACAACTGATGAGGATAGCTGTGCATCACCCGCTCGGGCGCGGCAATGCGCACGCGCTGCAGCATCTCGAGCGTGCGCCGCAAGGCTTCGTCGCGCGCGACGCCGGCGGCTTCGAATGCTTCCGAGACTTGCCGCGCGACCGTGAGCGAGGGATTGAGCGCGCGCCCCGGATCCTGATAGACCATCGAAATCGTCCTCGCGCGCATGTTGCGCAGCGCGTCGGCGTCGAGCTTCTGGACGTCCTCGCCGGCAATGATGATTTTGCCGGCTTTCACTTTGCCGTTGCGCGGCAGATAGCGTAGCGTCGCCATTGCGACGGTCGACTTGCCGCAGCCGGACTCGCCGACGAGACCGTACGCCTCGCCGCGCCGCACGCGAAACGAAATGTCTTGCAGCACTTCGCGATCGCGCCCGCGCATGCGGTACGTGACCGTCAGACCGATGACGGTCAGCGCATCCGTGCGATCGCTCTTCGAGACGTCGAAGGCCGGGAACGAGGAGGGCGGCGGGCCGTTCATTGGTCGAGCACGCCTTGTACGCTGTCGGCGATCAGATTCACGCCGACCACCAGGCTCGCAATCGCACCGGCCGCGAACACCACGGTCCACCATGCGCCGCCCGCCATCAGCGTGTACGACTCGGATAGGGCGAGACCCCAGTCCGCCGATGGCGGCTGGATGCCGAAGCCGAGAAACGACAGCGTGGCGACCGCGAAAATCGCGTAACCGAGCCGCACTGTCGCCTCGACGATGATCGGCGGCAACACGTTCGGTAGAATCTCCGCGAACATGATGTAAGGCGCGCGCTCGCCGCGCAGCTGCGCCGCGGCGACGTAGTCGAGATGCCGTTCAGCGAACACCGCGGCGCGCACGGTGCGCGCGGTGATCGGCGTGAAGGTGATGCCGATCACGAGGATGACCGTGAAATTCGACGCGCCGACGGCAGCCAGCGCGAGCAGCGCGACGATCACGAGCGGCAGCGCGAGCACGGCGTCGATCGCGCGCCCGACCACGTTGTCGACCCAGCCTTCGAAGTAGCCGACGATCAATCCCAACGCGGTGCCCGCCAATGTACCCAGCAGCGTGGCGAGCGGCGCAATGGTGAGAATGTCGCGCGCACCGACGATTACGCGCGAGAACACGTCGCGCCCGAGTTGATCGGTGCCGAACCAGTGCGTGCGGTCAGGCGGCGTCAACGAGTTGAGCGGATCGGACGCGTAAGGGTCGAGGCGCACGATCCATTGCCCGGCGACGGCGCACACGATCCACCACGTGACGATCACCACGCCGACCACGAAGGTCGGTGAGCGCAGCAGCACGCGCAACTGGTCGAAGCGCGGCTCGTCAACCGGACGTGGAGCCGGCGACGCGGCCGGCGGAACGATGGCGCTCATTCGGCGCTCCTCACCCGCAGCCGCGGATTGAGCAACACATGCAGCGCATCCGCAACGAGATTGGCGGCGGTGTAGACCACACCGATCGTCAGTACGCCTGCTTCGAGCATCGGAAAGTCCTTGGCCTTGGCGGCGTTGTAAATCAGCGAGCCGATGCCCTGATAGTGGAACAGTGTCTCGACCACCACGAGCCCGCCAATCATATAACCGAGTTGCGTGGCGGCCACCGTGATGGTGGGCAGCAACGCGTTGCGCAAGACATGCCGCCAGATCACGATATGGCGCGGCAGGCCCTTGAGAATCGCGGTGCGCGTGTAGTCGGCGTCGAGCGCCTCGACGGTGCCGGCGCGCGCCATTCTCGCGATGTAGCCGAAGAACACCAGCACGAGCGGCAGCACCGGCAGCACCAGATGGCGCAGCTGTTCGAGCGCGCTCGCTTCGGGCGGATACGACGCTTCGATCGGCAGCCAGCGCAGCCACACGCCGAACACGAGGATCAGCACGATCGACGAAACGAATTCCGGCACCACCGTCGCCGACAATCCGGCAATGCTGATCGTGCGATCGAGCCAGCGTCCGGCGTGCATGGCCGACCATACGCCTCCCGCAATGCCGAGCGGCACGACCACGATGAACGCGAGCAAGCCGAGCCTCGCGGAATGCGCGAGCGCGTCGGCGATGAACGGCCCGACCGGCTCGCGATACGCATACGAGAGGCCCATGTCGCCGCGCACGAAATGCGAAATCCACTCGGCGTATTGCGTCATCAGCGGGCGGTCCGCGCCGAGTTGATGATTGAGCGCGGCGACCGCGCGCGCGTCGGCAAGCGGGCCGAGCACCGCGCGGCCGATATCGCCGGGCAGCAGTTGGCCGCCCGCGAAGACGATCACCGACAGCAGCCACAGCGTGATCAGCGACAGGCCGACACGCGTGGCCAGAAAACGCACGACGCGGCCTGCGTTGCCGCGCGACGCAGAGTTTGCGGAAGGGGTCACCGTGGTCGACATCGTGCTCTCCTGCCGAATGCGCGCTGGCGCTTAGGCCATCAACATCACGCGCTCAACACCGCGCGGTCGAAGTAGAGTTGCGCGAGCGCGGTGAAGCGCACGCCGTTCACACCCTTGCGCATGGCGATCAGCTGATCGTAGAAGAATGGAATGATGATGGGCGTTTCATCGAGCAGCAGCGTCTGGATCTGCCCGGAGATTTTCTTCTGCGAGCCGAGATCGACGGCCGCGACGAATTGCGCGACCAGTTGGTCGTATTGCGGATTCTTGAAGTGCGCCGCGTTCCACGTGCCGGTGCTGGTGAGCGGTGCATTCAGAAAAACGTTCGGCACGCCGCGATGACCGTAGTCGGTAATGCCGAGCGGCGAGTCGAGCCAATCCGATTTGCCCGGCGTGCCCGCGCCGTAATACAGCGACTGGCTCTCGACCTTCAGGTTGATGCGCACGCCGATGGCTTTCGCCGCGTTCTGCACGACCACGGCGAGATCGGGAATCTCCATGTATTTTTCGGTGGTTAGCGTCACATCGAAGCCATTCGGCACACCCGCTTGCGCGAGCAGTTGCTTCGCTTTCGCGACGTCGAGCTTGCGTTGCGCGACACCCGCATCCGACGACGGAAACACCGGCGCGAACGGACTGTCGTTGCCGAGTTGCGCGCGCCCTTTGAAGAGGCCTCGCACCAGCACATCGCGATCGATCGACAACGCCAGTGCCTGGCGCACGCGCTTGTCCTTGAACAGCGGATTGTCGTTGCGCATGTGAATCTGCCGGTGCGCGCTCGACTTCACGCCCACGGCCTTGTAATCCGGATTGTTCAGAATGCCGGCGCCGCCCTGCACGGTGAAGGTGCCCATCACATCGGCCTGATGGCCTTGCAGTGCGAGCAGTTGAGCCTGTTCGTCGGCGTAGAAGGAGAACTGTACGCGTTGCGGTAACGCTTTCTCGCCCCAGTAATCGGGATTGCGCACGAACGATGCGCCCACCTTCGCCTGGTACTTTTCGAGCTTGAACGGCCCCGTGCCGATGAAGCTCTTCTCGTAACCGCCGGCGTAGTTCGCGGGCAGGATCACGGCGTTGTAATTGTCCGAGGAAACGTAGTACGGGAAGTTGCCGTTCGGCGCATCCAGATGAAACGCAACCGTGTGGTCGTCGACCGCTTTCGTGCCGCCTTTGGACAGCACGCCCTTGAGCACGGAAAGCGCCGCCGAGCCGCTCGCCGGATCCGCGAGGCGCTCGAAGGTGGCGACCACGTCCTTGGCGGTGAACAGTTGGCCGTCGTGGAACTTGACGTTCGGACGCAGCTTGAAGGTCCACACGTCGCCTTTGTCGTTGGGTTTCCATGACAAGGCGAGCGCCGGTTTGAGCATGAGCTTTTCACCGTCGTCGTCGATCAGGAATTCACCGGTCTGGTTCAGCAAGGCAAGACTGGCGGCGTCCGTCACGGTGAGCGGATCGACCGCGCCGGCAGGCGTCAGGTGAGCCACACGAATCGTCTGATTCGACGCGGCCGCGGTGCCTTGCGCACGCGCTCGCGGCGCATTCAGCACGCCGCCGCCCGCCAGCGACAAACCGATCACGCTGGCGTAGCGCAGCAGATCGCGGCGCGTGATGCGGCCGGCGAGGAATTCGTCGATGGCGTGGTTGCCGTAGGCGTCGGCGGTGAGTCGGGCTGCGTCGAGAGCGAGAATTCGGTTCGCGGGAGTCTTCATCGATGGAGTGTCCAGTCCGTTCTGTTGCCGGTTCTGAAAGGCCGCGCCGGATGCGCGACAGTCGCGCAATGACGAAAGCGGCGATGCAAAGCGGTCTCAGTGTAAGCGATTGGTCAAGGCTACGGAGCGCTTGCGGCGGCGCGGGCCTGCCGATTCGCGGATAAACGGGCCGGTGTGTATCGTCACCACAACGCTCGACGCTTGCGTGGCGCGATGCATGCGTGATTCGCACGCGGCGGGCGGTTGAGGTGCCCGCCGCTGCGGCAGCGCGACGGACAATGCCGCGATGGCAACGTTACCGATCGCAGCGGGAAACCTGTTGGATTTACCGCGCGACCGCGTTCGGGCGCCGCCAGCGGTGAAACAGCACCGAGCCGATCCAGCACGCCATGAACAGCGCGACGATGCCGTAACCCAGCACGCCGAAGCGTTCGTTCACGCCGGCGACCGCATCCCATACGCCGCCGTTCAGCCCGAGTTTGTCCGACAGCAGGCCCAGGGCTTCGACTCCGCCGATCACAATCGCCACCACCGCCGAGACAAAGGTGATGCTCGCGTTGTAGTAGAGCTTGCGTTTCGGGTCGTCCATGGCCCAGCCGTAGGCGTGGACCATCAGCACGTTATCGGTCGAATCGACGAGTGTCATGCCGGCGGTGAAGAGCGCGGGGAACACGAGGATCGAATAGAGCGGCAGTCCTCGGCCCGCTTCGGACGCGGCAATCGCCAGCAAACCGATCTCGGTTGCGGTATCGAAGCCTAGGCCGAACAACACGCCGACAGGGTACATGTGCCAGCTTTTCGTCACGAGCCCGAAGAGCGGGCGCAGCGCGCGCGACAGCAGACCCGCCGGCGCAATCGGATCCGGCGTTTGAGCAGGCAGTTCGCCGCCGCGCTGGACATGGCGATAACGGCGCCAGACGTCACGCAAGATCACGAGATTGACGGCCGCCAGCACCAGCAGGAAACTCGCGGAGACGAGCGTGCCGATCGTGCCGCCCACCGCCTTGAAAGTCTCGAAACGGCCTTGCAGCGAATGCGCGGTCCACGCGATGCCGATCGTCGCCAGGATCACGATGGTCGAATGCCCCAGCGAAAACGACAGCCCGACGCCGAGCGGCCGCTTGCCGGCCTGCATGAGCTTGCGCGTGACGGCGTCGATCGCCGCGATGTGATCGGCGTCGACCGCATGACGCAGGCCGAAGCCATAGGCGAGCAGCGCGGTGCCGAACAGCAGCGGATAGTGGCGAAACGCGATCAGCGCCCACGCCCATGCGCCGAGATTGGCGGCGATCAGCACGGCGTATAGCGCGAAGAGGCGAGGGCGCAGCGAAGCGGTCGGCGTCATGAGTTGCGTGGGCGGGCGTTAATGATCGTGTGGATGCTTGTGAATCGGATCGACCCAGAACACCGTTTCGGGCTGTTCCACCGCGTCGATGTTCAGATTGACCACGACCGCTTCGTTGTCGCTGCGCACCAGCACGCATTCGAGCGGATCGTCGGTACTCGCGTTGATCTCCTGATGCGGCACATAGGGCGGCACGAAGATGAAGTCGCCGGGGCCGGCCTCGGCGGTGAATTCCAGATGCTCGCCCCAACGCATGCGCGCCTGGCCGCGCACCACGTAGATCACGCTTTCGAGCGCGCCATGATGATGCGCGCCGGTCTTCGCATTCGGATGGATCGTCACGGTGCCGGCCCAGATCTTCTGCGCGCCGACGCGTGCCGCATTGATCGCCGCCGCGCGATTCATGCCCGGCGTTTGCGCCGTGTTGGTGTCGAGCTGATCGCCCTTGATGACCTTCACGCCGTGCTCGCGCCAATCGGGCACGGCCGGCGGCACGTCCTTGTAATGCGGATGTTCGTGATCCTGACTCATGATGTGTCTCCTCGTAAGCGTGAGTCCCGACGTTCGGCACGGCGCCATCTGGCATTTTTGCACGTTCAAAAACGCGCGTGTGAAGAGGCCCCGTGCGTGGCGTCGCGGACGAAAAAAAGCCCGTCCGCAGGGGACGGGCTTCGAGCCGCTGGCGTGCGACGCCTGCGGCGTAGCGCCGTTACTTCTGCTTCGCGTTGATCACGGCTTCAGCGACGTTGTTCGGCGTTTCAGCGTAGTGCTTGAACTCCATCGTGTAAGTCGCGCGGCCTTGCGTCGCGGAGCGCAGCGACGTGGAGTAACCGAACATCTCCGCGAGCGGCACTTCGGCGCGCACCAGCTTGCCGCCGCCGCCGGCGATGTCTTCCATGCCTTGCACCATGCCGCGACGGCTCGACAGATCGCCCATCACGTTGCCCATGAAGTCTTCCGGCGTTTCCACTTCAACGGCCATCATCGGTTCGAGCAGCACGGGCTTGGCCTTGCGCATCGCTTCCTTGAAGGCCATCGAGCCGGCCATGCGGAACGCGTTTTCGTTCGAGTCGACATCATGATACGAACCGAACGTGAGCGTCACCTTCACGTCGACTACCGGATAGCCCGCCAGCACGCCGGCCTTCAGCGTTTCCTGAATGCCCTTGTCGACGGCCGGAATGAATTCGCGCGGAATCACACCGCCCTTGATCGCGTCGACGAATTCGTAACCCTTGCCTTGCGGCGCCGGCTCGAGCGTAATCACCGCGTGGCCGTATTGGCCGCGGCCGCCCGACTGCTTGACGAACTTGCCTTCGACATCTTCGGCCTTGTTGCGCACCGTCTCGCGATACGCGACCTGCGGCTTGCCGACCGTGGCCTCCACGCCGAACTCGCGCTTCATGCGGTCGACCAGAATTTCCAGGTGCAACTCGCCCATGCCCGAGATGATCGTCTGGCCGGATTCTTCGTCCGTCTGCACGCGGAACGACGGGTCTTCCTGAGCAAGACGGTTCAGCGCGATGCCCATCTTTTCCTGGTCGACCTTGGTCTTCGGCTCCACGGCCTGCGAGATCACCGGCTCCGGGAAGATCATCTTTTCGAGGATGATCACGTGGTTCGGATCGCACAGCGTGTCGCCCGTGGTGGCTTCCTTCAGGCCGACGGCCGCGGCGATGTCGCCCGCGTAGACTTCCTTGATTTCCTTGCGCTCGTTGGCGTGCATCTGCAGGATCCGGCCAAGGCGTTCCTTCTTTTCCTTGATCGCGTTGTAGACCGTGTCGCCCGAATTCACTACGCCGGAATAGACGCGGAAGAAAATCAGCTGGCCGACGAACGGGTCGGTCATGATCTTGAACGCGAGCGCCGAGAACGGATCGGTGTCGTTCGGATGACGCTCGATCTCGTTGTCGTGCTCGTCGTGGCCGGTGATGGCGGGCACGTCCACCGGTGAGGGCAGATAGTCGATCACCGCGTCGAGCATGGCCTGCACGCCCTTGTTCTTGAAGGCGCTGCCACACAGCATCGGCACGATTTCATTGGCGATGGTGCGGGCGCGAATGGCCTGCTTGATTTCCTCTTCGGTCAGCGTTTCGCCGCCAAGATATTTGTCGAGCAGTTCCTCATTCGCTTCGGCCGCGGCCTCGACCATCTTGTCGTGCCATTCTTTCGCGGTCGCCGCGAGTTCCGGCGGAATGTCGCGATACTCGAACTTGATGCCCTGGTTCTCTTCGTCCCAGAAGATCGCCTTCATCTTGACCAGATCGACCACGCCCTGGAAGTGTTCTTCCGCGCCGATCGGAATCTGGATCGGCACCGCGACGCCCTTCAGCCGGTCGCCGATCTGCCGCTGCACGCGGAAGAAGTCCGCGCCCACGCGGTCCATCTTGTTGACGAACGCAATGCGCGGCACCTTGTACTTGTTCGCCTGGCGCCACACGGTTTCCGACTGCGGCTGCACGCCGCCAACCGAGTCGTACACCATGCAGGCGCCGTCGAGCACGCGCATGGAGCGCTCCACTTCGATCGTGAAGTCGACGTGGCCCGGGGTGTCGATGATATTGATCCGATGTTCCGGATAGTTGCCGGCCATGCCCTTCCAGAAAGCGGTGGTGGCCGCCGACGTGATGGTGATGCCGCGCTCCTGCTCCTGTTCCATCCAGTCCATCGTCGCCGCACCGTCGTGAACCTCGCCGATCTTGTGGGTCACGCCGGTGTAGAACAGGATGCGTTCAGTGGTGGTGGTTTTGCCGGCATCGATGTGAGCGCTGATGCCGATATTCCGGTAGCGCTCGATGGGAGTCTTGCGGGGCACGTGAACCTCCTTGGAATGGCGCGCCTGAAACGCTTGCCGGGCAGCAGTCTGTGCTGTCCGGGGAGCCTTGGGTGCTGCTTTACTAAGATTACTAGGATAGCGCGTCGGCCCGTCTTTTGCAGGAATCTCGCCGGTCGGGCGCGAACGCCTGCTGGCAAGGCTTCGGGCTGCCTGAGCCAGGCGCGGCGGTGCGACGCGAGACGCCGCCATGCGGGGCGATACGGCCAAGCGACGCGATTCGGCGAGACGACGCGATATGGCGAGACGACGCGATATGGCGGTGCGACGCGATACGGGCAGCCGGCGCGGTATGGCAACGCCCCGATGCCGCGGCGCGGCAAAAAAAAGCCGGCGCCTCATGACAAGGCACCGGCTTCCGGAAAGCGGTATGACGAAACGGCAGCGACAACGCTCGCGAATAATCGCGCGCCGCCGGCGCGTCTTATTGCGCGGCGGGCAGGCCCTGGATTTTCATCCCCGGTTTGATGCCCTTCGACGTGAACCAGCCTTTGCTCATCTCCAACGCATACACGCCGTTGTTCTTCGGGCAGTGATTGTTGGTGGTCTCGGCCTGCATCTCGTCGATGTCGGTAACCGTGCCGTCGGCGCGCATGAACGCGATCGACAGCGGGATCAACGTGTTCTTCATCCAGAAGCAGTGCACGGCGTTTTCGTTGAAGACGAACAGCATGCCTTCGTTCGGCGCGAGGGTCGTGCGATACATGAGGCCCTGCTCGCGGTCCGCGTCGTTCGCGGCGACAGCAGCGTCGATCACGAACATGCCCGCGGTCAGCTTCGCGCGGGGAAATTCGCCGGGCTGTTTCGCGCCGGCCGGCAACTGCTGCGCATGAGCAGGCGCGGCGGTAGTCGCGGTAAATGTCAACGCGGCGAGCGGCAGGGCAACGGCAACAGCGAAACGCGCAATCAACGAGCGCATGGGAAATCGCACGGCATGACTCCTTGCTGGAAATTAACCCGCGAATGTTACGCGAGCGCGTCAAAAACAAAAAGGCAGATCGCCTTGCGGTGATCTGCCTTTCAACGCCGTAAGAACGGCAATGAAGCGTGTTCTTGACTGCGTTTTTACAACAAACTTACTCCGAAGCGCCCGAAGCTGCAGCTGCTGCTGCTGCCTTCTTGTGCGACTTCTTGTGAGCGTGCTTCGTGGTCTTCTTTGCCGACGAAGCTGCTGCTGCCGGAGCTGCCGGAGCTGCCGAAGCTGCTGCCGGTGCCGAAGCTTGTGCGAATGCTGCCGTTGCGAAGAGACCAGCGACCAGAGCGGCGATCAGTTTGTTCATTTTGTGAATCCTCAGCTTTAGTTAATTAACCAAATGACCCGGTTATATATAGAGTCATGTCGGTAAACGTGCCATCCACCTTTCGGTTGACAGCCGTATCGAACAAATTTTCGACACGTCTGCGTTAGCGCTCAGACTCCCCGCACTTACCGCGAGAGCGGCTTGCACAAAGGCCCTTAAGGCTGAATGCCGGATAGCTTCGGGCGGCATCTGCGTCGAATAACGCCTGAGCTCGCGCACCGGTTGACGCGAATTTTGCGGAAAACTTATATGCCGATGGATTGATTCAGATCACGTGCCACAGCGTTGTCGCAGACGAAAGTGTTTCACGCTTTTTTGCGATGGTTTCACACGCTATTTTGTTTGCTGATACAACGAGTTAGCTGATTGATTCACAGTGTGAGGTGAAGGCGTGCAGCCGATTCGCAGGAATGTGGCCACACGCGCGCGTCATCACGTCACGCCTTCCCACGGCGCGTTCGGCGGCAATTCGACGCTCTCTCCCGGCTGCAGCCCAAGCGCAAACACGTCGAGCGCGCCGATGCCCACGCGCACGAGGCGCAAAGTCGGGAATCCCACGGCGGCTGTCATGCGACGCACCTGGCGATTTTTGCCTTCGGTGATCGACAGCTCGATCCATGTGGTCGGTATCGCGGCGCGATAGCGAATCGGCGGAGTGCGCGTCCAGAGCGTCTGCGCCGGTTCCACGTATTCGGCGCGACAGGGCCGCGTGACGTAGTCGCCGAGATCGACGCCGCGCGCGAGCTTCTTGAGCGTGGCCGCATCGACCGCGCCTTCCACTTGCGCCCAATACCGTTTGACGAGTTTGTGACGCGGCTCGGCGATGCGCGCCTGCAGCGCGCCGTCGTCGGTGAGCAGCAGCAGGCCCTCGCTGTCGGAGTCGAGGCGGCCCGCCGGATAGACGTTGGGCACCTTGACCCAGTCGGCCAGTGACGCGCGCGTTTCATGCGGCGAAAACTGACAGATGGTGCCGAACGGTTTGTTCAGAGCAAGGAGGCGCATAGTGAGGGAATGTGAGTCGCGAGGCACCGGATGCGGCGGGTACTGCCGCTGTGCTCGAGCGGCCCGGGACGCGGATGGTCAAGGGCGGGATAATAAAGCATAATTCGCGGTGACTGGCTCCATGTCTTATATAAGACATAAGAATTACGCATCGCCGGTTCGAGTTCGTCCATGTTGGAAAACCCCGAGCCGTCGCGGCCTTGGCGCGGCGTCCGCGTGGGCTAGAATAGCGGCCAGGCCGCTTGCCGGCGTGCGGCATTGCGCGTAGCGAGGAGCGCCCCCGATTTCGCAGTCTCCCATCAGCTTTCAGCACAGCCTTCACTGGAGTCCGATCATGCCGTATCAGCACATCAAGGTTCCGACCGGTGGTGACAAGATCACCGTCAATCCCGATTTCTCGCTCAACGTGTCCGACCAGCCGATCATTCCGTACATTGAAGGCGACGGCACCGGCCTCGACATCACGCCGGTCATGATCAAGGTCGTGGATGCGGCGGTCGAAAAAGCGTACGCAGGCAAGCGGAAAATTCACTGGATGGAAATCTACGCCGGAGAGAAGTCGACCAAGGTGTACGGCCCGGACGTGTGGCTTCCTGAAGAGACGCTGCAGGTGCTCAAGGAATACGTCGTGTCGATCAAGGGACCGCTCACCACGCCGGTGGGCGGCGGCATCCGTTCGCTGAACGTCGCGTTGCGCCAGGAGCTGGATCTGTACGTGTGTTTGCGGCCGGTGCAGTATTTCAAGGGCGTGCCTTCGCCGGTGCGTGAGCCGGAGAAGACCAACATGGTGATCTTCCGCGAGAACTCGGAAGACATCTACGCGGGTATCGAGTGGCCGGCTGAGTCGGAACAGGCGAAGAAGGTCATCAAGTTCCTGCGCGAAGAAATGGGCGTGAAGAAGATCCGCTTCCCGGAAACGTCGGGGATCGGTATCAAGCCGGTGTCGCGCGAAGGCACGGAGCGTCTCGTGCGCAAGGCGATCCAGTACGCGATCGACAACGATCGCCGCTCGGTCACGCTGGTGCACAAGGGCAACATCATGAAGTTCACCGAAGGCGCGTTCCGCGACTACGGTTATGCGCTGGCGCAAAAGGAATTTGCCGCGGAACTGATCGACGGCGGTCCGTGGATGAAGATCAAGAATCCGAAGACGGGTGGCGACATCGTCCTGAAGGACGTGATCGCGGACGCGTTCCTGCAGCAGATCCTGCTGCGTCCGGCTGAATACGACGTGATCGCCACGCTGAATCTGAATGGCGACTATGTGTCGGACGCGCTGGCCGCGCAGGTGGGCGGTATCGGTATCGCGCCGGGCGCGAACATGTCCGATTCGGTCGCGATGTTCGAAGCCACGCACGGCACCGCACCGAAGTACGCCGGCAAGGACTACGTGAACCCGGGCTCGGAAATTCTCTCGGCCGAAATGATGCTGCGCCATCTCGGCTGGACCGAGGCGGCGGATCTGATCATCAAGTCGATGGAAAAATCGATTCTGCAAAAGCGCGTCACGTACGACTTCGCGCGTTTGATGGAAGGCGCGACCCAGGTGTCGTGCTCCGGCTTTGGTCAGGTGTTGATCGAGAATCTGTAAGCAGTTCGCGTTAGGTTCGCGTTAAGCTGACTCAGTTCGCATTTGAACCCCGGCGCCGAGAGGCGGCCGGGGTTGTTTATTTCTGGCGCAGGCTCGCTCGTTATCGCGCAAGCGCGCACTCGCGACGCCGCATTGAGGGGCGCTCTATATTGAGTACCGGAGTGGTGGTCTGAGTTCGATACGCACTTCCAATCGATAGCGAGATTGGCGGGCGTGAAGTGTTGGGCGGAATGTGACAGGGATAGCGGATGAACAATTGCCCGATATTTGGGATGCAGTCGCGCCTGGCACTATCAGCACAACCAGAAGATGGCGCTCAAAAAAAGAAACCCGGCGCGCAGCCGGGTTTCAAAGGACGGGAATCGAGCAGAATCAGGCAGGTGCCTGGATGTTCGATGCCTGTTTGCCTTTCGGGCCTTGCACGACCTCGAAGGTTACCTTTTGGCCTTCCTTGAGGGTCTTGAACCCATTCATCTGGATGGCCGAGAAGTGTGCAAACAGATCCTCGCCGCCTTCGTCAGGCGTGATGAATCCGAAACCTTTTGCGTCATTGAACCATTTGACCGTACCAGTTGCCATTCCAACTTCCCCTGTAACTCATGTCACTACCACGAGCCCTCGAAAAGCTCGACGACCGCGCGATGCAGCCGCTCCCTCCTCACAAGCTCACCATCGGCATTTTTTCGAAATTATGGCTTGGTGAAAAAAGTGCCAGCTTGATTGTTGAGGCTCTTTATTCGGGTGTCAAGAAAATTTTGAGATGCCGTTGCCGCGTTGCAAACAGGCACTTTCCAGGGTTTTTCCCGCTTTCGTTATGTGCGGTTGCGCAAGCGGGCTGTCTTGAAAAGTCGCATAATCGACGCACATGCTGTTCAACGGGTTACGCCGGCGCCGATGAGGTCGGGCGAGCCGTCAGCCAGCTACGGCAGGTTGTGCGATACTCGATCCGACTGCGGCGCAGCACGGCCGCAAGCATCACAGGATAGGGGCCGGCTCCGCAAATCGGCTCGTCGAATTAACGCACGCATGGAGGGTAATCACCCACCAGGTGGTCGCGAACGGGCTCACCGGCCGGTCGGCCGGGTTTTGACAGGATTGCGGGCCTGTCCTAGTTGTTTAGAATGGGTGTATGGCGATTATCCCGGACAAGCAGGACGGCACCGTACTGGAGCGGCAGGAGAAAAAGCTCAAGCCGCCATCCATGTACAAGGTGGTGCTGCTGAATGACGACTTCACGCCAATGGAATTTGTCGTGATGATCGTGCAGGAATACTTCAATAAAGATCGTGAAACCGCAACGCAGGTTATGTTGAAGGTGCATCGCGAGGGCAGGGGAGTTTGTGGGGTCTATACGCGGGACATCGCGTCGACCAAAGTCGAGCAAGTCGTTACCCACGCACGGCAGGCCGGGCATCCGCTGCAGTGTGTGATGGAGGAAGCATGATTGCCCAGGAACTGGAAGTCAGCCTGCACATGGCGTTCATGGAAGCACGCCAGGCGCGGCACGAGTTCATAACGGTCGAACATCTTTTGCTGGCACTGTTGGACAATCCGACAGCGGCGGAGGTGTTGCGTGCATGCGCGGCCAATATCGAGGATCTGCGCCAGAACCTGCGCAACTTCATTCATGACAACACGCCGACCGTGCCTGGCACGGACGACGTCGACACGCAGCCCACGCTGGGTTTCCAGCGTGTGATCCAGCGCGCGATCATGCATGTGCAATCCACCTCGAATGGCAAGAAGGAAGTGACCGGCGCCAACGTGCTGGTCGCGATCTTCGGCGAGAAGGATTCGCACGCGGTGTACTACCTGCAACAGCAGGGCGTGACGCGTCTGGACGTGGTCAACTTCATCTCGCACGGCATCGCCAAGACGAGCAGCACGGACGCCGCGAAAGCGAGCGACGCGAATGCCGAGTCCGACGAAGCCGCCGCGCAGAAGGAAACCCCGCTTGCGCAGTTCACCCAGAACCTGAACCAGATGGCGAAAGACGGCCGCATCGATCCGCTGATCGGGCGCGAGTCGGAGGTCGAGCGTGTGGTGCAGGTGCTGTGCCGCCGCCGCAAGAACAATCCGTTGCTGGTCGGTGAGGCCGGCGTCGGCAAGACCGCGATCGCCGAGGGCCTCGCATGGCGCATTACGCGCGGCGAAGTGCCGGACATTCTGGCGGATGCGCAGGTGTATTCGCTCGACATGGGCGCGCTGCTCGCCGGCACCAAGTATCGCGGCGACTTCGAACAGCGCCTGAAGACGGTTCTCAAGGAATTGAAGGAACGTCCGCACGCTATCCTGTTTATCGACGAAATTCATACGCTGATCGGCGCGGGTGCTGCGTCGGGCGGCACGCTGGACGCGTCGAATCTGCTGAAGCCGGCGTTGTCGTCGGGCACGCTCAAGTGCATCGGCGCGACCACGTTCACGGAATATCGCGGCATCTTCGAAAAAGACGCGGCATTGTCGCGCCGTTTCCAGAAGGTCGACGTGACCGAGCCGACCGTCGAACAGACGGTGGCGATCCTGCGTGGCCTGAAGTCGCGTTTCGAAGAGCACCACGGCGTGAAGTATTCGTCGGGCGCGCTGTCGGCGGCGGCTGAGTTGTCGGCACGCTTCATCACGGATCGTCATCTGCCGGACAAGGCGATCGACGTGATCGATGAAGCGGGCGCGGCGCAACGCATCCTGCCGAAGTCGAAGCAGAAGAAGACCATCGGCAAGAACGAGATCGAGGAAATCATCTCGAAGATCGCGCGTGTCCCGCCGCAAAGCGTGTCGCAAGACGATCGCAGCAAGCTGCAAACGCTGGATCGCGATCTGAAGAGCGTGGTGTTCGGGCAAGACCCGGCGATCGACGCGCTGTCGGCCGCGATCAAGATGGCGCGCGCGGGTCTCGGCAAGCTGGACAAGCCGATCGGCGCATTCCTGTTCTCCGGCCCCACGGGTGTCGGCAAGACGGAAGTGGCGAAGCAGCTGGCGTTCACGCTGGGCATCGAGCTGATCCGCTTCGACATGTCGGAATACATGGAACGTCATGCGGTCAGCCGGTTGATCGGCGCGCCGCCGGGCTATGTCGGTTTCGACCAGGGCGGTCTGCTGACCGAGGCCGTCACGAAGAAGCCGCATTGCGTGCTGCTGCTCGACGAAATCGAGAAGGCGCATCCGGACATCTACAACGTGCTGCTGCAGGTCATGGACCACGGCACGCTGACGGACAACAACGGGCGCAAGGCAGATTTCCGTAACGTCATCATCATCATGACGACGAATGCGGGCGCCGAAGCGATGGGCAAGTCGGTGATCGGCTTCACGAATCGTCGGGAAACCGGCGACGAAATGGTCGACATCAAGCGCATGTTCACGCCTGAGTTCCGTAACCGTCTGGATGCGGTGATCAGCTTCCGCTCGCTCGATGAAGAAATCATCATGCGCGTGGTCGACAAGTTCCTCATGCAACTGGAAGATCAGTTGCACGAGAAGAAGGTCGACGCGCTCTTCACCGACGCGCTGCGCAAGCACCTGGCCAAGCACGGTTTCGATCCGCTCATGGGCGCGCGGCCGATGCAGCGTCTGATCCAGGACACGATCCGTCGTGCGCTGGCCGACGAACTGCTGTTCGGCAAGCTGATGAACGGCGGCCGCGTAACGGTCGACGTGGATGCGGAAGACAAGGTGCAGTTGACCTTCGACGAACATCCGGCGCCGCGCAATCCGAATCCGGAAGCGGTGGAAGTCGAATAAGCGTACACGGTAGTACTAAGAAACGGCGTGGACTCAAAGGTCCACGCCGTTTTTTTTGGTGCCGATGCTATCGATCGAAACTGATCGGCTTGCTCATGTAGGCGTTCAGCTTGTCTCTCGCCCACGCCTCGGGATTGCCGATCGCCGAGACGATGCCCGTTGTCGCGCCGCCGCCCAGCAAGACGGTGAAGATGCCGCGCAACGGGAAGTCGCCATACATCGGATTCGAAATGTCGAACGGTTCGGACCGCAGGAACATATCTTCGGCCGTAGCGCCCATGGATGGCTGGAACACCGATGGGAATTTCAACGCCAGGATGGTCGGATGCACGTTGCGGTAGTCGGTGCCGATTGCCGGATCGCCCAGCAAGCAGCTGCCACCGGTTCCCCAATGTTGAGAGTCGAAGTCCGTCGCGACCGGGTCGGTCGTATTCGGAATGCGGCTCGCGGGAATCTGCCATGGCATCACCGGCCATTTGAGCGCGCGGCTCACTGCCTTGCAGAAATCGAAGTAGCGTTTCCATTCGCGAGGGCCATAGCAATAGCCGTTCACGTACGCGCGCTGCGTGAAGTCGTCCGCTTCGTAGCGGTCGATCGCGAGAAAGTCGGGTGCATAAGGGCCGTCATATACGCCGAGGCTGGCGACATAGGCCGCTGTTTGCTGCGCCATTTGCGCGGTTTGATCGGTCTCCTCATAAATCCACTCCGAATAGCCGACGCCCCAGAGGTTGATCTGCCAGCCGAACGTCACGCTTGGCGCCACGGTGCGGGTCAGCCAGTTCACGGCGAGGACGTAGCCGGCGATGTCCTCGGTGATATTGGCGGGAATGGCTACCGAGATCGACCAATGGTCGAGCGCGGTTTGCAGCGGACCGCGCACCGGCATCGCGTAGTTCGCGCCAAAGTTGGCCTGCTCGCACGCGCCGAGAAAGTCCGGGTTCACGATGAACCCCGCCGGAACCGGGTGATCGTTGTCGATCGCCTCGGTGGCGATGTTCAGCGCCAGGATGTAGTTCGCGAAGCTGTGTGCGTGAGCGTCGGCATTCGCGAGGATTGTCGGCGTGTCGCCGAGCGACAGGTTGCAGGTGTACGACACCATCACCGGCAGCACCGGCTGAACGTTGTCCAGTTGCGTTTCGATGTTGCGGGCGAGGGTGATCGTCGTTCTTGTCTGGACGTCGTCCGCCAGGAAAACGTTCGAGTCGCCGGCGCCGTCGGTGCCGGCGTAATCGAAGACCGACGTCGCGCGCGCCGCGGCGAAGTCGGCCAGATTGCTCGTCTGCAGATCGGCACATCCGCCGAAGCACAGGTACGCAGGGAAGCCGCGCACGTGGAGATTGGCGGACGCGCCGATGCTCACGTCGAGTTCAATGCGGCCGTCACCACTCACGTTCAATTGCGCTGGCGTGCCGACCGCATACACGACGCCCGCCGACAGGAAGTCGGTAGCCTCCACCGTGTAATGACCCGGGCGGACGAGCGCCGAGAAAGCGGTTTGCTGCGATTGGACGGCGACGGTCTGCAGATAACTCATGTCGCTGGCGACGAGGCGCAAGTCGATCTGGCGATCGAGCGTCTGGTCGGCCGTGACCTTGATCGCCACCTCGACGTAGCCGGAGGTGTTGACGGGCTTGCTCGTCACCATGGAATCGTTGATGGTCACCTGCTGCAGTGCGTTCGTGAGCGTGATGGCCGGCACCTCGAACGAGTAGCGGACATCGTTCAGTGCGACGTTCTGCAGCGATATATGCGCGGTGCCCGCCGGCGGCAGTTTTCGCAGCGACGTCACGCTGTTCGTGCTTGCATCGAATGCCGCGAGCGTGTTGCCAGTCTTGCTGTCGATCAGTGTGACGCTGAGCGTTTCGCTCGACAGACCGGTGAGCGATCCGATCGCGATATCAAGCGCGCAATAGCGCTCGACCGGCCCGAATGTCACGCCGATCGTCGCGGTATTGCCCGCGGTGACTTCAACCGAGGCGGGATTGATGACAAGCGCAGCAACAACAGTCTCATCGTCAGTGGAGACGCTATCGCCGCTTACCGTATAGCCGCCCTGTTCGAGACTCGCCGTGACGCTTTCGCCGTAGCTCAGCGGCAAAGTGGTGACCATGCTGCCCTGTGCGAGTGTGAGTACGGGCGTCACGCTCGCCAACGCCAGGTCGGGCGCCGCCTCGCATGCGGCTGACACCGTGCCGAAGATCGTCGGTTCGTGATCGGCGGCGAATACGAATGAATCGAGCCAGGTGTCGGGATTGGCGACAAGATTGCCGTTGATGCCGATCGTGATCTGATCGGGCGGTTGCATCGTATAGGGTGTGATGAACGGTATGGTCGCGGTGACGTCGAAGTCGCCGTCGCCGATTTGCGATGCTTCCACGGTAGTCGCGCCGGTGACCCAACTGATGAACTGTGGCTGGATGGCCGTGGCATCCAGATTGGCCGGTGAATGGAAGTTGAATTCGAGGAACTGGCCGACGTTGACGGCGCTGCCGTCTTCATAGCGCAGGTTGGAGACGATGATCGTGCCATACCATTCATTGGCACCCGGGCCGACGATTGCATCATATTCGATCTTCATGCTGGCTCCATTCAGGTTTGTCCAGTGGACTCTGGACTGATCGCCCGGATGGGCGAAGAAGAGTACTGTCCACAATGGCAAAGCATCCGCACCGGATTGAATATGATATGGATGCCTAAACAAATCGATAAATTGAAAACACTGCTCGTGACGTGAACCTCCTTGGTCTGGCTTTGACGGAACTGGGATGCTGGAACGTGAGGCGGCCGGCAATGAATCAGCAAGTGTGGCCGGGTGGATCGGTGCTGCTGGTGGTTGATTTATAGGTGGGGGAGTTGAAGGTCCAAATCGGACAACTCCGAATTCTATTCGCGCCGCGGAAAGACGTGTGGAAGGCTTGAGTGGCGGGAGAGAGCCGTGCTGGGTTGGGCTAAGCCAGCACGGTTTTGGGGGAATCCAGCTTAATGCTTGCCCGTGCTGCCGAAACCGCCCGCGCCACGCTCGCTGGTTTCGAAGTCGTCGACGATATTGAACTCCGCTTGCACGACCGGCACGATCACCAACTGCGCGAGGCGTTCCATTGGATTCAGCACGAACGTGGTCTCGCCGCGATTCCACGTCGAGATCATCAGTTGACCCTGGTAATCCGAATCGATCAGACCGACGAGGTTGCCCAGCACGATCCCGTGCTTATGGCCTAAACCCGAGCGCGGCAGAATCAATGCCGCATAGCCCGGATCGCCGACGTGAATGGCCAGTCCCGTCGGCACGAGCGCGGTTTCGCCGGGTTTGAGCGCCAACGGTTCGTCGAGGCACGCGCGCAGGTCGAGTCCCGCGCTGCCGGTGGTGGCATAAGCCGGGAGCTGGTCGCGCATGCGCGCGTCGAGGATTTTCAGGTCGAGTTTCATGCAGGTTCGAAGGTTACGGGGTGGGGGCCGGGCGTTCGAGCTGGAACGCTTCAGCAAGAAGTTCATAGGAGCGCAGCCGGGCGCGATAGCTGCCCGCAACGGTGAGCACGATCAGTTCGTCGGCTTCGAACTGCTCCTGCAACGCACGGAGCCGCTCAGTGACGGTTCCCGGCGTGCCGATGATACTGCGCGGTTTTTCGCGTGAGATCACCAGTTGCTCGCGCTCGCCGTACTCCTGCGCAATGCCCTGTTCGATGGATGGAATCGGCTCGTTCAAACCGTAGGCCATCTGTACACGGCGCAGATCGACGGCTTTCTCCAGATCGGCGGCTTCCTGCTCGGTGTCAGCGCAGATCACGAACACGGCGGCTGCCAGATACGGCTGCTGTCCGTCCTGGCCGGCCTTGAAGCGCTCACGATACGCATGCGCGACCTGGTGCCCGAAATGCGCGTTGATGAAGTGCGCAAACGCAAACGGAATGCCGAGTTGCGCCGCCAGCAGGCCGCCGAATTCGCTCGAACCAAGCATCCAGACTTGCGGACGCGTATCGATTTGCGGCTGCAGCAGCACGCCGCTCGCGATGTGATCGCCCGGCAGCGTGCCGTGCATCAGGCCGAGCAGATCGGCGACCTGCTGCGGGAAAATGTCGCCGCGATTGTAGTCGCCGGCAGCGACCGCTTGTGCGGTGCGCATGTCGCCGCCCGGCGCGCGCCCTACGCCCAGATCGATACGCTTGGGGAACAGTGCCTCGAGCATCATGAATTGCTCGGCGACCTTGAACGGGCTGTAGTACGGCAGCATCACGCCGCCGGAGCCCAGCCGGATGCGCCGCGTCACACTCCCGAGGCGCGCCAGCATCACCTCGGGGCAAGGGTTCGACACGCCACGCAGGCCGTGATGCTCGGCGCACCAGTAACGCGTGTAGCCGAGGTCGTCGGCGAGTTGCGCGAGTTCGACGGTGGCGGCAATCGCGTCCGCTACCGAGTGCCCGGCGATCACCGGCGTTTGATCGAGTACGGATAGTCGCGTCATGTCAGTACCGCTCCAGATGAATCAGGTCGCTGCCGCGACTCCCGGCGGCCGCGCGGACTTGCCGCTGGGAAGGCTCAGCGAATCAGACTTGTGTCGGGCAGACGCTTCGCGATCTCCGCGATCAGCGCGCGCGCGAGCGTCTGCTTGTCGGCGCGTGGCAGCTTCGTTGCGCCGCCGGCTTCGAACAGGATGACTTCGTTATCATCGAGGCCGAAAGTCAGCGGGCCCAGATTGCCGATCAGCAGCGGCACATTCTTGCGCACGCGTTTTTCTTCGCCATGGACTTCGAGGTCACCGCTTTCCGCGGCAAAGCCGACCGCGAACGGCGGATGCGGCAGTTTGGCCACGGAGGCCAGAATGTCCGGATTTTCGACGAAAGCGAAGCTCGGCAGCGCGCGATCCGCCGTTTTCTTGATCTTGTGCTCGCTGGCGTGATCCACGCGCCAGTCGGCTACCGCGGCCACACCGATAAAGATGTCGGCGTCCGCGACCGCGTGCATCACCGCGTCGTGCATCTGCTGGGCGGTTTGCACGTCCTGGCGGAATACGCCCCAAGGCGTTTCCAGCGCGACCGGGCCGGCGACCAGATGCACCTCGGCGCCCGCCTGTTGCGCGGCGCGCGCCAGCGCAAAACCCATCTTGCCGCTGGAGCGGTTGGTGATGCCGCGTACCGGATCGAGCGGTTCGAACGTCGGCCCCGCGGTCAGCAGCACACGCCTGCCGGCCAGGAGCTTCGGCGCGAAGAACGAGGCGATGGCCTCGTACGTGGCGGCGGCTTCGAGCATGCGGCCGTCGCCGACTTCGCCGCACGCTTGCGGCCCGGAATCCGGCCCAAGCACCTGAACCCCGTCCGCGCGCAATTGCGCGACGTTGCGCTGCGTCGCCGGGTGCTGCCACATCTGCCGGTTCATGGCCGGCACGACCAGCAGCGGACAATCGCGCGCGACGCACAGCGTTGACAGCAGGTCGTCGGCCATGCCGTGCGCGAGTTTGGCGAGGAAATCAGTGGAGGCGGGCGCGATCACGATCGCATCCGCTTCACGCGACAGATCGATGTGCGCCATATTGTTCGGCACCCGCGCATCCCACTGGCTCGTGTAGACCGGACGGCCGGACAGCGCCTGCATGGTGACGGGCGTAATGAACTGCGTGGCCGCGTCGGTCATGACGACCTGCACGGTCGCGCCGGCCTTGGTCAATAGACGCGTGAGTTCGGCGATCTTGTAGCAGGCAATGCCGCCCGTCATGCCGAGGACGAGGTGTTTTCCTGCGAGTTCTGCGGTTGCCAACGAAAGCCTCCGACAAAGCGTGGTGGCGGTCAGCGGGGCGGGGCGTTGTGTGCCCCGCCGCCGCGCCTTTCAAGCCGTACTGGTGCGCGAATCCGGGCGCGAGCGCCTGCTGCCTCAGCGTGCGCTGCCGCGTACACGCCGCAGTTCGTCGAGCACGAGCAGAATCGCGCCGACCGTGATCGCGCTGTCGGCAAGATTGAACGCCGGCCAGTGCCACGCGCGCACGTGGAAATCGAGGAAGTCGATCACGTGCCCATACGCGAGCCGGTCGATCACGTTGCCGAGCGCGCCGCCGAGAATCAGCGAGAGCGCCGTGCAGAACATTTTCTGCCCGCCGTGGCGCTTGAGCAGATAGCAGATCACCAGCGCGGCCACCACGCCGAGCGCGGTGAACGCCCAGCGTTGCCAGCCGCCCGCCATGGCGAGGAAGCTGAACGCCGCGCCGCGGTTGTACACGAGGATCAGGTTGAAGAACGACGTGACCTCATGCGCGACACCGTAGGCGAAGACCTTCTGGACCGCGATTTTCGTCAACTGATCGAACAGGATGACGATTAGCGCAACCCCGAGCCAGGGCGCGAGCGATCCGTTTGCAACAGATGTTTTCGACGCGGTTTTCGACATGGTTCTCGCCATTATGCCGCGCTCCTGCTTTCACCGTTGCCGAACAGATTGCTGAAGCAGCGGCCGCACAGCGTGGGGTGTTCGGCGTTCGCGCCGACGTCCGCGCGGTAATGCCAGCAGCGTTCGCACTTCAGATACTTCGAGGCGATGACCTCGACGCCTTCTTCCGCTTCGCTGCCGACCTGCGCGACGCTCGCCGCCGAGGTGATCAGCACGAACTTCAGGTCGTCGCCGAGGCTCGTGAGCGCGTCGTAACGCGCGCCGCTTGCGCGGATTTCCACTTCCGCCTGCAGGGACGATCCGATCAGGTTCGCCACGCGCGCTTCTTCCAGCGCCTTGGTCACGTCGCTGCGAGCGGCGCGCAGGAGCGTCCACTTGTCGAGCAGCGCGCCGGCGTCCGGCACGGCGGGGAACGCGTGATACGTCTCGGTAAAGATCGTTTCGCTGTTCGGCTGGAACACTTTCCACGCTTCTTCCGCGGTGAACGACAGGAACGGCGCCATCAGACGCAGCAGGCCGTGCGCGATGTGATACAGCGCGGTCTGCGCCGAGCGGCGCGCGACGGAGTCCGCGGCGCTCGTGTACAGACGGTCTTTCAGCACGTCCAGATAGAAGCCGCCGAGGTCTTCCGAGCAGAACGTCTGCAGCTTGGCGACCACCGGATGGAACTCGTATTTCTCGTAGTGCGAGAGGATGTCGTTTTGCAGATTCGCCGACAGCGCCACCGCATAGCGGTCGATCTCGAGCCAGTCTTCGACCGGACGGGCGTGCTGCGCGAAGTCGAAGTCCGACAGGTTCGCGAGCAGGAACCGCAGCGTGTTGCGGATACGGCGATAACCTTCCGTCACACGCTTCAGGATTTCTTCCGAGATCGCCAGTTCGCCCGAGTAATCGGTCGACGCGATCCACAGGCGGATGATTTCCGCGCCGAGGCGGTTCGCCACTTCATGCGGGTCGATACCGTTGCCGAGCGACTTGCTCATCTTGCGGCCTTCGCCGTCCACGGTGAAGCCGTGCGTGAGCAGCGCGTTGTACGGCGGGCGGCCATCGAGCATCGAGGCGGTCAGCAACGACGAGTGGAACCAGCCGCGGTGCTGGTCCGAGCCTTCCAGATACAGATCGGCCGGGAATTGCAGTTCGTCTTTATGCGAGCCGCGCAGCACGTGCCAGTGCGTGGTGCCCGAATCGAACCACACGTCGAGCGTATCGCGGTTCTTCTCGTACATGTTGGCGTCGTCGCCGAGCAGCTCGCGCGGGTCGAGCGATTGCCAGGCTTCGATGCCGGCCTTCTCGACGCGTTGCGCGACTTCTTCGAGCAATTCCAGCGTACGTGGATGCAGTTCGCCGGTTTCCTTGTGCACGAAGAACGCCATCGGCACGCCCCACTGGCGTTGACGCGACAGCGTCCAGTCCGGGCGATTCGCGATCATGCTGAACAGGCGCTGCTTGCCCCACGCCGGATAGAAGGCGGTGTTCTCGATGCCTTCGAGCGCGGTTTCGCGCAGCGTCTTGTCGGTATCGTTCGGCTTCACGTCCATGCCCGCGAACCATTGGGACGTGGCGCGGTAGATGATCGGCGTCTTGTGGCGCCAGCAGTGCATGTAGCTGTGCGTGTACTTCTCGGTGCGCATCAGCGAACCCGCGCCTTGCAGCGCTTCGACGATCTGCGGGTTGGCCGCCCAGATCGACAGGCCGCCGAACAGCGCGAGCGATTCGATGTAGCGGCCGTCGCCCATCACCGGATTGATGATGTCCGAGTCCGCCATGCCGTGCGCCTTGCACGACACGAAGTCTTCAACGCCGTAGGCCGGCGACGAGTGCACGATGCCCGTGCCGGTTTCAGTCGTCACGTAGTCACCGAGATAGACCGGCGCGGTGCGCTTGTAACCCGGATGCGCGGACGCGAGCGGGTGATGAAAGCGCAGATTGACGAGCTTCGCGCCCGGCGTGGTGGCGACGATCGTGCCTTCCAGGCCGTACAGTTTCAGGCACGCTTGAACGCGCTCTTCGGCGAGGATCAGCAGACCGCGCGGCGTATCGACCAGCGCGTAGACGATCTCCGGGTGCAGGTTCAGCGCCTGGTTGGCGGGGATGGTCCACGGCGTGGTGGTCCAGATCACGATGCCGCCTTCGTTGCGCGGCAGCGCATTCAAGCCGAACGCCTGCGCGGTCTTTTCCGGTTCGGCGAAGCTGAACAGCACGTCGATGGTCGGATCGGTCTTGTCCTTGTACTCGACTTCCGCTTCGGCAAGCGCCGAGCCGCAGTCGAAACACCAGTTCACCGGCTTCAGGCCGCGGAATACGTAGCCTTTTTTCATGATCTTCGCGAGCGCGCGGATTTCGCCGGCCTCATTCGAGAAATTCATGGTCTTGTACGGATTGTCCCAGTCGCCGAGCACGCCCAGACGCCGGAAGCCCACTTTCTGCTTCTCGATCTGCTCGGTCGCGTAGGCGCGTGCCTTCTGCATGACTTCAGCCGCCGGCAGCGACTTGCCGAACTGTTTTTCGATCTGGATTTCGATCGGCATGCCGTGGCAGTCCCAGCCCGGCACGTAGACCGCGTCGAAGCCCGCCAGATTGCGCGCCTTCACGATCATGTCCTTCAGGATCTTGTTCACCGCGTGGCCGAGGTGAATGTCGCCGTTCGCGTACGGCGGGCCGTCGTGCAGGATGAACTTCTTGCGGCCCTTGCTGGCGGCGCGGATCTTCTCGTAGACCTTGCGCTCCTGCCATTCCTTGACCCATTGCGGCTCGCGCTTGGGCAGGTCGCCGCGCATCGGGAACGGCGTGTCGAGCAGGTTGACCGGGTAGCGTGACTGCGGTTTCGAATCGGCTTTCTTATTGCTCATGATGAGGTCGCGGTGAATTCTTTCTATGCGCAGCGGGGCGCGGAATGCGCACGATGCGCGGGGGCGTTGGGCGCGCCCGGCAGGCATGTCGCGTGATTCACGGACGCCCTTCGATGCGCGCGGCGAGGGTCCACACATGCGGCGCTTAAGCGCTTGCGTGGACCACGGCGGCTATCTAATTCGGTCAGTGGCCGAGGTGGCGAAGCCGGTGGAACGGCTGCCCGGCGTACCCGCCCCGACGGCCGCGAACCACGCGCGCGCGTTGGCGACGTCGCGCGCAATGGCGGCCGTCAGCGTTTCGAGGTCGACATACTTCTCCTCGTCGCGCAGCTTCTTCAGGAATTCGACGCGCACGAGTTTGCCATACGCGTCGCCATGCCAGTCGAGCAGGTGGACTTCGAGCAGCACGCGGCCGGAATCGTCCACCGTGGGACGCAGGCCGAGGCTCGCGACACCCGCCAGCGGTTCGTCCGCCACGCCGTGCACGCGCACCACGAAGATGCCCGCGAGCGCCGGGCGCTTGTGGGCGATCGGCAGGTTCAGCGTGGGGAAGCCGAGATCGCGGCCGAGCTTCATGCCGTGCACGACGTGGCCACTGATCACATAATCGCGGCCCAGCGCGGCGCGCGCCGCGTCCAGGTCGCCCGCCACCAGCGACGCGCGTACGCCCGAGCTCGAAATGCGCGCGCCCGACGGATCGGCCACCGTGGCCATCTGTTCGACTTCGAAACCGTGTTGCTGCCCCGCGGCCTTCAGCGACGCGAAGTCGCCCGCGCGTTTTGCGCCGTAGCGGAAGTCGTCGCCGATCATCACCCAGCGCGCGTGCAGTCCGTTGACGATGATCCGTTCGACGAACGCGTCTGGCGACTGGCTCGCGAACGTGTGATTGAAGTGCTCGACCACCACCCGGTCGACGCCGTTGGTGCGCAGCGCCTCGAGCTTGTCGCGCAGCATGGCGATGCGCGGCGGCGCGCCCGCCGGGTTGAAGAATTCGCGCGGGTGCGGCTCGAAGGTCATCACGCAGACGGGCAGGCCGCGCGCATCGGCAGCCGCCCGCACATGGGCGAGCAAAGCCTGATGGCCGCGGTGGACACCGTCGAAGTTGCCGATGGTCAGTGCGCAGGGCGCACGGCTTTCAGCATTGGGAAGACCGCGGAAGACTCTCACGATAGCGGGTTTGAGGTGGAGCGGCCGGGGTGCCGCAAAACAAACGATTATAAACGTTCAGCGCAGTGGACGGCGGCGCGTCGCGGTTTCGGTGTCCTCGAATGATAAAATCCGCGGATGAAAAAACTCGTCATCCTGATTTCCGGACGGGGAAGCAACATGGAAGCCATCGTTCGAGCCTGCTCGGACGAGGCCTGGCCGGCGCAAGTCGCCGCCGTGATTGCCAACCGTCCTGACGCCGCGGGCCTTGTGTTCGCGGCGTCGCACGGCATTGCCACGGCGGTGGTCGACCACCGCCAGTTTCCCGACCGCGACAGCTTCGACGCCGCGCTGGCTCGCCAGATCGACAGCTTCGCACCCGATCTGGTGGTGCTCGCCGGCTTCATGCGGGTGCTCACGGCCGGTTTTGTCGACCGCTACGCCGGGCGCATGCTGAATGTGCATCCGTCGCTGCTGCCGAGCTTTCCGGGTCTGAAAACCCATCAACAGGCGCTCGACGCGGGCGTGCGGCTGCACGGCGCGTCCGTGCATTTTGTCACGTCGCAGCTGGATCACGGGCCGATCGTGGTGCAGTCGGCGGTGCCCGTCGAGACGGGCGATACCCCCGCCACGCTCGCCGAACGCGTGCTGGCAACCGAACACATCATTTATCCACGCGCGGTGCGCTGGTTCGTCGAAGGGCGCCTTGCTCTCGAAGGGCTGCGTGTCACGCTTACGCCGCCGGAGCCGCAATGGCTCTTTGCCGGTCACACCGCCGGAGAGGGCGCATGAGATTGCATGGTTTTCTGATTGGACAAACCGAGACTTTGCTGGCCGAAGTCCTGAAATTCACCGGCCCCGCCGACGCCACCACGAGCCGTTTCTTCCGCGCTCACCCGAAGCTCGGGCACGGCGAACGCGGCGTGATTGCCGAGGCGGTTTTCGCGGTGCTGCGCCGCCGGATGGAATTCGCCCATCTGGCCGAGGGCGGCGCCGGCAGCCCGGCGCGCCGCATGGCGTTGCTCGGCTTGATGCAGACGGCGGGGCGTAACGCGCTCAAGCCTTTCGTGTCGGAACAGGAGTTGAGCTGGCTCGAACACGTCTCTAAGATCGACCCGGAAAGCCTGCCGCTGCGGATTCGCCTGAATCTGCCCGACTGGATCTATCAGGCGCTCAGCAAGCGGTTCGAGCCCGAAGAGCTGGCGCAACTGGCCGCGGCGCTGAACTATCCGGCGCCGCTGGATCTGCGCGCGAATCCGATCAAGGCAAGCCGCGACGACGTGCTGAATGCGCTGTCGAAGGCCGGCATCGAGGCCGGCGCAACGCCGTTCGCGCCGTTCGGCGTGCGCGTGGTCGGCAAGCCGCCGCTCACCAAGCTCGACGCGTTCCAGCATGGCTGGGTCGAGGTGCAGGACGAGGGCAGCCAACTGCTCTGCTCGCTGGTCGCGCCCAAGCGCGGCGAGATGATCGTCGACTTCTGCGCGGGCGCGGGCGGCAAAACGCTGGCGCTGGGCGCGGCAATGCGCTCCACCGGCCGGCTCTATGCGTTCGACATTTCCGAGCGGCGTCTTGCCAAGCTCAAGCCGCGCCTTGCGCGCAGCGGCTTGTCGAATGTGAATCCCGTGCTGATCGACAGTGAACACGACGCCAAGATCAAGCGCCTCGCGGGCAAGATCGACCGCGTGCTGGTCGATGCGCCGTGCAGCGGCCTCGGCACGCTGCGCCGCAACCCGGACCTGAAGTGGCGCCAGTCGCCGGATTCGGTGGCCGAACTGGCGCCGAAGCAGGCGTCGATTCTGGCGAGCGCCGCGCGGCTGGTCAAAAAGGGCGGCCGCCTCGTCTACGCCACGTGCTCGATTCTCGACGTCGAAAACGAAGCCGTGGTGCAGCAGTTCCTCGCCGATCATCCGGATTTCGCTCTGGTGCCGGCGCGCGACGTGCTGGCCGAGCAGCGCATCGATCTGGAAATGGGCGATTACCTTTCGCTGTGGCCGCACCGCCACGCCACGGACGGCTTCTTCGCCGCCGTGCTGGAACGCCAGAGCTAGGCGCAACAGGCATTTGCCGGCGCGCGGGTTCAATTCATGAACCTGTCCGCGCGCCGGCAAGTTCGGCGACATCATGCAAAACCATCTTTTCCCTCATATGTTCAGCGACCTCGCGCGCGACTTCGGACAGCCGGTGATCCTGTGGCAGGTCGGCGTCCTGCTCGGCACGCTGGCGATCGCGTGGCTGCTCGCGCGCCTGCTGCGCCGCGCGCTGGATCTGCGTCGCCTGACGCGCTACCAGACCTTGCGCTTCGGCGCGGAAAGCCTGAACCGCGCGTTTTTTCCGCTGATCGGCGCGATCCTCGTCTGGCTCGCGCGATCGATCGCCGGTCCGTTCATGCATACCGCGCTGCTCGATCTGGCCCTGGTGCCGCTATTCGGCATCGGTCTGATTTACATCGTGTTTTTCTTTGCGCGACGGGTTTTCAGCCACGACGGCGAAACTCATCCGTGGCTCTTTCTCGTCGAAAAGATCGTCTCGCTGATCGTCTGGATCGGCATGGCGCTCACCGTCATGGGCATTCAGGACGACGTGATCGCGTGGATGGCGAGCGTCCAGTTCCGCGTCGCCAACGCGCACATGACCCTGCTCTCGCTCATCACGGGCCTGCTGTGGGTGGGCGTGACGATGATCGTCGCAATGTGGCTCGGTTCAACCTTCGAAGACCGCCTGATGCGCTCGAACACGCTCGACGCCAATCTGAAAGTGGTGGTGGCGCGGGTCGGCCGGGCGGCCTTCGTGCTGGCGGCGGTGCTGATCAGCCTCTCGCTGGTCGGCATCGATATCACCGTGCTGGGCGTGTTCGGCGGCGCGCTGGGTGTCGGGCTGGGGTTCGGTCTGCAGAAGATCGCCAGCAACTACGTGTCGGGATTCATCATCCTGATCGACCGGTCGCTGCGCATCGGCGACACGATCAACGTGAGCGGCCTGCAGGGCATGGTCACGCAGATCCGCACGCGCTATACCGTCGTGCGCGGGCTGGACGGCATCGAGACCCTGATCCCCAACGAAAAACTGATTACCGACGTGGTGCAGAACCAGTCGTCGTACCTGACACGCGGATATGCGAAGTTGGCGGTGCAGGTCGCCTACACGTCCAATGTCGAGCAGGCCATGGCGCTGCTCGCGCAGGCCGCCGGCGGTGTGCCGCGCGTGCTGCAGGAGCCGGCGCCGACCGCCTATCTGGCGAGTTTCGGCGCGGACGGCATCAACCTCGAACTGGGGTTCTGGATCGAGGACGCCGCCACTGGAACCTCGGCCGTCCGCTCGGCTGTCAACCGCAATATCTGGCGTCTGTTCTCCGAACACGACATCTCGATTCCGTTCGCGCAACGCGAAGTGCGGATCGTCGGCAATGCCAGCGACGGGATGCCGCAACCGGTAATAATGACCGCGCCGCCGGTCAACCAAGCTGACAGCGCCCATTGACGGGCACTTCAAGCGCGCCGGCGGGTCTCAAAAGAGACCCTCGGCGCGTTCTTTCTGTTGATGCCGCACAAAAAATCCCTATTTGTTACAAACACTTGGAACGCTTCCAGTAGAATATCGTCCAATCCCGCTGTATGCTTTCACTTTCTTGACACGCGCAATTTGCGTGTATCTCGTACCTCTCGTTCCACAGGTAAATTGCCTTGTTGAATTCTTTGCTCGATTTTCTTGCCCACGGTCTCTTGCACTTCTCGTGGTGGCAACTCGTGCTGTACACGGCGATCGTGACACACATCACGATCATCGGCGTGACAGTCTATCTGCACCGCTGCCAGGCGCACCGCGCGCTGGAGCTGCACCCGGTCGTCAGTCATTTCTTCCGCTTCTGGTTGTGGATGACCACGGGCATGCTGACCGGCCAATGGGCCGCGATTCACCGTAAGCACCACGCCAAATGCGAGACGGAAGAAGATCCGCACAGCCCGCAAACGCGCGGCATCTGGAAGGTGCTGCTCGAAGGCGCGGAACTGTATCGCACCGAAGCGAAAAACGAAGAAACGATGCGCAAATTCAGCCACGGCACGCCGAACGACTGGATGGAACGCAACGTCTACACCAAGTACCCGATCCTCGGCGTGAGCCTGATGATGGTGCTCAACGTCGCGCTGTTCGGCGTCGTCGGTCTGACGGTCTGGGCCGTGCAGATGGTATGGATCCCGTTCTGGGCAGCCGGTGTCGTCAACGGCCTCGCGCATTTCTGGGGCTACCGCAACTTCAATTCGTCGGATGCCAGCACCAACATCTTCCCGTGGGGCATCATCATTGGCGGTGAAGAGCTGCATAACAATCACCACACGTATGCGACGTCGGCCAAGCTGTCGAACAAGTGGTACGAGTTCGATATCGGCTGGATGTACATCCGCATCATGTCCGCGTTCCGCCTCGCCAAGGTGAAGAAGGTGGCGCCCACGCCGCGTCTGACCACCGGCAAGCTGGTGCTCGATCAGGACACGCTGCAAGCCGTACTGGCCAACCGCTACGAAGTGATGGCGCGTTACGGCAAGGCGCTCAAGCGCGCTTATCGTCAGGAACTGGCGCATCTGAAGGAAGTCGGCGCGCGCGAGAAATACCAGCTCATGCGCGGCGCGCGTAGCTGGTTCCACAAGGAAGAAGCAGGTCTCGACGAACCGCAAAAGCGCCAGTTGCCGCAAATTTTCGCGAGCAGCCAGAAGCTCAAGACTTATATCGACATGCGCAACGAACTGGCTGCCATGTGGGAGCGCTCCAATGCATCGCGCGACCAGTTGCTGATTCAGTTGCAGGACTGGTGTCATCGCGCTGAGCAAAGCGGCATCAAAGCGCTGCAAGAGTTTGCGATGAGATTGCGCCGTTATGCCTGATAGCGAAATCCATTAAAATCTCAGTACGTCACAAAACCCCGCGTTGGCGGGGTTTTGCTTTTTGGGCCGCGCAAACTGCGACGACAACCGATTGACAGTCCGCGGCGGCAGAGCGAAGGCAGAGGAGATCATGGATCAGCAGGCGATCAGGAGCGTCGAATACGACCGGCCGCAGGCGCAGGGCACCACCTGCGGGATTGGGCAGGCGTGGGCGAAGGTGCCGGACATGCCGTCGGCGGATGAGAAGGTGGCGCTGAAGGCCCGCATCCGCGGATTGCTCGAGCGCGAGAAAGCGGTGCTTGTCGCGCACTATTATGTCGACGCGGAATTGCAGGAACTGGCCGACGAGACGGGCGGCTGCGTGGCCGATTCGCTGGAGATGGCGCGCTTCGGCCGCGATCACGACGCGCAGACGCTGGTCGTGGCGGGCGTGCGCTTCATGGGAGAGACGGCGAAAATTTTGAGTCCGGATAAACGCATTCTGATGCCGGATCTGGACGCGACCTGTTCGCTCGATCTGGGCTGCCCGGTCGATGAATTCTCGGCTTTCTGCGACGCGCACCCGGATCGCACGGTGGTCGTGTATGCGAACACGAGCGCTGCCGTGAAGGCGCGTGCGGACTGGATGGTGACGTCGTCGATCGGGCTGGAGATCGTTGCCGATCTGCATGCGCGCGGCGAAAAGATCATCTGGGCGCCGGACCGCCACCTCGGCAGCTATATCCAGAGCAAGACCGGCGCGGACATGCTGCTGTGGCAGGGTTCGTGTCTGGTGCACGACGAATTCAAAGGCATCGAACTCGATCTGCTGCGCGCCGAATATCCGGGCGCAAAGGTCCTGGTACACCCTGAGTCGCCGGCCAATGTGGTCGCGCAAGCGGACGTGGTGGGCTCCACCACGCAATTGATCGACGCCGCGCAAAAACTCGACGCGACGCATTTCATCGTGGCGACCGATCTCGGCATTCTGCACAAGATGCAACTCGCCGCACCCGGCAAGACCTTGATTGCCGCGCCGACGGCCGGCAACAGCGCGACCTGCAAGAGTTGCGCGCACTGCCCGTGGATGGCAATGAACGGTCTCGCCAATCTGGCCGATGTGCTCGAGCGCGGCCACAACGAAATCTTCGTCGATCGTGCGATCGGCGAGCGGGCGCGTCTGCCGATCGACCGGATGCTGGACTTCGCGGCGCGTCACAAGAAGCGCGTGCAGGCGAGTGGCGACCTCGCGCGCGACGCGAAGCTGTATTCGAACGTGGGGGCCGCGTAATGGCAGCGGTTGAGCGCAATCAAGGCGATGCGGTGTCGCCGCTGCTTGCTGAAATTCAGGCGCAGTACGGCGCGGCATTCGAAGCCGCGGTGGCGCGCAATGTTGCCGATGCACTTGCCGAAGACGTCGGCTCGGGTGATCAGACCGGCCGCCTCGTTCCTGCGGACGAGGTGCGTGACGCGCGCATCATTGTGCGTGAGGATGCGGTGCTATGCGGCGTGCTGTGGTTCAACGCGGTGCTACGGCAGGTCGATCCGCGTATCGAGGTCCAATGGCGCTATTGTGAAGGCGACCGGATGAAGGCCGATACGACGGTCTGTGAACTGCGTGGGCCTGCTCGCGCACTGTTGACGGCCGAACGCAACGCGCTGAACTTCCTGCAATTGCTGTCGGGCGTGGCGAGCGCCGCACGCCGATATGTCGATGCCATCGCTCATACGCAAACGCGCGTTCTCGATACGCGTAAGACTTTGCCTGGCTTGCGGCTCGCGCAGAAGTACGCGGTGCGCGTGGGTGGCGGGGCGAATCAACGTCTCGCGCTGTACGACGGCATTCTCATCAAGGAAAACCACATTGCCGCGGCTGGCGGCGTGGGCGCGGCCATGGACGCGGCGCTGGCGCTGAATGCGGGCGTGCCGATCCAGATCGAAGTCGAGACGCTCGAGCAACTGGAAACCGCGCTGGCTCATCGCGCGCAATCTATTTTGCTGGACAATTTTTCGTTCGATGCGATGCGTGAAGCGGTGCGCGTGACAGCGGGGCGGGCGGTGCTGGAAGTGTCGGGCGGCGTGAACTTCGACACGGTGCGCACGATTGCGGAAACCGGTGTGGATCGTGTGTCGATCGGTGCACTGACCAAAGACGTACGAGCAACGGATTACTCGATGCGGATTGTCTGACGTTCAAGCGCCAGCGGTCGCAGTCAATTAGCGAAAGGCCATCGCCGGATCATGCCGGCGATGGCCTTTGCGTTTCAGCCTGTTTTAGTCACACGTTGTTAATCACACGTTGCGGTTGCGGACATGCTCCGGCGAGAGCACGGTCGGCAGCGCCTTGGGCAATGTCGCCGGCCAGTCACGGCTGAAGTGCAAGCCACGGCTCTCCCGCCGCGAACGCGCGCCTTCAACGATCAATGACGCTACATCGACCAGATTGCGCAATTCGAGCAGGTCGCGGCTCACCTTGAAGTTCGCGTAATACTCGTGGATCTCGTCGCGCAGCAGGGCGAGCCGGTGCTTCGCTCGTGCGAGCCGCTTGTCAGTCCGTACGATGCCGACGTAATTCCACATCAACCGGCGCAGTTCGTCCCAGTTGTGCGCGACCACAACTTCTTCGTCCGGATCGGACACGCGGCTCTCGTCCCAATCCGGCAGCGGCGCATGGACGGCGGCGCTAAAACCTTCCTCTTCGATGGCCTGCGCTGCTGAGCGTCCGATCACGAGGCATTCGAGCAGCGAGTTGCTGGCCAGCCGGTTCGCGCCATGCAGACCCGTGCAGGACGTCTCGCCGACCGCGTAGAGTCCCGCCAGGTCCGTGCGCCCCGCCAGATCGGTCACGACGCCACCGCACGTATAGTGCGCGGCCGGCACGACTGGAATCGCTTCCTTGGTGATGTCGATACCGAATTCCAGGCAGCGCGCCAGAATGGTCGGGAAGTGTTCACGCAGGAATTCAGGCGGTTGATGGCTGATGTCCAGATACACGCAATCGATACCGCGCTTCTTGATTTCGAAGTCGATTGCACGCGCGACGATGTCGCGCGGCGCGAGTTCGGCGCGTTCGTCGTGGTTCGGCATGAAGCGCGTGCCGTCCGGCAGTCTGAGAATGCCGCCTTCGCCTCGCACCGCTTCCGAAATCAGAAACGACTTCGCATACGGATGGAACAGGCAGGTCGGATGGAACTGGATGAACTCCATATTCGACACGCGGCAACCCGCCCGCCACGCCATCGCAATGCCGTCGCCCGTCGCGGTGTCGGGATTCGTGGTGTAGAGATAAACCTTGCCCGCGCCGCCCGTGGCGAGCACGGTATGCGGCGCCTCGATCGTGACGGTGCGGCCGCTTTGCAGATCGAGCGCGTACAGGCCGTGGCAACGCCGTCCTGGCAAGCCGAGGCGGTCGGACGTGATGAGGTCGATTGCATAGTGATCTTCGAGCAGCGTGATGTTCGGATGACGGCGCACCCGTTCGCTCAGAGTGGCCACCACGGCATGGCCCGTTGCATCTGCCGCATGAATGATCCGGCGGTGGCTATGGCCGCCCTCGCGCGTCAGGTGGAAACCCAGCTCGGCTGCGTCGTCTTTGGTGAACGGCACGCCTTGCTCGATCAACCATTCGATCGCGGCGCGCCCATGTTCGACGATGAAGCGCGTGGCCGCTTCGTCGCACAGGCCGCCGCCGGCGATCAGCGTATCGCGCACGTGATTTTCAATGCTGTCCGCCGAATCCAGCACCGCCGCAATGCCGCCTTGCGCCCAGTCGCTCGCGCCTTCGGTCATGGATCGCTTGGCGACCACTGCAACCCGCCGGTTCTGCGCAAGATTGAGCGCCACGCTCAAACCAGCCAGACCGCTACCGACAATCGCCACATCGAATTCCATTGCCTACATCTCCGTCTTTTCGTTTTGCGATCGCGGCGTGCAATTTGCTCGCCGCTAAAACGAGAAAGGATACGCGCCGCGACGGACGAGGGAAAGCTGGCCAAACGGCATAAGACTGTTCGTCTTGGAGAATATGGAAAAACGGCGACGCAAAGGCCGGAACAAATGCGTGCCAAAAACAAAAAAGCCTCGCACGAATGCGAGGCTTTTTTGCATGTCTTTTGCCTTTGTCAGGCAGAGGAGCCAAGACTTACTTGATCTTGGTTTCCTTGTACTCAACGTGCTTACGGACGACCGGATCAAACTTCTTGATCAGCATCTTTTCCGGCATGTTGCGTTTGTTCTTCGTCGTCGTGTAGAAGTGACCCGTGCCTGCGGTCGATTCCAACTTGATCTTGTCGCGTGCGCCTTTTGCCATGATTTACTCCTTAGGCTTCGCCGCGTGCGCGCAGATCTGCGAGCACGGAGTCGATACCGTTCTTGTCAATCAAGCGCAGACCGGCGTTCGAAATGCGCAGACGCACGAAACGGTTTTCGCTTTCCACCCAGATACGGCGGCTTTGCAGGTTCGGCAAGAACCGGCGCTTGGTTTTGTTGTTCGCGTGGGAAACGTTGTTGCCGCTCATCGGCGCTTTCCCAGTTACTTGGCATACGCGTGCCATGAGAGCACTCCTAATACGCTAATTCTGAGTTCGAACGCCGTGAAAGTTTCCCGAAAAGACTCGCGCTGAGCTTGTGACAACTCTAGGCACGTTTCCTTTCCGGAACGCCTTGGTGGCTTCGGAACAGGGGGTTGGAAATAGGCAAACCGGAATTATAGCGGAAAAAAAGCCGCAAAATCAAACCTTATTTGCGATGCCAGACTCGGCACAGCGCCTGCGCGACGTTTGTCGATGACGTGTCACGGCCAGCCGGCGCGGGCAAAGGAGTAGACGCTGTCGGCGCCGATCACCAGATGATCGGCCAGTTGCACGTCGATCAGTGTGAGGGCGTCGCGCAGCGTGCGCGTCAAACGACAGTCGCTCGCGCTCGGCTGGACGGCGCCGGAGGGGTGATTATGCGCCACGATCAGGCTGGCCGCATTCAGGTTCAGCGCGCGCCGCACGATCTCGCGTGGATACACCGCCATGCGCGTGAGCGTGCCCTGGGCACTTTCTTCGCAGCGAATCAGCCGATGCCGGGCGTCGAGAAAGAGCGAGACGAAAACTTCCTGCGAACGCCCGCCGATCAGCAGACGCAGGTAGCTTTCCACGGCTTCGGGCGAATTCATCAGGGAGCGCGTACGCATTTTCCCGACTAGCGAGCGCCGTGCCATTTCCATGATGGCGAGCAGTTGCGCCTTTTTCGCTGGGCCAATGCCGCGCAGGCCGTCGAAATCCGTGTAGGTCGCGTCGAGCATCGCGCGCAGCGAGCCGAAGCGGTCGAGCAATGCACGCGCCACATCGAAGACGTCGTGGCCCGGCAGCCCCGAGCCCAGGATCAGCACGATCATTTCAGTATCCGACAGCACGCCGGGGCCATGTTCGATCAGCCGCTCGCGCGGCATGTCGTCTTTAAGCCATTTGCCTCGCACGAGCGGCACGGGCGCCGACGCGCCGCAGGCCGCCGCATCGAGCGCTTCGAGGTCGGGGGCCGCCGCGGCTAGGGGCGCCTCGTCAATCAGGGTGGCGTGATCTGGCATATATATCGTTGTCCTCCGTTTCGGGTTTGGGGTGCGGCTTAACGCTGCGGCCGCGCCGCGATGCGCGCGACTCGCGCGACTCGCGCAAGCCGCCGCCCGCTATGTGGCTTACAATAGGCGCTTTGCGCACGGCACCCCGACGGGTTTGCCACACGCGTCGACTGCGCCAGCGGCGCACGCGTGCAGCGCGCTTCGACTGAGCGAGCATTGCATGAGCATCATCGACATTTCCGAAGTGAAACCCGGTTCACACGTGACGCTTCACTACCGGCTTTCCCTTGCCGATGGCGCCGAAGTCATCAATACCTTCAACGACAAGCCGGCCACGCTGCTGCTCGGCGCCGGCCAGCTGGCGCCGCCGCTGGAAGATATTCTGCTGGGTTTGAAGGTCGGCCACCATTCGACCTTTCAGCTAGCGCCGGGCCAGGCGTTCGGGCCCCGCAATCCGGAATTGATCCAGCGGGTATCGCTTGCCACGTTGCGCGAAAACAGCATGATCGGCGAGGATTTTTCGCCGGGCGACCTGGTCGAATTCAACGCGCCGGGTGGCGGTCGCTACGCGGGCGTCCTGAAAGAAGTCGGCGAAACGTCCGCCCTGTTCGATTTCAACCACCCGCTTGCCGGCCAGGCGCTGGCGTTTGAAGTGAAAATCATCGGGATTCTGTAAACATGAGCATCACGGACACGACTCTTGCTGAAACCGAGATCCTGCTGGCGCAGCCGCGCGGGTTCTGCGCTGGCGTCGACCGGGCGATCGAGATCGTCGAGCGGGCTATCACGCTGCACGGTTCGCCGATCTACGTGCGTCACGAAATCGTCCATAACGCCTATGTGGTCGAGGATCTGCGCAAGAAGGGTGCGATCTTCATCGAACGGCTGGAAGAGGTGCCGCCGGGCAATACGGTCATTTTCAGCGCGCATGGCGTGTCGAAGGCCGTGCGTGCCGAAGCCGAGACGCGTGGGCTGCGGGTGTACGACGCCACGTGTCCGCTCGTGACCAAGGTGCATATCGAAGTCGCCAAGATGCGCCAGGACGGTTTCGACATCGTCATGATCGGCCATAAGGGTCACCCTGAAGTGGAGGGCACGATGGGCCAGGCGGGCGAGGGCATGCATCTGGTGGAAGACATCGAAGATGTGCAGGCGTTGCAGCTGGCCGATCCCGAGCGGATCGCCTTCGTCACGCAAACCACGCTGTCGGTCGACGACGCCGCCCAGATCATCGGCGCCTTGAAGGCCAAGTACCCGTCCATCCGCGAACCAAAGAAACAGGATATCTGTTACGCCACGCAAAACCGCCAGGACGCGGTGAAGTTCATGGCGCCACAATGCGACGTCGTGATCGTGGTCGGCAGCCCGAATAGTTCGAACTCCAACCGGCTGCGCGAACTGGCCGAAAAGCTCGGCGTGCCGGCCTATATGGTGGACTCGCCCGATCAGATCGATCCGGTCTGGGTCGAAGGCAAGCGCCGCATCGGCGTCACGGCCGGCGCCTCGGCGCCGGAGGTGCTGGCTCAGGCGGTGATCGCCCGTCTGCGTGAACTCGGCGTGCGCAACGTGCGCGCGCTGGAGGGCATCGAGGAAAACATCGCGTTTCCGCTGCCACGTGGTTTAGGCTTGCCGGCCTGACAATTCGCTGACTGCTGAAAGAAAGCGCGCCCGAGGGCGCGCTTTTTTTTGCGTCCGCACTTCATCCGCCTCGAATTAAATAAAGTGCCAGATCATTGCGGGAGGATGATTCTGGTGTCCTCTCGCACAAATTTCTTTGAAATGTGATCCGGTTTTTTATAGATTTATAACTGATGCGGCCCCGTTTTTAAGAGGGTTAAAGCGGCTCCGCGTTTTTTGGCGCACTAAGATAGTGCGTGCGTCTCGATATCTAGAGAAACGTCATACCTAATGCCGGGCACGCTGCAATCGGGCCTGCAGGAAAGTCGCCGCAACACTTGATGCCATGGGGCGCGACGCTGGTGCAACTGATGCACGAAAAACAGGCGCAACCTGGTTGCGCCTTTTCACCGATGTTGGTCTCAAAATAAGGTTGCAATGCAGGAAAACCCCACCGGTTCAACAATATTGCCCGTCGCAAAATTGGAGTTACAATGCGCGCGTTCTCAAGGCCTTAGGGTCCCCGAACAATAGATTTTGCAAGGCGCAGGAGACCTACTTAATGCGAGTCAAGTTTGCTTACGCCGTGTCCATCGCGGCCGCGGTCGTGTTGTTGACCGCGTGCGGCAAGAAACAGGATGGCGAGGCGGGAGCGGGTGCATCGGCGGCCAGGGCGGCCGCGGCACCGGCGAGTGAAGCGACTATCGTAAAGATCGGTCATGCGGCCCCTTTGACGGGCGGCATTGCGCACCTGGGCAAGGACAATGAAAACGGCGCGCGTCTGGCGGTCGAGGAAATCAATACGCAGGGTTTGACCATCGACGGCCACAAGATCCAGTTGGAGCTCGATGCGCAAGACGACGCCGCGGACCCGAAAACGGGAACGGCGGTCGCGCAAAAGCTGGTCGACGATCATGTGGTGGCGGTGGTCGGTCACCTGAATTCGGGTGTGTCGATTCCGGCTTCGAAGATTTATAGCGATGCGAGCATTGTGCAGATCTCGCCGTCGTCGACGAATCCGGCGTACACGCAACAGGGTTTCAAGACGACCTACCGGGTCGTCGCCACCGACGCGCAACAAGGTCCGGCGCTCGCCAATTACGCCACGAAGGCGTTGGGCGCCAAACGCATCGCGATAGTGGACGATGCAACCGCCTACGGTAAGGGGCTCGCGGACGAATTCGCGAAGACCGTACAGGCGAGCGGAGCGAAGATCGTCGCGCGGGAAGCGACGAACGACCGGGCCACGGATTTCCGGGCCATCCTCACAAAGATCAAGAGTGTTCAGCCGGACGCGATCATGTTCGGCGGCATGGACGCGACGGGCGGGCCGTTTACGAAGCAGGCGGCGGCGCTCGGTATCAGGGCAAAAATCCTTGGCGGCGACGGTGTGTGTACCGACAAGGTGGGTGAGCTGGCGGGAACCGCCGTGCAAAACCTGGTCTGTTCGGAGGCGGGACTCGCGCTTTCGAAAATGGACAAGGGAGCGGACTTCGAAAAGAAGTACGTGGACCGCTTCCACACACCGGTGCAGATTTACGCACCGTTCACGTATGACGCTGTGTACGTGATTGTCGATGCAATGAAGCGCGCTAATTCGATCGAGGCGCCCAAGGTGCTGGCTGCGATGCCGTCGACCGATTACAACGGGGTGATCGGTCACATCGCGTTCGACGACAAGGGTGATTTGAAAGAGGGCGCCATTACGCTTTACGACTTCAAGGACGGCAAAAAAGCGGTCCTCGACGTCGTGAAGATGTGATGACGGGACGTTCAGCCTGACGGCACCGAAACCACCCAACGGTGCCGTTTTTGCATCCGCCCAAGGCGAGCCCGCGACTGTCATCCAGTCGCCAAGGCGAACCGGCAGCGGATAACCCTTACCGGTCTTTTACATCAGTACCCGCAGTGCCGTTGAGATTGGCGTACCGCATCACCGCCCACCGGCTGATGAAGAACGCGAATCCAGTCGCACGGGCTAAGGAGCATTAAATGGATATTTTCATCCAGCAGGTTCTCAACGGGCTGGTGCTTGGCAGCGTTTACGCCATCATCGCACTGGGCTATACGATGGTTTACGGCATTCTGGGCATCATCAACTTCGCTCACGGCGATGTGTTGATGGTGGGCGCGATGGTTGCGCTCTCAGCCATAGGCGTGCTGCAGAACCACTTCCCCGGCCTCGGCAATGTGCCGACGCTCATCATCGCACTGATCATCGCGGCCATTGTGTGCGCGGCGGTCGGCTACACGATCGAGCGCGTGGCCTACCGGCCGTTGCGTAAAGCGCCGCGACTCGCCCCGCTGATCACCGCGATCGGCGTGTCGATCCTGCTGCAGACGCTGGCCATGATGATCTGGTCGCGCAACCCGCTGCCGTTCCCGCAGCTGTTGCCCACCGACCCGCTCAACGTGATCAAGGCCACGGACACGACGCCTGGCGCCGTGATCTCGATGACTGAAATCGTGATCATCGTGGTGGCGTTCCTCGTGATGGGCGGCCTGCTGCTGCTGGTTCACAAGACCAAGCTCGGCCGTGCGATGCGGGCGATCGCCGAGAACCCGGGTAACGCGTCGCTGATGGGCGTGAATCCGAACTTCGTGATCTCGGCCACCTTCATGATCGGCTCGGCGCTTGCCGCTCTGGCTGGCGTGATGATCGCGTCGGAATACGGCAACGCACACTTCTATATGGGCTTCATCCCCGGCCTGAAGGCCTTTACCGCGGCGGTGCTCGGCGGTATCGGCAATCTCGGCGGCGCGATGGTGGGCGGCGTGATTCTTGGCCTGATCGAACAGCTGGGCGCCGGCTATATCGGTAACCTCACCGGCGGTGTGTTCGGTAGTAACTATCAGGACGTGTTCGCCTTTATCGTGCTGATCATCGTGCTGGTGTTCCGTCCGTCGGGTCTGCTCGGCGAACGCGTGGCGGATCGCGCCTGATCCTGGGAGAAAGCAAACATGACCTCAATTCAACCGATCGAGCCGTCCACGACGCTCATCCCTGAAAAGAACCTCACCAAGACGCTGACGGTCGGCATCATCACCGCGATCTTCGTGATCGCGGCACCGATGATCATCGGCGCCGCAGGCGGCAACTACTGGGTCCGCGTGCTCGACTTCGCGATGCTGTACGTGATGCTCGCGCTCGGCCTCAA
>Ga0255336_100557_pt1 | contig 52431 bp, 42 predicted proteins | sample MeOH1_35cm_T3_17_FD_189102 | JGI IMG/M metagenome (GOLD analysis project Ga0255336, IMG submission 189102) | Sandy soil microbial communities from University of British Columbia, Vancouver, Canada - MeOH1_35cm_T3_179 | ecosystem: Engineered > Artificial ecosystem > Sand microcosm > Unclassified ... | reverse complement strand
AAACGTTCTTGGCAAGGTCAAGGCCAATGGTCGCGATCTTCATGATGCTCTCCTTCGCGCTAACGTTTGAGACCCTTACTTTGGCATATCCGTACCGCAGGAGAGGGGGCGTCCATTCCATTAACCTTGCCACGTGCCCGCTCACCCCTGTTGGTGGTGACGGGTTTCCAGAAGAGACAATCAGGAATCCGCATCATGAGCAACAACACCAAGAAATCAAAATCCGTTTCCCGTCCGCCCGTGGATGCGCTCCAGTATGAAAAGTTGGCGCTTTCGGCGCACGAACTGTGCGCACGCCAGTTGGGCAGACTTCAGCGCCTGGCGAGGCTTGCGGCATCTATCCGTCGAAGCTCTTCCCTGACAATGGCCGAACGGCATAGCCAGCAATCCTTGCTGGAACTACTGGTAGAAACCGCCGAAAGCTATGAGCGCGAGATCGAATGTGACCTTGAGCTTTTCCTCGTGATCGCACTGGATGCCAAGGGCGTACCCCACCGGCGCATCACGGCACGATGTGCGGCAAATCTCCTTGCGGACGCAGCCAACGAGACCGGCGAAGACGCTGGTGCAGAGAGTGCCGCCACGGCATCACGCAAGATTCTGCCGCGCGACGTCGCATCACGCGGCGACGCCGCGGCGCACGCGTCCATGTCGCACTAGCCGAGTGCGGGGACGTTGCAGCCAGGAAGAAAGCGCGGAGCATCGCGCTTTTTTTCGCTGATGCATGCGGGGCACTCGGGCTGATCTGCGATCTATCAACTCCGGTGCGCATTGCCATGCAGCGCGCATTGGTCACATTCCTTTTCCGATTTATCCCATATACGCACGCGCAGGCTTCGACAGATGATTTGAGCTTGTAGTGGCTAAAGCCGTGGTGGTGGGACAAGGCTGTCCAGCCAAACGTGAAGTCGACCCGTAGTTTCCAGAAACCCGCTCGCGTTATCTGGGAAGTTTTTTAAACAGAGGGGAGTTCAATAGAATGCGGGACGTGATCCGGGTATTTTTCGCGACCCGTGTGCCAAACCGCCGCCGCCTGGAGGCGCGACTTTCCGAGCCCGGAAATTATCATGCGAGCCACTTAATTTATTCTTCCTGCTTTTCTTTATTTGTACTGCGGTATATTCATCGGAATCAATCTATGGTTCGGCGTTCGACTACAAGAAGGCAAAACCTGAAAATATCTATTTTTCCGGGAAAACACAAGCGGAAATAAAAATATATTGCGAAAAAGTCGCCAGCGCGACGATAGATCTATCGGTATGTGCTCAATTCAGATCTGAGGGGGTGGCCCAAGAGCTCGATAAGAAATTCAGCGAAATTGAAAGAGAAGTCGCAATTGGCGACAAGGACCGCCGTGCGAACGGGGAGCCGGAAGCAACTCCTTACTTGAAAAAAGCCCAGGCAAACTGGAAGCGATACAGAGACAATCAATGCTACGCCAGGACATACGAAGTCGGTCCGGCATCCCTTCGGTTTGTGGAATTTTGGGATTGTATGGCCCGGGTCACCCGAAACAGGCTTAACGAATTGACAACGGCTAATGAAGACTAGTAAGGGAAATAGTCTTTTCGATAATGCCCTGTCCGTTATTTCTGGCTGCATAACAAAGCCCCGCCCTTATTGACGGCGATTTAGGGTTTGAGGGAATAACGCGTCAAGGCCACATACAGCCGCGTGGCATTTTAAGACGACGCCGCGCGGAGGGAAATATGTTCAAGGGCGGGAGTTATGATTCGAGTCATTAAAGCAATCATTTCGGCAATTGGTTTTGTGTTTGCAACGGCTGTATTTGCGGATGTGGCATGTGAGAAGCATGCAAAAACGCGTGATGATTTTCTCAAGTGCTCACAAATTGATGCTGACAAGATACTTTCCGACTCGAAAAAAGCTATATCTGAAGGTCAGGGAGCTCGCCAAAGGAGATAAGCGGGCTGCATTAGATAAGAATTATCAAATATGGAAGGACAAAATTAAATCGGATTGCTCGGTATTAGGCTATTCATTTAATGATTGGGGAGAAGACTACGCACCGGATACTGACTTCCAGATTTCAGAGTGTCGAAAGAAAATCGCGGCTCAGGAGCTTGAGTTTTATAAGTGGCTCGTATGCCCTGACGATATGGAAACGTCCCCAATTCCAAAATGTGCAGCTATAAGAAAGACGCTTGACGAGCGCCGATAGAACACTATGACCCGCCGCTTTTCACTTATCGCGTTTCTTCTGGCCTTTCTGTATGAGGCATCAGTGGACGCCGTTTTGTTATGGAGCCTGCCTTTAAAGCCAACAGGTTGGGGCGCAATAATCGCGAGCCTCACAGCCAATCCGCTCGCGTTTGTCTACGCAATGAAGCGCAGAAAATGGGCCTTCGAATTTCCCAAGTGGATCGCCGCGTTTAGCATTGTGTGGACGGTATCGGCCTTCGGGCGGAAGGAAACCGCCAAATATAACCCGCCCGCCATCTTGTATTTACTCTCACTCATTCGCGAATGACGGATCAAACCCGACATTACCTGCGCCGCACTTGCACCGGGCGGTGCGGCCTCGCACCCGCCCATGAATACTGCACCACGTAAGCGCAATCAGAAACGCGTGCGCAGACCGACCGTGGCTACGACCTGATTGGAAGTCGACGAAGCGCCGCCCGACGTGTTGATGAACGCGACATAACGGTGGCCGATTGCGTGCTGATACATCCCCTCGACATAGACGTCGGTGCGCTTCGACAGCAGATAGACCGCTTGCAGATTGACCTGATTCCACTTCGGATCGTTGCCGTACGTGGTGTTGTTGCCGTTGCCGACATGGCCGTCGGTATACGTGTCGGCAATGCCGAGGTTGATCGCCGGCGTGAGCGCATACTTGGCATTCAGTTCGTAGTTGTCGAACCGCATCGTGCCACTGTTGCCGACATTGGTCTGGCCGAACGACGTGGTTCCTTGAAACTGGCTATGCGTGTAAACAAAGCCGACTACGGCCGGCCCGACTTTGTAGCTGAGGCCTGCGCCTACCGTACGCTGAACATCCGCGCCGAGATTGAATCCGCCTGTGCCGTTAGCCGTCGATTCCACGATGTCGACCGCGCCCGCACTGCCCGAAGTCGTGCTCGTCGAACCGTTGATCTGCAGATAACCGGCGGCTGCGGTGAAAGGCCCGTAGGCATAACTCGCGCCGGCACTGTATGCGCGATTGACCGCGAAACTGGTGCTGTTCGAAAAAGCGTACAGGCCGCCGAACGTCAACCCCGCATAGTTGGTGCTGGTGTATTTGACCGCGTTGCTCATCCGCACCGAATGGTTCAGATTGTCGTTGTCGAACGGGTGAGCGAAGCCGGTGTCGCCGAACGTGCCCGCCGTGCCCGACAAGGGCGCCACGAAATCAACCAGCGAATCATATTGCCGGCCGAGCGTGACGGTGCCGAATTGCGACGTGCTGAGGCCGACATAAGCCTGGCGTCCAAACATCCGGCCGTCCTGGCCCAGTTTGCCGTTCTGAACATTGAAACCGTTCTCCAGCACGAAGATCGCTTTCAGCCCGCCGCCGAGATCTTCGGCTCCTCGCACACCGAAGCGGCTACCGTTGATGTTGCCGCTGGTCGCCTGGACAAGCGCGCCGCTCGAGCCGCTTTTCGACACGTTGTTGGTGTACATCAAGCCGGCATCGATCAAACCGTACAGCGTCACCGAGCTCTGTGCATGAACTGCCGAGGCAGCCATCAGGCCAGAAATAGCACATACAGTGGAAATCTTTTTCACGAGCGCCTCCGGGGAAATGAGCAACACACGTTCATTCATCGCGGCAGGAATTTGCCTTCGGAAACCATACTCGCCTATGGCAAAAATTGCCGTCACGGCGGCGCAGCGGAATGTTTGTCATATGGCGGTCAAAATCTCTCTATGACAAGGCTTGCGCGCGAATTCCCAGGCGCTATCCGACAATCGGCACACCGTTTGGCGTTGCGTGAATGAAACGCGGATACCCCCAGAGCGCTCATCCGTCCGATGCGTTGCTTGCGTTGGCCGAGTACGTCTGCGAAATGGGCGCGAGTCCGCCGATTTTTTCCGCGAGCATTCTCTCGTACACGCCGAAATGTAGATCGACCTCCTCCTGCGTTACCACCGTCACAAAGATGCGGATCTGCCCGGGCAACAGGCCGAGCACGACCGCGATCGCCGCCTCGAGTTGGGGGACGCACAACCGGTCTTCGGCGAACGTCGTGCCAACCGAGACGTCATACGATTTTTCTTCACGCACCGCCACATCGACGAGACGGGCGCGGGCGCTCATATTGTTTTCGATGGCGAGGCGCATCACGTCCACCGCCGTGCGCATGCCCTCGGTAGGAAAGCCCCTCGGCGAGCGCAGACGAACGCGGTGCCTGCCGAGCGTGAGCCAGTCAGAATCGAATTCCATAGATCCTCCTGCCAGAAATGTCCGCGATATCTGGGCGGAGGATAGGGTTTCAGAACGCTTTTTCAAGAGCGAAAAAATTTTTGGCGCCGCCCTTGAAATCCGTGCAGCAACGTCTATTTTGTATTTCGCTCAGGCAGCCGCACGGTCCCGTATCGTGCGCTGCGTGTTTCGATTTGTTTGCCGCGGTGGGGCAGGCGGACTGGAGCGCGTAGGCCCGTTCGCATCCTCGCCGCATTTACCGGGGAAACGACCATGAGTGATCTCTACTTCACGACCGACCTGTTCAGCCAGTTCGATCGTCTGCATCAGCAGATGGCAACGCTGTTCGGCGGCTATCCTTCCAGCATCCGTTCGGACCGCCTGTCGGCGTTTCCGCAAATCAACATCGGTACGACCGACGACACTATCGACATAGTCGCGTTCGCTCCGGGCATCGATCCGAAGCAACTGGAGGTCTCGATCGACAAGGGCCTCCTCACCATCGCCGGCGAACGCGCTGCCGTGACGCCGGATGCGTCGGATGAGGCGGCACGTCATTACGCGCGGGAACGCTTCAGCGGTGCATTTCGCCGCGTCATCGAGTTACCGCAGCACGCTGATCCCGACAAGGTCGAGGCCCGCTATGTGAACGGTTGCCTCTGCATCACGGTCGGCAAGCGCGAGTCTTCCCGACCCCGCGCGATCACCGTGCAGTAACAGGACAGACGAAAAGGAGCCAATCATGAACGACACTACGCAACTCGCTCGCCGTGACTCGAACTCCATCAATCGTGCGGAGCCTGAACGAACGGAACAGCGCGTGACGCTCAGCCCGGCAGTCGACGTGATCGAAAACGCGCACGGCGTGACACTGTGGGCCGATCTGCCCGGCGTGCCCAGAGAGAATCTCGAGATCAGGGTGCAGGACGGCAATCTGCGTATCGAAGCATCCGCCAACATACCGACGCGGGAAGGGCTGCGTCTGCAGCACGCGGAGGTTCGCGTGCCGCACTTCGCGCGGTCGTTTACGCTCGGACCGGAGTTCGATACGTCGAAGATCGAGGCGAAGCTCCAGGACGGCGTGCTGAAGCTGTCGATTCCACGGCGCGAAGAGGCGCGGCCGCGACGCATCGAGGTGGCCGTCGATTAACGTCGATTAATGTCGGCTCACGTCGGCAACGTAGGTTGACGCGCGGGCTGTCGCGGAGGACAAGGCCGGTGCATTGGCGCGAGTCCTCCGCACGCAGCATCATGCGCACGACAGCTTTGCCGGGCCGCTAAACGTCGATCAGCTTGCGCAGGCCTTCGCCGGCAAGAGGGAGGTCGCGCAGGCGCTTGCCGGTGGCATCGAATAGCGCATTGCCGAGCGCACCCGCGGTCGGCCCCATCGACGCTTCCGCCGCGCCGAGAAACGGCGCACCCGGCTGATCGATCAGATGCACGTTGACGCTGCGCGGCACCGCGGAGAAGCGCAGGATCGGATAGCTGCTCCAGTCGAAGCTGCGAATTCTCTTCGTATCGAACTGCAACTGTTCATACAGCGTCCAGCTTGCCGACTGAATCACGCCACCCTCGATCTGATTGCGGATGCCGTCGGGGTTGACGATCTGTCCTGAATCCACTGCGGCCTCAGCGTGTTCGAGAATCACCTGGCCGGTTTCCGGCACGACGGACACCTCGACGGCGATCGCGACATAAGCCATCAGGTTCTTGTATTTGGCGAATGCAAAGCCCACGCCGTGATTGCGCTTGCGCGGCGCACGCGGCCAGCCGAATTTCGCGGCGGCGAGTTGAATCACGTCGCGGGCGCGCGGGTCCTGCATGTGCTTCAGCCGGAACGCCACGGGGTCGATGCCGGCCGCGGCGGCCAACTCGTCCATGAACATCTCGATCGTGAAGACGTTCATGTGTGCGCCGAGCGAGCGCATTGCCGAGGTATGCAGCGGCATGGTCGGCGAGAAGTTGTTCACCACGTGCAGGTTCGGCAACGCGTAGAGCGGAATAGCGTTGCGATCGCCGCCGCCTTCGGGCTGCACCATCGGGACAGAAGGCGCCGGGACGAACGGCTTTTCCAGCCACTGCGCCGGAATCAGCCGGCCGGCGTTGACGATACGCTCGTTGTGCGAACTGCTCCACAGCGCGTAGTTCCAGTCGACGATGCTGCCGCTCGCGTCGAGCGAAGCACTGACTTCGGTCACCATCGCGGGCGTGTAGTGGTCCCAGGTCTGTTCCTGCTCACGCATCCATTGCACGCGCACCGGCTGACCGTCCATTTCGCGCGCGATCAACGCGGCGTGCGCGGCTACGTCGTCGGCGCCGTTGTGGCCGTAGCAGCCCGATCCTTCGACATGAATGCAGCGGACTTTGTCTTTCGGCATCGAGAGCATTTCGGCGAGCCCGTCGCGCAACGGGTAGACGCCTTGCGAATGGGTCCAGACGGTCATCGCGCCGTCCTTGAACAGAGCGACCGCGCAGGACGGTCCGATCGAGCCGTGCAGCATGTAGCGTTTGGTGTATTTCGCGCCGAGCGTTTTGACAGCCGCGCCGGCGGCGGCGTGCGTGTTGGCGATCTCGATGTGTTGGGTGGCAATCGCCTTCAGATCGCGGTGTACGGTGGCGGGATCGGGCAGCTCGCGTCCGGGCGTCCACTGGCTTCCTGCGGCGAGCGCGCGTTGCGCCTGCACGGCTTGCCATTCGCCTTTCGCGACCACGGCCAGCATGCTGCCGTTTCTGACCACCTTGACGACGCCCGGCATCTTCAGAATCACGGGCGTGTTCGTCTGCAGAAGCCGCGCTTCGTAGACGGGCGGCATGACCACGCGGGCGTGCAGCATGCCCGGCATCGTCAGGTCCTGGACATAACTCACGCCGCCGGTCACCTTGCGGGGAATATCCACGCGCGGCAACGACGTGCCGATCACGGCGAACGTGGCGGGGTTCTTCAGCGGCGAGACGGGCAAGGCCATGCGATGCAGGTCGACCAGGCCGACCGCTTCGCCGTAGGTCATGCTGCGGCCGTCCGGCGCCTTGATCACCGCATTGCGCGCGCTCAGCACGCTGCCGGCAACACCGAAGTGCTGGGCGGCGGCATCGACCAGCAGCCCCCGCACCTGAGCCGACGCGTTCAGCAACGCGCTGCCGCTGTCGGCGATCGTGTGGCTGCCCGCTGTGAGTCCTTCGTCGGGCGACGCGCCTGTGTCCGCGGTCAGGAACGTGATGAGCGAGGGCGCCATGTCCAGTTCTTCCGCGGCGATCTGCAAAAGCGCGGTGCGCACGCCGGTGCCCAGTTCCACCTTGCCGGTGTAGACGGTCACCTTGCCCGCCCGATCGATTCTGATCCACGAATCGAGGTACGGGTTGGTCTTCAGGCTGCCGGCGAGCGCTTGCGTTTCCTTGCCGACATGCACGGCGGCGCCTTCGTCCGCGATGACTTCCTGAGCCATCGCGCCGACGCCCGGCACCATGCTGAAGCTCACGACGAGCGCGCCGGACAGCAGAAAGCGTCGGCGTCCTTCGTTGATTTCCTCGTCCTTGACGCTCATTGCGCGCCTCCCTGGCTGGCCGTGCGCTGGGGCGTCGGCGCCGTGGCGTCGCCGGCCGGCAGATGCGCGACTTCGCGGATCGCGGCGAGAATGCGGGTGTGGGTGCCGCATCGGCAGAGATTCGGTTCCATATGTTCGAGCAGTTCGCGCTCGGTGGGCCGCGGATTGCGATCGAGCAACGCCTGCGCGCGCATGATCATGCCGGCAATGCAGTAACCGCACTGCGCCGCCTGGTGATTGATGAACGCTTTCTGCAACGGGCCGGGGTGTTCGATCGTGCCGAGACTTTCGATCGTGCGCACGGGCCGCTTGCCGATCGACGAGACCGGAACCAGGCACGAGAACACAGCCTCGCCATCCACGATCACGGTGCAGGCGCCGCATTGTCCGAGGCCGCAGCCGAACTTCGCGCCGTGCAGTTGCAGGTCGTTACGCAGCGCATAGAGCAGAGGCGTCGAAGGATCGATATCGAGCGCGTGCTGCACGCCATTCACGGTCAGATTGATCATCGCGCGTTGTTCTCCTTTCTGAGCCTGACCGCCGTCGTCTCGACGTCCTGCCACGGGCCGCGCTGCGAATAGGTCGCGCGAATGTAGGCAGCGAGATCGGCGATCTGCTGGTCGTCGTAGATCTGGCTGAAGGCCGGCATGTAGTTCTCGCTGTCTTCGCCGTGCCAGCCGTTGCCGCTCAGCATCATCTGGATCGCGTTGCGCGGCGTCGCGGCGTTGACGGCGGTGCTGAACGCGAGCGTAGGGCGCTCGCCGATCGACTGCATCGGCGCGGCAGGTCCGTGGCATTGCGCGCACGACGCCGCGAACAGCGTCGCGCCGCGCTGCGCTTCGGGCGAACTGCCGCCCTGGGCCGCGGTAGAAACGTTCGCGGCGACCGGCTGCGCTTTCTGGATCGACAGCACGTAGGTGGCGATCGCCTGCACGTCCTCTTCGGGCACGGTGGCGAGATCGCGCGTGACGGGCAGCATCGGGCCGGCTGCCGCACCATGTTCGCTGGCGCGGCCCGAGCGCAGATACGCGACGAGCTGGTCCTGGGTCCACGGCCTGGGCGCCGCGCCCAGTGCATTGAGCGCGGGCGCTTCCCAACCGTCGACCACGCCGCCGTCGAACGCGTGGCCCGACTTTTCGCCGCCGATCAGATTGAGCGGCGAATGACACGAAGCGCAGTGGCCGAGGCCATCCACCAGCAACTTGCCGCGGTTCCAGTCGGCATCTTTCGACGCGTCCGGCTGCTGTACGCCGGGATGCAGGAACAGCACGTTCCAGAATGCCAGCAGCGGCCGGAAGTTCAGCGGGAAGATCAGTTCGTTGGCTGGCGCGACTGCGTTGACCGGCTCGCGTGTCATCAGATACGCGTAGGCTGCCGAGATGTCCCCATCGGACATGCGCGTGAAGTGAATATACGGAAACGCCGGATACAGCAGATGCCCGTCACGAGCAACGCCATGACGGAGCGCTCGCATGAAGGCTTCGAGCGACCAGTTGCCGATGCCCGTTTCGAGATCCGGCGTGATGTTGGTCGCGTAGATGGTGCCGAACGGCGTGGCGAGCGGCAGGCCACCGGCGAACGGCTTGCCGCCCTTTGCGGTGTGACACACGATACAGTCGCCCAGCGCAACGACACGCGCGCCCGCGAGCCGCGTCTGCGCGTCGAACGAAGCTGGCGCCGGAGGGTCGACCGGCGCGATGGCGGGCTTCCACATCAGCAGAAAGGCGACGGCTAGCGCGGCCACGACAACCACGCCGCCGCCCGCCAGAAGTCTGGACTTGCGGGTCATTCACGCACCTCTCACAAAAGTCCTGAATCGAACCGGCCGCGCGGATCGCGGCGGATGTTTGCGGCATCGCTTGCGTGATGCGCTTGCGGTGCCTGCTTGCGCGCCCTGGCGGGCTCTGCCTTGGAGCGGACAGTCGATATAACCGGCCGCGTCGCTGCCGTACTGGCCGGCTGGCTTCGTGACTGCGAGCGATGCGTCGGCGCTATCGCAACGCGGTCGGGCAAACGCGGTCCCGAGAAGTCATAGCCGCCGAGCAGGCGAGAAAGGGAGGGCATGGTGATTCCTTTGCGAGCAAGCGGGCGTCGTTCAGGTGTTCCGGTGCTCAGATGAATGACAGTGCCAGTCAGCGTATCGCCGGTCCCGCGAAATATCCTGAAGCCGCGCTGAAACGTTGTTAAACCGGACGGCGAACCGTCCGGTCATGCAGCGATGTGCGTCTATCAGGCGTGGCGGGCAGCGTACGGACGGCCGATCACGAGGTAATGAGCCAGCGCGATGAGCGGAAAGGCCGTGGCGACCACGGCGACCAGCGGCCAGCCGCCGTGTTCGTAAAGCGGGCTGGCGAGCGCCGAACCGAACGCGCCGCCCACGAAGATGCTCGTCATATACAGCGCGTTCAGACGGTTGCGGCTCGGCGCATGCAACGCATAGATCTCACGTTGACCGAGCACCATGTTCATCTGCACGGCGAAATCGAGCACGATGCCGGTCGCGACGAGTCCGATCACGCCCCAGGCAGGATGGATCAGCGCCGGCGTATAGGCGAACGCGCCCACCACCAAAGCGATCAACGTCGCGCGCACCGTATGGCCCGCATCGGCGAGACGGCCGGCTACCGGCGCCGAGGTCGCGCCGATCGCGCCGACCAGCGCAAAGATACCGATGCCGGTTTGCGAAAGCCCGAACTGGCGGGTCAGCTCGACGGGAATCGCGGTCCAGAACAGGCTGAACGAAGCGAACATCAGCGCCTGGTAAAACGAACGGTGGCGCAGCACCGGCATTGTGCGGACCAGGTGGCCGAGCGAGCCGATCAGTTCGAAGTAGGTGGCCTGGTGATCGGGCTGGCGGCGCGGAATCGTCAGCGCGAGCACGCTGGTGACGATCGCCATCAGCACGGCGGCGGAACCGAACACCGCGCGCCAGCCGAAGTGCCCGGCCACCACGCTGGAGATCGGCCGCGACAGCAGGATGCCGAGCAGCAGGCCGCCCATGATGGTGCCGACCACCTTGCCGCGCGATTCGTCCGGCGCGAGATGCGCGGCGAGCGGAATCAGGATCTGCACCGCAACCGAACTGAAGCCGACCAGCAGCGAAATGCCGAGGAACACCCCCGGTTGCTGCGCGAACGACGCGGCGGCGAGACTGGCGATCGACACCAGCGCGGTGATGATCATCAGCTTGCGGTTTTCCAGCAGGTCGCCGAGCGGCACCAGAAAGAACAGACCGAAGGCATAGCCGATCTGCGTCAGCGAGACGATCAGGCTGGCGGTGCCGCCGGACATGTGGATGGCCGGTGCGATCAGTTCGGTGATCGGCTGCGCGTAGTACAGATTCGCGACGATGGCGCCGCAGCAGAACGCGAACAGCGCGATCAGTCCGCGTGTCAGCTTGACGGGGTTGGTCCCGGCCGTCGTCGTGGATACCTCGGTTGACATGACAACTCCTTGAAGAAAACAAATGGAAAACGAAGACCTAGCGCGCCAGATTCATCACACGGTCACCGAGCGAAATGCCCAGATCGGTCATCAGCCTGCCGCGTTGCAACTGCTGGTTCTCCCAACGCTTGAGGGCTGAATCGATCGTGGCGCCGCTATGCCATGTCGAGGACAACGCGAGCGCCAGCGCATGCGCATTGGCGGCCGCTTTCGCGGTGCTACCCGCCGTGTGTGGGCGCGGCACCGAAGCGGCGTCGCCGAGCAGCACCGCGCGGCCGAACACCATTTTCGGCGAGCGCAGATCGACGATCGGCTGCATGAAGGGATCGTCGGTGGCATCGACCAGGGCGCGGAAAGTCGGGCCTAGCGAGGCCTGCGCGTCCTTGCGCAACTGTACGATGTCGATGCCCTTGGTCGAGCCGGGCGGCAGTGAAAACGCCCGCCGTATGCCGTGACGATCGACCAGCAACTCCTCGAGTCTTGCCGCACTGTACTTGCGATACCACACCCAGTTGAAGCGTCGCTGGCCGGCCACGGTCGAATCGTTCTCGCCCGGAATCAGATAGGAGAGGCCCGAATGTCCGTCGCCTTGCTGAAAGGCGAAGCGCTCCCGCAGCATCTCCGCCGCGTGCAGCGGCAGATCGGGTTCTTCGACGAGGCCGCGCCATGCCACATAGCCCGCATACTGTGGCACGATTTCGGGCAGCAGGCGCTGCCTGAGCGTCGAGCGGGTGCCGTCGGCGCCCACCAGCAGATCCGCCTGCTCGCTGCGGCCGCTCGCGAACTGCGCGACGATCTGCTCGCCTTCCATGCGAAAGTCGACGAAGGTCTCGCCGGCATGCAGGTTGGACGCGGGCAGCGCGTTTTTCATGGCACGGTACAGCAGGCTCCACGAAGTCTGCATCTGCGGCATGTGGAGCTGTTCGACCACGCGGTCCTCGCGGTCCAGATAGATGCGATCGCCCGAGGCCACGCCCGGCGGGTCCGGCAGTTCGACGCCGGCGAAGGCGAGCGCATCCAGCACGTCCGGCTGAAGCACGACGCCGCCGCCGCGGCTTTCGAGCTGATTGGGCGAGGTCTCGAACACGTCGACGTCCCAGCCGGCCGCCCGCAACGTATTGGCCGTCAGCAAGCCGCCAAGCGATCCGCCGATCACCACGGCACGCGGTTTTTCGAGCGATCTCATGCTGCTTTCCTTTGCGCTGCCGCACGCAGTGTGTTGATGAAGACCGCGGGCGGCTGCGCACCACTGATCACATCGCCGTCGATGCGGATAGTCGGCACGGCCTGAACGCCCAGGCTGTCGGCCCGCGCGCGCGCCGCGTCGATTGCCTCGTTGCCGGCGGAGCCTTGCAGAGACGCGCGCACTGCGTCCGCGTCGAACGCATGTTCCGCGGCAATCGCGACCAGCGTGTCGAGCGAGCCGATGTCGCGGCCTTCGGAGAAGTAAGCGGCGTAGATTGCCTGATACAACGCGGCCGTCGCGCTCGGGTCGTTGCGCTGCTGCGCGAACTGCATCAGACGATGCGCAAGACGCGTGTTCGGCGTGCGCAGCACCTTGTCGTAATGGAAATGCGCGTCAGCCGCCAGTCCGGCGGCGGTGACCTGCGCATCCATGATCTGCGAGCGCGCCCAGCTGCCGAATTTCCGGCTGCGATAGGCGCGCCGGTCCATGCCTTCGGCGGGCATGGCCGGATTCAATTCGAACGGCACATAGCGGATCGAAACAGTCGCGTTCATGCCGGTTTCCGCCAGCGCCGCCGCGAGATTCCGTTGGCCGATCCAGCACCACGGGCAAATGAAGTCGTAATTGACCTCGACCTGAATGGCTTGCATGTTGCATCCCTCACTAGGTAATGGAGGCAGCTTATCTGTTGCGTTAGCTATGTTGAATGGGTCTAAAATGCAAGCTGGTGTTGCGCTGATCGCAACCAAATTGCAGACGGAGCCGCATATGGACAAATTCCTCGCCATCAAAACGCTGCTGGAAGTGGCGGACGCCGGCGGCTTTTCGAAGGCGGCGCAACGTATCGGGGTGGCGACCTCGTCGGTCACGCGCCTGATGGACTCGCTAGAAGCCTCGCTCGGCACCGCGCTGCTGACCCGCACGCCGAGAAAGGTCAGCCTGACGGATGCCGGCATTGCTTACGTCGAACAGGTCGCCAAGGTGCTCGACGATCTTGCCGAGGCGGACGAGAGCGTTTTCGACAGCGGCGCGTCGCCGGTCGGCGCGCTGCGGATTTCGGTTCCGTCCACCTATAGCCGGCTTCGCCTCGCGCCGCACCTCGCCGCCTTTCTCTCCGAAAATCCACGGGTGTTTCTCGACGTCGTGGTTGCCGATCACTTCGCCGATCTCGCGCTCGACCGGATCGACGTTGCGATCCGGATCGGCCTCGCCGATCGCGACGCCAGCCTGATCGTCAAAAAACTGGCGGACAATCCGCGCTACGTGGTGGCGAGCCACGACTACCTCGAACGCAACGGCACGCCGCAAACGCCGCAGGATCTCGCTGAGCACGAGTGCCTGCGCTTCGCCTATGGCGGCGGCTACCGCACGCACCAGACCTGGACCTTCCGGCGCGAGGACGCCGGGCAACGCGTCGACGTGCACGGCCATCTGCTGTCGAACAATCTCGACATCCTGCTCGAAGCCGTGATGGCGGGACGCGGCATCGCGCTGCTACCTGAATGGCAGGTCGCGGCCGACATTCGCGCGGGCCGCCTGCTGCGTCTGTTCGAACACTTCGACGCGAGTCCTCAGGCGGGCGACGCCGTCGTCTACGCCGCGTATCTGCCTAATCGCCGCCAGTCCAGCAAAGTGCGCGCGCTGGTTCAGTTTCTGGAAACGCGGCTTCGCGCGTCGCTCGAAGGTTGAACGGCGGCGCTCGCCGCGAAGCGCGCTTTGCGGTACATCTTTTTTAAGAACTATTAAGGTCTTTGGCCAAGGACTCTTCAAAAACCCGTCGCTAGAATGGGCTCCAGTTTTCCTCGCTACACCGGCGAGCGCGGCACGTCTGTTCAGACTGCCCATTCAATTTCATACGGAGCCCGAAATGTCCAGAGAACTTTTGACCCCCGACACCTGTGCCGTGGCGCTCATCGACTATCAGCCGCAAATGTTCTTCGGCACGATGTCGCATGAACGGACCAATATCCTGCATAACGTGCAAGCGATCGCGAAAGCCGCGAAGCTGTTCAAGGTTCCGACCATCCTTACCACGGTCGCCGCGAAGTCGTTCAGCGGCGACATGGTGCCGGAAGTGCAATCGGTGTTTCCGGAATATGTGCCGGTCGACCGCACGTCGATGAACTCGTGGGAAGACGTCAATTTCCGCAAGGCGATCGAAGCAACCGGTCGCAAGAAAATCGTTATCTCCGGCCTGTGGACGGAAGTGTGCGTGTCGTTCCCGACGATCCAGATGATCGCCGAAGGCTACGAAATCTACGTGCCGACCGACGCATGCGGCGACGTCAGCCAGGAAGCGCACGAACGCGCGGTGCAGCGCATCATCCAGGCGGGCGCGGTGCCGATGACGTCGCTGCAATTCATGTTCGAACTGCAACGCGATTGGGCGCGCAGCGAAACCTACGAAGGCTGCATGGACATCCTGAAAGCGCACAGCTCATACGGGATCGGCGTGCGTTACGCCAAGGCGATTCTCGGCGAGCACGCGAGCGAGGCGGGCTGAGCTTCATGCCGTGCGGAAAGGTGCTCGTCGCGAGCGGGCACTTTCCGGTTTTTCCCGCTTCCCCGCTTCCCCGGAATAGCTCCGCGTGCCGAAACGCGGTGCGCTCCCTATGAGGTCCGCCATGAATTCCAGTACTTCCGGATTGACGCCGGCCGAGGTCGTGTTCTTCAACGGCAAGATCGCCACCCAGGACGACAGGCGCTCATTCGCCGATTCGCTTGCCGTCGCGAACGGCCGCGTCCTCGCTGCGGGTTCGCGCGAGACGGTAATGCGCCACGCAAACGACAACACGCGCCATGTCGACCTCAAAGGGCGCACGGTCATTCCCGGCCTCAACGATTCGCATCTGCACATCATTCGCGGCGGCCTGAACTTCAATATGGAGTTGCGCTGGGACGGCGTGCCGTCGCTCGCCGACGCGCTCGACATGCTGCGCAAACAGGTGGCGCGCACGCCGGCGCCGCAATGGGTGCGGGTAGTGGGCGGCTGGAACGAATTCCAGTTCGCCGAGCGGCGCGGCCCGACGCTCGAAGAAATCAATGCGATCGCGCCGGACACGCCGGTGTTCATCCTGCATCTGTACGACAGCGCGCTGCTGAACGCGGCGGCGCTGCGCGCGGTCGGCTATACCAAAGACACCCCGAACCCGCCGGGCGGCGAGATCCAGCGAGACAAGCGCGGCAACCCGACCGGCATGCTGATCGCGCGGCCCAACGCCGGCTTGCTATACGCGACGCTCGCTAAAGGCCCGAAGCTCGCGCCGGAAGATCAGCACAATTCCACCCGGCATTTCATGCGTGAACTGAACCGCCTCGGCGTGACGAGCGCGATCGACGCGGGCGGCGGTTATCAGGCCTATCCGGACGACTACGCTGTGATCATGGAGATGGCGAAGAAAAGCGAACTGACCGTTCGTATCGCCTACAACCTGTTCACGCAGAACGCGAAGAAGGAAATCGAAGACTTCGCCAAGTGGGTGAAGATGACCAAGCCCGGCGAAGGCGACGATTTCCTGCGCGTGAACGGCGCGGGGGAGATGCTGGTGTTCTCCGCCGCGGACTTCGAAGACTTTCTCGAGCCGCGCCCGGACCTGCCCGAGTCGCTGGAGACCGAACTGGAAGCGGTCGTCAAGCTGCTGGTGGCGAACCGCTGGCCGTTCCGTCTGCACGCCACTTACAACGAATCGATCGAGCGCTTCCTGAACGTGTTCGAACGCGTGAACGCCGAGATTCCGTTCAACGGCCTGCGCTGGTTCTTCGATCACTGCGAGACCATCACGCAGCAGAACATCGAACGCGTGAAGGCGCTCGGCGGCGGCATTGCGATCCAGCACCGGATGGCGTATCAGGGCGAGTACTTCATTCATCAATACGGCGAAGAGGCTGTGAAGCGTACGCCGCCGGTTCGCCACATGCTCGACGCCGGGCTGCCGGTCGGCGCAGGTACGGACGCCACGCGCGTCGCGAGCTTCAACCCGTTCGTGTCGCTGTACTGGATGGTGTCGGGCAAGACAGTGGGCGGCACCGCGATGTACGGCAGCGAAAACAAACTCGACCGTATGGAAGCGTTGCGCCGCTACACGGTGGGCAGCGCATGGTTCTCGAGCGAAGAGGAAAAGAAGGGCGCGCTGGTGCCGGGCCAGTTCGCGGACTTCGCGGTGCTGAGCGAAGACTTCTTCAGCATCGACGAAAGCCGCATCAAATACCTGACTTCGAACATGACGGTGGTGGGCGGCAAGGTCGTCTATGCGGACGACGAATTCGCGCCGCTCGCGCCGCCCGATCTGCCGGTCAGCCCGTCGTGGTCGCCGGTGGCGGAGTTCGGCGGCTACAGCCGCTACAAGCCGACGGCGGTGGCGTGCGTGGATGGCTGCTTGAACCTGTGCGGCGTGCACGCCCACGCGCATGGCTGGGCGTGGCGCAAGAACGTACCGGTCAGCGATTCGAACGGCTTCTGGGGCGCGTTGGGATGTAGCTGCTTCGCGTTCTGATCACGCCGGGTTCGAGCCACCAGGCGAGCGAGGGCTTTTATGCCGACCCTGACCGACGGCGTGCTGTTTGGGCTGGTCATTCTGGTCCTCGACTTTCTCGCCTGGCGCTTCATGAGCCGCAAGAGCGACCAGACCCGGCTCGCCTTTCGCGCGCTGATGTTCGCCCTGTCGAGCTACGTGCTGTTCAGTTATGGCATGAACCCGTTGCGCGCGGCGCCCTGGCCGACCGAGCCGCTGCGCCATCTGCTCGCGCAGGTGCTGGAAATCGTGTGGTGGCTGCAAGGGGCGCGGCTCGTCACGATTCTGCTCGACCGCGTGGTGCTGCCCGAGGCATGGCACAAGGAGCGGCTCTTTCAGGACGTGTTCGGCGCGCTGGTTTTTCTCGCCGCCACGGTCGGTGCGATCGCGTTCGTGCTGCAGTTGCCGGTGCGCGGCCTGCTCGCGACGTCGGGCGCGCTTGCGGTCGTGCTCGGTCTCGCGATCCAGAGCACGCTCAACGACGTGTTTTCCGGCGTCGTGTTGAACGCGACCGAGCCGTTTCGACTCGGCGACTGGGTGACGATCGGCGACGTGGAAGGAAAAGTGGTGGAGAGCAACTGGCGCGCAACGAGCCTGCTCAACGGTCAGGGCAATATCGTCGTGATTCCGAACAGCGTGGCGGCGCGCGCCCATATCGTCAACGCCAACGAACCGTCGCATACGCATGGCATCAGCGTGGTGCTGCCTGTCAAGCCGTCGATCCGGCCGGCGCTGGTGCTGGCGGCGCTCTCCAGCGCGGCCCAAAGCTCGCGCGATGTGCTCGACGATCCGAAACCGGTCGTGAGCGTGCGGCGCGCCACCAACGACGCGATCGAGTACGAGATCGTCTGTTATGTCAGCGAGTTGGGCAAAAAGATCGCCGTGCGCAACGATCTGTTCGATCTCGCGCACCGTCATCTGCTTTCGCGCGGGGTGGTGTTGCGGCCGCTATCGGTGCCTGAGCCCGTGACGGGCGGCACCGCGGACGAGAAGCTGCGGCTCTTGCGCAACGTGCTGATCTTCCAGACGCTCGCGCGCGACGAACTTGCCGAACTCGCCGGCAAACTCACGCAGCACGAGTTCGACGCCGACGACACGATTTACGCCGCGACGGATGAAAGCGGCCACGAGCTGCACATTCTGGCGCAGGGCGTAGCCAAAGTGATCGTGACCAAGGACGGCGGGGAGATCGAACTGCGCAGGCTCGCGCCGGGCGATTCGATCGGCCAGTCGGGGATTCTCGCCGGCGTCAGGACGGCCGTGGTGGTGCGGGCGCTGACGCGCGCCACGGTTTTCCGGCTCGACAAGAGCGCGCTGACGCCGGTTCTCACGCGGCGCCCGGAGGTGGTCAAGGAAATGTGCCGGCTGCTCTCGGAACACCATGCCAAGGAGGAGATGCTGCTGGCCTTGCCGGCGAGTCTGGACGAGAACACCGGCGGCTTGCTGCAATGGATTCGCGACGGCGTGCGGCGCTTCCATGAACTGACGCTTTGAGCGAATGCGCATAAGTAGCGTGGCGATTAAGGGTTTTTAAGATTCCGCCAAAGTCTTTATGGATTTGTTTCGCTACGCTGCGGTGGTAGTCCCCGGACTGCCGCCGGTTCAGCGCACGGGTGGGTTGCGGCACCCGGTCGGCATGCGCGCCAGGGCGCGTCGGGAAAGGAGCTGACATGGAGGAGTTGACATGAAGAAGACCATTGCCGGCGTCGACATCCCCGAGGGTGTCATGGCCCAGGCGGCGACTGACCTGATTCGCGGCACGGAGTCCGAACTGATGTTTCATCACGCGTTGCGCGCCTTCCTGTTCGCTGCGCTGACCGGATACCGCGAGAACCTGACGTTCGACGCGCAACTGTTGTATGTCGGGGCGATGTTTCACAACGTCGGCCTGAACGCGAAGTACGAGCGCTCGCCATACCGCTTCGAGGTGGACGGCGCCAACGCCGCGCGCGATTTTCTGCGCCGGCACGGCGTCGCCGAGCGCGAGATCGAAGAGGTCTGGGTGGGGATCGCCTTGCACACGACCCCCGGCATACCGGAACACCTGTCGGCGCTGGTCGCGCTCATCAGCGCCGGTGTGCAGATGGACGTGCGGGGCGCGCGCTATGACGAATTCACCGCGCATCAGCGTGACGAAATCGTGCAGGCCTATCCGCGCGAATCCGGCTTCAAGAAGAAGCTGATCGAAGCATACGCGCACGGCATGGAGCATCGTCCCGAGACGACATTCGGGAGCGTGAATGCCGATGTGCTGGACCGGTGGGATCCGAACTATCGCCGCCTGAATTTCTGCGGACTGGTGCTGGGATCGGACTGGCCGAATTGATGGATGTTTGACACAAAGGACGATCGGCATGGGCTACATCATTTCACTGGGAGTCGGCTTCGGCATCGGGCTCCTCTACTGGCTGCTCAAGGTTCAGTCGCCGGCGCCGCCGCTGATCGCGCTGGCCGGGCTGCTCGGCATGGTGCTGGGCGAGCACGCCATCCCGGTCGTGAAAGCGCAGCTCTTTGCGCAGACCGCCACGGCGCAGGTTGCCGAACAGACGAAGGGCGCCGCCGTGCAAAAGCCCGAGGCGAGCAAGGACGGCGGTTGATGCGGAGGGTGCATGCAGCTCGCGGGGCGGGGCGCCGTTCCGGGGCCTGCGGTTCAGATATTGCCAACTCAAATGGGTATTCAAATGTTCAAGTCGCTTCATAGGTACCGCGCCATTGCGCTCGTTTCCGCCGCGCTGCTGATCGGGTCGACGGCGGTTTCGTCAGCCTTCGCCGATGCCGGGCCGCCGGAAGTGTCGAGCGGCAAGACCGCGCTGGTCAAACACCCGGACGTGTCGGTGGGCGCGCAGTACGACACCACCCATGTGTACGTCGCCTCGGCCGACCTCGACGCGTTCGTCAACAGCTTTCTCGCGACCTTCGGCGGCAAGGCCTCGCCGCGCGCCGTCTTCACCGTGACGCCGACGCCGAGCAAGACCGCCTCGCAATATGTGCAGACGCCGGTCGGCATGCTGTCGGTGTTCGGCTTCGAGACGCCGATCCCGTATCCGTTCGGCAATGAACGCACCGGCTACCTCGTCACGGACATCGACCAGGGCGTGAAAGCGGCGCGCGCGGCCGGCGCGGACGTGCTGGTCGAGCCGTTCGACGATCCGATCGGCAAGGACGCGATCATTCAATGGCCGGGCGGCCTGACCATGCAGCTCTACTGGCACACCAAGGCGCCGAATTACGCGCCGTTGCAAAGCGTGCCGGACAACCGCGTGTACGTGTCGCGTTACGAAGCGAACAACTTCGTGCGCCGCTGGCTGCACTTCTCGCACGGCAAGGTGGTGTCGGACAATCCGCGCGCGGACGCCGGCGTGATCGGCCGACCAGGCGAAACGATTCGCGAGATCCGCATCACGTCGGGCTTCGGCCGCATGATCGTGTTCGTGACGGACGGCAAGCTGCCGTTCCCGTTCGGACGTGAAACCACCGGCTACAACGTGGACGACGTGGCGCAGACGCTGGAGCGCGCGCAGGCGGCCGGCGCGAAGGTGTTGTATCCGGCGTATGCGGTCGGATCGGGCAAGACCGCGATGCTCGAATTTCCGGGCGGGTACATTGCCGAAGTGCACGATGGCAAGTGAGACGCACGTCGCGCCGTCGTTCACGCTGCGGCGCGTGCGCCGGCGGGCGCGGCACGCCGTCCGCGCATTGCTGCTCAGTACGGGGCTGGCGGCGGCGCTGCCGACCGCGGCGGCGGACACCGCGCTCGGCGGCGCGGACGATACCTCCACGACCGGCAGCCCGGCGGCCGCCACGACTGCTGCCGGCGCTGCCGCAGCCTCGTGCGCGCGGCCCGCGATCATGTTCAATCGCTGGCAGGAAAACTGGTCGGTGCTGGCCAATCCCTGCGTGCCGAAAAAGCCCTTCGATTCGCTGAAGTACATTCCGCTGTTCGGCAATCCGGATGCGTACATTTCGCTGGGCGTGGTGCTGCGCGAGCGGCTCGAAATCAACGACGCGCCGCTCTTCGGTCTCGGCGCGCAGCACGACGATACCTACCTGCTACAACGGCTCGAAGTTCACGCGGACGTGCGCCTCGGCCCCCACGTGCAGATCTTCACGCAATTCGAAGACGCACAGCCTTATGGCAAAGACGTCGTCACGCCGGTCGACAAGAACCCGCTCGACTTGCGCCAGGCGTTCGTCGCGATTACCGAGCCGCTCGGGCCCGGCACGGTGAAGTTCCGCGTCGGCCGCCAGGAAATGGCGTTCGACTTGCAGCGTTTCGTTTCCGTGCGCGACGGCCCGAACGTGCGTCAGGCGTTCGACGCGATCTGGGCCGACTATGAAACCGGCCCGTGGCGCTGGATCGCCTACGCGACGCAGCCGGTCCAATACCGCGACAACTCGGATTTCGACGACGTCTCCAATCGCGATCTGACGTTCAGCGGCGTGCGCGTGGAGCGCAAGAACGTGGGACCGGGCGACCTGTCCGCGTACTACTCGCGCTACAACCGCAGCAACGCGAAGTTCCTCGACGCGAGCGGCGACGAACACCGCGACGTGTTCGACACGCGCTACGCCGGCAATGTCGCGCCGATCGACTGGGACGTCGAGGCGATGTATCAGTCCGGTCATGTCGGCAACAAGACCATCGGCGCGTGGGCGGTCGGCTCGCTGGCCGGCTACACGCTGGCTTCCCTGCCGTGGACCCCGCGCCTCGGCATTCAGATCGATGCCGCCTCGGGCGACAGTCATCCGGGGGACGGGCGCATCGGCACCTTCAATCCGCTGTTTCCGAACGGCTACTACTTCGCGCTGGCCGGCTACACCGGCTACACGAACCTGGTGCACGTCAAGCCGACTCTGATTCTCAAGCCCAGCAGCAAGCTCACGCTGCTGGCGGGCGTGGGTCTGCAGTGGCGTCAGACCACCGCGGACGCCGTGTACGGCCAGGGTTCGGCGGTCGTGCCGGGAACGGCGGGGCACGGCAGCCCTTGGACCGGCTTCTATACGCAACTGCGCGCCGACTATGCGGTCACCGCCAATCTCGCGGCGGCGCTGGAAGCCGTGCATTTTCAGGTCGGTCCTTCGTTGCGCGATCTGGGCGCGCGCAACGCCGACTACGTGGGCGCCGAACTCAAGTTCGGCTGGTAGAGATGGCACACGCGGCAGCACGAGCGCAATCCGCACACTGTCGTTACGGCGACGGGCTAGACGAGGTCAAGCTATGAGCACTCCGGGCACATCCGTCGACGCAGCCACGCCCTCGGAACTCGAGATCCCTTTTTCCTCGCTGGAGTATCGCCGGCATCAGATGTTCCCCCGTCTTTGCGCCGCGGAGATTGCGAGCCTGCGCCGCTTTGCGCGGCCGATGTCGTTCAAGGCCGGCGAACTGATCTTCGAAACCGGGCAGGTGGCGCTCGGCCTGTTCGTGCTGCTGCATGGCCGCGTGCGGATCGAATCGCGCGACAGCTTCGGGCGCTCGACCGTCGTCACCGAACATGACGACGGACACTTCATGGCGGAGATGGCGCAGCTCTCCGGCAAGCCGGCGTTGATCGACGGCATCGCGCTGACGGACGTCGAGACGCTCGTGATCGAGCCGGAGCGCTTGCGCGCGCTGATCGTCGCCGATGCGCAACTGGGCGAGCACATCATGCGCGCGCTGATTCTGCGGCGGCTCGGGCTGATCGAGCAGGGGCTCGGGCCGGTGATCGTCGGCAATGGCGACGACGCGCGGCTGATCCGGCTGCAAGGCTTCCTGCGCCGCAATGCCTACCCGGCGATGGTGATCGACGCCCGCACCGATCCCGACGCGATCAAGCTGCTGGGCGGCATGACGACCGGCCCCGGCGATTTCCCGCTGGTGTTCTGTCCGAACGGCTACGTGCTGCGCGCGCCGGACGAGGCGCAGCTCGCGTCGTGCCTCGGGCTCGTGCCGACCTTCGAGCAATCGCATGTCTACGACGTGGCGATCGTCGGCGCCGGCCCGGCGGGACTGGCGGCCTCCGTGTATGCGGCGACCGAGGGTCTGTCGGTCGCCGTGTTCGATCAGCGCGCGCCGGGCGGGCAGGCCGGCGCGAGCTCGCGCATCGAGAACTATCTGGGCTTTCCCACCGGCATTTCGGGCCAGGCGCTGGCTGCGCGCGCGTTCCAGCAGGCGTTGAAATTCGGTGCGCATCTGGCGATTCCCGGCAAGGTCATGGACGTGAGCCGCCATGAAGACATCTTCACGCTGACGCTGCAGGACGGGCAGCGCATCAGCGCGCGCACCGTCGTGGTGGCGAGCGGCGCCGCGTACCGTAAGCCGACGGTGCCCGGGTTCGACCGTTTCGAAGGGCGCGGCACTTTCTACTGGGCGTCGACGATCGAGGCCAGGCTCGTGAAGGGACTGGACATCGTGCTGATGGGCGGCGGCAACTCCGCGGGCCAGGCAGTGGTGTTTCTTGCGAACTTCGCGCGCAGCGTCCGCGTGCTGATTCGCGGCGCTGACCTCAACGCCAGCATGTCGAAATACCTGATCGACCGGATCGGATCCTTGCCGAACGTATCGCTTTGCACGCGTTGCGTGTTGCGCGGACTCGAAGGCGACGAAAGCGGACTGACCGGCTTGCACATCCATCATGAGGACGAGGGCGCGGACGAAGTCATTCCCACGCGCCACCTGTTTCTTTTTATCGGCGCGGACCCGAAGACGGATTGGCTCGCAGCGAGCGACGTGGAGCTCGACAACCGGGGCTTTGTCGTGACCGGTTTTGCGCGCAGCGAGCAGGGCTTCTCCGCATCGAGCGCACGCTATCCGCTCGAAACCAGCGTGCCGGGCATGTTCGCCGTCGGCGACGTGCGCTCGGAATCCGCGAAGCGGGTAGCGGCGGCGGTGGGCGACGGCGCCGCTGTCGTGAGTCAGATTCACGCGTATCTGAGCCAGCTCGCCAAGGCGACCGCTTAGGCGATAAGCCACCCGCTCGCAGCGTGCGAATCTGAAAAATGCGGGCGATCAGAAAAAAGCGGGGACTGGCCGTCGGCAATACTCGATTGGCGTATAGGACGCCGGCATGTGCCGGACAATCACCTCAAATGGAGCAATAGCAATGGCATACATCACCACCAAAGACGGTACGCAAATCTATTACAAGGACTGGGGTACGGGCCAGCCGATTACGTTCTCCCACGGCTGGCCGCTCGATGCGGACGCATGGGACGCGCAGATGCTGTTCCTCGCGGAACGCGGCTACCGCGTGATCGCGCATGACCGTCGCGGCCACGGCCGCTCGTCGCAGCCGTGGAACGGCAACGAAATGGACACCTACGCAGACGATCTGGCCGAACTGATCGAAGCGCTCGATCTGACCAACATCATGATGGTCGGTCACTCGACCGGCGGCGGCGAAGTGGTGCGCTATATCGCGCGTCATGGAACGAAGCGTGTCGCCAAAGCGGTGCTGGTCTCGGCCGTGCCGCCGATCATGCTGAAGACGGAAGCGAATCCGGGCGGCCTGCCTATGTCCGTGTTCGACGGCATTCGCGAAGGTGTGCAGAATAACCGCTCGCAGTTCTTCAAGGATCTCGCCGTGCCGTTCTACGGCTTCAATCGCCCGGATGCGAAAGTGTCGCAAGGCACGATCGATTCGTTCTGGCAGAGCGGTATGCTCGGTTCGATCAAGGGGCTGTACGACTGCGTCAAGGCATTCTCCGAAACCGACTTCAACGAAGACCTGAAGAAGGTGACGGTGCCGGCACTGGTGCTGCAAGGCGACGCCGACCAGATCGTGCCGCTCGACGACTCCGGCAAGCTGTCGTCGAAGATCATGCCGAACGCCACGCTGAAGATCTACGAAGGTGCGCCGCACGGTATGTGCACCACGCACGCGGACCGCGTGAATGCGGACCTGCTGGAGTTCATCAAGTCGTAATGAAGCAGGCCGGCGGCGCCATTGCGGCGGCCGTCGGCGCATGCGGTTCGTGCTTTTCCTGTTTTTTCGGCAGCGGATTGCGTGCGCGTTGCGCAGGCGCCGGCAGCGGCTCGCGAACAGCGCGCGACGCTGCGTCCAGCGCGGCACGCACCCGCTGTTCGCTCGTCGCGCTCACCGTTCCCAAAGGCTGGTGTTCCAATGCATCGACCGCTTGTGCGGCGCGTGCGCAGCATTCTTCGAACAGGCCCGCATCGAGCAATGCATCGGCGAGACTCGACGCCAGTTCGATTCCGGTTCGCGGGTCGCCATCGGCGGAAAACGCCCAGTCGAAAGCGACGCGCGCGTCGTCGAGCATTGGCTGAAGATCATGCGCACTGGCAGGTTCGTTTTCGCTGTCCCGCCTGTCGCCGGACAGCCGGGCCTGGACGCAGCGCGACACATAACGCGCGTTGCGTGCAACGATCTCCCGAAGTTCACCTTCAGCCTTGAGCTGCTCCAGTGCGTAGGCCCGGGTCGATTCCGAGAGCCGGTATTTCACCGCGGCTCCCACGAACTGGACGCTCACGAGCGACTTCGCCACCAGTTCGGTGATGCCGTCGATCGCATTCGCCATGGTGTGTTCCTCGTCGCAGACCACTGCGCACATGGACTCGAAACAGAACGTGCCGCTGAATACCGCAAGACGGCGGAATACGGCGCGCGTAACGGGATCGAGCAGCGCGAAGCTCCAGTCGAACGTTGCGCGCAAAGTCTGATGGCGCGGCAGCGCGGTGCGATAACCGCCCGCCAGGATCGCCATGCGGTCGTCAAGCCGGCGGTACACGCCTTCCACACCGAGCGCGACGACGCGGGCCGCCGCCAGTTCGATCGCGAGCGGAATGCCGTCCAGCCGGCGGCAGATCTCGCCGACCAGCCGCAGCTCCGCGCTGCCGGCGGCCACGGTTTCCTGCAACGAGCTGGCGCGCAGAAGAAACAGGTTCACCGCGGAACATGCCAGGATCTCCTCATCGCCGGCATCCGGCGGCGGTACATCGAGCGGGTCGACCCGGAACACCGTCTCGGCCATGATGCGAAGCGGCTCCCGGCTCGTGACGAGCACACGCAGGCGTTCGTTGCCGGCTACCAGCGCGTCGGCGATTTGCGCCACCGCGCCCACCACATGCTCCGCGTTGTCGAGCAGCAGAAGCCTGGGCTTGCCGGCGAGCGCCGCGGCCACGCGCGTCACGTCGATTTGCGTACCTGGGAGAATCAGCCCACAGCTTTCGGCAATGGCGCAGAGCACGCTTTCGTGCGTGGTCAAGGCGGCGAGCTCGATAAAGCAGACCGGATCGGCGAACTGCGCCGCGCTATGGCGGGCCGCCTCGATGGCGAGCTGGGTCTTGCCGATACCGCCGGCGCCGGCCAGCGTCAACACATGTGCGTGCTGCAGCATCGAGCGGATCAGTTCGACCTGGGCGTCGCGGGGCAGCAAGCCGGACTTGGGCGGAGGCAGGCGGTGCGCCAGGGAGACTTGCGAACTCGCTTCGTCGAGCAGAGCATTTTTCTTGCGCTGCAAAAGCCGATAACCGCGGCCGGGCACGGTGAGGATCAGGTCGCGGTCCGGCCCAAGCACCTTGCGCAGCGCCGACAGGTGAACCTGAATATTGTTCTCTTCGACAATCGTGTTGGGCCAGACCGCATTCATCAACTCGTCTTTCGTGACGAGACGGCCGGCGGCTGACGAGACTGCGGCAAGGATGTCGAATGCGCGCGATCCGAGGCGCACGACTTCGCCGTCACGCCGTAAATTGCGCATCTCCAGATCGATCTGAAAGCTGCCTATTTCCATCATGGCGTCGACAGGTTGAGGATTGCGGGCGAAGTACGGAGATCACGTCGGCGGGCCGGCAATGAGGGGAGAGAGGGTCGCGTGCGCCGGGCCTGGCAGGAGCAAAAGTACCGCGCCCCGGCAGACATGTCTTGCACGTTAGTGCGATGCTTTGTAGGAAAGTCTATTGTCGTGATCGGGGTCGCGTTCGTGGTCGCGACGGCGCCCGGCCCGGCTGGTTTCCAGGCGGGCCGGGCGCGCGCGATTCGCCTAGCTGCCGGCGAGTCGCCGCCAGCTTCCTGGCGGCGTGCCGACCAGTTGCGTGAAGGTGCGCGTGAAGTGGCTCTGATCGGAGAACCCGCATGCAATGGCGATCTCCGAGAGCGACGCGTCGGAGCTGCGAAGCAGATGGCGCGCGCGTTCAATGCGCTGTTCCAGCAGCCACTGGTGCGGCGTGCGATTGGTGGTCTCGCGAAACGCGCGGATGAAATAGCTGCGCGACAGGTTGCAGGCATTCGCGATCTCTTCGAGCGAGACATTGTCCTGGGTCTTCGCGAGCAACATATCTTTGGCGCGTGCTTCGTGCAGACCCGAAAGCCGCCGGCCTGGCTTGACCGATTGAGCGGGCGCGCCGCCATAATGATCGACCAGATGCGTGCCGATGGTGACGCCGAGCTGTTCGATGAACAGCGGGCTCGCTTCGCTCTCGCGATCCAGCGCCAGCGCGAGAACCTGCGCGAGGTGGCCGAAGATGGGATCCTTGCCGCCCGGCTGCGCGGAGAAGCCGGTCATATGCGTGCCGCTTCGTTCGTAGCCGGTGTTCGTAATGAACGCGCGCGAGAATTCCACCAGCACGAAGTCGAATGCGCCGTGCAGATCGGCGCGGTAGTCCTCTTCGAAATTGCGGATATAGACCGAGTCCTTGTCGAATTCGTGCATGGCCGAGCGGTTGCCCGAGATGATGCGGCGCCGATGGCCCGCGCTGAGCGAAACGCCAATCAGCACGCCGCGATCGGAGGCCGGCGTGGCGACTTCGCTGGTCTTCTCCTGACGGCGGCACTTGCGATAAAACGTGAAGTCGCCTGCTTCGAGTTCGATGTCCTTGTGCAACTGGTTCGCAAGACAGCCCAGCGAGTCTTTCTTGCGTGCAGCAGTGATGGGGGCAATTTCAGTCTGGTTGAACATGATCCGTCACCTCGGTTCGTCGCGCTACATTCACATGCCCGTTCGCGTTGCCAAAATCGAGAGATGTTTTATATCCGGCGGAGTCCCGCGATTATCTCGGAAATTATTATCGTTGAATATTTATTTTCGTTCAGGTCGAGTGCCGCTATCGGGAATTCGACGAATGTTTGCTCATACGAACCGCTGATTACCGCCCCTCAGGACAATTAATAAAAATTAGCACCGGTTTGGGACGCGCCGTCGTATGCTTTTTTCACGATTGCACCAGGCATGGGAAACGGAATGTCGGAACTGATTCAGCGCAGATGGCTCATGCACTTAGGCTTATGGTGCGCACTTTTTTTGAGCGTTGCGGCGGGCGTCGGGCCGCGCGCCGCGCTGGCCGCCGCGCCGCCGGTCAGGACACAGGGGCCGGGCTTTTACCGGATCATGGTCGGCGGTTTCGAAGTGACCGCATTGCTCGACGGCACGCATCCCTTTCCGATCGATACCGTCGTTCAAGGCGTACCGAAGTCCGAAATCGGGCAAGACCTGTCGCGCGATTTTCTGCAGGCGCCGGTGCAGGGATCGATCAATGCATTCCTGATCAATACCGGTGCGAAGCTGATTCTGATCGACTCCGGCGCGGGCGTGCTGTATGGCGACTGTTGCGGCCGGTTGGCCGGCAACCTGCGCGCCGCGGGGTATCAGCCCGAACAGGTCGACGAAGTCCTGCTCACGCATCTGCATAAGGACCACGTCGGCGGTGTCATCGTGAACGGCGCAATGGCGTTTCCCAACGCGATTGTCCGGGTCAGCCAGGTCGAATCGGACTACTGGCTGAATCCGGCTAATAAAGCCAGCGCGCCCGCTTTTCTCAGTTCTTTTTTCGATGCCGCGATCGCGTCTGTCGCGCCCTATGTCGCGGCCGGCCGCTTCAAGCCGTTCAGCGGCGACGTGGAACTCGATCCGGGCATTCGCGCGGTCGCGCTCCCCGGTCATACGCCGGGCCACACCGCCTATCTCGTGCAGAGCGATTCGAAAGATCTGCTCGTGTGGGGCGATGTCATTCATGTGGCGGCGATCCAGTTGCGCAACCCCACGGCATCCGTCGAATACGATACCGCCGCCGCCGCGGCGCAGCGCTCGCGCCGCTATGCGCTCAAGCTCGCAGCGGACAAACATTATCTTGTCGGCGCCGCGCATATTGCTTTTCCCGGATTGGGGCATATCAGGAAAAACGGTAGCGTGTACGACTGGGTGCCGGTCAACTACGAGGCCGAGCCGGGGCATTGAACCCGGCTCGCGCCCGGGAAACCGCGCTATTGCGCCGGATCTGCCCGGCTATGGCGAAACGGACCTGGGGACGGGATACGACGGGCGCAACGTGGGGCTGGATATCGTTCGTCCGCCGGATGAGTCAAGCAAGGGCGACGGTGGACGATCGCGGTTTTGCCGGAATCGTCGGCCGCGTCGCAAGGTTCACTGCCAGTTGATGGGAGCAAGCATGATGCATAGCGAAACCTGTTTGACGCCGCGCGGCGAGGCAAGCCGGGAAGCATGTTGCGCACCGCGCGAGCCGGCCGACGCGTCCCCCGACGGACTGCGCGCCTCGGTGTGGGATCACGTGATTCACGCTCTGTTGCCGGGCTATCGCGGCGAAGGCGGCGAAGCATCCCGCGAGCGGCGCACGCCTCGCATGGCCGCTTGCGTGCCGTCGCCGCATATCCAGGTCGAAGTGATCGAGCGTCTGTCCGATACGTCGGTGGCGGTGCTCTGGCAGGATGCGACCCGCTGCCGCTACGACGACCAGGTGTGGATCAGTTGCCGCGCCCGCCAGAAGGGTTACTGTGCGCTGAGCGGAGCGGTGATCCGTCGTGACGATCCGATCTACAAGCCGCGAGTGCGGGCGAGCATGCCGGCCAACGCTACCGCGATGATTCTCGCCTCGGTGGTCGAGCAAATGTCCGCCCTGACCACGGCGGACGATGCGCGTTAGATCTTCAGCAACTGTGCTGCGTTGCTGCCGGGATACGTAGTGAGCCCGGCGCAGTTTCCCCCAACTCCTGTCCCATTGATCGACCGCTTCGGCACGATCCGACGTTCCCGCACTTCAGGCGCGAGCCGACGCATGACGGTCTTCTCATTGTGTCCGCTTAGTGCAAAAAATTTGAACAATAGGTTCAGTTTTTTCCGCGCACGCTGATCTCCCATTGATCTAGACTTCTGGGACGCCACGCCCGGCGGCGATTCCGCAGTTTCTCCGTTCCTTCCCGTTCTCTTTCTCAGCGTCGCGTCCTGGATACTCCGCATGATTTGCATTGGCCCGCTTCAGGTGAACATCGACCGTCGCGAAGTGTTTCTCGATGGTGCGCCTGTGCGGATCGGCGGACGTGCTTTCGACATGCTTGCCGTGCTGATCGCCGCGAACGGCGGGCTGGTGTCGAAGAACGAGATGCTCAGGCAGGTCTGGCCGAATGCGATCGTCGAAGAGAACAACCTGCAGGTGCATATGTCCACGCTGCGCAAGCTGCTCGGCGAAAGCCGCGGGCTGATACAAACGGTATCGGGACGCGGCTACAGGCTGGTGCAGAGCGCGTCGGCGCCGGCCGCGGCCGGCGAATCGCGTGCCGGCGAATCGAATGCCGGCGATGAACCCGCGGACTTCCCGCCAAGCGGCAGCGTCCGGAACAATCTGCCGGTCCATTTTTCTCCGCTGATCGGACGCGACAAGGCACTGGACGACGTCTCGCAGGCGCTCGCCGCCGCACGGCAGGTGACGCTCGTCGGTTCCGGCGGCATCGGCAAGACGCGTCTCGCGGTCGAAGTCGCGCGCGGCTTGCTGGCGCGCTTTCCGGACGGCGTCTATCTGGTGCCGCTCGCGTCCACCTCCGACGCAGGCAGCGTTCTCGCGGCATTCGCCGCCAGCGTGGGCGTGAATCCGGCCATCGGCCCGCTCACGCTCGCGCGCGTCGGCAAAGAGCTCGGCGAGCGGCGTGTGCTGTTCGTGTTCGACAACTGCGAGCATGTGCTCGGCCCCGCGGCCGAACTCGCTGAAACCTTGCTCGGCGTCGGCCCGGAAATCTGCGTGCTGGCCACGAGCCGCGAGCCGCTGCGCATCATGAACGAGCATCTGTATTGGGTCGCTTCGCTGCAGGTGCCCGGTCAGGACGATCAGAGCCAGGAGGTACTGCAATGCAGCGCCGTCAAGTTGTTCCTGTCGCGCGCTCGCGCGATCGACGCGCGCTTTTCGTCCGATGAAAAAAGCATTCATCTGACCGGCACGGTATGCCGCCGGCTCGACGGCATACCGCTCGCCATCGAACTGGCGGCGGCGCGCGCGGCGATCCTCGGTATCGAAACGCTGGCCGGCCATCTGGACGACCGCTTCAATATGCTGACGGGCGGCAACCGCACGGCATTGCCGCGGCATCAGACCTTGAAGGCGACACTCGACTGGAGTCACGCGCTGCTCGACGACGCCGAGCGCACCACGCTGCGCAGGCTCGGCGTTTTCGTGAGCAGCTTTACGATGGAAGCGGCGATCGCCGTTGCCGGCGACGGGGCGCTGCATGAAATCGACGTGGTTGCGGCGGTGTCGGGGCTGGTCGAGAAATCGCTGGTGGTGACGCACATGGAGCGCGGCAGGGCCAGCTATCGTCTGCTGGAAACCACGCGCGCCTACGCCATGCAGAAGCTCGACGATAACGGCGAACGGCGTTTCGTCACGCTGCAGCATGCCCGCTACTTTCTGAGCGTGCTGGAACGCGATGCGCCGCGTTGCGCCGACCCGGCGCTGGCGCTCTCCGACGGCTGGCACTACCGCATGCGCGCGTTGCTCGACGACCTGCGCGCCGCGCTGACCTGGGCCTTGTCGCCGAAGGGCGACGAGGCGCTCGGCGAGACGCTGGCCGTGAACTTCGTCTTTCTGCTCTACGAACTGTCGCTCGTCGACGAATGCCGCGCGTGGGCGCAACGCGCGCTCGATACGATAGCCGTCGCGCAGCAGGGCTCGCGTTCGACGCGTCATCTGCGCGTGCGCATGCAGCTTCAGGCGGCGCTTGCCGCGGCGCTTGTCTATGTCAGCGGACCGAACCGGGAAACGTTCGGCGTCTGGTCGGAGATTCTGGCGTCGGCGATCGCGCTGGGCGATCATGTGTTCGAGGCGCGCGCTTTGTGGGGCATGTGGAATGCGAGCCAGTCGTCCGGCGCGGCGCGCAATGCGCAGGCGTTCGCGCGCCGCTTTGCCTTGCTCGCCGCCGAGGTGGGCGACGCCAGCGGAACGATTCTGGCCTACCGGTTGCTCGGGATCGCGGCGCATTACAGCGGCGATCAACAGCAGGCGCGCGCATCGCTCGAACAACTGCTGCAACACGGCGGGGAACTGCAGCATGGCCTGCCGCTCGGGCAGTCGGTGGATCAGCGCCTCGTCGGCCATGCGACGCTCGCGCGGGTGCTCTGGCTGCAGGGCTTGCGCGATCAGGCGCTGCGGCTCGCGGAAGACTGCGTGATCGCGGCATGCGATCAGCAACAGGCCATTGTCACCTGCTATGTGCTGGTGGAGGCGTTGGTGCCGCTGACGCTGCTGTCGGGCAAATGGGAGCGTGCGGCGCAAGCCATCGCGTTGCTGCGGGACACCTCGGCGCGCGCGGGCCTGAGCGTGGCGCAGGCCTGCTGCCGCTGCTTCGACGAGTATCTGCGCTCGGTGCAGGACGGCGGCGCGCAGCACCTGCAAGCGTTCCGCGCGGCGCTGGACGATCTCGAGTCGCTCGACTTCGGTGCGCAACGCGCGATGCTGGCCGGACAATACAGCCTCGCACTCGGGCGCGCGGGGCGGCGGGAAGAGGGCATCGCCACCGTGGTCGGCGTGCTGGCGCGCTGCGACGAAACCGGCGACCACTGGTACGCCGCGGAACTCCAGCGCATCCACGGCGAATTGCTGTTCATGAGGCAGGCGGACATGCCGCAGTCCGAAATGGTGATGCGCGATGCGGAGGCGTGTCTGGTCGCGGCGCTGGAGGTGTCGCTGGTGCAAGGCTGCCGCTCGCTCCAGTTGCGCGCCTCGACCAGTCTGGGCGGCCTCTGGCACATGCGGGGCCGAAGCGCGGACGCCGCGAAACTATTGCAATCCGCCTGCGCGAGAGTCACCGAAGGTCTCGACTGGGACGATTATCAGGCCGCCGCGCATCTGCTGCGGATCACGACATCGGAGAGCGAAGCGCGCGCTGCCGTCCCGATGATCTGTCCATCTGCCTCCCGTCGTGCGGCGGAAGCGCTCGACGTCGCGCCGTCGCGCCGAATCAGATCGGGCAGCTGATTGGCGCTCAGCCGTGCAACATTCTCTGTTGCGCAACTTCGTCGATCAGATCCGGCCGGTCCAACTGATCGACCCACCAGCGCAGCGCCTTGCCGGTTTCGTCACTGCGCCACGCGAGAAAGAAATGCGTGACGTCGCGCATGCCCAGCACCTCCTTTTGCACCAGTTCGCCCCGGCTCAGCGGCTCGGCGGCCAGACACTCCGGAATCGTGCCCGCCGCGAGCCCTTTGATCTGTGCGGCGAGCTTCGCCTCCAGCGTGGGGACCGTCATGACCTCCTGGTTGGCGGCGAGCGCGATGGTGCGCGGCGCGAGCTTGCGCGACGTATCGCCGATCGCCACCGCGCGATGCCGCGCGACCATTTCCAGCGTCAGCGGTCCCGGCGCCGCAGCGAGAGGATGATGCGGCGCCACCACGAACACGTGGCGCAGCGAGCCGATCGGTTTGGCGATCAGATTGGGAATTGGCGGCGGCTCGCCCGCGGCGCCGACGACCAGATCGGCGCGGCGCGTCAACAGCGCGTCCCATGAGCCGCCCAGCACTTCTTTCGACAGATGCAGCCGCGTGTCCAGCTTCAGCTTGTAGAACGCGTCGACGTGATCCCATAGCAGATCGAACGGAATGATCTCGTCGATGGCGACGTGCAGCTCCGACTCCCAGCCATGCTGGATACGTTTCGCCTTGCACTCGAGATCTTCCGCCGCTTCCAGCAGACGCCGCCCTTCCTCCACGACCACCCGCCCCGCATGCGTGAGGATCGCCCGACGGCCGCTGCGGTCGAATAATTTGACGCCGAGATCGAGCTCCAGCTTCTGGACCAGGTACGACAGCGACGACGGCACCTTGTGAAGCTGTTCCGCCGCATTGGCAAAAGTACCGGTTCGATCGATGGCATCGAGCACCTGCAGAACTTCGAACGAGAGATTCATGTCGTACAGCCGGATATGAGGAGGTACGTCAGCATACTGGAATCCCCGCTTCTCGCGAGTGCCGCGCGCGAGGGACGGCGGCCTTTCAATCCGCTTCTGCGAACCTGAACCGGCTGTATGGTGCCCGCGTCATTAAGGTGTTTTCAGGGCTATTTCAGGACATTTTTCGGATAGTCGCCTAGTTTAAAAGGATCGGCCAAGGCGTGCCGCGCCGTTTCCCGTGACGTTTTCTTCCGGTCTTCCCGACCGCGGTCCCGATTCTTCGGCGCCCGGTCGTTCTGCCACTACCGTGAAAAAGGAGTCAAGCATGGCCAGCAACACCATTGCCGCTTATCTCGCCCGCACGCTCGCCGCGGCGGGCGTCGAACGGATCTGGGGCGTGACGGGCGACAGCCTGAACGGACTCGCCTACAGTCTCGATCAGGTCGGCTCGATCCGCTGGATGCATACCCGTCACGAGGAATCGGCCGCCTTCGCGGCCGGCGCCGACGCGGCTTCGAGCGGGCGCCTCGCGGTGTGCGCCGGCAGTTGCGGACCGGGCAACCTGCATCTGATCAACGGCCTGTTCGATTGCCATCGCAATCACCAGCCGGTGCTCGCGATCGCGGCGCATATCCCGTCGAGCGAAATCGGCCTCGGGTACTTCCAGGAAACGCATCCGCAGGAGCTCTTCAAGGAGTGCAGCCACTATGTCGAACTGGTGTCCTCCGCGGCGCAGTTTCCGCGCGTGCTGGCGCGCGCGATGCGTACCGCGGTGGAGGAGCGCGGTGTTGCCGTGATCGTGCTGCCGGGCGACGTGGCGTTGAGCGAGGGACCGTCTGAAGCGCCGTCGTGGACGGAAAGCGCGCCGCCGCGGATCGTGCCCGCCGAAGCCGATCTCGATCGGCTCGCGGCGCTGTTGAACGCGTCCGGCGCGGTCACGATCATGTGCGGCAGCGGCACACAGGGCGCGCACGACGAAGTGGTCGCGCTTGCCGACACGCTCGGCGCGCCGGTGGTTCACGCGTTGCGCGGCAAGCAGTTCATCGAGTACGACAATCCGTACGACGTCGGCATGACCGGGCTGATCGGCTTCAGCTCGGGCTATCACGCGATGATGTCGTGCGACACGCTGCTGTTGCTGGGCTGCGACTTTCCCTACCGGCCGTTCTATCCGGCCGACGCGAAGATCATCCAGATCGACTGGAAGGGCTCGCAGCTCGGCCACCGTGCGCCGCTCGCGCTGGGTCTCGTCGGCACGGTGAAGGAAACCGTCGCCGCCACTTTGCCGAAGCTGCAGCGCAAGACCGACCGCGGTTTCATCGACAACGCCCGCAAGCACTACGCGTCCGCGCGCAAGGGGCTCGACGATCTCGCGACGCCGGCCGGCGCGGGCCGCCCGATCCATCCGCAATATCTGGCGAAGATGATCGACGAAGCCGCGAGCGACGACGCGATCTTCACCGCCGACGTCGGCACGCCGACCGTCTGGGCCGCACGCTATCTGACCATGAACGGCAAGCGCCAGTTGCACGGCTCGTTCAACCACGGCTCGATGGCCAACGCGATGCCGCAGGCGCTCGGCGCACAAGGCGCGCATCCGGGGCGCCAGGTCGTGTCGCTGTCGGGCGACGGCGGCCTGTCGATGCTGCTCGGCGATCTGCTCACCGCGCGGCAGCTCAACCTGCCGATCAAGGTGGTGGTGTTCAATAACAGCCTGCTTGGTTTCGTCTCGATGGAGTTGAAGGCGGGCGGCTATCTCGACACCAACGTCGACCTCGCCAAAACCGATTTCGCGGCAATCGCGAAAGGGGCGGGTATTTTCGGTCTCCGCGTCGAGGAGTCGGAAGACGTCGCGGGCGCGTTGAAGCAGGTGTTCGACCATCCCGGTCCGGCGCTGCTGGACGTGGTCACGTCGAAACACGAACTGGCCATGCCGCCGACGATCGAGCTCGCGCAGGCCAAGGGCTTCAGCCTCTACATGATGCGGGCGATCCTCAACGGACGCGGCGACGAGATCGTCGAACTGGCGCGCACCAACCTGCGCTAGCCGTACGAACGGCTTGCAGTGAAGCGGGGCGCCTGGCATTCCAGGCGCCTCTTTGGTGCAACGTGCGCATGCGGCGAAGGCGTTTCACGCAGCGTACGGGCTTGCGCAGCCCATGCCACACAGATGCATGCCACACAGCGCATACGAAAAAAAGCGTGCGATTGCGCAAATGCGCCGTGCCCGTCTATTGCAGACTACGCATCGTAGACATAGCGGTATTCGCAAGGCCTGGCGGCCGGCGGACCCGGCAACAGGCGCACGAACACGCGCACGAATACCCACACGAACCAGCACACGTTGAGCGACTGACGAGAGCCCTATGACCCAGCAAGCCGCTGCCGGCAGCGCGGTCCAGCCTCGATGGCGGGACGAGCTGATCACCTACTGGAAGGACGACGGCCCGCGCCTGCTGCATATCGCAAAGGTGGCCATCGCGATGACGCTCGCGATGGGGCTGTGCATGCGCCTCGAACTGCGCACGCCGGCCACGGCGATGGTTTCATGCGTCATCGTGATGATGCATCAGCAAAGCGGCATGGTGATCGCGCGGGGGTTTTATCGCGGGCTGGGCATGGTGTGCGGCAGCTTCGCGGGTCTGCTGCTCATCGCACTGTTTCCGCAGCAGCCGCTGCTGTTCCTTGCCGTGCTGGCGGTGTGGATCGGCGTGTGCGTATTCGGCGCCGCCTACTACCGCAATTTCCAGTCGTACGGTTTCGTGCTGACCGGCTACGGCACCGCCATCACGGCGATACCGGTCTGGTCCAATCCCTACGGCGTCTATGACAACGTCGTGTTCACCGTCAGCGAAGTGGTGATCGGCGTGGTGTGCGCGAGCGTGGTGAGCGCGGTGGTGTTTCCGCAGCCGGTCGCGCCGGCCCTCTACGCGGCGAGCCGTAAGAATTTCACGAACCTGCTGAGCGCGATGCATACGATGCTCGGCCGCACGGAGGGCGTCGCGGGTTTCGACACGTTTCTCGATCTGATTCGCGAGCGCGTCGGCGTGGAAAGTCTGCGCAGCGGCGCCGTGTTCGAGGATCCTTCCGTCCGTCTGCGCAACCATGTGTTTCTCGATCTCGACCGGAGCTTTCTCGATACCGTCACATGGATTCACGCACTTCACCAGTTGAAGGCGCGGGTTGCCGCCGAGGCTGATCCGCGCGCGCTCGCGGCAGTCGGAGAACTGATCGGCGGGCTGCTCGCGGTCGTGCCGAACGAGGCTCAACCGGATCTGGTCACGATGGAGCAGGTCGAGATCATGTCGAGCCGCCTCGATGCTTTCGAGCGCGACTTGCCGGCGCTTCTGGGCCGGCTGCTGCAATCGCTCGCCGATCTTTCGCCGCATCAGCGTCAGTTCGTGGCGACCACCGGCGCGGCGTTGTTCTTCTCGATCGCCGATTTGCGCGTGATGTGCCGAAGCTATATCGACGTGCGCACTGTCGGCCGGCTGTCGTGGCCGCAATCGGTGCTTCAGGCCATCAGCCGGATCGGCCGAACTCGCGCCACGGCCAACCGTACCGCCGCGACGATCGCCGGTGCGCGCGCGGCCGTGGCGGTGCTCGCGGTCGGCGCGGCATGGATTGCCTCGGGTTGGGTTGGCGGCGCGACCGCGATTGTCGCGGTCGCGATCACGAGCGCGCTGTTCGCGCTGGCGCCCAATCCGGCGGTCGCAAGCTGGCAGATTTTCTGCGGCTGCCTCGGCGGCTGGCTCACCGGCTTCGCGTTCAACTTTCTGGTGCTGCCGCGGATCGATACCTTCGGGTTGCTGGCCGCTTCGATGGCGATTGTCGTGATGGTGGGCAGCTATCTGAATACGTTTGCAAAGACGGCGATTCTCGGGCTCGGCTTCAGCCTGTATTTCTGTTTCATCGTGGGCATCACGAATCCCACCGTCTATCACCCGAGTGCCTATCTCGACACTGGCTTCGCACTGCTATGCGGTATCGCGGTGGCCGCAGTCGCGTTTTCGGTGCTCGTGCCGCGCGCGGGCGACTGGATCTCGGCGCAGTACATGAAGCAGATTCGCGGGCTGATCGCGTATGACGCGCGCGACGGCGACCTCGACGATCTGCTCTACAGCTTCGAATTGAGCTTGCGGGACTTCATCCTGCAGATCGCGTCGGCGCCGGTCGACGCGCGGGTGGACCGCGATCGTTTGATCGGCTGGGCGTTCGCCGCGCTGGAGATTGGCCGCTCGATGATCCAGTTGCGACTCGATAGCGAACAGCTCGCCGCAAGCCTTCCGGCGGGCTGGCCCGCGGAGCAGGATGCGTGGCTTGCGGCGCTCGCCGACGTGTTCGCGGCGGCCACGCCGCGGGCCGCCGAACGCGCGCTGGCCGCGACGCGCAAGGCGCTGGACCTGCTGCCGCTCGGACCGAACATCGCGGTCGACGCGCAGACGCTCGCGCGCTACCGGATGCGAGCGCTGCTGCATTTCACCGAACTGACGCTGCGCGACGACAGTCTCGCTCTATGGCAAGCCAGCGGAGCGCCGGCATGAAGCCCCGGCGCCTGTTCTTGCCGCTGCGCGCGACGTGCCGGCCGGTGGCGGCCGCGCTCGCCTGTGCGCTGCTGCTCACGGCGTGCATCGACAGCGGCGGCATCCGCACGCACGAGTCGATGCTCGACCCCGCGACGCTCGACCCGGGCGCCGCGCTGCGCGCCACGCAGGCCGATGCGAAGTGGCCGGCGAGCGGGTGGTGGCGTCAATGGAACGATCCGCAACTCGATACGCTGGTGCAGGACGCCACCGAAGGCAACCCCGGCTTACGCGCGGTCGAGCAACGGATCGACGCGGCGCGCTTCCAGGCGCAGATTGCCGGCGCCGACGAGTTGCCGCAACTCGAAGCGAGCGGCAGCTTCGAGCGCAGGCGCTATGCGCGCTATACGACCCCGGCGCCGCCGGGCGGCACCACGGTGTGGAGCAACACCATCCAGGCGGACCTTTCCTATGACCTCGATCTGTGGGGCAAGTCGCGCGCGCTTCGCGAAGGCGCGCTGGACAATGTGCACGCGGCAGCCGCGGACGCGCGCTTCGCGGAAATCGAATTGCAGACCGCCGTGGTGCGCAGCTACGTGCAGTTGGCGTTGGAGTATGCATTGCTCGACGTCTACCACGCAGTGCAGGCCGAACAGCAGCGCACCCTCGACATCGCGACGCGCCGCTGGCGCGCGGGTGTCGGCAGCGGTCTCGAAGTCAGCCAGGCGCAGACCCAGCTCGCGATGAGCACGACGCGGGTGCGGCAGGCGCAGCAGCAACTCGCGCTGGAGCGCATCGGCATCGCCGGTCTCGCCGGCAAGGGGCCGGGGTATGGCGATGCGCTGCGCCGTCCGGGCCTCGCGCTCAACGTGCCGGTGGTCTTGCCGGCATCTCTGCCGGCCGAGTTGATCGGGCACCGCGCGGACGTGGTGGCGGGGCGCTGGCGCGTGCTCGAAGCGGACAAGGGCATCGACGCGGCGCACGCCGATTTCTATCCGGACATCAATCTGCTGGCGAGCGCCTCGCTGGGTTCGGCGGCGACCTTCGGCGGCTTCTTCAACTTCGTCAATAGCGACGGCGTGGGTCATGGCGTGGGCGCGGCGATCTCGCTGCCGATCTTCGACGGGGGGCGGCGGCGCGGCCACTACGGCGTCGCGGTCGCGTCACGGGATGCCGCGGTGGATGCGTACAACCAGAGCGTGGTGAATGCGATGCAGGGCGTCGCGACGCAGGTCGTGTCGCTGCGTTCGCTCGAACAGCAGCAGGCGTCGATCGAAACCACGCTCGATTCGGCGCGCAAATCGTTTCAGCTCGCCGACACGGGTTATCGCAGCGGCATTACCGAATTCATCAATGTGCTGGCGGCGCAGGCCGCCCAGCTGGAGCAGGAGGAAAGCCTTGCGGCCGTGCAGGCCAGGCGGCTCGACGCATGGGCCCTGCTGATGAAGGAGCTTGGCGGCGGTTTCGCCGCGGCGCCGGCGGATCGTGTGCCGGAAGGAGTGGCCGATGCCGGGCGAAATTGATCTGTTTGCGCTGCTCGTGCCAGGGCTGTTGCCGATTCTCGCCGGTTGCGTGCTGCTGTTCGTCGTCCTCGACCTGGTGCTGGCGAGGCTCGGCTTCTATCGCTACACCTGGCACCCGAGCCTGTTCCGCGTTGCGCTATTTGCCGCGATGTTCAGCGGCGTGTCGCTGCTGCTGTGGCGATGACGCTCGCCTGTTACTGATCCCCATGAACCCGCTGACTGCTCCCGCTCACGCCAGGTCATCAAGATGAAAACGCAATCCATCCTGCGCGCCATTTTTACGCTTACGCTACTCGTGGTGGCAATCGCGCTGGTCCGCATGCTGTGGCTCGACTACATGTTCTCGCCTTGGACCCGCGACGGCCGCGTCCGCGCGCAGGTCGTGCAGGTCGCCACCGATGTGTCGGGGCTGGTGAGCGAAGTGCGCGTCAAGGACAATCAACTGGTGCGCAAGGGCGACATTCTGTTCGTGCTCGATCCGGCCCGCTTCCACTATGCGGTCGCGCAGGCCGACGCCGATCTTCTGCGCGCCCAGGCGCAACTGGCGCAGGCCAGGGCGCGCATGGCGGCAAGCGAATCCGGTTTCGCGATGAAGCGCGCCCAGGCGGCGCGGCGGGCCAACCTGGCTGGCGACGTGATTTCGGACGAAAGCCGGTTGGATTCGGCCGCGCTCGCCAAACAGTCCGCCGCCGACTATTCCGCCGACGTCGCCGCCTATGGCGCGGCGCAAGCTGCGGTCAAGGCGGCCGTGGTGGCGCAGCAGACGGCCGTGCTGAACCTGACGCGCAGCGAGGTGCGTGCGCCGTCGGACGGTTTCATTACCAACCTGAACCTGTATCCCGGCGACTTCGCCACGGCCGGCACGGCGCGCATGGCGCTGATCGACTCGCACTCGTTCTGGGTCTACGGCTACTTCGAGGAAACGAAACTGCCGCACGTCAATATCGGCGATCACGCGGTGGTGCGGCTGATGTCGGGCGGCAAGGACATCCAGGGGCACGTCGACAGTCTGGCAAGCGGGATTGCCGACCGCGACAACCCGACCAGCAACGGCGACCTGCTGGCGGACGTCAATCCGGTCTTCACATGGGTGCGGCTCGCCCAGCGGGTGCCGGTGCGGATCCACCTCGACCAGATTCCCGCCGGCCTCAAGCTCGCGATGGGCATGACCTGCACGGTCACGCTGCAGCCGCATGCAGGCCAATGATCACCGATCGCGCCGCTGCGCCCGGCCGGTGCGCGGGGCACCGGCGGAGACCACATGGCGGATGCGAGAGCTCCGCCGCCGTGCAAATTCGAAAGCGCTACGCCCGCAATCGGTTCATAGTAGCGGTCAGCGCGACCTGGGCAGCGGCACGTCAGATGCCGTCACTGTGTTGCGATTCATTTTTTTTCAACAACGCATCTCGCGGAGAAAATCATCATGAAGGCAAAGTGGACACTCGTGTTTCTGGCAGCGTCGGCGTTCGGCGCGATGAGCCAGCAGGCAAATGCACAGGTGGCGGGCGCGCAGCCGATCGGCATTACCGTGGAGCAGGCGCAACTCGTCGTCGAAGGCTGGAGCGTCAAGAAGAGCCTGCTCGGCAAGAGCATCTACAACGACAAGGGCGAGAAAGTCGGCGTGCTCCACGACATCATCGTCGCGCCGGACAACGCCGTTTCCTTCGGGATCGTGGCGGCTCACCAGTTCCTCGGCGTGTCCCAGCACGACGTGGCGATTCCGATGTCGCAGCTGGACTATTCGAACGGCAAGCTCGTCTGGGCCGGCGCCACGCGTGAGGTGGTCAAGTCGCTGCCCGTGTTCGTCTATTCGAAGGTTCGCACGGTTCCTATCGCTCGCAAGGACTACGGCCATCATTAATGGATGAGTCTCACGCGGCGGCTCGATATGTCCGCCGCGTGAATGGCGGCTCACGTCCTGGCCGCCTGTGCGACATGACTTCCGGCGCAAGTGCGGAAGTCTGTCGCGGCCGTGGTTTTTGAAGGTTTAAGAAAAAATAAGTACCGCCATTGACGCGTGCTCGCGCATGATCCACTTCAGACAGAAAGCTATCGCTCGCCGGTAGGTCTGAGTGTCATGTGCCCTGACAGCCGCGCTGGCTGTCATCCTGACGGACAGGCTGCCGGTATTCGTCAACGAATGCCCGCCTCGAACGCCATGTCCATGTACCTGCCTACCTCTTCCTTGCGCTCTGCTGGCCTGTGGCCACCCGTCGGTCCGGCCGTCATGAAAGCCTGCCGCCGAGCTCCTCCCGGAGCGCCGCTCGACGCCAATCTCATGTCGATGCCGGCCGCCGTCATCGTGCCCGGCATCGAGCCGCCGCAAGGCATGACGACGCCGGCGCGTAGTTCTCGCAGTTGAACGCGGTGTGCGCGACGGCGCAATTCGTGCGTGGTGTCCGCGGATTTCGAGGCTAGCGGACTCCTACGCGGGTATAGGTCGTTCATGGCTTCTATTCAAAGAAGCGCGGTAGTTTCCACTGATTCCGGCACGCCCCGACGTTCGCTTCCGCGCGCCCCGCGCGGCGTGCGCCGTTTGCCGCTCGATTAAACCCGGATATGAAACGACCCAACCAATGGTCATTGCAGACAACCGTAGGTAGGACAGGTTGGACCAATCGCCGTGCGATACCTTGGAGTCCATGCAGCGCCGCGTTTATTGGGCACTGCCTCACCACTTGAACGGATGCCCCGATCATGATCAGTTCGTCGACGTTATATCCCGAACCCGCAGCGGATGTCGCCCGGAAAAGTCTGGTGAGCCGGATCGGCATGGAGCATCAATGGCGCTGTCCCGGCGACGAAGCCGCCGACACGGCCCAGCGCGGCAATATTCTCGTGTCGCGTTGGACCCGTAACGACACCCAGCCCATCGAGGTCGTCAATCCGGGCAGTGCGGCATGTCATTGCTTCGCGATGAATCTCAAATGCACGTCGCTGACCTTCTCCCATGCCGGCCGCACGCTCGTGCGCGGCAGGGTGACTGCGGGCGCCTTGCAGATCACCGCGCCGGAGGTGGCGTGCCGCGCCGTGTTCGAATCGCCGGGCGACGTGCTGCACCTGTTCGTTTCGCAGCAGGTGCTGAGCGAATGTTTCGAAGACACGTTCGGCCGGCCGCATGCGGGCGATATCCGCATCGACGATCCCGGGCTCGTGCGCGATCCCGCGCTCGAACGTCTTGGACAGGCGCTCGCCGTATCGCAATCCGACGACGCCGCGCTCGGCAAGGTCTTCACCGACAGCGTGAGCCTTGCGATCGTGTCGCGCGTGATTGTCCGGCATTTCACCGCGAAAGACCGGCAGACGCGCGAGGCGAGTGCGTTGCCGCTCTGGCGGCTCAACCGCGCGATCGAATTCGTCGACGCGCACCTTGCCGAACCGATCGGACTCGCCGATATCGCCAACAGCACGGGATTGACCCGGATGCATTTCGCCTCGCAGTTTCGCCGCGCCACCGGCATGCGTCCGCACGAATACCTGTTGCGCCGCCGGATCGACCATGCGCAGCAGCTTTTGCGGGAGTCGAAACATAACGTGCTCGACGTTGCATTGAGCTGCGGCTTCCGTTCGCAGGCTCACTTTACGACGGTGTTCAAACGCCTGGTTGGAGAAACACCGTATTGCTGGCGGATGAAAGCGAATGTCGATCGGTAGACACATACGCGGCTTTTATGCCGGCTCGCCGCGCGAAGGCCGGCCTCTCATTCGCCTGCATGTGCCTGTCCCACCACCTTGCCGCGAAAAATATAGTACTGATACAGGTTATATCCGATCATCACCGGAAAGACCATTCCGATCCCGATCAACATGAACACCAGCGTGGGTGTATCGGACGCAGCCTCGACAATCCCCAGCTTGCCCGGAACAAAGTCCGGGAACAGACTGACGGCCAGCCCGGCAAACGACAACACGAACAGCGCAACCGACGCGCGAAACGGCCCGCGCACACTGCCGAGATACAACGATCCCATGATGTAAGCGAAGGCCAACGCGGAGGCGAGCCCTAGCGCGATCAGTACATGAAACACGCCGTGCTGCGTCCACCGGTCGTGTCCCACCTCGCTGAAGAACCACGTCGCCGCGGTCAGCACGACTGCCGCGGCCACCGTGACGAACGCGCTCAGCAGCGCGAGACGGCGCGACCATTGCTCGATGGAACCCACGGTCTTCTTCACGAGATAGGTGGACCCGAGCAGCGAGTAACCCGCCACCACGCCGATAGCGGACACGGCGACGAACACACCGCTCATGTCTCCCGGAATCAGGCCGGTGATCACCTTGCCGAGTATTACGCCCTGGGCGATCGCGGCGATCAGGCTGCCGATGCCGAACACCTTGTCCCAGGTCGGACCGTGCGAGACGCTGTGACGAAACTCGATGGCGGCGCCACGCATGATCAACCCGCCGATCAGCAGCATCACCGGCAGATACAGATCCTGCAGGAGCAACGCATAGGCCGGGGGGAACGCGCCGAACAGCGCGCCGCCCAGCACGACGAGCCACGTTTCATTGGCGTCCCAGACGTGGCCGATGGTCTGCACCATCACGTCGTGGTCCTCGCGGCGTTTGCGCAGCAGGCTGAGTATGCCGACGCCGAGATCGAAGCCGTCGGTGACGACGTAGAACACCAGCATCAGGCCGATCAGTCCGAACCAGGTGACGGCGAGCATCGTGTGAGTGGAGCTGTCCATGAGATTGCCTCGGAACGGGAAGGGTTTAGTACTCGGCGACGGTCGACGCCGCCTCGGCCTTGACGGCCGCGGGTGGAATCAGCGTGAGGTCGGGACCGGCGCGCAGCCAGTTGCGCGCAAGCACGAAGAAGGTGCCGAGCAATACCAGGTAGAAGCAGAAAAACATCGCCATGCTCAGCGTCACCGACGAGGCCGCCACGCTCGACACGGCATCTTTCGTACGCAGCAAGCCGTACACGACCCACGGCTGACGTCCCACTTCACGCACGATCCAGCCGGCTTCGACCGCGACATAGGGCAGCGGAATGCACAGCACCCAGGCGAATAGCAGCTTGCGTTGCTCTAGCAGCCGTTCGAGATTGCCGCGCGTTTTGCGCAATACGTAGGCGGTCCAGAAGGCCAGCACCATGAAAGCGAAACCGATGCCCGCCATCAGGCGAAACGCGTAATAGAGCAACGGCAGCATCGGCGGCTGGTCGGCCGGCGCGAAGTCGGTGAGGCCTTTGACCTCGCCGTGCAGCGTATGGGTGGCGAGAATGCTCAGCATGCCGGGCACTTCGATCGACCAGTCGTTGCGTTGCTTCGTCTGGTCCGGCCACGCGAGCAGCGACCACGACGCGGCGGTGCCGGGCGGGTTGGTGGTCCAGTGACCTTCAATCGCGGCGCCTTTGGCCGGCTGCGTCGCGAACACGCTGCCGCCGCTCGAATCGCCGAGCCAGATCTGGATCGGCGCGACGAATACGAGCACCAGCAAAGCGATCTTGAACGAACGTGCAAAGAACTCCGGATTGCGGCGCCTGAACAGGTTCCATGCGGAAATGCCGGCGATTACGAACATGCCCGTTTCGATGGCCGCGACCCACATGTGCGTCACGCCCCAGACCATGTCCGGATTGAAGATTGCCGCCGCATAGTCGGTCACGATGATCTTGCCGTTCTCCACCGTGACGCCGGCCGGTGTCTGCATCCACGAATTGGCGACCATGATCCAGAATGCCGAGATGCTGGAGCCGAGCGCGACCATCGAGGTGGCGAACAGATGCACCCCGCGCGGCACGCGGCCCCAGCCGAGCAGCATCACGCCGATAAAGCCGGCTTCCAGCATGAAGGCCATTGCGCCTTCGAAGCCGAGAATGTTGCCGAAGAACTGTCCGCTATAGCGCGAAAAGCTGGCCCAGTTGGTGCCGAACTGAAACTCCATCGGAATGCCGCTGACCACGCCCACCGCGAAATTCAGCACCAGCAGCTTGCTCCAGAACCGCGCGTGCCGGTAATAGCCGACGTTGCCGGTGCGCAGCCACAGCACTTCGATCAGAAGAAGGAAGGCCGACAGGCTGATGGTCAGGATCGGCCACAGAATGTGAAAAATAGCCGTCATCGCGAACTGGGCGCGAGACAGATCGAGGACGTCACCGAGATGCATGATGAGCTCCCGTGGCGCCGACAATGGTCGCCTGATAAGTGGAGTCGGGACCGACCGCCGCGGCGCGCGCGATCTTCACCGGCACGGATTTGTACGAGGGGGTGCGGCTTTTCGGGTCGAACGCGTAGAGCGGCACGAGCGGATTCGCTTCGGGGTAATAGGCGCCGCAGCAGCCGTCGGGCAATGAATAGTCGATCACCTTGAAACTGCGGATCACGCGCTCGATTCCATCGCTGGACAGCGCATACACATCCACCCTCTCGCCGGGATGCAGGTTGCGTTTCTGCAATTCACGCGTGTTCATGAAGATCACGTCGCGTTGGCCGAACACGCCGCGGTAACGGTCCGAGTGCGAGTAAAGCGTCGTGTTGTATTGGTCGTGACTGCGCATGGTGGTGAGCCACAGCGCATCGGGATCGTTGTGAACCGGGTTTTCGTCGAGTCCTTTGAAGACGAGGAAATTGGCGCGGCCAGTGGCCGTGGCCCATATGCGCTCGCGCGCGCTCGATGCAAGATGGAAGCCTCCCGGTACGCGAATCCGTTCGTTGTACGCCTGAAAGATCGGATAGACGATTTCGATCTTGTCGCGAATGCGGTCGTAGCTCGCCACGAGATGTTCCCAGTCGACGTGCGAGTCCGGGCCGAGCGTGGCGCGCGCAATGCCCGCGACGATCGCCGGCTCGCTCTTCAGATGCGGTGACGCGGGCTCATTGCGGCCGCCGGAAGCGTGCACCATCGACATCGAATCTTCGACGGTAATCGACTGCGGGCCGTCGGCCTGGATGTCGATCTCGGTGCGGCCGAGGCACGGCAGAATCAACGCGTCCTTGCCATGCACGAGGTGGCTGCGATTGAGTTTGGTGGCGATGTGAACCGTCAGATCGAGCTTGCGCATTGCCGCCTGCACGCGGATCCAGTCGGGCACGGCGGCGGCGAAATTGCCGCCGAGCGCCACGAACACCCGGGCGTCGCCGCGCATCATCGAATCGATGGCGGCGATCACGTCATGGCCGTGTGCCGCAGGCGGCCGGAAGCCGAAGGCCCGTTCTATCCCGTCGATCAACGCCGGCGAGGGCTTCTCCGTGATGCCGACCGTGCGGTTGCCCTGCACGTTCGAATGTCCGCGCACCGGGCACACGCCCGCGCCGGGCCGGCCGATATTGCCGCGCAGCAGCGCCAGATTGGCGATCTGCTGGACGTTTTCGGTGCCGCGGTGATGCTGCGTGAGCCCCATGCCGTATACGAGGATCACGTTTTTGGCCTTTGCGTAAATATCCGCCGCATTCTGGATGTCGCCGCGCGACAGCCCGCTTTGCTGCACGATCGCATCCCAGCTGGTGGCGCGCAGATCGGCGACCAGCTCGTCGAAGCCGTGCGTATGTCCGTGGATGAACTCCGTATCGAGCACGCGTGGCTGATCGGCGGCGAGGGCGGCATCGTCGGCTTCGATCACGGCTTTCATCATGCCCTTGAGCGCGGCGACGTCGCCGCCCACACGCACCTGATAAAGAAACGAGCTGATCTGCGTGAAGCCCAGCGTGGCCATTTCCACCGGATTCTGCGGCGAGGCGAAACGCTCCAGCGCGCGCTCGCGAAACGGATTGAACGAGACGATTTTCGCGCCGCGCCGCGAGGCGCTGTGCAGATCGCTCATCATGCGCGGGCTGTTGGTGCCGGGATTCTGACCGAAGATGAAGATCGCGTCGGCTTGCTCGAAATCTTCGAGCAGTACCGTGCCTTTGCCCACGCCGATCGATTCGGGAAGACCGACACTGGTCGCCTCGTGGCACATGTTCGAGCAGTCGGGGAAGTTGTTCGTGCCGAACTCGCGCACGAAGATCTGGTAGAGAAACGCGGCTTCATTGGACGCGCGCCCTGAAGTGTAGAAGTCGGCCTGATCCGGGCTGTCGAGGCCGTTCAGATGCCGTGCGATCAAGGCGAAGGCGTCGTCCCATTCGATCGGCAGGTAGCGGTCGGAGGCCGCGTCGTAAGCCATCGGATGGGTCAGACGGCCGGCCATTTCGAGGTCGTAGTCGTCCCATGCGGTCAGTTCCGACACGCTGTGCGCAGCAAAAAAACCGGGCGTGCAACGATTCGCGGTGGCTTCCCAGGCCACGGCCTTGGCGCCGTTTTCGCAGAACTCGAACGACGACGTGTGTTTCGGGTCCGGCCACGCGCAGCCCGGACAGTCGAAGCCTTCCGGCTGATTCATCCGCAGAAGCGTCTTCGCGCCGGACACGGCCACGCCTTGTAGCGCGAGTGCCTCGCCGGTTGCCTTCAGCGCACCCCAGCCGCCCGCGGGCTCGCTATAGATGCGAATAGTCTTTCGTTTGGACATGACCGTTTCCCGATGTTTCGTTGAGGAACATGAAGTCGAAGGATGAGCCGCCGCCGGACACAGGTCTTGTTTAAATGCCCGTCAATTTCAAATTCGCACGCAGGATGCGGTGCACGTCGGCGGTAGCGTGAGGACAGTGCGGCGCACGCCGTGCATTTTCGAAAGCTCGCAGGCGTTCTGAAAAGATCGGCGCGGCGCGGCGGCGAATAATGGTTCGCACCCGGCGAGGCCGCGTGAAGTCGGCGCAGCGGCGCCACATTCCTCACGATTGATGGATTGCTTATTGCGCGCCGACACCTGAGCGCCACCGGAGCATCAACATGCGATATCTGGACGAAGCACACCGCGAGATGAACGACAGCGATCTGGGTTTTTTGCCGGCCGCCCGGCACGCCGACACGACGGACTGGCACACTCGGAACCTGGCGCCGGTCGAACCTGCGGTACTCGGGCGCTGGACGCGCAGCGTCGTCATCGCGACCGCCGTCTGGTCTGTGTTGGAGTTGCCGTTCGAGCTCTGGGTCAGCATGTCCACGCGCGATGCGCTTGCGTGCGTGGTCGCCAAAGTGCTGTGGGTCGCGCTGGTGGGCTTCGTTCTGGCCGGCAGCCGTGTGGCGCGGATCGCCTACGCGTTCCTTTGCACGATCGGCCTGATGGCGGTGGCCTTCGGGCTGCCGGTCGAGTATCGGGTGTTTCCGCTGGGATTCGTGCTGTCTTCGGTGGAATGCGTGCTGAAAGCGACCGCCTTTGTGTGCCTCGTGTCGGCTGGCGTGTACCCCGACGAGGAGTGATTGGGCAGCCGTCGTCGCGACGGCGCTTTCGTGGGTTCCCCTTCGCTTCTATTCTTCGAGTGTTCTGTTAAGGCGTGTCGCGGGTTGCTCAGGCCGCCCGCGCTCTATCCAGCGCTGAGAGCGCGCGCGTCATTGCATAGGCGCTGTGCACCGCGGCTTCGAATGCGTGCTCGTCGGCCAGGCGCCGTCCGTCGACCGCGACGATCCAGCGTGCGCCATCGTGCTCGCAAACAAGGCGCCGGTCGGCCATCAGATCCGCATACCAGCGCCGGATCCTCGGGTCCGAAATGGTAGCCGTCGGCGTGGCTCCAGTGAGCGCGGCCGGCCGTAGCGATTGGTTGATCATGGGACAACTCCGATGATTGGCGGGTGGTCGGATGAACGGGGTTGACCGGTCACGTCCAGTTCTTGTGGTCGTCGGTCTTCCTGTAGTAGCCGGGTGCGCCGGTCTTCCGGCGTGGTGTGCCCAGCCTGGCAAAGCCGTTGTCGGTCCCTGCGGTCCAATTGGGCACGTAGTCGCTCATGCGTCGATCCTGTGGCGACTGACCCGGCGACGGCGCCGGCAGTTGCCGCTGTGGCTGCCGCAGTGCTTGCGACGACGAGGCGGCCGTGTTGGCCGCTTCGACGGCAAACCGTTCGAGCGGCAATTGCATGTCGCGGTCGGTCTGGTCGAGCACCTGCACGATGCCGAGCGTGGGCGGTGGACTCGCTGCGCCCCAGGCCGCGAGCGCGACACACACGGCGGCTGCTGCATAGCCCCAAGCGGGTCGAAACCAGATAGCTTTCTCGGCGCTCATGATGTGTTCTCCGCGCGCCGACCGCGAAAGGCTGCGCAATGGATCGAGTGAGGGAAGACTGACGGAGCCCAGTATCGTGGTCCGGCCGGCTTCGATCTTTCGTTGCAGCACGATTGCTTGCGGATTCGCACGCGGCGGGCGGCGTGGCCCGCCGCCTGGGGCGAGGCAGGGAACGTGGGTTGGGCAGGTTGTCCGCGCCCCGCGCATGACGGGGGCGTACATCGGTGCGATATGTGGCCGGTTCCCGGGGCGCGGCGGTGCCGCAACAGGCGGCCGCCAGCGAGGTCAGGCGCGATTTTGACAGGCGCTCGCGGGCCACTGCGACGGCCCGCATCGTATCCCTATCGATAATAGCTTCGGATAACTTTCCAATTCAGTATGGTTTGACGTCGCAGGTGTTCCACCGGCTGCGCAGAATGCGGGAAGCGACACGCCCGACACGATGGGCACCCCGAAGCGGTGGATATCGCACCGGAGTGGCGGCGTGTGTCTTCCGAAAGTACTCAGCGCTTTGCCATTCCGCCTCGCCACCCTTCAAGTACCAGATCGGCGCTGCTGACCTCGGATATCCCCGCCGGGATCGCCGGTGTCCGGCTCAAGCGCGGCGCCGGCGCCGGTCGCAGCATATCGCTGTCGACCCCATAGCTTCCGCGCGCGGCCATATGCTCGTGCCTTGCCGCTTCATGCAAGCTGAGAACCGGACTCACGCATGCATCGGAATTGCGGAAATGCGCGGCCCACGCGTCGCGCGGGAGGCTCGAAAAACGCTCTGCCAGCGCAGCGCGGATCACCGGCCAGCCCGTCTTGTCGGATCGCGGCGGCAGACTGTCGGATGGAATTTCGAGCTGCGTCAGCAGCAGTTGCCAGAACGGTTCTTCGATCGCCCCTACAGCGACATAGCGATTATCCTGAGTCCGATACGTGTCATACCACGGCGCTCCACCGTCGAGCAAATTGGTGCCGCGCGAGTCGTTCCACTGGCCCAGCCCGCTCAGCTTGCAGAACAGCGACATCAACGTGGCCGTACCGTCGACCATTGCCGCGTCGATCACCTGGCCCTCGCCGCTATTGCGCGCTTCCCACAACGCGCAGAGTGCGCCGAACGCGAGAAACATTGCGCCGCCACCATAGTCGCCGAGGAGGTTAAGCGGTGGCACCGGCGCGCCATTCGCCGGGCCGATTGCATCCAGTGCGCCGGCAAGCGCGATGTAATTGATGTCGTGCCCGGCAGTGGCGGCGAGCGGGCCAGTCTGGCCCCAGCCCGTCATCCGCCCGAACACCAGGCGCGGATTGCGCGCGAGGCAAACGTCGGGGCCGAGCCCGAGCTTTTCCATCACGCCGGGACGGCTGCCTTCGAGCACGATGTCGGCATGTCCGACAAGTTCAAGCGCGGTATGGCGGTCCGCCGGGGACTTCAGATCGAGCGGCACGATACGGCGTCCGCGTTGCATGAAGTCATCGGCATCGGTGCGGGTGCCCGGACGGGCAATCCGCACGATGTCCGCGCCCATGTCGGCGAGCAGCATCGCACAGAAGGGTACGGGACCGAGCGCGCTGAACTCGATCACGCGCACGCCGGAGAGAGGGCCTCGTTTCATCGCTACTCCTGTCATGCATGGGAGGCGAGACGCCGGCCGGCAAAGAATACGCACACCGACGACAGCACGAAGAGAATTGCCACCACGATCATGCCGGCGGCGAGGCTGTGCGCCTGCTGCTGCACGCGGCCGATCATCATTGGAACGACCCAGCCACCCAGGATTGCACCGAACGAACTGATGATCGCGATCACGGCGGGTTTGGCCCTGGCAGGCAGATACGTTTGCGGGATCGACCAGAAGATCGCCAGTGACGCGTACACACCGATATTGGCCAACGCGAAACCGAACAGCGCGACGGCGAGCGTGCCCGACATGGCGACGGTGGTGTAGCCGGCCGCGGCGATCAGCATGGCGGCCACAGTGTGCAGCACGCGCTCCTTGCTGCGGTCCGAGCGGCGCGACAGGAACGTCATGCCCACTATGCCTGCGAGCGGCGGCAGTGCGGTGACGAAGCCGATGATGCTGAGCGGCACGCCCGTGTGATGCAATATCTGGGGAAGCCACGCGCCGACCGTCGCGTTGCCGGAGAAGATGCCGACATATCCTAGCGTCAGCACCCACATCTCTGG
>Ga0255336_100556_pt1 | contig 52648 bp, 42 predicted proteins | sample MeOH1_35cm_T3_17_FD_189102 | JGI IMG/M metagenome (GOLD analysis project Ga0255336, IMG submission 189102) | Sandy soil microbial communities from University of British Columbia, Vancouver, Canada - MeOH1_35cm_T3_179 | ecosystem: Engineered > Artificial ecosystem > Sand microcosm > Unclassified ... | reverse complement strand
GTTTTTCAATCGCATCAAGCATTTTCGCCGCGTCTCCACTCGATATGACAAGCTTGCCGAGAGCTATCTCGTCTTTGCATCGCTTGCCTGCGCGTTTGGGCCAGTCGTAAATGTGAACACTGCCTAGTGCTTGTGAACTGGGGTGATGGTCCGCGATGCAGCAGGCCTTTTTTACGCATTGCGCACAAAAAACCAGGCGCACTGAAGTATTTCGCTAGTCTGATCGCGCTAAGCAAAACTGCCTCCTAGAAAAGGAGGCAGTTCTTACTGGAGTTCCCGCGCGTCAGGTTTGTTCGACGCCGGCTCATGTCCGCGGGGTGGCCCTCTGTGTTTCGTCAAGCATTGGAGGCGGATTTCGGATGATAGATGGTACCGTCGCGCAGCGTCGCGAACAGAACAGAACGCCGCAGCGCCGTCTGATACGCCCTCGCGGAAAAACATGCATCCCTTCTGCGCCGGTTGCGACGCTGCCGGGAAGTCAAAAATGATACGAAATGCCGATTTGCACGGTTGGATACCAGCGGTAGGGTGACGCCTTTTCACGCAGCTGCTGCAATCCTGTCGCGGCGATCTCCTGGCTGAGCGCAGGGCCGGCTGCTTGAGTGAGGGCCGGAGACAGCGAGTAGGAGGAGTGTGGTATGCCGTAAGCTACCCCGAGTTCTGCTGTGAGTCCGAATCCCTTCGCTGCGGGCCGGAAACCATAACCAACGCCAAGATAAGGCATCGCCGTGGGGTACTTGACGGTAGCGGTCGCGTATTCGCCGGGAAAGGCAGGGGTGGTCTTGCCCTTGAACGTGTAGGTGCCATTCGTGGGCACGGAATTGCCGCTGACCTCATCATCGGTGAGACGGAGCCCGGCGATGATGCGTAAGCCGCTATTCGACCACGGAAAGAAATCGCCGTAGATGCCGCCCTGGCGAAGACGCACTCCATCCTCGTAGCGATTCCCACCCACGGAAAAGTTGTGTGAGAAGTTGATTGCGTTAAAGTCGGCATGGAGTCCGAACCACGAACTGATTGCTAGTGCCGCGCCGATGCCGATGCCTTGCGTGCCGCCCTGCAGGTAAATCTCCTGAGCGTATGAAGTTTCGACCAATATCGTCAAACCTAGTGCCCACATTACCTTCACTGTTTTCATAGTCGCCCCCTGAGCGTTCGGGCTGGGCAGCCTGTAGCCTGCAGTTCTGTCTCGTGGTCCTTTAAGTCGTTCTAGCGGTATCGTGTAGTGATCGTGGCCGGAGGTGCGCGGGCAGTCTGTGGGGTTTCGAACTGTGGCGGTGAATTGGCGGAGAACGGGGCGCTGTTGTTTTTTGCCGTCACCGCCACATAGGAATTACACACAGGAACAAAGCCTTACGACGCTGATGCGTGCAAGCCCTTGAATCCTTTAGTAAGCCCGTACGGGATCGGAACTTGTGATCAACGGCTTGAAAGGCACTCATGAGCATGAGCAAATCAGCCGGTCTCTCCTCTCTTCTTCAAATACGTCGGCGCGATTTGATCTCGTACAGACGGTACAGCCAGCAGCTCGACGTGTGATAGTTGTCTCCGCAACCATCGCCACTATTGGCTGCGCGTACGCTGGGAACGAGAAAAAGCCGCGCGTAGCGCCTGTTTATCGAGACTGGATGAACAGGCCGGAGAGGAAGCTCACTCACGTTGACAAAGCCGTCTGCGCCATTGCGGCGGTGCTGCCGGCCGCTAGCGAATTCACGCTCTCATTTCGCGCGCGGCAAGAATCGCTGCTGGAAACGCCATGCAGCATGGCGCATTCCGTTGCGTGTCCAACGAATGGTTTTGAGGAGCGGTCGCATCCGGTTGCCGCGCACCTTTTCCAGAGGACGGGCGGCATGCGGCGCCAGTTGTTCCACCACGGCTTCTGGCGTGGTGAAAAGATGTGTGCGCCAGTCCCAGTAGAGCGGATAGCGCAGCAGCACTCCCGCGCAAAGCATGTCGAGTGTCAAGGCGCGATACCGCCACGGCACAGGCGCGAGCGCGTCGTGGGTCAGTCCCCAGCCGGCGTAAAACGGCAATCCATAGGTGAAGACCGCTTTGCCGCGCAATAACGCGTCGAAGCCGGCGAGCGAGGATAGCGTGTGGATTTCATCCGCCGCGTCGACGAGCGTCAGCAGGTCGCTTTCCGTGTCGACGACATCCGCGAGCTGCTGCGCGTCGACCAGGCCACTGCGATTTCCCGATAGAACATCAGGATGTGGTTTGTAGACCACGAACGCATCGGGACGCAACCTGCGCACTTCGCGCAGCAGTGCGTCGGCGGTGCCGATCGCGCGCGTGCCGAGACGGATCGATGCGTCGTCGGCGACCTGACCCGGAACCAGGACGACCTGTTTGCCAGCCGGTGCCGTCCAGGTAGGGCGGCGGCGGCCGAGGTTGTACTTGGTGACGCCGAGTTTGACGATGTTTTCGCGCAAGGCCGCGGCGCGAACAAGCTCCGCCTCGGTGAAGACGGTTTCGTTCAACAGCACGCTTAGATCGCTTGGCTGGCTTGCGTCGAAATAGAGGCCGCGGCGATCAATTACCTGGCTGCGCGGTGCGATCATGTCCGAGCCGAGGCCCGTCGAATGAAAAAAACCGTCTTCGATTCGGAAGCGCCGGACCTCGGGTGCGAGACCCTCCGCGCTACGCGCGCCCCACAGTACCGCGCATTCGCTTGCCTGTACCGATTGCGGATCCTGGGTCCAGCGCAATGCGGCGCCCCCGGTGCTGATATACGGTGTCGCAAAAGGGCGCTTCCACCATTGGAAGCGAATGACGGCCACGTTTTCCAAATCGGCGAAGCGCTGCTGTACTGCATGCTGCAACTCGATGCTGTCGAGCAGATCCTCGAGTGTGCCGGGCGCGTGCGTGGTTGGATTCAGATAGCGCGTGAAGCGTAGGAAGACGACCTCGAACAATGCGGCGAGCGAGGGCCGCGCGGTGCGGCTCGGTACGCGCAGGTCGTCGTCGGTCAAGCCCCAGCCCGCGTAATAAGGGGCACCGAATACGTGGACGGGCACGCCGGCCAGCAGCGCATGCATGCCCTCCGACGCGCCGAGCGTATAGACGTGATCCACATGAGGCAACGCAGCGCACAGCGATTCACGGCTGGCGAGGTGTCGAATGTCCGGCGGCATGGCGTTGACCGACGACGAGAGCCAGCGCCCTGAGCCCCTGTCATCCGAACGCGCTAACCAGAATTCGGCATGCGGATGTGCGGCGCGCGCTGTCATCAGCATTCGCGTGAAGGCTCGTCGCGAGTTCTGGACTGGAACCGCACCGAGCCCAGTTGAGCGCGCGCGCTCGTCGATCAGCATGACGCGAGGCACGCGTTTTGTTTCGAGCAAGGCGGCGGGACAGTTGCGCTGCAGTCGACGCGTCGAGGTCGCGCCGCTGCGCAGTACGCGATGCATCAGCCGCTCGAGCGCGGGCGAGGCGCCGGCGCCTGAATTGTGTTCGAGCGTCGAATTCAGTGCTGCGTTGAGGGCGCCGGCAAATGCATCTGCGCCGGCATTGGCCACTGGCACGATGAACCATGACAACAAGGGCGCGCCGGACGGACCCTGTGACCAGACCGGTCCCGGCCACGCTGCGCTGAGACGTCTGCCGCACATCCGTGCGACGCGCAGCGCCACACGTCCGGGCCAGCGGTCGATCCACGGATGCGCCGAGCGGCCGGCGAGCCAGTTCAACGAGCGCCATCCACGCGTGACGCTACGCAGATCGACTGCCGCGCTCGCCGGAGCTGGTTGTCCGATTGCTGGGTCATCCATTTAGCGCAGCGTCTCGAGAAAGCGGTCTACGTGCTCGAAATGCTCAGCCCATGTAGGCTCGCGAAACCGTTCAATGCGCTTTAATTGAGCGCTGCGCTCAGGACTGTCCGCGCGCGTGTAGGCCTGAATGCGGGCCAACCAGCCGGGGCCGTCGAGCGGATCCAGATAGTCTGGGATGTCGTAGGCGATTTCGTGAAACACGTCGAGGTCGCTCGCAAGCACCGGCACGTTGAGCGCGAAGGCTTCTGTGAGCGGCATGCCGTAGCCTTCGACGAACGATGGGAACAGCAGCGCTTGAGCGTGTTGTAGATACGTGTGAAGCTGCTCGTCGGAGCAGTGCGCTTCTTCGATCACGACGCCTTTAAGGCTTGCGCAACGCTCCAGCATATCCACAACGTTTTCGCATTCCCAGCCACGCCTGCCGATTACGACAAGCTTGGGCGCAGTCGTACCAAGCTGTTCGACGAGACGCCGCCACACGTGCAGGATGAGCCAGTGGTTCTTGCGCGGCTCGATGGTGCCGAGCATGACGAAGTAGGGCGTGGGTAGCGGACGGGGGGAGAGGGGGCGCTGTGTGACGCCTGACGCCAAGCGAGCGACTACGCTAGGCGGCAGGGGCAGATTCGCGTGGCGCGCTTCGGCGACTAGCGAGTCGAGCGTGGCTTGCGAATTGGCTATCAGGCCGCTTGCGTGTTTGAGCGCGGTATGCATGCGGTGCCGATGAATCGAATCGACTCCCGGGCGGCAGTATTCGGCATGCGTCAACGGGATTATGTCATGCACCATGAATACAGGGTGAATTTCGCGCTTTCTCATCGCCCGGTAATAACGGCAGAATTCCATCCCGTTGTGACTGGTATGCAACAACACGCCATTAAGTCTTGTTTCGCGCAAGCGATTAAAGCAAGCGCGTGCGACTAAAGTGCGAATGGCATTTCTATTGCGGATCGATGAGAGAAGCATCGCAAACGTTTGCTGTGAATCTCTCTCGGTCAGAACTGTGGCAAAACCGCGTTCGCTAAGGATTGCCCGCGCTCGAGCGCCGTACTTTTGAATGTATTGGAGGCCGACGCGATCTACGCCGGTGGGCAAAAGCCCGTCGAAAAGGCGCGTGAGGAGGCGCGTGACGTCCAGATGGATGGTTGACACGAGATTGCTGTACGGTATGTGAGCTAGCGCGCAGATTATTTTGCTGTTTCGTGTGGATTTTTTTTCACAGCGCGCCATTCTACCCGAGTGCGTGAGACAATTCGCGCCGAAGTTTTACTTACCAACTCTTGCTAAGTGTTGTAATCAATGTCGCGTCTGCCTCGTCGTACTGTTTTTGCCGTGCTTACCTTCGGCACAATTCTGCTAGGAGGTTGCTCGAGCATTCCGACTTCCGGGCCTAGCAGTTCGCAGATTAACAATGTTGGGGCCGCCGCCAATCCAGCGGGCATCCAGATTGTCGATGTGACGGATGATGTCGCGCGCAAGCTCTTTGCAGAGCGCCGCGTCGGTGATTTCTCTGCTACCTTAGGTAATAACACATCGTTCCAACAGCAGCTTGGTGTCGGCGACACGATCGAAGTGTCGATTTGGGAGGCGCCGCCCGCTACCCTGTTCGGCGCAGCACAAATCGACTCGAAGGGCGGCACGACCAACGCTCGCGTGACAGTGCTGCCGGATCAAACGATCGACGGCGATGGCAAGATCAATGTGCCTTTTGCCGGTGAATTGAAAGCAATGGGGCGCACGCCGGCCCAACTGCAGCATGACATCGCGACGCGCCTAAAGAACATCGCTCACGATCCACAAGTATTGGTGAAGCTTTCGCGCAATGCGACGTCGTACGTCACCGTGGTAGGTGACGTAGCGAGTAGCAACCGGATGCCTCTCAGTGCGCGTGGTGAGCGTTTACTCGATGCGTTGGCTTCGGCGGGCGGGGTGAAGCAACCAGTCGACAAAATCACGATTCAAGTGACGCGAGGCGACACGGTGGCGTCGTTGCCGCTCGAGACGGTGATTCGCGACCCTCACCAGAACGTGCCGCTGCACGCAGGTGACGTGGTGACAGCGCTGTTCCAGCCGTTCAGCTTCACGTCGCTCGGCGCGACAGGCAAGAACCAGGAAATCAATTTCGAGGCGCAAGGAATCACGCTTGCGCAGGCTTTAGCGCGTGCCGGCGGTCTGGACGATTCGCGTTCGGATGCGCAGGGCGTTTTCATTTTCCGTCTTGAAAATGAGAAGGCGCTCCCATGGCCGAATACGCCTGTGCGTACTACCGCGGATGGCAAGGTGCCGGTTGTCTATCGCGTGAATCTGCGAGACCCGAACTCTTTCTTCGTTGCGCAGAGCTTCATGATGGATAACAAGGATCTGCTGTATGTATCGAATGCCCCAATCGCCGAGGTGCAGAAGTTCTTGAATGTGGTGTTTTCGGTGGCGTATCCGGTGATTACGGGGGTTCAGACGTTTAGATAACTGCGGATTTTCCGTCGTAGAGATCGGACGGTCTAGAATTTGTGGCGATCTAATAGTTTCACGCGCTCTGCCTGGTCGATGCCCGTCGGTGCTTGCGTGCTACCGGCCTTTAGCACGCGTCGCCTTAAGAGCGTCGTATTATTTCATTCAATGTTCCGAATTCCGGGGCTGTGCCGTATTGGCAATCGATAGCGACAGAGCGGTATGCAAAAGATACGCAGGGTTGCATTCACATGCGACTTCCTTCGAGTGACGTTCAATAGCGGAAAGGTTGGCAACTCGCAATACCGTAACTTGGACTGGCTGGTTCGGATAGTTGGCAGCGACGCTTTCTTGAGAAAATGGGGGGTGGAGGCTGAGGTTATTGTGCCGTCCGTGGCGCAGCAAAGCTTTAGCCACCTCTGTGAGAACGACGCGTTGTGCGCGCAATATGCGGCCGACTCGGACCGAACTTGGGCCGCGCTTTATGATGCCGAGGACCTTCCAATATTTGAAGGCACGCTCGAGCGCTTGCTCGCCAATGACCTGATTGTCGGTTTCGAGTTGCCGCCAGTGCTGAAACGCGTTTTGAATCGGGCGGGAAAGAAATACTTAAGCATCTATATCCATCCCACGCGGTTTCTTCGCGATTTATGTTTTTTCGCCACGACGAACTGTAGTGAAATCAACGCGACGCTGTCGGCGTTTCCCAATCCCGAGCTAGAAACATCGATGCAGGTGCGGCGGCTGCGTGCACTGCTATCAAGGCTTAGAGCGCCAGCATTCGAGATTCCCAACGGGCTACCTGTCTTGGTTGGGCAGACGCGATACGACGCCGTGCTGATCAATCGGGGCCGATTCGCGTCGCTAACAGATTTCCCTACCCAGATTGAAGCGTCGCTGAAAAATTTTGGCGATGTCATTTTTCTTGAGCATCCCTATCAGTCACAAAATGGCGTCTCTCTTGAATTTCTGCGCAGCGAACTGGGGAAAACGGTTGTCTCTTTTCGAACGAATGCCTACGGTGTCATCTTTTCCGAAGCCGATATTCCTTGCGTTCTGTCGCTTTCGTCATCATTGGGCCACGAAGCGAGGTTCGCGGGCCGGCGAAGCGAATTCCTGCTCTCTTCGCCGCTGGACAAGTTCGTCGTGCCGGGAGTCGATCAGTCCAAAGGCGTGACGATCGGGCATGGCTTGCTCACGGACAACTTTTGGTCACGAGTTTTGCACGACAACTTGCAACGAGTCGGTTTTGGCGGCGATGAGGAAGTGAACCCATTCCTCCTGGGCGATGACTATTTGCGAAGCAGTCTCGAGTCGTGGGCGTATCGCGGCCTCGATGCGCGCAATTTCATTGCGACAGCACGCAAACGTCTTATTCCTTCGGTCAGCGGTGCAAAGACGCACTATACCGGTCTGCTCGATACGATCGTCGGGGGTGAAGACAGCTTTACTGTCGATGATGCGAAGCTACTATCGTGTGTGACTAAATGGGGCGCAGTTGAGTTTGTCCCGAAGCCGATTGCTGCGGGTGAATCACTGGAATTTATGTTCAGCGAGCCGGCTGTGGACCACTATTTCCATGACGGTTTCCATTCACCGGAGCATTGGGGTATATGGAGCCGTGCCGAGCAGGCGTCCATCGGAATACCGATTGCAAATGATGACGCACGCGAGTTACAAGTGAATTTCAAAATATGCGTCCAGGTACTGCCGGAACTTCTGAAGCATGCTCCAGTTTTGGTTATCGACGTTGACGGAGTAGAGGCTGCCATCGTCCTCTTCCGGCCGTCTGGCGAGAATCAGCAAACCCTGTCGTTTTACGCGACTACGCGTCGTCGGTTATGCATGGTCGGATTCAAGTGCACACATAGCGGCTCTCCTAGAAATCTCTCGCAGTCGAGCGATTCACGCGTGCTTGCTTTTGCCGTCTCGGCCTTCACGTGCTCTGTCGACGCTTCGGGACGACATGATAAGAACGGCCCGACGCAGTCTCCAACGATCTTCGGGCTTCCCTTTACGGGCAAAGCCTCAAACGCGCCGTTGACAGGTACAGCGCGCGATGCCAAATGAACACACTCACTCAATTGAAGCAGCTTAACGCTCTAAATGTCGCCTTTGAGCAAGCGGAAGAAGGCTACAAAAGGGAAATCGACAGACTGACGCGTCGTGACGAGGAGCTATCTGCTGAGCTTGGAGTTCTGCGCGCCCGATTTACGCATGAGCAGAACATTTCCGAGGAACTCGGGCACGTCCAGGTGTCGTTATCCAACCGGCTTCATGAGGTCAATCTAAATCTGGAAGAGGCGCGCGCCGCACTGATGGTGAGCGCCCAGGAAGCAGTGGAGATTGATCGGAAATATGCGGGCCGCGTTGCCGCGCTCCAATCGGCACTCGACGAGCAATCGCGGACGCGGGCTCATCTCGAGCAACACTTCGTGGAACAGCTTGCTACCGCAACGAGCGAGCGAGATGCTGAAATTGCGAGGTTGCAGGGAAAACTTGAAACCTGCATGGATGATTTCGCGAAGCGTCTCAGAGAGTATGAGCTTCTCTCGATGGAGCGCGCACGAGAAGCGACGCAGTTGGAGCGCGCTCATGCGGCGACGCTGGTTGAGCTTTCCAGTGATCGTGAACGTCTTAATAGCGAACTGCTACGTCGAGAGGGGCTGGACCGGCAGAATTCAGTTCGGCTGGCGGAGGTCGAAACAACGCGCAACCATTTGATCTTACAGCGCGAAGTATTGAGCGATCGTCTCGAAAATGAGCGTCTGAGGAATGACGAACTATCCTCTGAAGCGCTGGAGACTGCGAGGCGACATGCGGGTGAGTTGTCACATCTTCATGAAAAGCTGGAGGACCAACTTAGGACCAACGTGGCGCGCGAAAAGGCGCTTTCGGCACACTCTGCGAATCTCGCCGAGGAACGGCAGCGTCTTGCGATTAGTATCGTTCGGCACGAAGCGACGGAGCGCGAGCTTCAGGCGAAACTCGATGCATTGGTCTCCGAGCGATTGGAACTCCTAAACGCGTGCGACGATTTGCGGGAATGCCTCGCGCGTGAACAGTCGAGCATTCTGAAACTAACGGAGCATGCACGTGCCGAGCAAGCCTTGCTAGAGGGGGCGCTTCGCGAAGTACAGGACGAACTGGTCCGCGTAACATCAACTTTTGTCTATCGGGTTTTTGAGACACTTCGACGTTTCTTCGGGAAGGAGAAAGGGCTGGTACTAAAACGTGAAACCCGGGTTCAAGATGACGATGCGATCCTAGATAGGGAAAACGTAGGTGCTGTCCTTCAGATGTCCTCGCCGAGTGTTGAAGTCGAAGCGGTCAGCAACGATTCGCATCACGAAAATCCATTTCTTACGGTAGTTCCCCGTTCTGAACACGGAATCATGTTAAATAAATCTCGTACGGAAGATACGCAAGCCGCCACAACGCTCGAAGAACTTCTTGCATATGACGATGCCGATTTTGTCTACTGTGCATACCGGACTCTTCTAAAACGGATGCCGGACGAGGAGGGACTCCAATACTATACGGCGCGGATTCGCAGCGGCATCAATAAAATGCAAATCGTGGTGCAACTCATCTCGTCTTCCGAGATGGTGGGGAGCAGCGCGACGTTGCCAGGACTGAAGAATGCAGTATCATGTTGGAAGCGCAGTCGTCTGCCAGTTGTTGGTCGCCTGTTCTTGCCGCCAGACGCCGGCGGCAGTGCTAGCCTCGAAAGAAAGCTGATATCAGTTCAAAATTCTCTGGCATTACTGGCCGAAGACGCTGCCGCGCGTTTCGAGAAAATCGATGCACGCCTGACAAACATTCAGCACGCGATACAACAGGTCGGCGACGTCACACAGCTTCTAGAGAGAGCTGTTCCGACGGGATCCGCAGCCGCGCAAAATGTCCTCGGTAAATCCGGCGATCGCTACGTCTTCAATCTTACGACCAGTCATCACTGGCGCGCGCCCGTTGTCGGTATTATTCGGGTGGAACGCGAGTTGGCGAAATATTTGCGAGTTTTTGACAATGTGAGCTTTGTGCTCTGGGATTCCACCTCGAAAGTTCTTCGTCTTCTGGGCCATTCGCAGGTGGACGCTGTACTTTCGGAGCAATGGTGCGATAGCAACGAAAGCTCCCTTAACAAGTACGACCCGCAGAGTTTGCCGGGGTTCGACCTCACGGCGAGCGACACCTTCATTTCCATCGGGCTTGATTGGGATCTTACGCCTACGCAAGAAATCGCTCAGTATTTAAAGCCGTCCCGTGCTCGTGTTGTTTGTGCATGTTACGACATTGTGCCTATCCTATTTCCTGAATTTGCTGTGCGTGAAGGAATCGGCCAGATGTTCAAGCGTCATTTTGTGGAAATGGCTCACGCTGCGACCGAGGTGTTTACCATATCGGAAGCGTCCAAGGACGATCTCCTGAAGTTTTGGACGGACGCGGCCGTCGATACGTTTCTGCCGAAACTAAGCGTTGTGCCTCTCGCTGGTGACCGGCCTCACGATCAATTGCCTGTTCTCGGCGAGAAGGAAGCGGACATGCTTCGGCATGTGTTGGCTTCGGGGCGGTATGTTCTATACGTAAGTTCCTTGGAAGCCCGAAAGAACCATCGTCTGCTGGTTAATGTATGGCGTGAGTTGTATCGTGAAATAGGTGATGCATGTCCGCAGTTGATCTTTGTCGGAATGAAAGGCTGGGGGGTGGATGATTTGCTTCAACAGATCGCCAGGACTCCTGCGTTTCTTGCAAACAAAATTGTCTGGCTGAATGGAGTCAGTGATAGCTTGTTGTCACATCTCTACGCTAACTGTCTTTTCACCGTATTTCCCAGCATGTACGAAGGGTGGGGATTGGCCGCTACAGAAGCAATGGCATACGGCAAGGCGTGCATCGGCGCTGACAATAGCGCCCTGCCGGAATCGACGCAGGGACTGATGCCGCTGCTTCACCCCTCCGATTACTTTGGTTGGAAACGGGAAATCACCCGCCTCATCAATGACGATGGCTATCGTTGTGAGCTAGAGCGGAAGATCGCAGAGAACTATCGCTTCAGAAGTTGGCGCGATTTTTCCAATGATTTTTGCCAAAAACTCTTGGTCGCCGCATGAGCGATGCCGTCCGTGTTCATCGCATTAACTGGAAACAGGCACAATGAAAAGCCGTATCGTCGTCAATATCACTGCAAGCGCAAATTGGAGAAGGAGACCCGTCGGCATCATTCGAGTTGAGCGGGAACTAATCAAGCAGATCAATCGTCTGTACCCTCGGACAATCACGCCAGTCTTTCTTGACGCGCGCGCTAACGCATTTAGAACGGTCAGCGGTCGACTGTTTGAAAGGGTCATCGCGGATGAATGGGTGCTATCGGAAACCGGGGAAGAGGATGGCGGCAAGGTGTATCAGGAGCTCTCGGACTTCCGCCCGGCATCAAGCGACAAATTCGTTACTGTGGGCAGCGACTGGTCATTCGACGTTCCTGATCGCGTCGAAGAAATCTATCGCGACAATAAGGTACTGATTCCGGCACTGTACGACTTGATTCCACTTCTTTTTCCGGAATTTACGCCCGGACCCGAGTTTTTTGAACAATTCAATCGCCACTACGCCAAGGTGGCTCGGCTTGCTCAATCGGTTTTCTCGATTTCCGAGCACTCGAAGAATGATCTGTTGGATTTTTGGGAGCGCACTGGCGTGAGCAAAAATGCGCCGCGCATCGAAGTTGTGCCGCTCGCTGGCCTGAATAGAAAGGAGTCGGCGCCGCAGCTTGATATGGCTGATCAGGCGTTGCTCGACAATGTACGAAGGGGAGGCGAATACGTCATTTTCGTGAGTACGCTCGAGCCGCGCAAGAATCACCAACTAATGCTTGATATCTGGCGCGAGTTGCATTTTGAGCGCGGGAGTCAATGTCCGCGGCTCCTTTTCGTCGGAATGCGTGGTTGGGGCGTCGACAATATGGTCCAGCAGATGAGCCAGATGAATGCGACAAGCGAAGGAAAGATTCTTTGGTTGCAGGGAGTCGGAGATAATTTGCTATCGCACCTTTACGCAAACTGCGCGTTCGCGGTGCTTCCGAGCCACTACGAAGGCTGGGGGCTGGCCGCGACCGAGGCTGCGGCTTTTGGAAAAATTTGTGTTGTGTCGAGCAACAGTGCTTTGGGCGAAGCGACAGGCGGACTAACGCCTGCCTATCATCCGCTAGATTTTCGAGGATGGGCTCAGGAGTTACGGAACCTGATCGACGACAAGGTTTATCGGGCTAAGCTGGAAAAGAAAATTTTGGACAATATCGTTCAACGCACGTGGGATGACTTTGGAGACGAGTTCTCCGCCAAGCTTCTTTAATATAATTTATGCGGATTCTCCAACTAACCTCTTATCCGACTGTCGATCCTCGCCATGGCGGCCAAATTCGGTGCGCGCAGATTGCGACGGAGTTGCGCAATGCCGGCCATGAAGTTAAGACACTCGCCGTGTATGTTGATCACGATCACTCGGAGAGTGGCGAAGATGACATACCGTTCAGGTCGACGTCCACCTTTTGGCACGGCGACCTACCTTGGCTATCGGACTATTTCAGCGGATCTTTTGCCGCGAATGATGCCGCGGCGTTTTCGGCATTGTCTCGTGTTGCTCGGACCTTCGCGCCTGCAGTTATCATTGTTGAGCAGCCTTGGTTGTTCAATGTTGCTCGCATGATTGGCGGGAAATCAGTAAAGACTGTTTACTCGTCCCAAAATATCGAGTGGCGTCTGAAAGACAGAATCTTTGCGCGAGACGGTCATCCGCGGCGCGGTGAACTGGTCGCCGAGATTCGTGACGTTGAAATCGAGGCTGCGAAAATGGCAGACCTCGTGGTTGCGTGCACGCCAGACGATCTCAAATATTATGAGGGTGTTGGCAGCATAGGTAAGCGCTTCTACGGTGTAGCTGCGGGTAACGGTGTTGAACCTTTTTCTTGTACTGACGAGCGCGTGAATCAATGGCGGGATTTCTTCAAAAATCCTACTCCGGTCTTTGTGAGCAGTGCCCACTTGCCCAATGCGCAGGGTTTTTGGGACATGATGTCACCAGGCCTTACTTTCCTTCGTCCAGGCGAACAGATTTTGGTTGTCGGTGGCGTCAGCTCGATCATTCTGCAGGCCGCCGGTTTTTCCCGATTTGCGGACGTGAATATTAGCCGTCTGAATCTCGCAGGATCGCGCGACAAAACTGAACTGCAGGCTCTCGTGCGCGCAAGTCACGTCGTGTTGCTACCGATTACCGACGGGGAGGGTTCCAACCTGAAGACAGCCGAGGCGCTGGAGTCCGGTTGCTCAATCATTGGAACAAGCAAGGCGTTTCGGGGATTTGAAGCTGGAATGACGCTTTCGCACGTACACATCGCGGATACCGCCGTCGATTTCCGGGCTGCTGTGCGTCGGGTTCTTGACCGTCCTCGTTACATAGGGGGCACGCCGCAAGCGGTGCGCTCGCGTTTCCACTGGAAAGAGCAACTTCGCCCAATGGTGGAGGCAGTCGAAAGACTGGTCTCTGCTACCGCGTGATATATCTCGCGAAACTGGCACCTCAGTTTTTCAGTACACGAGCTAATAAGCATCGGACTTAGCTGATGGTCGGTCAACATTAAAAACACTTTCCAAACTATGAATAAAACTGCAATCATCACTGGTATCACGGGGCAAGACGGGGCGTATCTTGCACAACTCTTGCTGGAAAAGGGCTATACCGTCTATGGTACGTACCGCCGCACCAGCTCTGTAAATTTCTGGCGTATTGCCGAGGTCGGTATTGAAACGCACGAGAACTTGCATCTCGTCGAATACGATCTCACCGACCTTAGCTCCAGCATCCGTCTGTTGCAGAATACGAAGGCAACCGAAGTCTACAACCTCGCTGCACAAAGTTTCGTCGGAGTATCGTTCGACCAACCGGCCACCACCGCAGAAATCACGGGCATTGGCGCCCTGAATTTGCTCGAAGCTATCCGTATGGTCAACCCCGCGATTCGTTTTTATCAGGCGAGCACGTCGGAGATGTTCGGTAAGGTCCAAGCAATCCCACAGACGGAAAGCACGCCGTTCTATCCTCGAAGCCCATATGGCGTGGCGAAGCTATACGCGCATTGGATTACCGTGAACTATCGTGAAAGCTATAACATTTTCGGTAGCAGCGGCATTTTGTTCAATCACGAGTCTCCGCTGCGCGGCCGCGAATTCGTGACGCGTAAGATCACCGATAGCATGGCAAAGATCCGTCTCGGTAGGCTCGATGTGTTGGAGCTCGGCAACCTGGACGCCAAACGAGACTGGGGTTTCGCAAAGGAGTACGTTGAAGGCATGTACCTGATGCTTCAGGCTGAAAAGCCCGACACTTACGTTCTTGCGACCAACCGGACAGAGACTGTCCGCGATTTCGTATCGATGGCGGGGCGTGCCGCCGGTTTCGATCTCGTATGGGAAGGCAATGGTGACAAGGAAATCGGGATCGATTTCTCGACGAAGAAAGTTATTGTGAAGATCAATCCGAAATTCCATCGTCCGGCTGAGGTCGATCTCCTGATCGGCGATCCTGCCAAAGCAAAGAATGAACTGGGTTGGGCGCCCAAGACGACTCTCGAGCAACTTTGCCAAATGATGGTCGAAGCCGATATTCGACGCAACGAGGTCGGTTTTTCATTCTAATTGGCAGCTGAGAGAATCTGTTTCAAGCATCGCCGTTTCCATCGATCACTGCCATGCAACCTGGCTGACGAAACGAAGCCGCGATGTTGGTGAACCAGGTCTCTGCTGGCCTTGTGCGAAGGCGCTCGCGATGTCCTTGATTGCGAGACCTTCATGGCAGCTGGCTAGAATGAGATCTAAGTGCGATGTGCATCCGGGCGACAATCGTATTGTCGTCCGGATGCGCGCGTGGTGAGCTGAGTTCGGACGAACAATGCGCATAGGTAATAGGCGACAACAGCAACGCCTGCCGCGCGGTCGACGGATCATCCGAGATGCCGGCCTGATATGCTGAAATGGACGCAGGAGACCTCGGAGTGAATGTAGTACTTGCAGTCGACGCAATCGTCCCACCGTTGACCGGGATTGGCCGCTATACGTGGGAGCTGGCGAAGCATTACTCTGAACAGGAGGGCGAGCTTACCAGCGTACGCTTCGATTTCGCTGGTCGATGGATTGAGAATCCGTCGCGATTGCTAGAGGAGCAACTATTGCATTCAGACAATCGTATTCCTCGCTTTCTGCGTGTACCTGCAAGCATCGGCAAGTGGCGAAGACGTAGGGAGATGCGAAAGTATCTTTTTCATTCGCCGAATTATTTTCTACCGGAGTCAGTGGACAGCGGGATCGTCACAGTGCACGATCTTTCAGTTTTTAAATTTCCGGAGACGCATCCGGTTGAGAGGCTACGGCATTTCGAGCGTGCCTTTGCGTCAACGTTAAATCGATCCGTTCATTTGATTACCGATTCCGAGGCGATCCGTAAGGAAGTTATCGATTACTTCGGCTGGTCGCATGACAAAATCACAGCGGTCCATTTGGGCGTACCAGCGGCGTTTAGGCCATGCTCTGCTGCGGAGCTTGCGCAGCCGCTGCATGAATACGGCCTTTCTCCGGGTAACTATTCGCTGTGCGTTTCCACGCTGGAGCCGCGCAAGCGAATCGACCGGTTGTTGCAGGCATACGCGGAAATTCCAATGGTGCTTCGCCAGCAGTGGCCGTTGGTTCTAGCCGGCAGTAAAGGGTGGCTGAACGAAGCGCTCAGCAGGCAGATTGCTGTGGGCGAAAGTCAGGGTTGGTTACTCTATCTAGGCTTTGTGCCGGAACCGGTCCTGCCGTTGCTTTATGCTGGCGCAAGGGCATTTTTTTTCCCATCGTTATATGAGGGGTTTGGATTGCCTGTGCTTGAAGCATTGGCAAGCGGGGTACCAGTGCTTACGTCAAACTGTTCTTCCTTACCAGAAGTCGCCGACGGTGCGGCGTGGCTGGTCGAACCCGACGATCATGCGGCATTGCGCGAGGGAATCGAGAACGTTCTTTCCAACGAAACATGGCGCACGGCCGCCATCGCCCGCGGGTTGCAGGTCGCGAGCGAGGCGACTTGGGCCAAGTGTGCCCGCCGCACGCTCGATGTGTATCGTCAGTTCGCGTGAATCATCGCGCGGCGTCAAGCTCAGCGATCAATCCTTTAAGTTGTTCCGAACTGGCCTCCCAGCTTAGGCAATCGATCGCGTAACTGGTTGGCGCGGTTCCGTTATCAAGCTGGTTTAGCCAGTTGGACAACTGTGATGCGATGTTCATGCCGTGCTGAGCAACGAAATAGGTCGCGTGTGCGCCAGCTATCTCTCGAAAGACAGGCAGGTCGCGGAGGAAGAGTGGCGTTCCATATCTGGCGGCTTCCACTAGTGGCAGCCCAAATCCTTCCGCCTCGGACGCCATTACGAGTCCGCTGGATTTTGCATACAGCTCAGCTAACCTAGCGTCATCGATTTCCGCATGCCAGTGCAATCGCTTGCCGATCTCCGTATGATGCGTGACCCGGTTGATAAAAGTGTCCATATGCCATCCTGGGCGCCCCGCAATGACCAGATGCGTTTGCATTCCCCCCCGCCATAGTGTTTCAAACGCGTCGAGTATATGCGCATGTCCTTTCCGTGGTTCGATTGTCCCGACCATAAGAATCGATTGTTGTTTGGCTCGCGTTTCTCTAACAACATTCTCGGGTACAGGTAAATTCGCGCCCAGATGAAACCACTGAACGCCGGGATCGCCTTGAACCAGGTCGAAGCGTCTTTGCATCAAGTCGCTCACTTCTTGGGCTACGGAAGCGGAGATGCAGAAGAGGGCGTCGGCATGGACGGCTAGCGTCGATAGCCAGTGACGAAATGATTGTTGGGCGCGCGGTGTGAACCATTGGGGGTGCAGCACGGGCAGCAGATCGTATACGACGAATGCGCACCGTACTCCCCGCCTCCGCCATGCCAGGAACTCCAGATGGCGGCGTGGGGCAACGCGGCTCGTCAGGTCGAGCCCGAGGAAGATGTCACCGCTGGACACATTCACTTTTTCATCTGTAAACGGTGACGGCTCCGCAGTCAGAGAAGCAAGGTAGCGGTCGGCGTACCGGTACGGCTGCTTGCGGGTTGCCCGAATTGGTCTGACTTTAAAGCCTGGCGGCGGGGATGCCAGCAACTGAAGCAAAAGCGAACGGACAACCCGTTGGATGCCGGTACCAGCATCGTGGGACGCGATGATGGATACGTCGATTAACAGTTGTCGTGATCCCGATGGCTTTGCGTGCCTGGCGGTTTGACGCGCGGATGCGGCATATCTTGCATGTCGGGCGAGTTTGGGCCAACACCAGATTGCCGCGATTTGGAGCGCGCCGGCTTTAATTGTGTCGAATAGGCGAGGCAATCGAATCAGGACCTGGGTTTCGTTAGCTCACGCTTTCCTGATAGAAGGCGTAAGCTTCGTCGATATGATCGAAAGTGTGGAGATTGCCTTGGCTCAGCACGGCAGCGTGGTCGCAATGTTCCCGGATATATCCGGGATCGTGACTCACGATAATCAGCGAACGATCGCGTCGACGTTCGAATAACTCATGGTGGCATTTCGCGTGAAAACGGCTGTCGCCCACCGCAACGATTTCATCAATCAGGAAGCAATCGAACTCGATAGCCATCGAAATTGCAAATGCGAGCCGCGCCCGCATACCGGCGGAATAACTTTTGACGGGTTCGCGAAGATAGTAGCCGAGCTCAGAAAAGTCCTGGACGAACGGTTCGGCCGCTTTGGCATCGGCACCATAAACACGGCATATGAAGCGCAGGTTGTCCATGCCGGTGAGGCTGCCTTGAAATGCGCCACCGAACGCGAGCGGCCACGACACGCTCATGTCGCGGAGAATTTTGCCGGCGGTCGGCAATTCCGCGCCGCTGATCATGCGGATCAGCGTCGACTTGCCCGCTCCGTTACGTCCAAGGACGCCAATTTTTTCGCCGCGTTGCACGCGCAGGTTGATGCCGTTCAGTACTCGCCGGTGTCCCTGACGCGTATGATAATCCTTGCAGATTCCTTCAAGTTCGATCATTGCGGTTCGACTCGCATGCCAGCTTCTCGCACTAGATAGAGGCCAATCAACATAAGCAGTAGGTCGCACGTCATCATGTAACCAATGTCGTAGTGCGCTTTGACCATCGACCCGAAATAGCCTCCGCGCAGCATTTCTGTACCGTGAACCATCGGTAGTATCAAAACGATGCGCTGAAATTTTTCCGGCAGCCAGTCAACCATGAAAACGGCCCCCGACATTGGGAATAGCAAGTAAGCGATGGTGTGCCAGATTCGATCTGCGGTCTCGCTGCGCTCGCTGAGTGCACCGATAATGAAACCGAGCGCACAGCCGAACGCTGTTAAGTGTGCCCAGCCTCCCATAACGAGCGTGATGTTCTGAGGCGGCTGCATGAGACCGAGGGTGACAAACAAAACGGTCAGAAAAATGAAAGACATGGTCGCACCCGCAATCTCCAGAAGCATGCGAGCTAAAAACAGATCAATCACGCGGACATTGCGGTGAAACAGCAATGCCTGATTAGGTTCGATTGCCAGCGCGCAGCGATTCGCACAATTGCGCCATAGAAGCACAGACGAATATCCAGTTACTGCGAACGAAGTAATAGGTAGAGAAGAACCGTGCGTGGCTTTAGTGGCCGTCCATAGCGCAAGCACGCCGAGCGTAAACATCATCGGCTCAAAGAAGATCCATAGAAAGCCAACATTGTGCCGACCATACCGGGTCAATATTTCCCGCATCAACAGTGCGCCGACCACTCGCATTTGAATCTGGAGCGAGCGCAGGAGGGGGGTATCGTGATGCATCATGCCGTTGGTCTCTAGTCGTGGTGTTCGCGCACGCCTGCAAGCAGCAGACTCAGCACGCCCCACGCAATCATCCCCAGCGCAAACACCTCAAAGATAGACTTCAACCGCTTCGGCTCAATCGCTATGTCCGGCGTATTCGGCTGGACCAGTCTTTCAAGGTACAACTGCTTTCGCTGCGCTTCGGCCCGTGCGCCTTCGAGTGCGGCCATGGCCGATGCCAACTGCTTGTCGGCAAACTGCGAGTCCAATTGCAAGCGCGCGTACGCGGCCGCCTTATTCGATAAGGAATTTTTGCCACCGGTCACACCACCGGTCGTCCCTTCAATCTGCTGTTGAAGCGTCGCAATGCTTGTCTTGAGCACCGGGATTTGCGGGTTTTGTGGAGCGATCAACTGCAACTGAATCAACTGGGTTTGTGCGGCAAACAGTTGGGCTTGCAATGCAGTGACCTGTTGCAATTGCAGCGCAGACTGGCGATCGGGATCAAAAACCGTATACGAATCGCGGTAGGTGGCCAATGCCGCTGCTGCGTCCTTGGCTTTTGCGGCGGCGACGTCAACCTGGCTTTGCGCAAACTGGACCGTGTCTGCCGCAGCTCTTGCGTTCATACGGTTGACCAGTCGCTCGCTCATCTCGAGCAGCTTTTCGTTGATATTCGCCGCGTCATCGGCGGTATAACTGCGGATCTGAAGGGTGGCGATCGCCGAGGTCGAATCCAGATCGACCGTGACAATGTGCTTTCCATAGTACTTCCACAACGCTTCGAAGCTGCCGTCGAGGCTGCGCGAAAAGCGGCTCAAGAAGTCGCCATGATTGCCGTATGCATCGACAATATAGTCGCGCTTGTTCAATTCCTTGAGCGCGTCGCGCGACTGAATGTAATCAATCACCGGATATGTATCGTCTTGTGCGCGTGATAAGCCGGTACCCTGAAGTAGTGCGCCCACGACGCTGGTCTGGCTTTGCCGTTGCGCACTGCGCACCACGAACCGTGACTCTGAAACATACACATCCGACGCAATCAGCCCGAAATACGCCACGGCAATCGCAGTCGGCACCACGACAGTCAACGCAAAGAGCCGATTGACTCCCTTGATGCGCTCGACCAGACCACTCTTGTTCCCCGACGGCGGCAGCGCCGCGTTGTTGCTAGATACAGTTTCCAACGTCTTGTCCAAACTGAATAATTCTTTCGATTCCCTTAGTGCTCCGCGCGCAAAAAGGGAAGTGCGGAAATGCCCGCAGAATCTGGTGGCCTAGGTCGGCGCAAACGTTTTGCGTGTGCCGATACGAGTCTTTACGCGATTGCTTTGCATGGAAGGAATCGACCACTGGGCGTTGCATTCTCCTTGCGGAACTCGCCCAACATGATTGTCAAGCAGAGTGTGGCCCCGCGACGGATTATAGCCACCCCATATGTGTAGCGCCATCTAGCATAGAGAGCTTTCGCAACATTTCCTAAATTTTCCAAACGGTTTCTTATTTTTCCTCTGGTAATGCTGTATTCTTCGATCCTTGCGAAGGACCAGCAACAGTTATTCAAACGATACCGAGGTCAGCGGGGAATGGGCGCATCTATTCGTGTCCCGTCGGTGATCCTCCCGCCGCTATATTACGTTCTTACATGCACCGCTCATTTCTCGTCCTGCAAGGCACGGCTTCACCGTTCTTTAGCCGTCTTGCCATCGCACTGCGCGAGCGCGGGCATTCGGTACGTCGAGTTAATTACTGTGGTGGCGATCTGCTCTACGCCGGTAGTGGCGACTGCTGGAATTTCCAGGGTCAGTCAAGCGAATTAACAGATTGGTATGTCGATCGAGTGAAATCCGGCAGTTTTACTGACGTAATAATGTTCGGCGATTGCCGCGAAATTCACCGCCACATGCATCCGGTTGCGCAAGCTAATGGCTTGCGCGTCCACGTCTTCGAAGAAGGCTATGTCCGCCCGCATTGGCTGACATTGGAAAAGCACGGCGTAAATGGCCGTTCGCAATTACCGTGTGACCCCACCTGGTATATCGATCAGCGCCGTTTTACGCCGCCAAGCCCAACAGGGCAGCCCACTGGCTATAACCTTTACGAACGGGCCTTCCACGACATCCGCTATCGCAGCGCAAATGCGTTTTTCGCATCGAGGTTTCCGCATTACCGCAGCCATCGTCCGAGAAACGGCTTCTTCGAATACTTAGGCCTTGCTGCTCGCGCATTGCGTCAGCGTCAGCACCATCGCGATGCCGACAAGGTCACCGGCGATCTACTTCGTGCCGGTCGTGCGTATTACATCTTTCCGCTGCAGCTGAACTCAGACGCACAGATGGTCGTCCATTCGCCGTTCGACAGCGTGCGTGAAGCCATCGCCAAGGTGCTGACATCATTCGCCCATCACGCTCCAGCCAACAGCTGGCTCGTGATCAAGAACCACCCGCTCGATACCGGTCTGATCGACTATCGGCGTCATGCAGAGCAACTGGCGCGCGATCTCGGCGTCGCTGAGCGTCTGCGTTTCATCAACGCCGGCCACCTGCCGACGCTCCTCGATCACGCACGCGGCGTAGCAGTTGTCAACAGCACGGTAGGTTTGTCGGCGCTGCATCACCGTCGTCCGTTGATCGCGCTCGGCACGGCGATCTACAGCATGCCGGGATTGACGTGGCAGGGCTCACTCGACGACTTCTGGCGGCACGGCGAGCAGCCGGACATGCATCTCTACAAGGCCTTTCTCGACTACGTCGTTCACCATACACAGATCAACGGCGACTTCTACACGCGCACGGGCATTGCCATGGCGACAGCGGGCGCAGTGCAGCGCCTTGAGGCGGCAGTTTATGCCTAAAATCATTACGCGCCATATCGTGATCACCGGCGCGAGCGCTGGGCTTGGTCGCTCGCTCGCGTTGGCATACGCAGCGCCCGGCGTAGTACTGGGTCTTATTGGCCGCGACAAGGAAAGACTCGAAGCATCAGCACAAGCCTGCCGCACGAAAGGCGCAAAGGTAGAAACAGGCCAGATCGATGTCCGCGATGCTGTCGCCATGCAAGCCTGGTTGCATCAGTTCGACGACACGCATTCAATCGATCTTCTAATTGCCAACGCCGGCGCAGCCAGCACGCTCGCTTCCGCGCAAGACTGGGAAGAGCTGGAGCGCACAGTCGCAATTTTCGATACCAACTTCTACGGCGCGTTGCACGCGGCCCTTCCCGTCATCGCCCGCATGCGTCTACGTAAAAACGGCCAGATAGCGCTCATCAGTTCGCTCGCCGCATTGCGTGGCATGGCAATCTCACCGGCGTACTGTGCGAGTAAGGCGGCCATAAAAGTCTACGGCGACTCAGTCCGCCCAATCCTGTCGCGAGAAGGCATCCGCATGTCGATAGTCTTGCCGGGTTTCGTAAAAACGGCAATGAGCGACGTCTTCCCCGGCGACAAACCTTTCCTCTGGTCGGCGGACCGAGCCGCGCAGTATATCCAGCGCAAACTGAAAGCCGGTCGCGCGGAAATCGCTTTCCCCAGCTTACTCGCTTTCGGCATGCGCCTTCTGCCCCTGTTGCCTGCGGTGATGGCCGATGCGGTTCTCGACGGCCTGTCTTACCTGCCGCGCGAGGAGCGCTGATTGGAAGCTACGCTGGCGCTGAACTTTGTGGCCGCTGCCGCCCTTGCGTTTCTGCCTGAGGCGCTCGCGTTGCCGCGCGCGTGGTTACGCCGCTCGCCGCTCGCCTTGGCATTGCACGTCGCCGCCATCGTGTTCATCTGTTTGTGCGTGCTGCTGCTCACGGGGCGCGTCAGGTTTTCCACTTTTGTCGCGATCGCGCTGGTCGCGCTGCTGGCAGGCGTGAGCAACGCCAAGCATGCATCGCTGCAAGAACCGTTCGTCTTCACCGATCTGAGTCTTTTTAGCCAGCTTTTCGCGCATCCGCGGCTCTACTTGCCGTTTCTCAGCATCGGCACGGTGATGGGGATCGTCATTGGCATCGCGGTGGTGATCGGCGGTTTCATCGCGGACAAGCCCGTTACCCAAAGACCTGTTGGAGAACTCGTGATCGCTGCCGGCGCCTGCCTCGCTGCAGCCTATGTATTTGCCGCGCGCCTGCCGCTCACGCTGAACCTCGTCGACGATCAGAAGCGTCACGGCTTCTTCGCGGTCTTCGTCGCTTACCTGCTGAACGGCATGAAGCCGGCCACGGCGCGTCAATTACGCGACGCCTTGGCGGCCGGTCCGTTCACGAGAGGCGCGCCGCAAACCGCGCCTGATGTGATCCTGATCCAGAGCGAGTCGTTCTTCGACGCGCGGCGTCTGGCCGCGTCGATCGATCGTTCGATCCTTAAGCACTTCGACAAAGCACGCCGCGAGTCCGTCCAGTACGGCGATCTGACGGTGCCCGCGTGGGGCGCCAATACGATGCGCACCGAATTCGCCGTGCTGACCGGCGTTGATCAAAACCAGCTCGGCTATGCTCGCTTCTATCCGTACGCGTTCATACGGCGCGCGTGCGCGACGCTGGCATCGTGGTTCAAACGCGGCGGTTATCAAACGTTGGCTATCCACCCGTATTACGCGGATTTCTTCGGCCGCGAGCGCGTCTTCAAACATCTGCAGATCGACCGGTTCATCGACATCGCTGCGTTCGCCGAAGCGCCGCGCGCGGGCCCATACGTGTCCGATCTCGCCGTTGCAGACTCGATCATCGCTGCGCTCGACGAGCCTGGCAATCAACCAGCGTTCATCTTCGCGATGACAATGGAAAATCACGGCCCCTTGCATCTGGAATCCGTCGAAGCAGGCGAGGGCGCTGCATTCCACGCGTTTGGCGACGACGCGCGCTGGCGCGACCTCACTGCCTATCTGCGCCACCTCGCCAACGCCGACGCGATGCTGGGCCGGCTGCTCGCCGCGCTGCGCGCGCGGCGCCGCGACACAGTGCTGTGTTTTTACGGCGATCACGTTCCAGCATTGCAGCACGTGTTTGTCGAACTCGATTACGAACCGGTGCGCACTGATTACATTATCTGGCGCAATTACGGCGACGCGCCTGCTACGCGTAAAGACCTCAGCGCCGAGCAACTCGGGCTTGCGCTCGGTCGAACAATTGAACAGATCGTGCCGAGCGAAACGCCAGCGCGCACGCTACACGCAACAACATAACGATGACCAAACAGATAGCTATTGTGGGGATGGCTTGCCGCTTTCCCGGCCACGTTGAAGGGCCCGACGATTTCTGGGCGCTGCTGCGCGAGGAAAAAGATGCGGTGACGCAAATTCCGGCCGACCGTTTCGGCACGGAGTTTTACCAGCACCCGTCCAAACGCGAAGCAGGCAAGAGCTACACATTCTCAGCTGGTGTGCTGGACGATGTCGCCGGTTTCGACGCAGCATTCTTCGGTATTTCGCCGCGCGAAGCACAGCAGATGGATCCGCAGCAGCGCCTGCTGCTTGAACTCGCATGGGAAACCTTCGAAGACGCGGGCGTGCGTCCGCGCGATATGGAAGGTAGCAATTGCGCGGTCTATATCGGTGTCGCAAGCCCAGACTATGGCAATCGTTTTGTCGATGACCTGAACGCGGTGGATCCATATTCGGCGACCGGCAACACGCTCAGCATCGCGTCCAACCGTTTGTCGTATCTGTTCGATCTGCGAGGGCCGAGCGTGTCGGTCGATACGGCGTGTTCATCATCGCTGGTCGCATTGCATCAGGCGTGTCAGGCGCTGCAATCGGGCGATGCGGAGGCCGCGCTCGCGGGGGGCGTCAATCTGCTGCTGCATCCGTTCGGCTTCGTGACGTTCTCGAAAGCATCCATGTTGTCGCCCCGCGGGCGGTGCCGCGCGTTCGACGCCACAGGTGACGGCTACGTGCGCTCGGAAGGCGGTGCGCTGGTGATGCTCAAGACGCTCGACCGTGCTTTGGCCGACGGCGACACGATCCACGCTGTGATCGCTGGCTCGGGCATCAATTCGGATGGCTACTCGCAAGGCGGCATCAGCGTGCCTGGCGCGGTCACGCAAGCGGCATTACTGCGCACGGTCTACGAACGCGCGGGCGTTGATCCGCGCTCGCTCGCCTATGTCGAGGCGCACGGTACGGGCACGGCGGTTGGCGATCCGATCGAAGCGCGCGCGCTGATGGAAGTCGCGTCGGCGGGACGGCCGGTTGATCGGCCGCTGTTGATCGGCTCGGTGAAAACCAACGTAGGCCACCTCGAAACCGCCTCCGGTATGGCCGGCCTCGTGAAAGCGATTCTGTGCCTGAAGCATCGCGCTGTGCCGAAGACGCTGCACTTCGAAACGCCCAATCCAGCGATCGATTTCGTCGGCGGACGGTTGCGCGTGGTGGACCGTTTGACACCGCTCGACAGCGGCGCGGAGCCGTTGGTGATCGGCGTCAATTCGTTCGGTTTCGGCGGCACGAACGCGCATATCGTGTTGCGTGAAGCGCCGGCGCAGGCAATGGCCGAAGAACACGTCGAATCAGTTGACACGACGCTCCCGCCGCTGATCCTGTCGACCCGCACGCCGGCCGCTTTGCCGGCGCTCGCCGCGCGCTATCTGTCGATGCTCGATAATGGCACGCCGTGGGCCACGCTCGCATCGAACGCAGCACATCGCCGCCAGTGGCTGAAGCACCGTGCGATCCTCGCGCCTTCGACGGAATCCGAAGCGCGTGCGACACTCGCCGCGCTTGCCGCGCCGACGCCGGAGCAAACGGAGCCGGCGCTCGTGCAAGGCGAGGCGCCCGGCGACGACACACGTCTCGCGCTCGTGTTTTCCGGTAACGGCTCGCAGTGGGCGGGCATGGGCAAGCAATTGCTCGAGCAGGAGCCGGTGTTCCGTGCAGCGCTCGACGAACTCGACGCGCTGTGGCGCGCGGACGGCAGTCCGTCACTGCTCGAGGTGTTGCTCGACGGGGTGAGCGCTGAATGGCTGGAATCTACCGAGCATGCGCAGCCATTGCTGTTCGCACTTCAGGTCGGCGTGGTTCGGGTCATCGAGGCACGCGGCGTCGGCTATGACGTGTGCCTCGGCCACAGCGTCGGCGAGGTCGCCGCGGCATGGGCTGCTGGCGCGTTGACGCTGAAGCAGGCCGTACACGTGATCAAGATCCGCAGCCGCGCTCAGGGAAGCACGCGCGGCATGGGCCGGATGGCCGCCGCCGGTCTAGGCGAAGGCGCGATGCGCGCGCTAATGGCGCAAGTCGGCGTGCACGGCGAGGTGGAAATCGCGGGTGCGAACAGTCCACAGGCGGTCACGCTGGCCGGCCCGCTTTTAGCGTTGCAGATCCTCGAAGCAGCGGTGAAGGAAAGCGGCCGTTTCTTCCAGATGCTGGAACTCGACTACGCGTTCCACAGCCGTCAGATGGATCCGATCGAGCCGAGTGTGCTTCATGGCCTCGCCGATCTTGTACCGAAAGCCGCGGCGCGCAGCTTCGTCTCGACGGTCACCGGCGCAGAACTCGCGGGTACGGCGCTCGATGCGCACTACTGGTGGCGCAATATTCGCGAGCCGGTGCGTTTCGGTGACGCCATCGCACAGGTCGCCCAGTCCGGCGTGCGTCTGTTCCTCGAAGTCGGCCCGCATTCGATCCTGCGCAGCTACGTCACGCAAACGCTAGACGACGCCCACGTAAGCGGCCGTTCGCTGCCGACGCTCAAGCGCAATCACGACAGCGCGCAGATGCTGCATCACGCGATCTATGCGGCGCTCGCGAACGGCGCGCGCGTCGATGCCGAACGCTTTGCACCGGCCGGCGCACGCGTTGCGCTGCCGTCCTATCCGTGGCAGCACGAACACTACTGGCTCGGCCCGACCCCCGAGGCGTACAACCTGGTTAATCGCCGCCGCGAACACCCTTTGCTCGGCTACCGTCTTCGCGAGCACGCGCTCGCATGGGAAAATCAGCTGGATCCGGCCGGCCTTCCGATGCTCGCCGACCACGTGGTCGATGGCGGAGTGGCGTTCCCGGGCGCGGGCTATGTCGAGATGGCGCTCGCCGCGGCGCGCGTGCATTTCGGCACCGATAGCGCCGCGGTGGAGAACCTTGAAATCCGTCTGCCGGTCGTGTTCCAGCCGCAGCATTCGAAGCTATTCCGTTTCACGGTCGATGTGCGCACATCGGGCTTTACGATTGAAACGCGCGACCGCATGTCCGACGAAGCGTGGTCGCTCAACGTCACCGGCCGCCTGCTGGCGAGCGGCTGTGCGCTCAGTACGGAAGGCGACGCGGGTGCACTGCCAGCCATCACGCTCACCGGGCTGTTCGCGCAGCCGGTCATGTGCGGCACAACGTTGTATGCCAACACCACCGCGATCGGCTTGAGCTATGGTCCGGCATTCCAATGGGTGCGCGCGGTGCACGTCGACGCGAACGCCGACATGGCGCTGGCGGAAGTGGAAGTCCCCGCCGTACTCGCGCAAACCGAATCCGAACTGAGCGCCTATGCGCTTCATCCGGCCTTGATGGACAGCGGTTTCCATCCGCTGTTCGCCCTGCTCGCATCTGCGGATCCGGCTGGGACCGAACACGCTGCCTATGTGCCGGTGCAAATCGGGCGCATCGACTATCTGCGCGGCGACGCGGTCCGCTACGTGGTCGCCCGGATCGAGCGGCGCAGTCCGCATTCGGTGGTGGCATCGTTCGACTTCGCCGACGCGCATGGGGCGATCGTCGCGCGGCTCGGCGCATGCCGCTTCCGCCGCGTCGATCTGATGGGGCGCCGTCATCATGCACCTGCACGTTACGCCTATATTGTCGAGGCCAAGCCGCTTGACGCCGACCGCGGCGCACGCAGGTTGCCGGAGCCTACCGCGTTGCTGGAAGATGCCGCCGCGGCGTTGGCTGCGCAGGAAGATCAGCCGCGCAGACAGGCGCATCTGACTGAAATGCTGCCGTTGCTCGACGTGCTCGCCAGCGCCTACGCATTGAACGCACTCGATGCGATGAACGTATTTGCAGAACCGTCGCTGCCGGACTGTGCGCATCCGGCACTGCTGACGCGTCTCGTGCAGATCGTCGTTGAAGACGGTTTGGCGCAGCGCGACGGAGCGCGTTTGGTGCGCGACGCCGTGGCTTGCACAAACCTGCCTGGCATCGACGAACTGTGGCGCGACCTGCTCGCGCAGTCGCCCGCGCACGTGGCCGAACTGACCTTGCTCGCGCATTGCGGCGCGGCGCTGCCGGCTGTATTGCGCGGCGAGGTGAGCGGCGCGCAGATCCTGCCGCCGTCGCGCAGCAGCCTGGTCGAGCATTTCTTCGAAGCGTCGCCGACATGGGCGCACGTCAATGCGCTGACCGGCGCCTGTCTGCATCGCGCCATCGAAGGGTGGAGCGAACCGCGCCGGTTGCGCGTGCTCGAACTCGATTCGCCTTCGAGCGACGTGCTGCAGCCACTCGCGATGCACATGCCGGTATCGCGCTGCGACTATACGATTGCAGGCACGCATGAGCAGTTAAGCGGCTTTGACGCGAGCGAGCATCCGTCCGTCCGGATCGCGAACATCGAGTTCGGTGATGCACCGCGCCTGTCCGGCATCGAAGCCGGCGAGCGTTACGACATTGTCGTGGCAAGCCATGTTCTGGCCGCGCAGACTGAGCCGCGTGCGCTGCTCGCCGCGCTGCGCGACTGGCTTGCGCCAGGCGCGCTGGTCGTGATCGCGGAGCCTCGGAATAGCCGCTTCGCCGATATCGTGTTCGATCTCGATGCGGATGCTGCGCATGCCAACGCGCGCCGTGCGGCATGGCTGTCGCCGGTAGCGTTGACGAAACACCTTGAAGAAGCGGGTTTCGATCAGGTCACACGGCATACGGAGCAGGGCCTGGATCTCGAAGGCGCACCAACGCTGATTGTTGCTCGCGAGCCGCTTACGGGCGCTTCTGCTGGCAACGAGACCGGAGCGCAGATGCCGCCGCCTGCGCATTGGTCCTTGCTGTACGCAGCGGAAACCGGGGCCGACGACACCCTGGCTGCTGCCTTGCAGGCAGCCGGCCACACGACGTCGAGCAGCACGCTGAAGGTGTTGCGCCATGACATGAGCAAGCTGGCCGCGCCGGCGGGGCGCCCGCATCACGTGGTATTCATCGCGCCGGATCAAACCCTGTCCGCCGATGCGGATGGCGCGGACGTAATGCACGCCCAGCAGCAGACCTCGCTTGCACTCGCGCAACTCGTGCGCGATCTTGTGGCGGTGGCAGAAGTCATGCAGCCACAATTGTGGATCGTCACGCGGGGTGGTGCGCCGGTCGTCACACCGTTCGCAGATGCCGTAGCGCTGCGTCCCGAGCAAGCCGCGATGTGGGGACTTGGTCGGGTGCTGGCCAACGAGCATCCGGAGCTGTCGTGTCGTTTGATCGACGTATCGCCGGCCTGCCGCGATGCAGATGCCGAATTGGCGCGCGAGCTGCTCGCGTCCGACGGCGAGGAAGAAGTGTTGCTCACCTCACAAGGCCGCTACGTACCGCGCATGCTGCCTGCGCCGAGCGCGGCATTGCGCAGCGAATCGGCTACGCCGGTATGTCCACGAAACGAAGCGGCGGTGCTCGGTTTTGCATCGCCCGGCTCGTTGCGCAACCTTGAATGGTTCGCGCTGCCGCAACGCGAACTCGCGGCCAATGAAGTTGAAATCGAACCTGTCGCAACCGGCCTGAATTTCCGTGATGTGATGTATGCGATGGGCCTCCTGTCCGACGAAGCAGTCGAAAACGGGTTTGCGGGCGCGACGATCGGCATGGAACTGTCGGGGCGCGTCGCGCGCGTCGGCCGGGACGTGCGGCGTTTCTCGCCGGGCGATGCGGTACTCGGTTTCGCACCAGCGTCCTTCGCGAGCCACGTGCGCACGAAGGCCGAGGCCATTGCCCACAAGCCCGAACGTCTCACGTTCGAAGAGGCAGCCACGGTGCCGACCACGTTCTTCACGGCTTACTATGCACTGTGCGAGTTGGCGCGACTGCGCCGCGGCGAGCGCGTGCTCGTGCATGGCGCGGCGGGCGGAGTGGGGATCGCGGCGATCCAGCTCGCGCGTCACCTGGGTGCGGAGGTGTTTGCAACGGCGGGCAGCCGCGAGAAGCGCGAATTCGTTCGTTTGCTCGGCGCCGATCACGTGTTCGATTCGCGCAGCCTTGCGTTCGCCGACGAAATCCGGGAACGCACGCAGGGTGCGGGCGTCGATATCGTGCTCAATTCGCTAGCCGGCGAAGCGATGGTGCGCAGCATCGACACGCTGCGGCCGTTCGGCCGTTTCCTCGAGCTCGGCAAGCGTGACTTTTACGAGAACAGCCGCATCGGCTTGCGGCCGTTCCGCAACAACATCAGCTATTTCGGCATCGACGCCGACCAGTTGATGAGCGCGTTGCCGGATCTGACCGCGCGCCTGTTCCAGGAGGTCATGCAGCTATTCGCGGACGGCGTGCTGCATCCGTTGCCGTATCGCGCTTTCCCGGCCGAACGGGTCGAGGAAGCATTCCGCCACATGCAGCAGGCGCGTCAGATCGGCAAGATCCTCGTGACGTATCCCGCAGGCACGCCGAGTCCGTCGCGTGCGAGCGCCGGCGCTGAAACGCTGCAACTCGATCCGGCAGCGGCGTATCTGATCGTCGGCGGGACTGGCGGGCTCGGTTTTGCCACTGCGCGCTGGATGATGTCGCGCGGTGCTCGAAATCTGACGCTGGCAAGCCGTTCAGGCGCGCTTGCACCGGAGGTCGCCGCAGAGGCTGCGCGTTGGCGCGAAGAAAACGGCACACAGGTGCACGCGGCAGCCTGCGACATCACCGATGCAGCCGCGCTCGACGCACTGCTCTCCGATATCGCTGCGCGTGGCACGCCGCTCAAGGGTGTGCTCCATTCGGCGATGGTGATTGACGATGGCCTCGTGCGCAATCTCGACCACGAGCGTTTCGCCGCGGTGCTCGCGCCGAAACTGGCCGGCGCGTGGAATCTGCATCGCGCCACCCGTGATGCGCGGCTGGACTTCTTCGTGGTGTATTCGTCGGCGACGACCTTCCTCGGCAATCCGGGGCAGTCGAGCTATGTGGCGGCCAACAGCTTCCTCGAAGCGTTGATTGCGCAGCGCCGCGCTGCCGGTTTGCCGGGCACCTACATGGCGTGGGGGCCGCTGGACGATGTCGGTTTTCTCGCGCGCAACGCTGGGACGCGTGAAGCGCTGCAGGCGCGCATCGGCGGCCTGTCGATCTCATCGGCCGAAGCGCTGGCCGCGCTCGAACGTGCGCTCCTCACTATGAACGCGGGCGAGGCGGTGGTGCGGCTCGATTGGCCGGCGCTCTCGCTCGGCATGCCGGCCGCCCGTGCGCGCCGCTACACCGAACTGCATGCGCGCGGCAATCACGAACCAGCCCGGCAGGGCGGTGCGCAGATGCGTGACCAGATCTTGAGCCTGTCGTTCGCGGAGGCGCTGCGTCTCGTCCAGGAGACCTTGCAGGCGCAGATCGCGCGCATCCTGCACATGTCGCCGGAAAAAATCGAAACCGGTCGCTCAATTCTTGACATGGGCATGGATTCACTGATGGGCATGGAGCTCGGCATGGCCGTCGAAGAGAGCTTCCAGGTCAAGCTGTCGATCATGACGATGGCTGAAGGCGCGACGGTGCATTCGCTGGCGCAGCGGATCGTCGAGTCGATCCAGACACAGGACGACGCGGCGGAGCCAAATGGCGTCGCGGCGCAAGTGGCTGCGGTCGCCGCGCAACATGCGCTCGATGTCGGCGCGCATGCGCTCGCCGATGTCGCCGATGCGTTGTCGGGACAGACGCATGAGGCAGCGCCCGCGTCTGCGCCAAACGCGGCGGCGGAGCTCGTCTGATGCGCCCGCCCGCCGGTTGGAGCCACCGTGAAGGCACGCTCGGGCGGCCGTTGGCGTTGAGCGGTCACGGTCTGCATACCGGCCGACGCGTGAATGTGAGCATTCTGCCGGGCAACGCGGGCAGTGCGCGCGGCATCGTGTTCCGGCGCATCCAGGACGGTCGCGTGCTGGCCGAACTGCCGGTGAGCCCGGCGTTGCGCCGGGGTCAGCCGCTCTGCACGATGCTCGAGGCCTCCGGCGGGGTGCGTGTGCGCACGATCGAGCATCTGCTAGCGTCGTTGCTGACTTGCGAAATCGATCGCGCGACCGTCGAGCTGGATGCCGAAGAAGTGCCGATTCTCGACGGCAGCGCGCGGCCGTGGATCGACGCGATCCGCGCTTGCGGGCGTGTGGAGTTGCCGGACGCCAAGCGCTTCATTCGCGTGCTGCGTCCGGTGAAGATCGCCGAGGGCGAGGGCACGCGCGACGAGCGCAGCATCTCGATCGAACCGTCCCGCGTTTACGAAATGACCGTGCGCAACGATCTGAAGGGATTCGGCGTGTTGCGCTGGGACGGCGTGCTGACGCCCGCGAGTTTCGCCGATGAGATCGCGCCGTCGCGTTCATACGGACGCGTCAAGTGGGCGATCCCCGCGATTCTCGCCGGCTACATGCGCGGCATGCCAATTCTGCGCGGTGCGCGGCTGTCGTGCACCGCGGCGATTGTCGGCAATCGCGTGGTGGGCGGCATGCGCGTGCCTGACGAGTTCGTGCGGCACCGCGTGCTCGATCTGGTCGGCGACATGGCGATGGCCGGCTCGCCGCTGATCGGACGCGTGTGCGCGTTGCGGCCGAGTCACGAGATGAACTACCGGCTGGTTACCGAGCTGCTCGCCACGCGCGACGCGTGGGAATGGGCTGAATTCACTGCCTGACCATCACTATCAGACAGGCACGTCACGGGGGTTATCGGAACACTATGGGATTGGGCAATCACATCCGCCAGCAACTCGCCGCCAAGGCGTTGATGCGGCAACTGGAGCGCGTCTCCGAAGAAGTGAAGACGCCCGGCGCACCGCTCGCCGTCAGCGGCACGCGCGCGGCGCAGGACGCCTCTCGCGCCGCGCTGTGCAGCTTCGAGACAATGCCTGGTTATCAGCAGGTCGAAATCCTGCGGCAGATGGGTGAGAAGCTGCAGGTGCAGTCGCCGTTCTTTCGCGTGCACGAAGGCATGGCAGGCGCAACCACGCGGATCGACGGCGCCGAGTATCTGAACTACGCGAACTACAACTACCTGGGGCTCGCTGGCGATCCGCTGGTGTCCGGGCGCGCGAAAGAAGCGATCGACCGTTACGGCACGTCGGCATCGGCGAGCCGGATGGTGGCCGGCGAACGGCCGGTGCAGCGCGAACTGGAAACGGCGCTCGCGTCGTTTTATGACGCGGACGATTGTGTCGTGTTCGTGAGCGGACACGCCACCAACGTGACCGTGATCGGCTCGCTGTTCGGGCAGGGCGACCTGATTGTGCACGACTCGCTTGCGCACAACAGCATCGTGCAGGGCGCGCAGTTGAGCGGCGCGAAGCGGCTGAGCTTTCCGCACAACGACTGGCAGGCCCTTGACGCGCTGCTCGCGCGCGTGCGGCATGACTACCGGCGCGTGCTGATCGCTATCGAAGGGTTGTACAGCATGGACGGGGATATCCCCGATCTCGCGCAGTTCGTCGCGATCAAACATCGCCATGCCGCCTTCCTGATGGTCGACGAGGCGCACTCGCTGGGCGTGCTTGGCGCACGCGGCAAGGGCGTGCGCGAGCATTGCGAGGTGGCGAGCGCGGACGTCGACATCTGGATGGGCACGCTGAGCAAGACGCTGGCGGGGTGCGGCGGTTTTATCGCCGGCTCGCAGGCGCTGGTCGATATTCTGCGACATCTCGCGCCGGGCTTCCTGTATAGCGTGGGTCTAGCGCCCTCGCTCGCGGCGGCATCGCTCGCCGCGCTCGAGCGCCTGATCGCCGAGCCCGAACGGGTCGCGCTGCTGCGCGCGCGCGGCAAACAGTTTCTCGACGAAGCGCGCGCGGCGGGCCTCGATACCGGCAAGAGCGCGGGCTATGCGGTCGTGCCGATCATTACCGGCAGCACCTTGAAGGCGGCACAATGGGCCAACGCGATGTTCGCGGACGGCATCAACGTGCAGCCGATTTTCTATCCGGCCGTCGAGGAGAAGGCAGCGCGTCTGCGGTTCTTCATCTGTTCGACACACGAGCCCGAGCAGATCAGCCGAACCATCGCGGCGCTCAGGCGCCTGCCCCGTTAACGAGGACAGGCTGCCATGTACGCCGTTCAAGCAGAGCGCACCGGGGGGCGCCATCGTCACCGCGAGCCGGGCGCGCTGCGCTTTCGCCCAGCCCGGCCGGAAGACGCCGAAGCATGCGCGCCGCTGATCTTCGCCTCGGGCGTGCGGGAGTTCGGTTTCTTTCTTGGTGAACTCCCCTGCACATGCATCGAATTTCTGGAATTCGCGTTCACGTCTAAACACGGCCGCTTCTCGTACCGGCGTCATCGCGTGGCCGTGACCGACGACGATCGGGTGGTGGCAGTGCTGGCGGTGCACGACGGCCGTCAAACGTGGCTCGACGATCCACATGTCGCGCTGATGTTACTGCTGTTTTTCGGCGTGCGACGCACCGTTCGCATGCTGTTGCGCGGACTGGTGCTGGAGAGCGAATTGCCCGCGCCGAAATCGTCGCAGACTCTGATCGCCCATTGCGCGACGCATGAACTGAGGCGCGGCACGGGCGTGTTCAGCGCGCTGTTCATGAATGCATTGCATACCGGCTTGATGCACGGCGAAGGCGGGCAGCAGATCGTCCTCGATGTGCTGGTCAGCAATACCCGCGCCTACGATCTGTATCGACGCCTGGGTTTTGTTGAATTGCCGCGCCGCGGCCCGCCCGCGCAGCGTTTGCCCCGCGAACTCGAATCGGTGCGGATGCAGTTTGCAGGAAGGACTTGAGCGGGCCGTTCAGGAACACCGCCTCGGGCGAGCCTAAATATCCGTGAGCATGGCGGTTGCGGTGCCGTGACGGGTTGAGAGAATCCGCCCGGCGCACGCAGCGCTGACGGAACGATGTATTGACCACATAAAAACACGTAGAAAGGAAATATGACCATGCAGATTCATCCAGTGATTCTTTGCGGCGGCAGCGGCACCCGGCTGTGGCCGATGTCGCGCGGCGGATATCCTAAGCAATACCTGAAGCTGACTGGGGAAAACACTCTGGTTCAGCAGACCGCCCTGCGGCTACGAGGAGTCGCCGACATCGCCGCGCCGATCGTCGTGACGAACAACGAGCAGCGCTTTCTGGTCGCCGAACAGTTGCGCCAGGTCGACGTCGCGTCGTCGGCGATCGTGCTCGAACCGGTCAGCCGCAACACGGCGGCCGCGATCGCGGTGTCGGCGCTGCTTGCGTTGCGCGATTCTCCGGAGTCGTTGCTGCTTGTTCTGCCGTCTGATCACGTGATCGCGGACGAACAAGCCTTCGTCAAGGCGGCCGGGCACGCCGCGCAGATCGCGAAGGACGGCTACCTGGTTACCTTCGGCATCACGCCGACGGAGCCGCACACAGGCTACGGCTATATCCGTGCGGGCGCGGCGCTCGTCGACGGCGCATCGACCTACGCCGTCGACTCGTTCGTCGAGAAACCGGATGCCGCGACCGCCTGCCGTTTCGTCGTGGAAGGCGGCTACTACTGGAACAGCGGCATGTTCATGCTGAAGGCCTCCACGTATATGGAGGAACTGCGCCGCTACGAGCCGGAAATCGCGCTGCAGGCGGAGCTTTCGCTGAAGGCCGCGCAGCACGACAACGACTTCGTGCGTTTGGACGCGCAAGCTTTCGCCGCCAGCCCGAACATTTCGATCGACCATGCCGTCATGGAGAAAACTAAGCGTGCCGCCGTGGTCGCCGTGGCGAATCTCGGTTGGAACGACATTGGTTCGTGGACCGCGCTCGCCGAGATCGCCGAGCGTGACGCGCAAGGCAACGCGCAGATCGGCGACGTGCTCACCGATGCGGTGACCAATTCGTACATTCGCGCCGAGCACCGGCTGGTGGCGGCGATTGGTCTGGATAACGTAGTAATCGTTGAGACCGCCGATGCCGTGCTCGTTGCCCATCGCGACCAGGCGCAGGACGTCAAGAAGATCGTCGCGCAGTTGAATACGCTGGGACGTCACGAGTCGGTCACGCATCGCCGCGTGGTCCGGCCGTGGGGTTCCTATGAAGGCATCGACAGTGGCGACCGCTTTCAGGTCAAACGCATCGTCGTCAGCCCGGGCGCGCAGCTGAGTTTGCAGATGCATCACCATCGCGCTGAACACTGGATCGTCGTGAAGGGCACCGCGCTCGTCACGAACGGCGACAAGGAAATCATCCTGACTGAGAATCAGTCGACGTATATTCCGCTCGGCATTACGCACCGACTGTTGAACCCGGGCAAGATTCCGTTGGAGTTGATCGAAGTGCAGTCGGGCGCGTATCTCGGCGAAGACGATATCGTCCGGTTCGAAGACACCTACGGCCGCGTGCCGAAGGCGTGACGGCGCAAACTGAGCTGTCGAGCCGACGGGCCCGATTTCGGACTCCCGGTCAAAGCGTAGCGCCGCCTGGAAGCACGGCGTTGGCTTGCTCTCATATTGGTGGCGTTCAGAAGGCGTGCCCGATCCCGCTGGACGATGTGGAGTTATGTCTACATCGTGCAAAATCTGGCTAAAGAAGCTTGACGCGGAACGGGTTTGGGCACTGTCAGGGACGACAGCAGTGTGCACGGGCAAAAGCACCCATCGAACAGAAATGTCGGGCCAAATTAAGCCTATGGAAGGCGCAGAGAACACGGATTCCCCTTCGTTCGCGGTGGTAAAGGACTGGCAGATTGATGCCACGAGCCAGCATGTCGCGATGCGCCTGTCGGTGGAGATGGCATCGGAGGTGTCGATTGCCGCAGGCGAACACGGCTTTCGACTGGCACCGGAGCAGGCACGCCAGATCATCCGTGACCTGAGCGCGGCGGTGCTGGCAATGGACGTAAAGATGCTCGCGGGGCGGGACGACGCAAAAGACAGCAATGTCAATCTTCGCGAAGAAGCGGATTCTGACCGCTATGACGAGACCGTGTTCGCGTCATTGCCCGGGCAGCCCACTTGCACGGCTCAGGTTTCACCTATGACGCGCCCGGCTGACACTTACCTGCGCTTCCTGCAACTGACCGGGGCCTTACCTGGTGAGGGACCGTCCCTGCTACCGCTTGACCCGCTCGAAGAACGCATTCTGACGCTGGTAGCCTGCACCGCACAAGACAACGAGCGGCTATCAGTCCGGGACCTGATGACGCAGAGCGGACTCGGTTCGCCCGCGACGCTTCACGGTCGCCTGAAATCGATGCGGAGAAAAGGCTGGGTCCGGCTCGCGGACACCGATGATTCCAGGCGCAAACAGATCGAGCTTACTGAGGCTGCGTGGCGGTATTTCGACCGGCTGTCGGGGTATGTGCTGAAGGCCCTGGACGGGTGAGGGCCCCGGAAGCAACTGGCGACGACAGTTCGCGCACGCTGGCGACAATGGCGACAAACCCGTGCGCATACCCTCGATCAGCGCACATGACTTGGGCTTCAGAAGCGCCCGGCTCCCTTCCCTTACACCGCCAATCCGCGCAACGGCCTCCACGCGGATGTGATGTTTCGAACCGGGTTATAACAGCTCGATTTTGCTAAAGTCCGCGCGCTTTTTGCCGAAAACGTCATCATGAACACACCGAAACCGTCCGAAGCAGCAATCATCGATGCCGCGGTACAGACCCTGAGATTTCTCTGCAGGATTCGAGGGATAGAGCCAGAGGATCTCGACGACAGGGAGGTCGACAAGTTCCTCCAGAGTTCGTTTGAAGAGTATCTCGGCAGCGGCTCGATTATCGCCGATACGGCTTCTGCCAGGCGGCCTTAGCGGATACTTGCCGCCCGCCGGGTCGTTTGGGCAGAGTTCTGCACTTGTGTTTATTCAATCTGTGACCACTACCTCCATGGCCTCCGGCTTGTCCAGCCTGAATTCGCGAATCCGGCCCGCGCGGACATCGAGCAGCAAGCGGTCTAGCATATCCACTTCCTGCATCCTCACATCAGCCTCGCCAACCCGCAGGTCGACAATCCCATCTGGCATCGCGCGCCGTAGCCCAAGCAGATACGCAACGGCGCTCGCTCGCGTCATGAAAAAATGTTGCATGCTGCCCGAACCCTTACCTCTGTATCAAACACTCAGTGTTGACTGGCGAATGCCCTGATGCGCGCCGCGCTGTAGAAAGCGTATGAGGCTATCAGCGTGTGACGGATTCCTGACCCAGTGCGGCGAGGATTGCATTTGTGAGTTCAAGCAGTGCCGAGTGATATTCGGCGGGCAACGCCACATCGTCCATGCACGACAGGGCATCTTCAATGCCCTGTCGAAATGAACTGGTGACCTCGGCGCGCTGTAAGTTCGTGAGGTGCGGCAGGGCTGCATCAAGAAACTTGCCCAGAACCATAGCCCGCGCGCCAAGCGCGCTTACGGTCTTCGTGTTGGCGGTTACCAGTTGCGCCAGCTTGCCCAGCATATCGCCTGTATCGTCCAATTTTCCAATCCTCTCAGAATGCCTGCCAGTCCGCAGCCTCGCCGTTATCCGTTACGACCACGGTCTTCCTGCCGGTGGTCACGACTGGCATCGTCAACGCTGCACGGGATGACGTGGGAACCGTCAGTACCGACCGCCGCGGCTCGGTTTTCGGATCGGTCACTCGTGACGCAGATGTCCCGTCAGCGTCGATCCTGAAGACGGCCACGGCGTCACGCAATGCCTTCGCCTGCTGAACCATCGAATGTGCCGCAGCTGAAGCCTCTTCGACCTGAGCGGCGTTCTGCTGCGTCACCTGGTCCATCTGGACGACCGCCGTATTGACCTGTTCAATGCCGGTGCTCTGCTCCTCCGATGCTGCCGAGATTTCGCTCATGATGTCGGTCACGCGTTTCACCGCCTGGACGACTTCACCGATTGTGCTACCGGCTTCATTGACGAGCTTCGACCCGGCATCGACGCGAGTCACCGACTCACTGATCAGATCCTTGATTTCCTTGGCCGCAGTCGCACTGCGCTGGGCGAGCGTGCGAACCTCGCCGGCCACAACGGCAAACCCGCGCCCCTGTTCGCCGGCGCGGGCCGCCTCGACCGCCGCATTGAGCGCGAGGATATTGGTCTGAAACGCGATGCCTTCGATCACGCTGATAATCTCTGCGACCTTGGTTGAGCTGCCGGAGATGCCCTGCATGGTCTCAACGACGCGACCGACCACCTCGCCCCCTCGCTGCGCGATTCCCGATGCCGTATTGGCCAATGTAGTTGCCTGCTTCGCATTGTCGGCATTCTGGCGGACCGTGCCGGTCAGTTCTTCCATGCTCGACGCCGTTTCCTCAAGCGACGCCGCCTGCTCTTCCGTGCGTTGTGACAGATCGGTATTTCCCTGCGCTATCTGCGCGCTCGCCGTGGCCACGGCTTCAGCGTTCTGGCGCACGCCGGAGACGACCTTGACCAGACTGGCCTGCATATCCTTGAGCGCGCGCAACAGTTGAGCGGTCTCATTCTTGCCAACGGCATCGAACTTTACGCTCAGGTCGCCGTCCGCTACGGCTCGCGAAATTTTCACGGCCTGACTGATCGGGCGCGTAATGGCACGGATGGTCCAGATGCCCATTAGTACGGAGATCATCAGGGCGACGCCGCCGCACACCACGATGACAGCTTTCATGCTGGCAGTCTCGGCAAAGGCCTGGCTCGTGGATTCGTCCATCGCTTCTTTCTGGTACGCGATCAGGTCTTCCACTCCCGCAAAATAGGCCAGTTGTGCCGGCCGCAATTCGCCCAGCAGCAAGCTCCTGGCTTCATCGGTCTGTCCGGCTGCAACCAGACCGGTGAATTTGACGTACAGTCCTGCGTATTTACTGCGCGCTTCCGACACCCTCCCCAACAATGCTTTGCCCTTTTCAGAGCGGATTTGAGCCTGAAGCGTTCCCCACTGATCGACGATGACCTTACGGGTAGACTCCGCCACCTCGAGTTCTTTCCTCACGTCGGCCGGATCACTCATGATGACCGCATTGCGCAGCGAGCGTGCAATCTGGTTTAAGCCGCCCTTGATGTTGTTAAGCGCAGCAATTTCCGCATAGCGTTGATTGACCACAGTGTCGAAAGCGTCGCCCACAGCACTGCTCCTGATTATCGAGATACCCCCCATGAGGGTAATCAACAACGTCAGGATGCCGAACCCGAGCGCGAGCCGGGTGGAAATTCTCATGTCATTCAGATTCATGTGAGGCTTCGCGTTGGGATGGATCAACACCGGATCTACCGGACTTATCGCATGTACACGCCGTAAGTCTTTCAATATTCGTGAGGAACATGAGGCGGCCATCGACCGTGTTGATGACCAGCCTGCAGCGCTTTCAGATGGCGGAATTGATTCCGGGGGACGTAGAAATAGCCTCGAAAGGATGCGGGTTCCTCCTGTTTGCTAACGGCACAAGCGCGATTTTCTTAAGGGTTTGTTTAATTGATATTAGATCTGGCTAAAACACGACGTAGTTACGGTAAACGATCATTTCCAGGGTGCTCGGGCACGCGACCGGCACGGTACCGTGTCGCGCGCTCGCACAGGCCGTCTATCTTGGAGCAGGATTTTCTGCGCAAGCTCTACGGCTGCTCGAGTTGTCATGTCCGATGTAGTCGAGTATGTCAAACAGCACGTTTTCTGCCTGGACCTTCCATTCAAGTCTTCGCACGCTTGCTTTATGCATTGCATAGACGCGCGCATCAGCCTTTTTCATCACCGGGTCCTCGATGGACGGACGTGGATCGTCGATCGCCTCCTGTATCTGCTGACGGACCCATTCCTCATAGGCTGCGGCGCTCGCATGCGCGGCCTCCATCGCCTCGGCGCGATCCGGGCGATTGGGGCGCTCGAACGCCACTTCATCCGGTCGCCACGCCTAGAGCGAAAACCGGCCCGTCTGCAAACCGAGTTCGCGAATGATCTCGAGCGCCTTGACCGGGCTGCGGAAAGCTCGCGGGCGTGATTGTTCGACGTGATCAGCACGGCGGCGCCGGCCGGGCGAGGTCGAGTTCGGCGTAGAAAGCGCCACCCTCGGCCTCCGGGATGGTCGCCAAGACGCCGCCCGCGTGGGCAGCGGCGGTGGCCTGGGAGAGACGTCCGGCCTTTTTATGACATGACCTATAAATGATACTGCCACGGTTAACAACATACCGTGGGAGTATCCTCTGTCGAGGCTGGAGGCTGGTTGACATAAGCTCTCCTCAGCAGTTGCAAATGCCTCTTTTGATGTATGGCAGGTTTCGAGGCAGGCTGTTGTGCGGAAACGTCAAGAGAATTTCAATGCACGCGGTTCCGACCTCGCGTCGCGCGTTTGGCGGTTTGCAGTTCATTCGGCGATGACAAACTGTTGAAGGGCTCTAGCGCCATTTGCTTGGTGATTTTGAGCTTGTTTTGGCGACCCTCAAACAGTTGATACCGGACAAGCCGCTGTTCTATACGCAGAAACGCGCCGGGTTCACGGCGAACACGTTGTGTCAGTACTTGCACTGGCTGTACAAGCAGGTCGGCATAGACGGGGCGAGCAGTCATTCAGGTCGGCGCACGTTCATCACGAATCTGGCAAACAAGGGCATAGGCGTTCGCGTGCTCATATCGCTCGCCGGACACTGCAACATTTCGACCACGCAGGTTTATATCGACGTCAATGACGAGGTGCAACCGGTGGCGGTTGACCTTGTGTAACCGGTAGTTGGAGCCGCGCGCACGAAGGCACGTCGATTTAGTCGACATGTTGCCACGCCAGCGTCGGACTGCAAGCGCTTTTTCGACCCATGATTGCGTGCTTCTGCGAGCTAAAGCGTTCACCGCGACACGGATGAATCCGTCCTGTTGCTTCTCGATGGCCTGCTTCGGTTATTATCTCGCGCGCCGCGTGGCCTGTTCCGGACGCTGCACAGTAGTCGCAGCATCGGCCTGCGGCTTGACCAGAAATCGCGGGGATAGCACTTGAGAAACACGCGGATTGCCGCTGTGGTGGGCGGCATTGCGTCGGCATTGGCTTGCCTGCACGCATCGGCCCAGAGCTCGGTCACACTTTATGGCATGACTGAAATCACGCTGCGCTACTTGACCAACGATAACGCTCAGAACGACGGTCGTCTATTCATGACGAACGGAGCGATCATCAACAGTCATGTCGGGTTGCGTGGCGAGGAGAATCTGGGCCGAGGCCTGAAGACTGTGTTCCAGATCGAGAGCAATTTCGATCCGCAGGATGGCGCGCTTAGCGACGGTGGCCGTTTTTTCGGAAGCACGGCTAATGTTGGCCTATCGGGTGGATTCGGAACAGTGACGCTAGGCCGCCAGGACACGCCGCTGTTCGACAAACTGGTCACGACATACGACCCGTTGACCTATGCGAACTACCCGGAAAATTCGTGGGAGATATGCTCGGATCTGGTGTACGGGGGAGTTGAGGCGGGCGATTGAAGGCGGTGGAGGTTTTAGCTGAGAATCTGATTGTCGAAGTCGGAAACCAGCAAACAACAAACCATCCACCATGAGCAAGTTTACGGAAAAAGCGGTTATCGGTCTATCAGAAAGCGGTTTGGGCCTGGACGAATTAGTCCGTCACGGAGCCCGTCAGGTGATTCAACAGGCGATCGAAGCAGAGCTGCAGGCGCTGCTGGAGCGATTCGAAAACGTCAAGACGTTGCACGGGCAACGCGCGGTGGTGCGCAATGGCTATTTGCCGGAGCGCGAGGTATTGACGGCGGCCGGCCCGATTGCGGTGAAGGTCCCCAAGGTTCGCGATCGTTCAGGGTCAGGCGTGAAGTTCAATTCATCGATCGTGCCACCGTATGTGCGCAAGTCGCCGCGTGTGAGTGCCGCGTTGCCGTGGCTCTATCTGAAAGGCATCTCAACGGGCGACATGAGCGAGGCGTTGAGCGTGCTGCTGGGCGAGGATGCGAAGGGTTTGTCGGCGAATGTGGTGAGTCGCCTGAAGACCCAGTGGGCCGACGAGCATGCGAACTGGAGCCGGCGTGACCTGTCGAAGTCGCGCTATGTGTACTGGTGGGTCGACGGTATTCACACCGGGCTGCGAAGCGAAAATTCAGACGGGCAATGCCTGCTGGTGATCATCGGCGTGAAACCGGACGGGCGCAAGGAGCGTGTGGCGATCGGCGATGGGTATCGCGAGTCGAAGGCGTCATGGCAGGAGTTGCTGCTCGATCTGAAATCGCGTGGCCTGCAGGCCGGTCCGTTGCTCGCAGTCGGCGACGGAGCAATGGGTTTCTGGGCCGCACTGGAGGAAGTGTTTCCCGCGACGCGAGGCCAGCGCTGTTGGTTTCACAAGATGGGCAACGTCCTGAACGCGCTGCCGAAGTCACAGCAAGGCAAAGCTAAAGCAGATCTGCAAGCGATATGGATGGCCGCGACGCGCGCCGACGCGCATGCCGCCTTCGATCGGTTCGTGACGATCTATGCGGCAAAGTATCCGAAGGCTACTGAGACGTTGAAGAAGGATCGCGAAAGCCTGCTTGCTTTCTATGACTTCCCGGCCGACCATTGGCAGCATTTGCGAACGACAAACGCGATCGAGTCGACGTTCGCGACCGTGCGCCACCGTACTACGCGCACACGCAACTGCGTATCGCGACCAACCTTCCTGGGTCTGGCATTCAAGCTGATCGAGGAAACCGAGAAAACATGGCGGCGCATCAACGGCCCCGAACAGATCACGCTGTTGCTGGAAGGCATTGCCTTCAGGGACGGCGAACCGGTGCATGACGATCAGCCCGGTCAGCAGAAACTCGCCGCCTGACGTCGCTGTTCATCAACCGCTCATACACCAGACTTGACCGTATCTCCCACAATTCGTGGTTGCCGTGGGCGCTCGAAGCGGGACTTGCTGCCGACAATTCGATCAGATACACGGGCCAGTTCGGCAGCCTGTATGTCGGTGCGATGTATTCCTTCGGAAGTAACTACGAGTTAGGCGGTGCGGACGGATTCTCGGGCCAGGTCCCCGGCCACTTCGCGGCAGGGAGTCTTGCGAACCTGCTGGTGTCGTATTCAGATGGGCCGCTCAATGTCGCGGCAGGCGTTCAGCAGGTGCGCGACAACTCGGATAACCGGCAAACGGTCTTCAACGTCGATTTCATGTACGAACTGCGCCGGGTAAAGTTCTATGCCGGCTGGCTGCATTCACAAGACAACACGGGTCTTGTTGATACCTTGCTTGCCGAACAGCCGATCCCAGACATCAGTCAGTTGAAAAACACGAACCGGATCGATGACGGGCCATTTGCCGGGTTTGCGTGGCGGATCGCTGCTCCGTTGCTCCTGTCCACCGCGTTCTACTACGATCACATGCGGAACGCTGCGACGGCTAGTGGGACGTTGGGCAGCGGAACCCGATATACCGCGGTTGAACTGGCTGAGTATGAGCTGTCGAAGCGCACTGAGATTTATGGCACGGTGGATTTCAACAAGGTAACAGGCGCCGCAGGCGTGGAATTGCAGGGGCGGAGTAATCAGACGGGAAGTGCGATAGGGATGCGGAGTTTTTTCTGACCTGATAGTGTCGGCTAAACAGACAGACGGAAAATGTCAGGTTCCCTTCGCGGCCTTGGTAAAGGCTTCGCCGAGTTTGTCGAAATGACGCAGCGCGGCTTGTGTCAGCTCGATCTGTTTGCGCCGCGCGTCCTCCGTGTCACTGAGCATGATCCAGCCCTTTTCTCGCATCGACGTGATTCGGGCGTGTAATGTAGCAGGCGACCCTAGCTCGCTTTGCGCCATCATGTCCCGTACCGACAGACGGTTCTTGGTCTGTGTTGCGCGAGCTATAAACTCAAGTATCCGCTCTTCGAGCGGATCGAGCGCGGCAAGTGTAGGCAAACCGCGCAATGCCTCGGTCAGTTGAAGGAACCGCAGGTAGATATCAGCAGGACGTGTCATTGCTTACGCACTGTTGAGGATGGGCTGTTGAAGATAGGCGCTCGCGGGACGACATTCAGGCGCGTTATGATTCGCTCAATAATAAACATGGAAGAGCAGTTTACCGCAATGTCTAGCTTACGTTTGCATTTCTGGTCGATCACTGGGACTCTGATCGCGTTTTTGATCTCGCTGTGGATCAACCAGGAGGTGTTCACTCACACGTCTTTCGTTCGAGGCATAAACTGGATTTTCCTGCCGTCCGGTGTTCGGCTTCTCAGCACGTTGCTCGTTGGATTCGATGGGTTCGTCGGCCTGCTGGTTGGCGGTCTGCTGATGGACTTCTTCTATTGGTTCCCGCACGACCCGGTTCGCGCAATCGCGGGAGCCATTCTGGGTTCGCTGGCGCCCTATCTGGTTTACAGACTTGCATTGGAGCGCTACGAGTTGAAGGCGTCGCTGACAAATCTCACGCCGAAGCGATTGCTCGTACTGGGCGTTGCGTACTCGGTGGCGAATCCGCTGCTGCACCACATCTGGTTCGCGTTGCGAGGCAATACGCAAAACATTGGCGAAAGTTTCTTCATGATGTTCGTGGGCGATCTGACCGGTGCACTGATCATGCTGTATACGATGAAGGGAGTTTTGGCCTTGTTGCCGAAACAGCCTAGCAATTCCCGCGTGTCGAATCGCATGTTCAGCATTCAGTTGGCATTAAGCAGTGCATACACCAATCAGTTAGCAACGAAGCCTACCTGATTGAGTAGCCATCGGATGGTCGAACGGATGATGACGGAAAAACGACGTCTGTTTTAACAGACGTCGCCAAGGCTCGATGTGAGGTTTTCCGTAGGATCAGTCGCTGTATCCCCAGTACGCTCCGAGCGAGATCGGTCCATAGTTAGAATCCAGTTCGAGGTTCCGATCGATGCCAGAAACAAGGGCAGCGAAAGAGCAGGCAGTCGTGCAGCCTTGTGCGCCATTCTGATCGATGCCAGCAGTTGATCTGCCAGGACGATGTCACTGAGCCGGGCGATCTTCTAAACGTTATAAATAACATATCAATGTGGGCGAGGACACGCACGTTCGTTTTTTTGATAGCTTCCGTCCGGCATAGAACTTTAGGACTATATAAGAATTTTTTGCGGGTTGAGGAGGCGAACATGTTAGCGTGGCAAGTTCGTCGCTGCCCTGCCGTCTTCGGGCGAATTGCCGGCAAGGCGCTCATACAAAACGGGCCAATCAACTGCAAGAAGCGGTATGGTCTTGTCGTCGCGGGACAAATAGGTAAAGAAGCGCTGCCAGCCGTCAAGAAATATGCCTTTGCCTGGACTGAGCAAGCAGGGCGGTCTGGCTACTTGGGGAACTGTCGCGTGTGGAAATTGTGCAGCGATAGTGTCAAGAATCGACGATCGAATGCTCTGCAAGTTTTCGCTGTGCATGCCGACCGAGAGATAGCTCTCTACGACTTCCACCACGCAAGTCGTGCTGAGTTCAACATAAGCAGCGCGAACTTCGTTGAGAGTCACCGATGTGAAAACTGCTTGTGCCTCTGTGTTGGTGGCTGTTCGCTTTAATACGGGAAGCTTGGCGAAATGAGGCAGCGCTCGAAAACTTGTTTCACCGCCCCGCAGTGCGTCTTGAAAATTCGGATAGCAAGCCAGCCACGAAGGTGAAGCGCAACCGACCGGTCGAGATTCTTCGACTATTCCATCGACCATGACGGCCCGTTTATGTTGCTGCAATTCTCTCAGGTTCATTGTTATGAAAACTATAACTTTTAGTCGACAGGTTAGCAAGTATTGTCGCGCAAGGTCACGGCTACAACTAGGTTAGCGGTCACGTCAGGACGAACTTTAGGGTGCCGCGTAAGTTTTTTTGGGGGAGTGCCCGTTGGCCGTTCGGCCATGGTTGCAGAACGCTTACGCGCCGTCGCGCGGACTGTCTGTATCAGCCTCGACACACCCCATGAGCAGCTGCAGGACGGCGCCGGGCCGCCGCAGCCGCATCCTGTCCGAACCGCATCGGGGCTGACACGCGCACGTGGACGGCAAAAATCTGCGAGACTGGCGGCTCACGCATGTTTCTCTCCATCGCCCCCGCGTTTCAGATACAGGTTTGTCATGGCAATCCGTCTTCTAAAATCACTCGCTGTGCTGCTCGTGTCAGGCGCTGGGTTCGGCCCCGTCGTGGCGCACGCGCTTGATGCGCAATTCGACTGCAAGGCGCGTCCGCACGCGTTCATTGGGCAGCTCATCAACAACCAGTACATCGCCCCGAATCCGATGCACGTCGAGGCGAATTCGGTCAACGCTTTTCGGCCAGTGCACGGCAGCGACATAACCGCCTTCGGCTTTCGTGTCTCCGCCGTGATCGGGTACGAGCAGGACGACGGATTGTTCAAAAAGGGCTCCGGCCACGTGGTCACAGGCCCGCTGTACGGTGCGGTTCTATCCGCCCCCAGTGCGGCAGTCGAGACGCGCTTGCGCGAGGCAGGCAGCCACGCTACCGTGCACACGGTGGTTCCATTGTTACTGACCGCGGTGATCTGCAATCCATCTTGACGTCTGCTACGCCCCATCGGCGCACCTAGCCGGAACAGCCCCTTGGCCGCATTCTGCCTGTCGTGACCGGCGCCAGCCGAACCCCTGGAGATCATCGGGAGCGCACCGGAGGGCCTGCTCGCGAGCTGCCTTTAGCTGTTATCAATAATATTGTCACCGCCATTAAGGTGAGCTTATTCAGGGACGGCGTGGGGAACTCGCAGCCAAGGGCGCAAGCGGAGAGATGGGCCCGCTCATGCAGTGCGACACGAAAACGGGTCGTCTTTGCCGTTCGGTGCACCGCCGCCGTGAAAACCGCTTCGAGAGCACGACCGGCGAACTGATCGCGCTGGCCCGCGCGCACGGCGCCGAGCCGCCCGGGGAAAATCATGTCAACGCTGCTCACCACTGGTGAGCGCGTCGAGCCGATTCCGCGTGAACGCACGCTAACAGTGGCGCAGCTCCGCCAGCTTGCTAACGTGCCGCCCGAAGCCGAAGGGTTTGCCGTCTGGACATCCGGGCACGCGTCCCGCCTACCAGCTCGATCTGCTTGATTTCATGAATTTTGCGGGGATCCGGCAGCCCTATGAATTCCGCCTCGTCACGCGTACGCATGTGCTCGCGTGACGCAAGGTAATCACCGGCAAGCCCATCCGCAGAAACTCGTTTGGCTCGGTCAAACAACTGATCATGCGTATCGATCAAGTCGTTTCCCAGTACAACGAAAACAGCCAATCATTCATGTGGAGCGCTTCCGCTGATTCCATCCTCGAAAAGCATCACAGACTTTTTCGCGAATCAGCGGAACGGAACACGAGAGTGATCTTTGGGCGTCCCCGGGCCGGGCTCTGACGACAGCCGCTATAGCGCATTGACTCATCAGAATTGCAACTCGCGCTGACCTGTTGCCTCACGTAGTTTGCTACCCGGCGGATTGTCCGGCGAGAGCGGCATGAGGTGACGAGGCAAATCAGCATGACGAAACGCAAGGAGTTGGTAGCATCCTTGCAATTGCGGTATGGCAGCGCGACGTTCGGTGACCGTATCAGGATCCTCGATGAGTTCGTGGCTCTGACCGGGTATCACCGCAAGCACGCCATTCGGCTGCTACGGGAAGAGCCCGACGCGGCAAAGGGGACGCGCGAGCTCAACCGGCTATACGACGAGGCGGTACGCCTGGCGCTGACGGTGTTGTGGGAAGCTGCCGACGAGGTTTGCGGCAAGCGACTGAAGACGTTGATCCCGAAGCTGGTTGATGCCATGGAACGGCACGGCCATCTCGACCTGGATCCAGTCGTCAAGGCCAAAGTCCTTCAGGTCAGCGCGGCTGACCATAGATCGCATGCTGGCCAATGCGCGTGCGCACATCGATGGGCAGCGCAAACGGAGCACGGGGGTGGGCTAGGCCATCCGGCGCAGCATTCCGGTGCGTACCTTCGCCGACTGGCGCGATCCACCACCGGGCTTCTTCGAGATCGACTTGGTCGAACACTGCGGCGGCCCGAAGATAGACGGTGAGTTCGTCCACACCCTCACGCTGACGGATATCGCAAGGCTGGACCGAATGTGTGGCCAGACGAGTACGCAACCAGATGCTGGTGATTGAAGGATTTGAGAAAGCGGCTGCCGATCTGCCATTCGCGATGCTTGGACTGGAGTCGGATAATGACAGTGTGTTCATGAACCAGAGCCTCCTCGACTACTGCAAGGGCCGCGGTCTTGTGCAGACGCGCTCGAGGGCCTAAGGAAGAACGATCAGGCCTGGGTGGAGCAGAAGAACGGCGCCGTCGTGCGGCGGCTGGTCGGTTATGGCCGGCTGAGCGGCGTTGGAGCATTCTCGAATGACTCGACGTGGCAGAAAGTCAAACTCATCGTCGCTCATAGTCTGCGTCCGCAATGTAGGTTGCGGACGCAATCGTCGCTCTTAAAAGCCGACGAAGATAGGTGTGTTCGTTTTAGCGCTTACGGATGACCTATAAATGATTCTGTCACGGTTAACAATACGCCGTGGCGACATCATCTGTCGATCCCGCTACCGGCTCAACCTAACGCCTTCCCCTTGGATACGGATGTATGACGTTCTCCGCGAACGCCGCCCCGCACGGCCGTTGAAATGCTTTCGGACAGCGCCGTTGAACGGTACCATTCACGGATCACTCGAGATGGACCTAATTGATGGAAGCCCGGTATTTTCAACTACTTGATCAGCTTGTCGATTTTGGTGAGGACCTGTGCCGCTCGCGCATCGCTCCTGACACCTGGCACGAATATTTGCAATCGGGCTTCGACCAGTCTCACGTGTCGGATTTGATACGAATCTTGGACGATGATACGCTGCACGAATCGGAATTTACTGGCACCGCGATGGTCCCAATCCATGCGTGGCGCATTCTCGCCGAGCTGAAAGCTGTTGAGGCGATTCCAGCCTTGATCTCCCTAATACATCGGATAGACAACGATGACTGGATTGGCGAGGAATTCCCCGATGTTTTCAGCAAAATCGGCCCATCGTCGCTCGAAGCAGTCGACCTGTATGCACGGGATTCCCGAAACGGGGATTTCGCCAGAATCTTTACGTTTCGCCTGATTGCTAGGATGGGGTGTGACCACCCGGAACAAAGAACGCGATGCATCGAGATTCTGACCGATGTGCTACGCGCCCATGGGACAAACGATCCGGATATCAATGGCTTCCTCGTTTCGGCGTTATGCGATCTGCGGGCTCTCGAATCTTTTAAGGTGGTCCGCGAAGCCTACGAAAAAAATCATGTGGCATTGAGTATTCTGGGCGACCTTCGTGACGCCGAATATTATTTTAGGATCGTCCCCTAAAGACTACGAAGACATCGAACCGTTAGAGAGGCAAGACTCAAACGCCTCGAGCTAAAGTCGGAAGTGGTGTACGGGGGGATTGAGGCGGGAGATTGAAGGCGGTGGAGGTTTCAGCTGAGAATCTGATTGTCGAAGTCGGAAACCAGCAAACAACAAACCACCCACCATGAGCAAGTTTACGGAAAAAGAAGTCGTCGGTCTATCGGAAGTCGGTCTGGGCCTGGATGATCTGGTGCGCCAAGGCGCGCGGCAGGTGATCCAGCAGGCAATTGAAGCGGAGCTGTCGGCGCTGCTGGAGCGATTCGAGAACGTCAAGACCTTGCACGGCCAGCGTGCCGTGGTGCGCAACGGCTATTTGCCGGAGCGCGAAGTGTTGACGGCGGCCGGACCGATTCCGGTGAAGGTGCCGAAGGTTCGTGATCGGTCAGGGTCAGGCGTGAAGTTCAATTCATCCATCGTACCGCCGTATGTGCGTAAGTCGCCGCGCGTGAGTGCGGCGCTGCCGTGGCTGTATCTGAAAGGCATTTCTACCGGCGACATGAGCGAGGCGCTCAGTGTTCTGCTGGGCGAGGACGCCAAAGGCTTGTCGGCGAACGTGGTAAGTCGCCTGAAGGCGCAATGGGCCGATGAGCACGCTAGCTGGAGCCGACGTGATCTGTCGGAATCGTGCTACGTGTACTGGTGGGTCGACGGCATTCATACCGGCCTGCGTAGTGAAAATTCGGATGGCCAGTGCCTGTTGGTGATCATCGGCGTGAGGCCGGATGGGCGCAAGGAGCGCGTGGCAATCGGCGACGGGTATCGCGAGTCGAAGGCGTCGTGGCAGGCGTTGCTGCTCGATCTGAAATCGCGTGGTTTGCGGGCGGGACCACTGCTGGCAGTCGGCGACGGCGCGATGGGTTTCTGGGCTGCGCTGGAGGAAGTGTTCCCTGCGACACGCGGCCAGCGCTGCTGGTTTCACAAGATGGGCAACGTGCTCAACGCGCTACCGAAGTCGCAACAGGGGCGCGCGAAGGCAGACCTGCAGGCGATCTGGATGGCCGCGACGCGCGCCGATGCGTACGCCGCGTTCGATCGTTTCGTGACGGTCTATGCGGCGAAATATCCAAAGGCGACCGAAACGCTGAAGAAAGACCGGGAGAGCCTGCTGGCGTTTTATAACTTCCCGGCCGAGCACTGGCAGCATTTGCGGACCACGAATGCGATTGAGTCGACGTTCGCGACCGTGCGCCACCGCACTACGCGCACACGCAACTGCGTATCGCGTCCGACCTTCCTTGGTCTGGCATTCAAGCTGATCGAGGAAGCCGAGAAAACCTGGCGCCGCATCAACGGCCCCGAGAAGATCAAGCTGTTGCTGGAGGGCATTGCCTTCAGGGACGGCGAACCGGTGCAAGACGGTCGACCGGCTCAGCAGAAACTCGCCGCTTGAAATCGCCGACCATTAAGCTGTCCATACACCACTCTTGACGTTAGCTCCAAACGCCTCCGCACGTTGTCAGAAGCTCACCCATTCAAGCCGCCCCCGATCATCGGGAAATCGCGGCCCATCGTCGCCGGTCACAAGGCCGGGATAAACGATCTCTGCCTCTATGGAAGCGGGGAAAAGTACAAGCGGTGCCACGGGGATGCTGCGACGTTGGAACAAGGAAATCAGACAAAGCGCGTCTCAGCAGTACAGGCAGACGAGGGCTGATCAGGAACGCCAAGTGGTGCTGGTCGGCGAAGCTGTCATGCGCCGTCTTGGTCGTGGCGAATGGGACGAAGCCGATTTCCGACAGATGATGGATGAGGCTTTATCACGGCCCACTGATCGTGCTCTTTTCGATCTCGATTGAGCAACCATGCTTTACCTGCACTGTACAAAGAAGCTTCTTGACCGGCTGAAACCTGAAGTAATCGCCAGCGGCACCAGTACTACGGGGGCTCGGTAACTGGTATGCCACGGCTTTGCTGTGGAAGCCGCAATTGCGCTCTTCGTCAATGAACGGACGTTGCTATCGGGCTGGTATGCTTGCCATATGAACCGGCCATGCCCGTTCGTGGCGTACATCTCCAGAGCGGTTGTCGCACCAACTATTGATTCTCGATAGACCGTCATCGGGTCATGCTCTCTGAGGTTGCCTGCAAATAATGGATCCCTTGCTGAGTGTGTAAAACTCACGCAAGGAGGAAGGAAAGATGGGGTGTCACGGATCGGCGTAATCGCGCCGGGGATGATCGGCATAATGAGGCCACCAGAAGTGGCCCCGAAACGCGATTTCGAAGGGACTCAAGAATGCGGTTTTTTGCCGGATTTTGCAACGGCGTTT
>Ga0255336_100553_pt1 | contig 53203 bp, 65 predicted proteins | sample MeOH1_35cm_T3_17_FD_189102 | JGI IMG/M metagenome (GOLD analysis project Ga0255336, IMG submission 189102) | Sandy soil microbial communities from University of British Columbia, Vancouver, Canada - MeOH1_35cm_T3_179 | ecosystem: Engineered > Artificial ecosystem > Sand microcosm > Unclassified ... | reverse complement strand
CCAACCGACTTCATAGGGCTGGCTACCCGCCATAAATACGACGGCATCATCTTTGATGATGCACGGAACAATGCCGTTCGATGACTGGAAATAGCAGTGGATGGAACGATCGAAAGGCACCTCGACCCAAGCATTCGATAAGCGCAGATCGTGAGTCATCCCGGAATCTCCGCTAACCCTCTGATTCACAGAAAAACCGCTACCACATTTTGGTTCCCGACCTGAACCGCAATTCGCTTGGACGAGCAAATCGGAGACAGGCGCGGAAGATGATCTCAAGGCACGGGGAATTCCGTAGCTCCTTACCATAATGCTGGTCCTCTGAGCCCCCGCCAGAGACAGGGAAGAGTCCGCAGGTTTAATCTTTTCGCGGCCCGATTCCCTTCAATTAAATGTGTATTTTCAGCGAAAGAAGCTGCAGACTGTACATATTGGTCGAATATTCGCAGCGGCCCTTCGTTCTGTTGGCGTGGGCCATATAAGGCATGGCCTAACAAGATCGTGGTTGCCGAAAGAAGCAATGCCATCGGGTTGGGTCAGGGCTGAGACGGAAATGCGCCACAATTAAAGAAGCGCTTGAGCCGTCTCGGATGATGCGGGGGTGAAGAAGGAAATGAGTCGACGCGAAGATGAGAAGCTGATGCTCGACATCGTGGGCGGCCGAAACAGCACGAAGAAGATACCCAAAGACAAGGTGAATTGGCTCACCTTCTTGTCGGCCGGTTTCTGGATCGCCGCGATCGCTGCAATTGGCCTCGTTGCCTACGCCTATCAGCGGTAGGTGCTAAGGAAACCCCGCCTGTGCCCCAACTTCATCTAAAGCTGGGCACCGTGCTAAATCAATCGGTATCCATGAAGCCCCGTATCACCTTCGGCCTGCGGTTCCGCGCCTGGTGGGAAGGCGTCGAACCTGAGGACTTGCTCAATTCACAGCCAACGGCAACAAAGTCACGGGTCGTTCAAAAAGAGAAGTCTCTCGTTGCTCCCTTGGAGGAATGGGAGAACGCGCGCATTCGTATCATGCAAACGATCTGGGGAGCCGGACAGAATATGCCCGGCGGCAAAGAACATATCTCGGAGCTGGCGAAACCGTTCGGCCTTGATCCCAGCAAGAGCATGATGGTGTTTGGTGCTGGCCTCGGTGGGGCTGTGCGGACGATAGCCACCCAATTTGGGGTTTGGACGACCGGGTATGAAATGGAAGGTGAGCTTGCCCATGCCGGAAAGCAGCTTTCATTCTCGGTTGGGCTCGATCGCAAAGCGGAAATGCAACTCTATGTCCCGACAGACTTTGAAATGTCGCCCAACAGCTATGACTGTATCCTGTCTCCGGAAGCGCTGTATCGCTACAAGAACAAGCAGGACATTCTCGCCAAATTTCACAAGTGCCTGAAAGCCAAGGGGCAACTCAGCATAACGGATTTCGTGCTCGCGCCCGGCGTCATGCCGGATGACCCGCGTCTGAAGCCTTTCAAGAATCAGCCGCTGGAATTCTGGCATCTGGAGCAATATGAACGCCGTTTTCGCGAGCTAAGCTTGGATCTTCGCGTGACCGAGGATATCAGCGACAAGTACCGGCAGATGATTTTGCAAGGTTGGGCAGAGCTCGCACGCGGGGATCCCATCAAAGTAGCCACGGCTCGAGCCTATGTGGCGGAACTTGAAGCCGAGCTGGCCTATTGGGCAGATCGCCTCAAGGCCTTGGAAAGTGGCGCACTCCAGCTCCTGCGCTTCTATGTTATCAAGAAATCTGAAACCAGATTGATGTCAGACTGGTAGCCGTCAGCATTGGCTGCCATGTAAGCAGGAAGACAGGTTGCGTGAATATTCAAACGATAATGTCAGAATCATCGAATACCGTGCTCTCCCTGCGCGGCCAGGTCTTACCGCTCGATAACGTAAGAGCGGTCGTCTTATGCTTTTATCTTGGTACAAAGAATATAGAGCATGTCGCATTGACGACGGCCGCGGCCCTGTCGCTCTATCGAGCAATCAAGACCTATGTGAGCAAGGGACACTGCCGACTGCCTGGCATTGCCGGTCGCGAGGTCATCGCGAGACGCATGAATGAGCTGAACAGCCACTACGCAGATATGATCGCCGACGAATTGAAGAGAATAGATGATGACGAAATTGTCGTCACCGAAGTAGACCCCATTCCCGATTCAAGCGACCTGCTTCTTCAATCGATCTCACGATCTGCCAGCATCAGGAGTTATCGGCTCGACGTTTTTGCAGTTCATGCGATTGTGGCTGTTCTGGAACTCTGTCTCGTTGGCTCACTCGCACCGGTGAGTGATTCCAGGCATTGAACGCTGCCTATGGACGGATCAAGCGCTAAATCGGCCAGCTCCCAGAACGAATCTGTTACGTTATCCGCCAGCTACCGGAGAGACGCATCGTATGCCGCAGTGCTGCGACGTGATGCACGCGCTGATGACGGCGGGCGATGAAGTGCTATCAACCCCGCCTAAGGGCAAAGGCAACACACTCAAGATCCGCTATAAGCTTCCGAGACGATAACACCGCCGCCGTTCGCCCTTCGGGCGACCAAGCGGGCGCACCGGAGTTCACCAAGATAGATCCGATCCTTATCGCTCGATGTCCTTGTCCCGGTCGCGCCGCCGCGCCGGACCGTAATTGAGCTGCGGGTTCATGCGCCTCACCACGCGAATTTCCTCCTGCGCCTTCGGCGGATAGGCCTTTATCTGCCGTTCGGTAAGCTGCTGCGTGTGGACCGCCAAAGCCTCTCGAGCTGCTGCCGCGCGCATGGGGTCGGTCGCCTTGGCGGCGTGGATCTCGCGGAGGTCACGCGCAATCAGCTGACGCAACTCCTGCGAGCCGGGCTTTTGACGTGGCGCCGTAATCCGCTCGGACCAATGCGGCTCGGCCTTGGCCGGCGTGGCTGCCGCGGGCTTGTCCGCTGCCGGCGTACCGGGTGCGTTCGGCGTCTCGGCCGGCACGCGCCCGCGCCCGCGAATCCGATCCCACCAGCTGGTGCGCGGCGTGCCTGCCTCCGCTGGTGCCTGCGGAGTGGGCTCCGGTCCGCGAGGCTGCGGTGTCTGCGTCATGCCCGGCATGGCCCCGAAACGATCTGCGGCACGGCGCGCGATATTCCGGCTGAACTCTCGGCCGCGTGCGATCTGCCGATCGCCGGCAATCCTCCGGGCTGATCGTTCCGCCTGGGCGACGGCCTTTGCCACCAGGGGCGCGCGTGGCGTTGCCACACTCAGCCGGCGCGCGGCTTCCGTGCGCCAGGCCTTCGAGATCTGCGCCTCGCGCGGCTCGAAGGTCGAAACCCGCTCACCCGCTCGACCGGTGCCGAATACCTCTGGGCGGTTATTGACCGCCCAAACCGCAAGGCCGGCCTTTTCCGCGTACATCTCAAGGAAGCGTTGCCGCGCCTCGGTCGGATCGGCATAAGCCCGGAATGTCTTGTGGAGGGCGAGCTGTGCGCGTGCCGTCAATGCCGGCATTTCGATAGGGTTGGGAGCGTGTTGGCTTGGCTGCAGGGTTGCTTGCGCGCGGTGCTGAACCTGCTGGCGGAACGCCTGCCAGGTCTTAGACAAGCGTGTGCCCTGCTCCGCAACCCACTGGCGGCGCCGGTCGGCCCATGTCCGGCTATCCATGGTCCGCTCGGTAGTCGAAGCCTCTATGCCGTGCATTTCAGCAAAGCGCGCGGCCGGCGCCGGTGCTGCTTCGCGGAGATAATCGATTGTCGTTTCGGCGCGCTCGGCCTTGCCGGCGATCTTCGCGACCTGGCTTGGGCTGGCGGCGTCACCCGTCGCGGCAAAAAGCGCCGTCGTGTCACGGTGACGGCTCATGGCGACACCAAGCAAATGCTTGTTCATGCCGAGGGAGGCCAGCACGAACGAGCGATCGACGGTAACACCCTGCGCCTTATGGGTGGTGACGGCATAGCCGGGGGCATAGCCGTCAAACTCATCGGGACTGAAAGTGAAGGTCTGCCCGCCGTCGAGCGTGACCGTAAAAGCGATCTCACCGTCAGAAGCGCGCGCCGTGCTACTGATCGTGCCAAGCGTGCCATTGCGAACGCCAACCGCGTCTTGGCTGGCGCCAAAGCGATGCGTGCGGCGGAAGAGAATACGATCGCCGGTCATGAACGTTCGGGCGCCCTCTTCTGTGACGGTCGCGATCTCTTCTCCCTGCAGGACTCCGATTATCTTCAGACCCTCGCGGATGCGGGCATTGAGATCGGCCGCGTCTTCGTTTGTGTGGGTGAGCACGATCCGCGATAGATCCGGCGCCGATTGGTAGTCAGCCAACCACGCGGCGGCGAGATCCCGTTTGGCGCCGCTGCGCAGATCCAGGCCGTAACGATCTTCGGGCAGCAAGCTCTTTTCGATATCCAAGATGCCGATGCTTTCGGCATGGCCGGCGGCCTTCTCCACGGCCTGCCTGCGCGACATATTTTCTGTGACAAGAATGTCCGCCGCTAGATGCTCGCCATTGATGGCAAACCGCGCCAGCCAGGGCTTATAACCCTCGATGTCTGCGGCGATGGTTGCCGCTGCGCTGTCACGGTCCTCTTTAAATTCGTAAAATAGCGTCGCGAGCGGATCGTTCGATTGTTCCTTGATGAGACGGAATGCGGCGCCTGCCGCGCGGCGGGCCTCTACGTAGTCGATGATCGTATTTATCCGCCGCTCATCTTCGGGCGTGATCTCATGTTCGGTCTTGAGCTTACCTAGGGTCTCGGCTCGGTCGGCATTTATGCGGGCGTGAATAGCGCCCGCTTCGTCATAAGCCGTGATCGCCCGATCGGCCGGCCCGCGCGAAATATCCTTGGTGGCGGCGCGCATCCATTCGACGCGCTGCCGGCGGACATCTTCAAGGGTGACGCCTTCAGTCGATTGGAAGATGGCGCGGAACGCGCCGCCGATTTCGATCGGCTGGATCTGCTCGGGGTCGCCGACCAGGATGATTTTGGCGCCGGTCCCTTCGACGGCGTCCAGAAGGCGAGCCATCTGCGCCGAACCGATCATGCCGGCTTCGTCGATCACCAAAACTGTGTTGGTGTCAAGCGGCGCGAAACGCTGTGTGTCGGTCGCCCAAGCGCGGGCATAGTCGGCTGCCTCCTGGCTGAGCTGGCCTGTCATCAGCTCGTCGCGCCAAGCCTGCAGAATCGCCGTACTCTCGGCATTATCCGCGCGCTCGATCTCCCGTTCCAGGTGACGGGCAAAGCGGGTTACAGCTGCATCTGTCATCTCGCCGGTCGTAGCGAGCGGGTGCAAATCTTCCTGCTCATCGATGCGCAGGAGCAAAGCGGCGATTGTGCTGCTCTTGATGCCTGACTGCGCAAGGTTGTCGGCCGCGATACCGGCGAGGGCGGCGCCGCGCACCTGGTAGCCCGCCCCTTCCCATGCCATGCGGGCGGCTGTCAGCATTGTGGTCTTGCCGGTACCGGGAAGGCCTACCACGGCGCGGAGGCCTCCGGCCTCGGTGATGTGCTGCGCTGCCTCTTTCTGCTCGTCTGAGAGCTGATGTCCGGCTTGCGCCTCATATTGGGCAACGGCTGCTTTGAAGGCGCCAGATTCAACATCATGGCTGGCGCGAGCGTGTAGACGCTCGGCGGTGTCGAGCATCCGATTTTCTAGCTCGATCGTAGCTTGCATGGCGTATTTAGCCGGCGGCGCCTCTTTGCTTTCAGGCGTCGGCGTGAGCTGCACCAGGTCCGGCCGCTGCAGGACAGCGGCGAGGGCCTGAGCCGCGGCCTCTTGGTCGCGGGTGTGCTTGGCGATTTCCCGCTCGATGGCGGCATGGTCGAAGACAGCACTTTTCGCGTTCAAGGTATCGAGGATCGCGAGAGGCGACAGCGGGTCGATCGCCTCGGCCGGCGCGGCCATGCTGTTGTCGTTGGCGAGCTGGGCTGCGGGTGTCGCTGGTGACGGCTCGGAAAGGACCGTGGCCGCCGCCAGGGCATGCGCGGCCGCTTGCGGATCTGCGGCGGGGATCTCGACCAGGCCGGCAAGGCGCTGCTGATAGTCGGCGCCGTGGCGGTCGTAATAGATCGGCGCTTGTTTCGCGAGCCAATGGATATGATCGAGGCTGTTCGCCGCCTTGATGTCGTAATAGGTCTTGCCAGTCCTCGCCGGTAGCTCGCCGGCCGCGATGCTCAGCGCCAGGTCGGAGCGGTCTTCCCTGGCGGTCGCAACGAGCGGGACACCTACCTCTGTCGATTTCTCGGCGAAGATCGCCCGCATCACCCGGAGGTCGTCGGGCTGAATCCTGACCTGTCGGCCCCTGGATGTGGTCGCCTTAAAAACCACATGGGCGTGAGGTCGAGCTGAATGGTCGGTATGGACGACAAAGAGATATTCCACACCTGCCTTGCCGAATATCTCTTCCAGGGCTGCCTTGGCGGCGTCATGCACCTGGTCTTGGCTCGCCTGGGCGTGGGGCGGCATGGATAGAATGAGATGGCCAGTCTGCCGGCTCTTATAGCGCTCCTGCTCGGTCATGCCGGCGCGGGTTGCCGGGTCGGCCGCTTTGGCTGCCGGTGACAGGTTGTCGGCGTTCGCCTTCAGCTTCCATCCCTCGACCACCTCCCGCAACCGATCTGGTGGAACCTGGTTGCCGTTCTGATCGGTCGCCGTCAGAGCAAGGGCGGGGTTATCGCTCGGCCTGGTGCGCGTGATATAGGCGACGGAATGCTGTGCGGCCCTTGGGGTCTTGCCCCAGGTCGCGAGCTTGATAACCGCCTCACGCGGCCCCTTTCCGCCACTGCCGCCGCCCGAGGAACCGGCCGCGCTCGCGCGACGCCGGCTCTCTTTGCGGTTGTCCCGCATCTTCTGGCGAGCCTCGGCCCCAATGATCCGGCCCTTGCTGTGAACATCAAAAAAGTCCTGTGCGCTCATTCGGCGTTATCTAACAGGTTGCGAATGACTTGGCTGGCCTGGCCCAGCTTGCCGGCAAGGGCGGACAGGTCTTCGAGCTGGAAGTCTTTCAGGTTGCCGTGGGTGTTTATCCGCTTGGCGATCTGGTTGAGGTTGTTGCCGATCTGGCGCGTCTCCCAAAGGAGCTGATCAAGGCGGTCGGCCTCGCGCTCGGAGAGGTAGGGGTTATTGAGGCCCCTTTCGATCAGGCGCCGGACGGCCTTGCCTCGGTTCGCCTCGCCTGCCGCCTTCTGGCTGGCCTCGATCTGGTCGGCTAGGTCTTTGCTGACCCGAACCGCCAAGAACACCTCTTTCGCCATGCTATCCCCGGTGCTGGAACCCCCGGCCGGCGCCGCAGGCGCCGGCCATGCCCGCAGGAGGGCCAGCGGCCAGCATTTTGTTTAACAAAATGCGTATCCTGCCACTCTATCCCTTCTGCTTCCTCCTTTCTGCCAGAATGACAAGGCATTGTAAAGTCTCGGTTTTTCGGCGAATCGCCAGATAGCGACACGGCAGAAGCCGTGTCACAGATTGGGTTGGGGCGGCTTCTTGGCCGTCACAACGACGCCCGGAACTGTCACGGCGACCCAAAACACCGTCACGAGAGGCAAAAACCGCGTCACATTTCGTCACGGTGCCTCTAAGGCCTTGATAATGCTAATTATAACACAAATACCGATAAAATCCGCGGCGGTTTTAGAACAGAGCCTTATCCCCGCTTTCCAGGATGCGAAGATCAGCAGCGAGCATCCCTTGTAGGCGGAGCGACCCCGCCGCCCCCATAGCGAAGCGAGGGGCGCGGAGCCTGTGGCAAGCGTGGAGAAGGCGCCAGGCCGGCAGGTCGGCCAGGTCGGCGCCAGCCCGGCATCGAGCCGGGCTGGCGCCGGGTTTCGGTATTTGAAGAGGTAAGGCGAGGGGCATTGAAGGGGAGCGGGGCGAAGGGCAATCGGTCATCACGCGCCAGCGTGGGGTGCCCTGCCCGCTCTGTATTGTGCAATCCAACAAGGTCGAGCGGCCAAGGCGAAGCCCGCCGACCTGGATTGCACAATACATAAAAGGCCCCCTTGCCTTACTTCTGGATTGCACAATCCATTAATGTTCGTAGGATCATAAGCGCTGTATTGTGCAATACATCTTTTCGGGATCTGCCTTGGAACCGACGCGCGAAACCTATCAAGCTCTGCAAAGAGCCTATGACTATTTCAATAAAGAGTTGTTCGCCGATTCATTGCCGAATTGCCTGCTGACGCTGCAGCGGCAGCGGCGGACCTACGGCTATTTCAGCGCGGATCGGTTCGCGGGATCGGCCGGGCGGACGGATGAGATCGCACTCAATCCAACCTACTTCGCCCTGCTGCCGGTGTTCGAAAGCCTGTCCACCCTCGTCCATGAGCAGGTGCATCAATGGCAAGAGCGGCACGGCAAGCCAGGCCGGGGCCGCTACCATAACAAGGAATGGGCGGCGAAGATGGAAGCGGTCGGCCTGATGCCGAGCGATACCGGCGAGCCGGGCGGCAAGAAGGTCGGCGATCGGGTATCCCATTACGTCATTGAGGGCGGCGCCTTTGACCACGTGGCCGGCAAGCTCTTGGCGACCGGCTACCTCATACCCTGGGCCGATAGCGCGGCCGAGGCCGAAGGCGAGGACGGCGCAGAAGGGGAAAGCGGTAAGCGCAAGAACAAGAGCAACCGCCTTAAATTCACCTGCCCGGATTGCGGGGCGAATGCCTGGGGCAAGCCCGACCTCAAGCTCATCTGCGGAGCCTGCCGGGTCGATTTCGTCTCGCCGGACGCGCCAGCGGGCGACGATGAAGAAAGCGACCAAGATTAGAACGAGACGAGAACATTAACTATTTAATGTGGTGACGTTCGCGGCTATCGTGTGCGGGCGGTACAGGCTGCGGAGCCGATGACCGCGAGGTAAGAAAGATCCCCGCGTGTGACAACGGTACACGACGCCGCGTCAACAACACCGCGCGGGGATCACTTAACCCCCTACTCTTCCTCATCCTGATCTCTGACAAACTTGGGCTGCACCGGATCACTCGCCGGTTGTGGCACCGCCGCGACGATCGGCGCGGCCGGCCGGCCGGCCTGGTGCTGATAGACTTCCCAAACGGCGCGGGCATAAGCCGCTGCCTTCTCTGGCGACTTCGCGTTGTAAGCACCAACAGCCGTCCAGTTGTATCCGTGCTCGCGGATCTCCTGTTTCAGAATCCAGGCGCCAACGTGAATATTGGTGCAGGCATTGAGCAGGAGATCATTGCGACCAATCCGAAACGGCGCCAGGGCGCCAAGCCACCAGCTATTGATTTGCATCATGCCGATGTCTTCGGAGCCGTCCGGATTCTCGTGCAGGGCGCCGGCATAGAAGCTGCTTTCGACTTGCGCGATAGCGCGGAGCAAAGCGGGTTCGATGCCGTAGAAGCGGCCGGCAGCGACGAAGCAATCTTCGCCCGCGGCCGCCGGCGACGACACGAGGCCAACAGCTAACGCGAGCGACAATGCGATACGGGGCGGAAAAAGAGAGGTCATCGGTGCGCAAAGAAAAGCAAGAGCCAGACGGCGGGGTTGGCGATAAAGGTCCAAAATAGGGCGATCGCGAGCTCGCGGCCGAACTGCGATAGTCGCCTCATCTCCGCGCTCCCCGCTTGATCAAGCGGCTCATATGGCGGTCCTTGTCCCAAAACGCTGCCTTGCACAAGATCGGCCGCGTGTAGTGCTGCTGCGCGAGGACAACCAGGCGCCCGAAGGGAATTTCGCCCCACTGTTCTTCACGAATAAGCGGCACGCCTTCTTGGCTGACGTTCGTGGAGCCAAAGAACTTATCTACTTGCTTGCTGTGGGTCCGTTTGGTGCGCGTCGTCTTCCCGACCAGTCCGGTGAGCGTCTTGGCTGTATAAGGATTCGCCTGGGTGAAGGCGAGAAGATAGGTGCAATTGGTGATGAGCTGGTCAACGCCTTCCTGTTTGTATTTCTCCTTGAACTGCGCCAGCTCCTGCAGAACGATCATGAGATGCAAACCCATGCCGTTGCCCTTGGCGAGTGCGTCAAAGACGAGCGGTATGACCGGAAGCGATGCCCATTCTTCGCCGACAACGAGGACCGACTGATCCTTTTTGCCTGCCGGCGTGTCGAGCGCCCATGCAAAGAGCGATTCCAGAAAGATCGCGGTCAAAGGGCCGAAGGCCTTCGCATCGGCTTGACCGAACTTGATATAGATCGCGGTCGGCCGCTGCCGCAACTGCGCCAAGCTGAAATCCGATCGCTGCGTCACGGCGGCAACGGCTTTGATGCGGAATAACTGCATGCCCGTTACTAGCGTGTTGATGTGAGAGCTGCGCTCTTTGAAATGGAGATTGCTGAAAAACAGCAGCTCGTCGGAGATCCGCGCCGGATAGCCGTGCATCATTGCTTGCTTGGCAATCTGGCGGAGCATATCACCGAAAGGATCGCTGTCTTCTTCTTGCTTGATAGAGGCAAACTTCATGAGCGCTGTTGCGACCAGGTCGAGGCGCGGCGTGCGGCCTTCGCGGTCTGCCTCGCAGACTTCGAACATCGCAAGCGCCGTCCAGTTTCGCCTGGCGTTATCTATCCAATGATCGGCTTCGCCGCCGCGATTCTCCGGCTTCGGATAGAACATCGCGGCGCCTCGCATCAGCGCGATTTCCAGCGTGGTTTCCTTGCGCGGAAGATCGATGCCAAGAAGATTCCAACCGGAGGGACTATTCTCGTTCGTCCATTCGACAACATGCACAGCATGGCCGCGCGCGCGGAGCGCGCCGGCCGTCTTGTCGATCAGCTCGCCTTTCGGGTCGATAATGATCATCGAGCCGGGATAGGTCAGGATCGTGGGGATAACGACGCCACGGGTTTTGCCCGTGCGCGTCGGCGCGAGAACGAGCGACGATCGAGGGGCTACCGGCTTTAAGTACCTGCCACCAGCTCGGCCGAGAATCGGCCCGAGTTTGCCATTTAGCTGCATCTGCTTGATGTCGCCGGGACTGGCATAGCGGCTTTCGCCGTATTGGTTTTTCTCGTTCGCCACGGCGCCAGTGGCAAGCAGTAAAGCGAGTGTCGTCGCGATGCCAACGGCGCTCAGGGAGCCGTGGACGAAGGGTTGCCAGTCGATGTGATGGAAGGCGCGGAGCGAAGCGGTACGCGCAAGATACTCCCACCAGCGCAAGCTATAATCGAGGCTAGACCAGACGATGCGCGGCCAATCCGACAGATGAGCGCTCTTCACCGGCGCCAGTCCCCAAATTGCGAGGATGGTGAGGCCCATAACGGCAAAGGTCCAAGCGAGGAGCTTGGACCAGGTGCGGCGGGTTCTCGATAGCGGATCGAAGATCATTCATTACCTCGCGTGCGGCGGTGAGGGATGAGAAGCGCGTCTGGCACCGGCAAGCCGGCATCTTTGAAGGCCTGCAGGACGATGACTTGAACGGTTGTGCGCTGTTCGACGGCGCGTTGCCGGATCGCCGTGTGCAATTCTTCGGTGATACCTCTGACGTTGATTTGTTTCTCGCCATTGGCGGGCGCTGGCATGGTCTTGTCCGGCTTGTCGGGCATTGAGCAACTCGTCAGTTAGTGGTCGGTACGCTCGGGCGCAGGCCCGAAAAAATCGCGCAAGATTTTGCGCGTCGCATCCTCGCCGAACTCGGCGTTGAGATGGGTGATGATGTACTGCAGCTCACCGGCTTTCGTGTGGCGGTCGCGCGGGAGCTTGTCGCGGAAGTATTGTGAAATGCGGTGGACATAGATGCAGCGCAGGCCGCGAATGGCGACGGCGACGGTTCGCGAGCCGGTGCTATGGTTCCACTCCAGCCAGCGGCAAAAGGCCGGGATCTCCTGCTCGCGAACGACATAGAATTGCCGCTTCCCGTTCCACAGTCGGACCATAAGGAAGTCAAGTTGTGGCGGCACGGCGGGCATGGGCTGGCCGTCCTTCCACGAATCACGACGGCGATGCTTGAAATCATCGCCGTCGCCATTATCATTACTTGCCGCTAACAAGGATTCGATCATTACCGCCGCCCCCAACCCTTCGAGAGATGGTTGTCGGGGATAACATCGCTACCCGCTGCAAGCCATTTGTCGGCTGCGAGCTGCGCCGACATTTCGGCATCCATGCCGGGATTGTCTGAAACAAAGCGGAAGGCTTCGGCCCGGGCGTTGGGGACGCCGCAGCCGGTGAGAATGTCGGCGATCTCCGCTATATAGCCGTCATTCAATGATGGCGTATTGAGCACTGACATAAGGGCCTCGGTAGAAGGGGAAAAAGGTGGGAGACGGTTGCCCGCCTCCCTAGCCAGGAGGGGGTTAGTCGTTGTCGTCGCCGCCGAACTCGTCGGGCGTGTCGCCCTTCGGCTCAAGGAAATGGAAGCGCAGGCCGATCTTGTCAGTCTGGTAGTAGACAAAACCCTCCTTCTCTTTGCGCGTCTCTTTGAGCTTGCCCTCGATGCTCATATAGGCGCCCTTGCGGACCCACTTCTCCACCAGCTCGATCGTCTTGGGGTTCCAAACGACGATGGGGAAGAAATCAGTGTTCTCCTTGCGCTCGCCGGTCTGCTGATCCTTCCAGCTCTCGTTCACAGCAATCCGCAAATTGCAGACCTTCTTGCCGCTTTCGAGGGTGGTGACTTCCGGGTTTGAAGCGATGTTGCCGATGAACTCAAAGCGGTTACGATTATGCATCTTAACTTTCTCCTGTTTTCAACAGATGTGTATCGTTATACATGATGCGGGGTGATACGCCAGCCTTTTCACCGGCCTTCTTCCCGTTTTCTGCGCTTCGGTTGCGCATGCAACCGAAGGTGCCTCCCGGCGAGGGTGGGGTAGCAAAGTGCAAGGGGTCGGTATGGCGGAGGGGGATCACCCGCCCCGCAGGGCGGCGTAGCCGGTCGCAGGCGTGAGCCGAGACGTGGGGATACCGCCATACTGACGGCCGAAGGCCAGCCAGCCCCTTGCACAGCGCGGGGGCGAAGCCCTTAGGTGTCGTGACGGCCCGCCGCGGGCCTGCCCGCTGCGACCAGGCCGGAACCGGGACTAGCGGGACTCATCAATAAAGAATGCGCCGATCGTTACCCGGAGGGGCGGAGACGCCGTAGGTGGCTCCGTGGAGCTTGGCGAGGGACGAGCCTAGCGGAATAGAGCGGGAACCGGCCATCCGGCCGGCGCCCAACCTATCTACTCGGGTAATCGTCCCGGTCTCGTGATGCGCGATTGTTTGTCTTTGCGTTGTCGATGCGAAGACCGATAGCGGGAGCCGCCGCAACACTAGCGCGAAGCGTCTCAGCCATGGGCCGGAAATCACCGCGCGAAGCGGCTTGCTTTGCTGTGACCCATGCTTGCGGATCGATCGCCTTAAAGTCGAAACCGTAGCCGGCGCGTTGCGCCAGGTGTTTCGTGAAATACCTGAGTGCAACGTCATTGCCGTGCCGGAACGGCGCGGTAATGGCAAGCCCGCCAACGGCGGGCGCGGCGGCTTCTGCAAACTCGTTCGGCTTTAAGCCAGTAAATCGATCTCCCTGTCGGATCAATTCAAACTGCTTCGCAAGCTCGCCAGCAATCGCTTGCGGTTTCGCGTGCTCGATGCCGTGTGTTGTGAGATTGCTCATGCGCGGCTGGCCGGCCCATGAATAGAGCTGCCCATAGAGATAGAGATGATTGTCTTTAAACCCCGCCTCAGTAGCCGGCGATGTCGGCAGCACAAGAGCTGCGCAGCGAACGACGTGAAACTCGGCGTTCGCGAGGGTGTCATTATTACGAATGTCAAACTTGTTGATGAGTGTCGCCGTACCAGGATAGCAGTATTGATCCTGACCGGAGCCGGTCGGTGTGGTCATCACTCGGCGGCCGGGCGGAACTTCATGTTGATGTAGGTCCTGTAATAACGCGACACCGCCGAAACCGATAAGCGTTCCGAACGGAACATTTCATCAAGGGCACGCGATTCTGCGTCCGGTTCATATCCTTCCGTCACGGTGCTGGTGAAAGCCTCCGCCAACCATCCGGCAACCTGCTCAATCTCGGCCTTGCCGGCCGGGGTGTTCTTGTCGGCGCGGATCTGCGCGCGAAGGGATTCGACCAAGGGAAAGTCCATAACAACCGTGCTCTGTGCCAACATCTGAGAACCTCTGAAGGGGTACGCAACGTTTCTAAGTGTTTCTAACTTTCTAGCAAGTTATACATGCTGGGGTGCGTTACAGGAATTGATTCTCTTGGTTAATTTATCGTTGATGTTGGCCTAAGTAATTGATTCCTATAGGCGATAGATAAAATTGTAAGCGATAGTTGGGCTGAATTCGTGCCTAACGCGGTTCGGTGAAAGCAACCTGCAAGGGCATTATGCCTAGGCCAACTGAGTTGGGCGGCGCCAAACGGCGCCGCCCATCCAGACATTACGAGCCGGGGAAAAGCCTCGCCATTTTGGCCGCTTGTTCGGGAGTGCGGAAGCCGGGCCGGCTCGTATAGGCCTCCGGGGCATCTTCGAGCCAGCGCGGCAACCAAGTGGCGTCGGAGCGCCCGGCGATGTGCTCCTGAATGATCGCCTTCTTCACCTTGCCGGTAGCACTGGCCTTGCTGTCGGCGACGGCTTTCCCGGCAACGTCCTGCAACATCGCACCGACAATCTCCCGATCGCGCAGCTGATCCCAAAAGAGGGCGTCCGGCTGCCACTGACCGGCGAGGCTGGCACCTGTATGGATGGTCACGGCTTCCACGGAATTGCTTCCAGCAGTCAGGGCCTCGGCCATGATGACGGAGGCGATCTGCATCACCTGCATGTTGTCGAGCTGCAGCAGCTTCGCGAAAACCCGCTCGGTCAGGTAATAGTGGCCGGTGACAGAAGGGTCGCGCAGCGGACGGGCCGGATAAACAAAATCGTCTTCCTCTTCGCCCTGCTCGTCCTCGATGTCGGACATGTCGAGATCGCCCGCCTCTTCCTCGTCTTCCGAGTCAGTCTCGGAAGTCAGCCCCTCGATGTCGAGCATCGCCAAAGCGGAGGCCTGCGCTGCTGTAAAAGCACGGTGGCAAGCGTTGCCGGCAAGGCTCTCCTTCAAGCGTTCGTCAGTCGATGCCGGATTGTCGAGCGTCACGCGCATGTTGTGATTGCCAGAAACCGCATGCGCCACCATCAAGCGGAATGCCACTGTCGGATTTTGGACAAGTGCAGCGCGGGCGGCTGCCTGCCGATGCGCGTTGATGTAGGCGACCTGCCCTTGCGTCAGCTCGGGCTTGTCTGTCGCAGGCTGCTCTGCGCCGCTCTCCTGGCTGGCCCTGGCCTTGATGCGATTTGCCTCGGCCTTTGGCAAATAGCCTTCATGATATTTCACGCTGCCGTCGTGATGTACCTGGATATAGACCTTGCCGCCGTCCTTCTTCGCGACCCGGCCATGTTCCCAATCGTGAAAGTGCCGCCCTTTCTCTAAAATCTCGGCACCCTTCCAGCCCTTCGCCAGATACTTGTCCCGCTTCGCGGCGATGGCTGCATTCTGCAGTTCCCAAAACGCGGCGGTGTCGGCAAAAAGACGGTCCTTGTTCTCGGATGCAAAGAGGTCCGTGATAAAGCCGCCGCTGTATGTGGAAAGATCGAATATGGCAACGTCGGCTGTGATCGCCTTGCCGCCGCTGATCCATTCCTTGAGATTGTGCCCATAGGGCGCCTTGTTCGATTTGAACAGCCTCAGCCATTCTTTTTGCTGCCGCTTGCTGGCAAGGGTCAGCAGTTGCAGCTCGTGGTTATCGATCTGGTCTTGCCGGTAAAGGTCACGGATGGCGCGATCAAGACCGCCGAGGGCAAGCCGCTGTGCGACCTGCCGCTCTGTCATCGCGAAGGTGCGCGCGATTTCCGCCGGTTCCTTGCCTTCCGCGAGCAACCGCGCAAAGGTTTCATATTGTGTCATCTCGTCCGCGTCCTGGCGGGCCAGGTTCTCCAACAGCGAGGCCTCGATCGCAGCCGCGTCGTCGCCCGGTTCCAGCAGCAAGGCAGGGCCGGACACATCTTCGCCCGTTTCCTTGGATACGGCCTTGAGGCCGAAATACCGCCGCCGTCCTGCGGCTACCTCATAGAGATCGCCTTTCTGACGCAGCAACAAGGTCTGCAAGACGCCATGTTCTCTAATGCTCGGGAGAATGTCGGAGATGTCGGGTGCGACCTTGGAATGGCGCATGTTGATGTCGGTGACGATCATCTTTGAAACGGGGATATAGGCAAATTCGCGCTGGATCATGATTTTCCTCGAATGACTGAATTAGCTTGGAAGGTGTCGGTTAGGCGTAGGCGGTCCAATGGTCGGGCGCATAAGTGCGCGTCGGCTCTGTGGTCAGCGGCTCTTTCAGGCTGGCGTGTTCACGGCGCGATATCGAAACGTAGCCGCGCGGATCGACCCGGCAACGCAAGGCGGGGCCTTTGAAGGCGTCGGGGATCGGCCAGCAATTGCCCTGCATGTTCGAGGTTTCGACACGGTCAGCGGCAATCGAGCGGATCTCGATTGTCTGTCGGCCGCAAATGCGCGTGACCTGATAGTAATCGATGTTGGTCTGTTCATAGCCCCAGGAGCAACGCAGAACGTCATCGACCTGCAACGCGGTCACGTAGGCCTTGCGCTCGGCCTTGCGTGACATCTTCGCGGTATGGTTTGCCTGCAGGCGCTGATGCCACTCACTGACGTACTTATCCGCGAGCGGCGCGTTATTAAAGCTATAGTGAAAATCCGGCTTGTTCCGTTTGCCGCTGAAGCCCATCAATACGGTGCCGGCGGAATTCGAATAAACCTCGATGCCGAGTGCTGCATCGGTCAGGACCAGCTCGTAAGACTTGATACGGGTATGCTGCCGAGAGGTGATACGCATTGCCGATCCCTCCCCTTAGTACATTTCAGCAATGGAGGCTTGCACATCATCAAAGACGTGATCCGGCACAACTTCCGTTTCGCCCCGGTAGTCTGCCATCGCTTCCATTGCTTCAACACAAAGCAGATGACGGCCAAGAATCTTGTCAGTCGTCGGGTCAATTACGGTGTAGAGCTGCGGAGCCATCTTGTTTCCCTTTCTTCCCTCATCTGCGCTTCGGTTGCGCATGCAACCGAAGGTGCCCCTCGGCGAGAGTGGGGTAGCAAAGTGCAAGGGGTCGGTATGGCGGAGGGGGATCACCCGCCCCGTAGGGCGGCGTAGCCGGTCGCAGGCGTAAGCCGAGACGTGGGGATACCGCCATACCGACGGCCGTAGGCCTGCCAGCCCCTTGCACGACGCGAGGGCGAAGCCCTTAGCTCCTATGACGGCCGGGCGGCGGGCATGCCCGTCGATCGGTCGGAATCCGGCTGACCATGTTGCGTAGCATCCGTACCGCGGCGCCGACTTCCTGCCGGCGCCGCGCCCTGTCTGCTAGTTCTGCGCCGCCAGTGCGTGCGGATGATGCTTCGCCAGTATGCGGTTCATGGCATTGACGAGATCGGGCCGCGTAAACGTGATATGCCCGCTTCCCTTCTTGAAAATCTTGACCGTGAAATAATCGGTCGCGAGGGCCTTGCCTTCGCCCCGTACGGCTTCGCGGACCTTGGCGCTCATGCCGTCCCGGTGGTCTGGTTCCGGCTTGCCGTCGATGACAGCGAAAACGCGGACAAGGTCGTCGAGCTCGTCAGTTACGCGGTAGTTGGCAAAGCCGAATCTATCCACAAGATAGTTGATGATGATCCGCTTCCCGAATTTAAACGGCTGGTTCGTCTTGTAGTCCCATGACAGGCGGCGATAACAATTAATGACGCCTTGCTCAAACATCTCCGCGCGCTTGGCGTAAAGGTCGGCAAATGTGCCTTTGATCGCCTCTGCCGTCATCTCTGGAAACTCTCGGCGGCTGATCGCTTCCCGCCATTTATCGCGGGTCTTCGCGTCCATAAAGGACATGAGGCCGCTTTCATTCATGAGATATTGCCACGCCTGGGCGTCGAGCGTTTTCATAACGGCGTCTATGCCGTCACGGTCCATGAAGCCGCGACGATCGCGCGGCCGCAAATGATCGTCAAAGCCGCCGAAATGTGCTGCTACCGCGATTTGCTGTGTCTCGATCAACAGAGCGTGCGCCTGGCGCAAGCGATCCTCGATCGCGACGCGGGTGCGGAGCATGTTTTCAATACTGACGCTCTTAACAAGTTCGTTCATTGCTGCACCCTCCCTCACGCTGCCTCGGCAACCGGGGCAGCCTGCAGGGAATGCAGGTATTCGGCGGCCTTGCTGGCATAGCTGGCGGCGGTGAAAATCGCTCTCTTGTCGTTCTTCAAAACCTGCAGCCAGTTCGCGAGATAAGAGGCATGATCGTCGCGCGGAGTGGTTGCCGGCTCTAGGCCGAGATCCGCGCAAAGGAAAGACGCGCCAAGCTCTGCCACCAGTTCTTCCATGGCGTAACCTTCATCGCCCCAGCGCTTCCGGCCAAATTCGCGATTGAGGCGGCTTTCCGCTTTTGTCCAGTGGGTCATCTCGTGAAACAGGGTCGAGTAGTAATCTTCGCTGCTGCGGAACTGCTCAAACCTCGGCATCTGCACAAAGTCATGAGCAGGCGTATAGAAAGCGCGGTCTCCGCCGTGCCGAATATCAGCACCGGACGCCTTGGCGAAGGCCTCTGCCACCTCGCGTCGCGCCTCTTCATTGCGATGTGCCGTCGCCGGCGTCGGGTAGTAGTGCGCGGGCAAGCTTTCGATTTGATCCGCATTGAATACCGCATAGCTACGGAGAAACGAGACATTGCGCTCTGTCTCTTCGCCGTCGGTGCCGGTCTCAGTCTTGCTGTAGCTGTTGGCGTAAACGATGTGTTGTGCTTTCTCGCCCTTGCGAACCTGTCCGCCAAGCTCGGTTGCTTGCTTGTAGGTCATCCAATATTGAGAGGCGTATCCCTTCTCGGATGCAGCGATCCAGAGAATGAGAATATTGACGCCGCTATAGGGCAGGCCGTTGTGACGCAGCGGACGGCTAACACGACCAGTTGCACCCGCCCAAGGCATTTCCCATGGCTTAGTGCCCGCCTCGATCTGAGAGACGATGCGATCCGTAATGGTCTGATAGATGTCCTGCTTCATTGCTTTGCCCTTCCCTTAAATCGCGAAGCGTGCGCCTCGCATGCTTCCGGGGCCGCGAGAGCGGTAGGGGGTAGCAACTGCCAGGATCATGATGGCCGGAGGGGGATCACCCGCCCCGCAGGGCGGCGCAGCCGGTCGCAGGCGTCAGCCGAGACGCGGGGATACCGGCCATCATGCGCTTGCGTCCAGTCCTGGCGGGCGCGAGGGGGCAACGCCCCCTTAGCCTGGTCGTGACGACCGGCGCCGCGGGCTTGCCCGCTGCGATCGGCCGGAACCCGGATCTAAGGCGTACTGCCATACCTCCTGCGCCGATCGTCACCCGGAGGGGCGGAGACGCCGTAGGTGGCTCCGTGGAGCTTGGCGAGGGACGAGCCTAGCGGAGTAGAGCGGGAACCGGCCTGCCGGCGCCCTACCTATTGCCCCTGCCCTGCCCCCTTCCCACAGCATCCAGTGGATGAAAAATGGCGCGATCACTTTTCCAGATTCCGCCTTTCCAAGCCTGCGCCGCATGTTTATTGTTCCTGTTATGTTCTTATTCCGGCATTCCCCTGGACAATGCGATCCAGGCGCCTCGCCGACGAAGCATCAGCATTGATGCAGGACACAATCGATCACCCATGACCACGTGCGAGCAAATTTGGAGGATCACCCTATGTACAATTTCCATCCGGCTATCGACTTTTCGTACGACCCATCTTTGACATGGGACGTGCAGCAAACGCTTTCGGAAGCCCCTGGCGCGATATGCGTCAACTGGCTGACAAACATTCTCGGCCTGCAGGGCGAGCGGCCCGAGAGCGGCCGGCTGCAGGCCTATTGCACTGACCCCTTTGTCATCGGCTTTGCACACGGCTTCTGCTTGGATGACTCATCGAATTGGGTCAGCGCAGATGAAGATCCTGAAGCCTGGGCGCGAGAAATGTTCCAGTATGTTTTCGGCGAGGGCTATGAAGAGGTGCACGAGCGCGCCAAGCTTTTGAAGCAGTCAAAGAACAGCGATTATCTTCAGGGCGCTCGCAATGGGGTACTTTTCAGGTACGCCTACTATTGCGTCGAAGAATATGCGGGCCAGCCAGAGGTTGCCGAGGCGATGAAGCGAGCGGCCGCCGCCGTGGCGGCACGGACGGAGGCCGGGCCGGACACTGAAGAATATTGGATCTGGATGGACGACGCGCTGCAGTGCGCGCTCTATGATGTTCTCTTTCTCGATATCGCGCGCAGTCGCGTGCCGAGTTTTGATAGGTGGAACGGTTCGGCTCTTGAGACGATGCCGGATGCGGATTTGAGCGAGCTTACCGAAGAGGTCGATTATGAGGTTGAACAGCAGGCCTCATTTAGCTTTCGGCATTGACGCCGGCGGCCGGCCTGGTCCGGCCGACGCGGAAGCAACGTAGAGAGGGCGAGAGGAATGTGCGGACGCTACCAGCTGAAAGACCCGAAATCGCAATACGAACTTGAGTTTTCGATTAAGGGGCCGGTACCGAATTGGAAGCCGCGCGTGAATTTTTGCCCGACGAACTATGGGCCTTTCGTCACCGCTGAGCATGAAATGCGGGCCGGCCATTGGGGCTTGATCGCCTCCTGGGAAAAAGAAGGCAAGATGCAGCGACCGACCTTCAACGCAAGGGCGGAGACGGTGTTTAAGCTTCCCACTTTTCGTAGCGCCTACAAAAGCCGGCGCTGCATTGTGCCGGCGGACGCCTTTTATGAATGGTCTGGACCGAAGGGCAACCGCATACCGCACGAGATTAAGCGCAAGGACGGCAAGCCCCTCGCCCTCGCCGGTTTATGGGAGACCTGGGAGGCGAAAGACAAGAGCGAGAGGATAGTCTCCTACACAATCATCATCACGACGCCTAACGAGTTCATGAAGCAGATCCACGATCGCATGCCGGTGATCCTTGAACATGCCGACTATGACAAATGGTTGAACGGCTCGCCGGAAGAATATGGCGAGCTGATGAAGCCGGCGCCTGAGAACATCCTCGAGGAGCGCATCGTCAACAAGGCGCTTAACAGGGCTGGCACCGAAGGCGACTGGCTGCTTGATCCCCAGGCGACGCCGCCACTTCAAGAGGCGGCCGAAGCGGCCGCCAACCTCCTCTAACACCGTTCCCACAGGGCAAACATGGCCGTTGCACCACTGACTGACAAATCGCCTGTGACTCTCGTACAGCGCGCCAAATGGGACGATTTCACGAGCGGCTATAGGATCAAGGCCGTGGGGAACCCAGAAGTCGCCTTTGTCTATGTTCAACGCGGGTGCGGTCCGCTTCCAGTGTTCCGCGCGGTCCCAAGCACCGAAACGCTCGCACGCCTCGGCGGCTATGTGCAGATCGAGCCAAAAACCGTTGCCCATCTTCAGCAGCTGGCGAACAACGCGATTATGGCCGGCACCCGACAAATCGATATCGGGGTCGCCCTCTCCCCGCCTGGCGAATTCAAGGATGACTGAGCCCCTTGACCAGGCCGCTCCCCTCTCTACAGTCCAATAGGGATTGACCCAGGCCCTTGAATAAGGGGAAGCGACCATGCTGCGGAACAAGCTGGAAACGCCACTAGAATCCGCCACCCGGGCCACGCGCACGCTGATTGACCTGCTCGGGCAGGATCTTCCGAGTTATATTTGGGATGATCCCTTCGTTCTCGGCTTCATCTACCAGGCTGCGACGGCATACGCGATTCAGGCGGGAGTAGCCGGCGATCAACTGCACTATCTGTCCGCGATGTACCTGGATCTCTTTGAAGGCGACGCAGAAGACATTCTGTCTCGGTCGGCGGCTTTACACCTGTCAAAGGACGCATCGTTTCATCACGGTAGCAGCAATGCCCGGCGCTTCATCGGCGCCATGGGACGCACACCAGCCTCCAAGGATGACGCAACAGCGATCGAAGCAAATAGGCAAGCGCAAGAGGCGATGCTGATTGCAGACAGTAGCGCTCCGCTCACATATAACGAGGCTCTATATATCTACCTTTACGATGGCTTATTTGCGAGCGAGCTGCGGAAGCGGTTTCCAAATCTCGTGGAAAGGTCAGGTTGACCGCTCTAGACAGTCAATCAAGAAGCCCCGCACCTAGCTTGTGCTCATACATTTTGAATTGGTCGCTCTTAAGCTTGTTGGCCAGGTCCGCCATGATGACCTTCATTCGCGACGGATCGTTGTCCTGTATATCTCGGACGCGCTTCAATACATCCTTAAACACATTCTCCCTCATACGGTTGGAGAGCGTCATTCCGAGAATGCTGGGGAATATTTCTCTGTAGGCTTGCCGTACCTCCTCCATCTTGGGGGAGAGGGCAATAAAATTGAGCAAGAACTCAGGTCGCAAAATATATTGTGCGCCATTATGTGCGGCCACCAATTCACCGGTGTGCTGGCGCACAAAGGACTCGTGAGTGAGCCACCAGGTCTTATAGCCAAATGGGTTCGGGCGGTGCTCTTCACCTAATTTCGCTCGCTTCCCGTAGACCGCCAATATTTGACGCGCATCGTTGATAGCAAGAATCTCGTCGCGCTTATTCGGACGAATCTTTTTTGCAAGCTTTGTGACATCGTCGTTATCAACTAGCGCCGCGAGATCATCATTGGACTCAAACTGCATCTGATACTTGTCGAGAAGGTATAGCTTGAGTTCTTGCTTTCCCTTTTCTGAATGAAGCTCGTCATACGAGCAGAACATCCCTAGGTACGACTTCCAACCGGCCGGTGGCCGAATATTATCCAGCGGGCTAAGCTTCGAATAGAAGTACGTGCGGATAAGTGGCTTCGATGCGTGCCTGGCGTGTTCTTTGTCCACGAAAGCTTCGATGGGCGCAAATAATGCCCGAAACTCAGTGTCAGTGGCAATAAGGTGCCCCTTAACTTCCTCCAGCGACGGCTCACCAAGGATCAGCGTTGATCCCGCCTCTCGCACTATTCGAAGCATATTAGTCGCCATCTGATCCTCTTGTCGGAGATAGCGTTCGGACATTGACTGGATCAGCAGATCGGCACCGACATACAGGACAAACTTCGATGACATACCACGGAAGTAGTTGATGATCTCGGGGTCAACTCTCAGTGAGAATAGCAGGGCATACGTTCGAGAGAGCTTTCCAAAATACTCGCGTTCGCTTGGGCTACTTTGATAGAAGGCGGGCCGCAAAATGCTTATCAAGCCAGCCTTAATATCTATAGCCGCGCCACCGCCAATTTGAGCCTCAGCAAGCGTATCATCAATGCGATCCGCCACGTTGGCGCCGACGTCACCTGCACCATCAGCAAAAAACTGCGCGAACTGAAGCCCCTCTCGTTCGAAGACGCGCTGAATTGTTGACATCGCCAAATCGGCCGTATCGTCAGTGCTTATTGGTAGACCTTCTTTCGCAGCATACTCTGCTGCTCGTTGCCTAAAACCGTCGAGAACCGCAATGCGTAGTCCTTCGTCTTCGATGTTCTCATTCTTTATGAGTTCACGAGTTGAAAACGGGAGACAATATTTAACCTGTTTATACCGAGTGATCTCTCGCCCATAGTTGTTTCGTTTGGACGAAAGTGCGTCCAACCGTCCCTTAATTGAGCCTCGGATGAATTTTTTCGCTGTAGGCAGAGCAGCTTCAATCTTTGCCACAATCTCTTGGGCAGTTAGAAATTTGCCTTGCTGCGGATCGGTATCGCCGAGCGACCATAAGATCAAGCTATCAACGATTGATGTAAGAAGATCGCTGTTTGATCTGCGTCGGTCAATTTCTTGGCCTAGGAAGACGCAGATCGCCGTGGCGTTCGGGATGGGGGCACGCTCGATCAGATGAGGAGCCCCAATCTCCTGCAGGAAAGCCGTTCTCGGCAACAGATGATTTTCAAAAGCCGCTTGGGTTACATGGCTCTTGTTGATGTTCACGGATATCCATTTTCTGGCGCGTATTCTGACAGTGATATCGAGTTCTTCGCTCAGATTTTCCTCGAGCAGATCAGCATTAGGGATATCGCGCGAGGAAAAATAGGTAAGCGTTCTCGGGGTCCGGCCAAACTTCCTTATACGGGTGACTGTTCGACGGATCTTGCCTGGCGCGTCTTCCTCGACAGAAGCCTGATAAAATACGGTAGCCTTCCCGGCCTTTTCATATATCGGCGACTCAAAAGCGTCAGCGCCACCATCATGCATGCCCCCTAGTGGAATGTAGTCTGCTCCCCCGAACTCAACGTAGAACTCATGAAAAAAGTTCTCAAAATCGGCACCACCTATATCGGTTAGCGCAACTTCAACGAGCCGAGTGTTTATGGTAGGCATCGATGCTGTTCCAATCGCGATCAGAAGGCGAGTTAGCTATCTACTCTCAACTGGTGATCCGGCGCCGTAAACCAGCGAGAGCCAGCAAGGGCACCTCCACATAAAGACAGGACTCAAGTGCGCGTGACAAATAGGTGGGATCGCTTTTCCACCGGTGGCCGGGAGGGACGCAGCACGACACCGTCGCTATCGATAGCTACCCGTGCTTCGGGATAGGCCGCCAACGCGCGCTTTAGCGCTTCAACGAAGCGCGGCTTAAACTGATAGACATGCTTATAGCCGGCACCAAACTGAGCATGTAGGGCCTTCCAGCTGATCGTTGTTGCACGATCAAGCGAGTGAAGCCGATACGCAAGCCAGATATAGATATCCAGGCCCGCGCTGTCGTCGCTCAGAGCACGGAGTGCAACGTCAAGCAATGGCACCGGATGCTCGACCAAAGCTTGATAGAAGGAATCCGAGAGACGGATTTCCTCGGACCAAAGCGATGCTTGGCGGTCGTCGTGCTTCTCGAACGCGGAGAACATGCCGCCGGTGACGAACGCCTCTTTGCGCCACGCCATTTTTTCGCCGGCAGCATCGAGGCCCGCGAACATGATCGATGAAAAGCTCAACCGCATCATCTGGTCGCGGACAATGGTATAGCTCTTGCCGCCGACGGGAATGTCCATCTTTGCCATCCAGTCGTTCATTGAGCGGCCAAGCTCAACGGTCTGGCTGCCGGTCTTGACGGCTTGCGACTGGAGGTACAGCAAGATCATGCGGGCCTTGGCACCGAACGGCACCCCTACCCGCTTATTGGTGAGCGGGCTTACGCCTGGCTCCACGATCAGTTTGACGGAACGCGTTTCGCGGATCCAAATCTGATCGTCTGCGAGGCGACGGTGCGGGAGGTTGACCACGGCGAAGCCGCTGTAAGCAATCCCGAGATCCGCGCTCTCGGCGGCCATGACGCTTGCCGCGATATCGACAAGCTTCTTGTCTTCCGGCTCCACGAGCTGCCGGGCGGCCGCTCGGCCGTTTCGCAGGACAAGGTCGTGAATATCGCCCATGGCAGGTCTCCGATTCCCTGCCTGCCATTCTCGGTTGTTTAGGGCGCTGCGTCCATTTGGACTGAAGCGATGAGGGGATTTAGTAGATATTTGTAGAGCTATTAGTAGCTATATATGCGCTCGCTCCGGTCCAAATCCGGCATCGCTCCGGTCCTGGGGGTTATCGCTGTGGTCCATACGGGCATCGCTCCAGTCCAGGGGATAACTGGGCGGTTCTGTGGACAACTGGGCGCTCTGAGCGCTGAGAACGGCCTGATGTTACTAGATTTTCCACCGATTCCGGTGTGTCTGCCTCATCGCTCTGGTCCAAACCCGTTAAAACCTGAGAGGCGGCGGCTTTTCGAGGCTCACTCGGGGCCATCTGGCATCGCTCTAGTCCAAACTTAAATGCTGGAAAATCAAGGCGCTGCGTCGCCGCTATTGGCGTTTCCCGACCTGGCGCGGCGACTTGTCTTCACGCAGGCCCTTGAAGCTCGTTAGCCAACTCGTGACGGCCCGCCGCGGGCCTGCCGGCTGCTCCAGGCCGGAACCGGAATCTACGTGTGCTGCCATACCACTGCGCCGATCGCTACCCGGAGGGGCCGAAACCGGCTTGCGGGTTCGGCGAAGCTTGGCGTCGAGCCTTAGCGAAGTAGAGCGGGAACCGGCCATGCCTGGCCGGCGCCCCTATTCTGCTGACATCGCTCCTGACATGCCGAATCCTTCCGATTCAAACACCTAGCGAAATCCAGATTTTTCCCTCGAAATCAGCATCTTGATTCTTCTCCCCGGCTGAGTCTCTATAAGAACAAATAGAGAACATTGAGGTTAGCCAATGCTCACCGATCATCAAGTTTACCGAAACGGCTGGCACATGATCAAAACGCACGGAACGGAGGCCCACCGCGAATCTCTGAGAATTGCCGCCGGCCTGGCCGAGCAAGGCGAAAAGGCGGAATCAGAGATGTGGAGCCGCGTCGCATCGGCGGTCGAAGAAATCGCCAGGTCCATTCCTGGCATGGCGTTGCATTGAGGCCGTCATGACCGAGCGAGATCCCTATGCGCCCTTCACGGTGACCGTAGATCGTTACGCGCCGAGGATTGAGAAGGAGACAGCTGAGTCGATCACCTACCTCATTCAGCAAGCGATGGTAAAAGAGCTGACGAAAAAGGCGCTAAAGCCAATCGTCAATCCCTCACCCCTCGCCCTTCGCTACGATAACACAGCTCATTTCGAGATCGGTGCCAGGGTGGCAAAGCATCTTCTGGACGCAAACTATTTCATCTGCCGGCGGCCGGTCGAACGGCCGCATTCATGGCCGCCGTCAGGCTATTCCGAGCTGCCGACGGTGTCGGACGAGAAATCATCCGACGAAGGAGAGTGATTCGGTGAGCAGTCGAAAGCCGCGCTTGCTCATCCATTGTGCGCGGGCAAGATGTCCGCGCACGACGCGCTCAGCACGCTCGCTCTCTTCCTGAGGATTTATACCGAAGATGGCTACGGCAATTTCCTGCCATGTGGCCCCGCCGGCGTGCGCATCGAGCACGCGAAAATACAACGCGCACTGCTGGCGATCGTAGGCCGTCAGCTCATTGCCCTCGGGCGCCCGGTCCTGAAAGAACGGACGCCAATCACCGGCCGGCATAGGGTTCCGAGTGTCCACCATGCTCCATCCAGTTCGCAGCGTAGGCCTGAGCCAATGACGGGTCACGCAAGATCAGGGCGTTTTCGGCGTTACTGCTCTGTGCGGCCTTCGTGTAATTGAAGCTGCCCGTTTCGACGGCGCCGCGATCGACCACGATAACCTTATTATGGGCGATTGCGTGCTGGCGATCGATGAGGACAGGGATGCCGGCATGAGCGAGGTAGTCAGCGCCGGAATATTTCTCGCTGACCTGGCTCTTGTCGAGAATGACCCGAACATCGATGCCGCGCCGCTTCGCGTCGGCAAGCGCCTTCGCGATCGGGGCCGACGTGAAGCTGTAGGCCTGCATCAGGACCTCGCGCTGCGCGCTGCCGATGAAATCGACGATCATCTGCGTACATTCGCCCCCAGGCGTGAAACACACGCGAGCGGGTGCCGGCGCCGCAGCTGCCGGCGCGATGATGAGCATGGAGAGCAGAAAGCCAATCAAAAGACGACGCATGAAATCCCCGTACCTGTAAAACTGACCATCGCGTTTCCCCCGGTTACCACAGGGCTGCGGCGCCCATCGCTTCGCTGGATGGGCGGCGTGGTCGCCTCCGCCCTGCTCGCGCCCCGGCCTGTCGGCCGGGGTGGAAAGCGGGGAAAACAATTTTCAGAACATCCGCTTTAGCGGCTTAAGGCTTTCAACGCACTGACAGCGCGTTCGAAGGCCTCGCCAAGAGTGATGCCCTCGCGATCAGCGAAGGCGTAGAAATCGTCAAGGTCAACGGTTCGGACCTTGAGATTCAGCTGGCGGTCTCTGCCGGTGCGATGGCGCCGGCCCATGCGCGGGCGTTCCCGAGAAATAAAGCCGGTATCGCGGGCTAACTGCTCAATCTGCGCTCGGCTTGGCCGCTCGGGTGCCGGCGGGCGCGGTTCCGCTGCCTCTCCGGTAGGGGCTTCGGGCGTCGGCGAAGCGGCGATGGGAGTCGGGGCCGGCGTGACTGGCTTTGCGAGCGGCGGCTTGGCGGGCTTGGGGTCCAGCAAATCGTCGACGTCGAACGGATTGGATCTTTCGTCGCTCATCTTATGCGGCGCTCCGGGCCTTGGCTTTCTTCAGCTCTTCAATGATCTCAGCGGTAAATGCCTCGGCATTAGCCCTCGCCTTGTCCAGGCCGCTGACATTCGTAGAGCTGAGACCTTCAAGGGTTTGCTTAAAGGAGAACATGGCCTTGAAGGCTTCGCGCTCAACGAGCGTCGTAGCCAGCATAGGGATGCCTGCCTGGGCCATGGAGTTCTGTAGGTGCTGCATGGTCCGGCTCATGATTGCAGCTGATGTGCGGGTCAATAGCACGGCGAAAGGCTTTGGCCGCCCGCTCATCTTCTCTTGCTGCCGAACAGCGCGAATGGCCCGTGCGGATTGCGCCGCATCGAGTTCGGACCCCTGAGTGGGAATGACGACGAAGTCGGCGACGGCAATTGCCAACAGGACAATCTTAGCAGCCGTGCCCTCCAGGTCGATCACAACGAAAGGGGTGTTGGCCTGGGCTTCTTCCACTCGATCGATAATGGTCTCTTCGTCAGCATCGGAAACGACGCGTAGATTTTCAGGGGCGTTCCCGCCGTCATGCCAAGTCTTGATCGGCCGGTTAGGGTCGGCGTCAACAATTGTCACGGGAGCTGCGCGGCTCAGCTCTTGGGCCAGTAGCAGGGCGCTTGTCGTCTTACCCGCGCCACCCTTAGGCGATACAAACGCGATTGTAGGCATTATTTCCCCTCGCAGATAGTAGCTACTAGATAGCTATAGGAAAGATAATAGATAGCTATCCGAAAGAAAACAAGTGCCTATCTGTTATCTTTCGAGTAGCTACCAGATAGCTATCTAGTAGCTACCATAACTTTTCGACAGATCGACGATCCTCATGCTCTATCTCGAGGGGAGGGGCCGGTGCCAGGCCGGCCCAGCCGCCTCAGCCCGCAATCCACTGGTAGCCGGTATGGCCGACCATCAGGACCGTAAAGACCCAGGCGCCGCCGATCGCCCAAGGATGCGGCCAGCGCCAGCGGAGGACGGCGACAAGGCCAAGCCCGACCACCGCCCAAAAGGCCATCCAACCGAGCCAATAGCCGACGCTGTGCGGCTCCGGCCAGCAATCTAGCTGCCTCTGCATCCGTTGGGTGAGCTGGAGTTTGTGAATGGCCTCGGCCGAGCAATCCAAAAACCACTTCATGGCGGTTTTTCCTTCTGTGATGCGCCGGAACATGGCAGACCTTGGCGCGGCTTGCGGAATTGCACGGCCTGCACGTTCCTATATTGTTCTTTTTCTACGGCGCATCCGCCCGTCGGAAAAGTCTTTCCGAAAATGGGCAACATTTTTCCGGTGCGCAGGGAACGCCGGGCGATCTGCAGCGGCGCCGGCCGCGCGGTGATTCAGGTTGCCGGCGGATTTGGGGCACCGCCTGGCACGCGCGACCGGCCCGACCTTATCGCCCGACCAGGTGCCGCAGGCAAGGGCACAGCCGACCGAGGAGGCGGGTGAGGCAAGGGCCGCATACCCGGCTAACCCCATGGATTCCTTGACTTCTACGTTAATTGTGGCATGCTCATGGTCACTTCCGATAATGGGAATTATCGGAAGTGAACTTGGGGACGATCGGGGGATTTGACATGTCTGAGATCATTAATCGCATCGTCCGAGGGCAGGGTAGCCCGATCGGAGCGTTCGGATACGCCGCCTTCGCTTGGTTCCTGGCCTATCTCGGCTCACCGATTGGTGGCGTCCTGTTCTTGGGACTGGCTCTAGTCCATGTCGCCGTCCGGGCCGATCGGCACCAGGCGGAACTGAAAGCTGAGATCGCCGCCCTGCGAGGCGAGCACACTATCGCACCGCAGCCGGGACGCGACGGGGCGCCGGGGCGGGGGTGATTTCGGAAGGGGGTTGGAGAGATGACAACGACAAGAACGACGCCGAGCCAAGTCCTGGCTTATATCAAAGATACCTGGCCTGCTCCTGCTTCCCTCCAGCCGTTTACTCACGGTCATCGGATTGTTCTCGGCGCTCTTCTGGAACTTGCTGATAGCGTCCCATCCGAACTGCTGACCGTTCCCCCCGCTGATCAGGCGCAGTTTTTCGTCGCCCGCACAGCGATTCGTGAAGTCATAACGTCGTGGCAAAGCGGATTCCACAGCGTCACTGTTGCACCACTCCCGGGGCTAAAGGCGCGCCATCCCGTATTCGTGATCTTTGACGTCCTCAGTCGATGCTGCGACGAAGTACCCTCGGCGCAAGTATCGGGCCTGACGTTTATTTCCGATCAAGACTTCCGAGATCTCCTGCGGCTCGATATCAGCAGCGCGATGCGCGCCTTAAGCAACGGCGAGTGGAAGGCGGCTACCGTGATATCCGGCTCCATCATCGAAGCGCTCCTGCTATGGAAGTTGAAGAGTGACGAGCCCAAGGCCAACACCGCCGCGCAGGTACTGGTTGCAAATGGAAGCCTAAGCCGAAAGCCGGATTCTCAACTTGATCGATGGACCCTACACGAATTGATCGAGACCGCGGCGCATTTGAATATGATAGGCGCTAACACTGCGGCGAGTGCCCGCCTAGCCAAAGACTTCCGAAATCTCATTCATCCCGGTAAAGCGATCCGGACCGGGATGAAGGCAACACTCGGCGGCGCGCAGGTGGCGCTAGGAGCGCTCGATTTTGTAATTCAGGATTTTTCATAGAGGTGAGTCGATGAGAACACCGACGGCGATTCTGGCGGGCTTTATTCTGGTCGCCATGGCAGTCTTGGTTGTCGGCCTTTCCGGCCGTGCTGGGGCGCAAGGCGAGACCTTCGGTCGTTACGCCATAGCGGTCGCCCCAAACTTCTTCACGGTGTTGGATACTACCACCGGCGACGTGCGGGTCTGCATCATCAATGGGTCGTGCAACGACTGGAAGCGGCAACAGTAAGCGGCATGGCGACTGAACCGGCAAAGATCAGTGACGAAATTAGCGTCACCGAGCTGGCGCGGGTCGCCGCTGACCTTGCGCGGGCCTCTAGCTCGCCCGAGACGAGAAAGGCATATGACCGGGCTTACGCCCGCTTTGCCGCCTGGTGCGGGCAGGGCGGGCACTCGCCGCTACCGACAACCCCCGCGATCGTCGGCCTCTATATCGCTCATCTCTTTTCGCTCAAGCCGGCGCGGAGCATCGCGACTATAGAACTAGCCGTCGCCGGCATCGCTTATCGCAATCGAATGGCAGGACATGCGCTCGATCGCCGGCACCCGGCAATTGCGGCCGTCCTGGCCGGATGCAAACGCAAGCGCAAGCAACCGCCCCGGCAGGCGCGACCGATCGTCGCCGACGAGCTGCGCCGCGTGCTGGAAGTCTGCCGCGATGATTTCGCCGGCAAGCGCAACAGGGCGCTGCTGCTCGTCGCGTTCTACGGCGCGTTGCGCGGCTCTGAGCTTGTCGGCATGAAGGTCGAGCACCTGACGGAATCGCCGGCGGGTTACCGCCTGCTGATCCCGTCCTCGAAGGGCGATCAGGAGGGGGAGGGCCAGTATATCGGCCTGCCTCGTCAAAGCGTCGCAGCGCTTTGCCCGGTGTGCGCGATCAAGACCTGGCTGCAGGCGGCAGATATAGAAAGCGGCCCCGTCTTCGTGCGCCTCGATCGACGCGGCCGGCCGGAAATCTACGGCAACGCGCTGACCGATCGCGCCTGGCGCATGATTGTCAAGGAGCTAGCGAAAAGCGCCGGCTTCGCGCCCGAGGACGTGGCTTACATGTCCGGCCACAGCTTGCGCGCGGGCCATATCACCACGGGCTATCTCAAGGAAGTCGATGAAGCCCAATTGCAGAAGCAAGCCCGCCACCGAGATCCGCGCACAACCCGTCTATATAACCGTCAGGCGACCGTGTTCCTCGCGAATTCGGCAAAGGGGCTGATGGACTGATGGCGGATGTCGATTGGCTCATGAACCGCCTGGAAGTTACCGGCCCCGACGCGCCGCTGCAGGACTTCATTGACCGGGCGCAGGGGCCGGGGTTCGTGCCGTGGAACTGGCCGGCCGGCGAGGATCGCGACTACTGGTCGGCGCTCGCGCTGCAGGGCGGTGCGCCATCGCCAGGTGCGGCCGATCGCTTGGCACGCCGCTTCGCCGACTATCTCTGGTGGACGATCGGCGACGCGCAAACAGCGGCCGATCGCGGCTTTGACTTTGTGCCGCTCGATCTCAACGCCCTGCGGCCGATCCCGCGAAAGGTGCTGCGAGCCGGCTGGCATGCCGCAGGCAGCGATTGGTGCTGGCAAGCCTGGGGAACGCGATTGCCGCTCCGCAAGGTCACGTTCAAACTTGAACATCGCCGACAGCGCAAGGGCTTCGGAATCGACACTGTTGCGATCTACGAGTTTCTGTCGGCCGATTGGTCTCCGTGGCGGTCACTTCTGACCTGGCGGCGGAAGTGGAAGGGCTTGCATTTCCAGTTGGTGCCAATCTACGACCAAACGGGCAATAACATCGAGATTATGGAATACCGCGCTGCATGAGAATTCTTTGTTTTGACACCGAAAGCAGCCACTACTTCCACTCGCAGCGCTGGCAATATGGCAATGACGAAAGCTTCATTGCGGCTCGATTGGCAGAGGCTGGAACCATGTCCAGCAAGGCGTTTTATGGTGCGGTTATTTATGACTTCGCGAGAAGGGAATATCGCGAATTTTCGAAAAAGGACATTCATCGATTGGTGGGCGTTCTAGCGCGGGCTGACCTCCTAATTTCGCACAGTGGCACCTATAAGGACTTTGTGATCCTTGAGGACTTCTGCGGCCGCGAGGCTCTTGCGCTAATTCTGGAGAAGCCCCATTACGACCTATATCGGGATCGGTCATACGAAGCAGTGGAAGATGCGGCTCGGCGGCTCTTTCCAAAACAAGAAGACGAAGCGCGAAAAAAAAAGCTAGCTCGCCAGAGCATTGGAGGATCTCACTTCTATCTGGCCAAGGCCCGGTACGATGTCGAAATGACATGGCGCATCGCCGTGCGAGAACAGAGCTTTCGCACCCTACGCGAGTCAGTTGACCGTCAATTGAAAATCGATTGACCCGGTTGAAGGTGCGAAGAGTGCGGCTACCGGCATTACCGATGCGTTAATATCGGGTAACAGCTACCGATAGCTTTCCATGGCCCACGGTCGGCTCTCAAGTCACTTGCAGGCTCTTGACGTCTGGGGCATCTTGTGGAGAACATTTTCAGACGGCACTGCTTGCCGGAGTCTCAGGGATAAGTTCGCCCTTAGGCTTAATAGGGGGATGCTTGAAAAGAGGTCACTCACTGAAACCCGTGTCGCCTGCTCGGCGGCCGGGCTTAAACGATTCCGGGCATGACGCGTTGCGGATGGAACTAGCGCGCGCGCGCGTCATTTGCAGGGCCTGGTCGGAGAGCGTCGCTCAGCCTCGTCGCGGTGATCTGGCGGCACTCTTTGCCCGCCGAGCTATCGAGGCTTTTGCTGAAGAAGCAACCCCGAACCTCCAACTAAGCGGCCCGTTCGTTAAACCGTATGGTCGTCTCGACAAGGCAGCCGATCAGCTTGCCCTAACAATAGGACGAGACGCGGCCTCTTTGCCGCTTGTCGAAGGCCTTCATTTTGTAACGAGCCTCTACGCAGCCCTATTGCCGCAAACCAGCCGGAGTGCTCTTGGGGCCTTTTATACCCCACCAGCACTCGCAAAGCGCCTTATCGAATTGGCTAGTGAGCAAGGCGTTAATTGGAAAACGGCGAGAATCATTGATCCCGCTGCCGGCGCGGGCGCGCTCCTTCTACAAGCTGTGTTGCAGGTTCGCCAATCTATGTCCGATTGTGAACCCGCATTCGTTCTAAGCCAGATCGGGAACAGAATCGTCGGCTTGGAAATCGACCCTCACGCTGCCGGTCTCGCTCAAGCGGCGCTCGAAGTCGCGTTAGCCGATCTAGCCGTGGCGAGTGGTCGCAGCATTCCAATTATAATTCGAGTCTGCGATACATTGGATGAACCGCCTAATGCGAATTTCGATCTTGTCGTCGGCAATCCACCTTACGGCCGAGTGGCATTGACAGCTGAGCAGCGGCAACGATATGCGCGCAGTCTGTACGGTCACGCCAATCTCTACGGTGTATTTACTGACGCCGCTCTGCGCTGGGCTAATGCAGATGGAATTATCGCATACCTCACCCCAACCAGCTTTCTGGCGGGCCAATACTATGCTGCGCTGCGCGGCCTATTGGCGAAAGAGTCGCCGCCAGTAGCAATCGACTTTGTTCATGCCCGCCGCGGGGTGTTCGAGGACGTTTTGCAGGAAACGTTACTCGCAGTCTATCGCAAGGGTCGCGTAGGCGAGCGCGCTCAGATTCATTACTTGCGCGTGACCAATGAGCGGGAGGCTTCCGTTACAAGAAACGGAACCATCGGTTTGCCGGAAGACGCTTCTGGACCATGGCTCGCCCCCCGGAGTCCGGAACATAGTCCTCTGATAAATGCCGTGGAGCAGATGCCCGCTCGGCTAGCCGACTGGGGATATTCTGTATCAACCGGCCCTCTAGTATGGAACAGGTTTAAGTCCCAGCTCCGGGACAAAGCCTCGGGAAGCGATGTGCATCCACTGATTTGGGCTGAGTCGGTCACACCTGACGGGGCTTTCCTCTTTCGTGCCCTAAAGCGCAATCATGCACCATATTTCAAACTTCAAAAGGGCGATGGGTGGTTGTTGGTTGAGGAGCCGTGCGTCTTAGTCCAACGCACGACTGCTAAAGAGCAGCCCCGTCGATTGATTGCGGCGGAGCTCCCGGCCGAATTTGTCAAGGAGCACGGCGGTGTGGTGGTCGAGAATCATTTAAACATGGTTCGGGCAACTGAAGATGCCAAGGTGCCAGCGGCCGTAGTTGCTGCGATTTTAAATAGCCGCGTCGCTGACAACGTATTTCGCTGTATGAGCGGGAGCGTAGCCGTATCCGCTTTCGAGCTCGAAGCATTGCCTCTGCCAGCGATCAAAGACTTGAAAGAGCTAAAGCGCCTGATCTCGAAGAAGGCAGATAGAGAAAAAATTGAAGTTGAGTGCTGCCGACTTTACGGGGAGAAGTTCTAGCCGTGTCACTACCACCCTATGCGACAAAGGACCTAGTAAGCGACCGGCTCCCATTGATTTTCAACGACGGGATTCAAAATCGCACATATTGCATCCGTGATCTGGCCGCAAGCACAGTGTTCACAGCTTTATATATTGGAGCGGTTGAAGGTTCAGGTCGATATCTCGGGCCCGCCCACGTCTATAGAATGACTGATCAACAAGCCGCAAAGGCGTCCGACGCGGAGCGTGATCACTACGCAGCAAATGTTTTGAAGAAGAACGGGCAAGTGCCCGGACGCCGATGGTATGCTGATAATACACGGGAGCCAATTAGAGACGAGACATTGAGAGATGGTCTCGTCGCAGTTGGTGCGGTTCGTCAAAGACTAGATTTGCCTACTACATCAAGTTTACCACGCTACTATCTCACAAGGGACTTTGCCGCTCTTTTTGATTCCGCCCTTTCGGACGGTGCGCTCGAGGCCGCGATTAAGAGTTTTGAGGCAACACATCTGAGCAAGGGTGCTCTTGCGCGAGTAACGATTATGCGCTCTGGGGCCGCGGCGAGCACGACAGCTGTCCGCGTAACGTTTCCCAATGGCGACACGCGGAATCTTGCGCCAGGTCCTAGCTCTATAATCTCTAAAGCCGTGATCGAAGTTTTCGCACCAAGGTTTCTCGAGAATCCCGCGGTGCTTTGGCTCAGCGAGAGCGGTAATAAGGTTGTGATGCGTGACGATAGCATAGCGACAGCAATCGGCTTAAAGATCGAAGCAGATAAAAACCTGCCAGACCTTATTCTTGCCGATTTAAGACCAGGCCCTCAGGATCCACTCCTGGTGTTTGTCGAAGTCGTTGCAACGGATGGTGCGATTACCCCGCGTCGGCAGGAAGCGATCTACAAGATCACCGACGACGCCGGTTTTGACCGGAAACACGTCGCGTTTTTGACGGCATATCAAGATCGAGAATCTGCGGGGTTTAGAAAGACCGTCGCCCAATTGGCATGGAGAGCATTCGCCTGGTTTGTTTCGGAACCGGAACAAATTGTTATTCTCTGGGAAGGCGGACAGAGCGGTTCTCGACTGTCATCGTTGTTGGATGTTTAACTCGGTCTCCTAGATAGCAGCAACGAAAGACACGAGCCGCAATAACACGGTATGGCGAGCTGCTCTATTAACGCTCAGGGCCGCGATTGTCGTCTCGGCCGCGCGAGCGCTTTGATGCCGGCACCTGGCGCTGCAGGTCGGGAAGGCGCGAAAGATTCGTCTGCAGCAAGCGCGCCATGGGCTTGTTATCGGCCTGTTCAAAGCCAATTCGTGAGGCCTCGTACCACAGGGATTTATCCTGCTCGGCAAATTCGAGCTTGTAGCCTGCTTGCTGCGCGACCTGGCGCAGCCAAATACGCTGCACCCGACCATTGCCCTCGATGAAGGGATGCGCGGCGTTGATCTCGTTCACCAGCTCGGCCGCCTGGGCGCAGAAGCGGGCCGGTTCGAGACCGCGCAAGAAATTCTGTGCGCTCAATGACTCCATCTGCTTTTCCATCCAGGGCGTGATTTGCTCGGGCGGGGCAAATGGCGCCGGACCGCGACCCGTCGTATAGGCGCGTTCCTGGCCCGCCCAATCGTAGAGGTCTTGGAAAAGGTGGTGATGAATCGCCTTGAAGCCCTCATAGGTGAGGGCTTGGGCGTTCGCCGGCAGACCCTGGCTCATGCGGCGGTCGGTAAATTGGCGTTCCGCAACCGACAGCTGCCGCTCTTCGCGGATGCCGAGCTTGTTTACGAGGGTTTCCGAGCCTGGGTAATAGACGCCAGAGAAGGCGGCAGCTTCGCGGCCTGATCGACCGATCGGCGTCGTCACGATCAGCGGCCGGCGAAGTACTCTTTCAGCTTGGCGAGCTGCTGGTCGATCGGCATGCCGGCGGCATCCCAGGAGGCGACAAGCGCATCGAGCTGCGGGTCGCGGGCGACTCCCTCGATGTCGTTATCGACTGCCATTTGCTGCCGGCGCCAGGCGATCGCAGCCGGGTCCTTCGAGGCAAATGGTGACTCCTGAGACGGCGTGTTCTGCGGGCGAACGAGGTTCATAATCACTCCATTGAAGCTAGCGGAGTATAGCAGAAAGCAGAGGAAAAAACCCAGCAAAACCGGGCCTTTCCTCATTGCGCTCTCGTCAGAATATAGAGCAATCCTCGGGCTTGATCCCCGCCGATTTGAGCGCCGCTTCCACAAGCTTGCCTCGCAGCTCCTTCACGGCCTTTGCCTTATCCGAATTGCCGCCGGCCATGCCAACCCCGCCGGCAGCCTGGCACGCTTGCCACGCTGCCATGTAATCGGCGGGAGTTAGGCCCGGCATCATGCCGTCACTCGCCTCATTTATCGGCTGATCGGTGGTCTTCGCTGGATCTGTCTTCTCCGCTGTCTTGGCCGGATCTGCGGCAGGGGCCGCGGTCTCGGCCTTGGCGGCGGTGTCGGTCGAGAGCGGGATGGCCCGGCCGACATAGGTGCCGGCCGTGGTGGCGGCGAACATGCCGATCGTGCCCGCCACCAGGAGACTAGTCATATTCATAATTTCCTCACCTTCCTTAACGGGTACCGAAACCTAAGACCAAAATCTTAACGGTTCGTTGATTCCGACCTTATGACGACACCTCGATATGAAGATGCGAGACCTCGAAACCTGCGCGGCGCGCGGCGCGCAAAATCGGCTGTTCGAACTCCTGCCGGACGCGATCGGCATAAAACCGCTTGGCCGTCATGAGACGAAGATAGCCGCCCTCGATGTCGCGGAAGGTGAGGGGGACAATCCAGGCCTTCACCGTCGCGGCGCCGAGATCCGCTTCAAGCGCGTTGACGATCTGGCGCCAGGTGGGGTCCAGCGCGGGGCCGAATTCCACCGTCTCGGTTGCGGCGGAGGGTGCTGCATCACTCGATGCGCGGCCCTTCTCGATGCGGCGGAAGTTCGCACCCAAGTCCAGCTGACCAGGATCGACGCGGGTTGCGAGATAGCCGAACATCCGGCCCTGATCCCTGACGGTTGGATCATCGAGCGCCGCGATCAGGCAGAGCCCGATGCGCCAACCATGGCGCTTCATGCCCCAATCCCACGTCATCACCGAATTGCGCGCGGGGAAGAGGGTAGAGATGGCATTGCGCAAGAGGCTCAAAATCTCGTTGATGGTGCGCGCTCCAAGCTCCTGCAGGAAGGGTAGCGCGCTGAGTGTCGGCGACTGCTCGATGGCGCGGACAAGCGCCGCATGAGCCGCTTCCGCAGCGATGGAAGAGGCCTTTGCTGCCGTAGAATTCGAGCCCTCGCCTCCTGGCGAGCAATTCGGGTCTTTGGTGCCGCTGTGTCGCTGCTTTGGTGGGACTTCAAGGGTGAAGCCGTCGGCAATCCGGCGCGAAGCGTCCGATTTGCCCGGCGCTTTAGCGGCGGGCCGTACAGTATCAGGATGATGATTTAGGTGGGACTGTTTATGGGCGACAGAAATTTCATCCCCACACGAAACTTCCAATCCAGCGGAATCATCATCGAAGCGCCGATAGCGGGCGTCACGCTCGATGGCAGCCGCCTGCCGGCCGGCGTCGATCGCCGCGCGGATCTCGCCAATGCGAGCGCCAAAAGGGGCAAGGTCGATCCCGCCTTCGGGCTGACGCACCGTGCGACGGCGCGTCATGCGACTATTGATGCGGGTGTATTCGCGGATGATGAGGCCGGCGACTTCCAGTTCGCGCAGCCGACTCTGGATGGTCCGCGCGCTGACTTGGCAGAGATTCGCGAGCGTGTCATTGGCCGGCCAGACGATGGTATCGCCTTCGGCCCATTTCTGTGTGTGGAGTTTGCGGCAGAGCTGCAGCAGGAGATGCAAGGCGCCTTCGCTGATACCGAGATAGCGAAATCCGTCAAAGAGAAGGTCGGTGAGGCCGTGCCAGGTGAGGCCCTGGATGCCGGCGAAGTCTTCGGCGAGCGCGGCGACTTCGGGAAAGTTTTCCGCCCGCTTTACGAAACCAGGGGGGCTATCGAATCGTTGACAAGCCGAGTCGTTTGGACTAAGCATGAGCTTGACCTTTCGGCCCATTGGGCCGGTTGAATGGTCATCGGAAGGTGCGAACTCCCGGTGACTATGAGAAAGAGCAAGAGAGAAACGGCCGGCTTCAACCGGCCGTTTTCTTTTTGTCACTTTGGCCTGAGTCTGTCAAAGAAATTGCTCCACATATGTTTATCATGTTTGATGATGAGGCCCTTGACATGGTGGTTAACGCTATTCGGCGGCCCTAAGTATGCGACTCGGGGTCGGACGCTCCCATATCTCGGCGATCTCTCGAATCGAGCTGCGGGGGCGACGGCGGAGCTGCACAACCAGATCGAATCGCCGGCGAAAGAACTCGATAGCCGCGTCCTGGGGCACGCCTGAATAGCGGCAATTCCAGCCCAGGGCGTCAAAGGCCAGCTCGGCGCTGTCAGCATGCACCGTCGTCATAAGCCCGCCCTGGCCCATATTCAGCATGCGTAGCAGTGCCGTCGTGTTGTCCGTGGTCAGCTCGGAAATGATGTTCCGATCGGGGCGCATGCGGTTCATCAAGTCGATGATGTCCCGGTGCGTCAGCTCGTAGGTCGTTTCCCCGGTGCTGACCCGGTACTCAACCCGGTTGTCGAAACGGGCCAAATCCAGCTCGGCCAACGCGTCTTCGACTGACACAACGCGCTCATCGGCGGGGATCTCCTGCGCGAGCACGTTCATGAAAGAGGTCTTGGCGGAGTAGGTGCCGCCGGAAATAAGGATATTCTTCTTCTGTCGCACCGCGCGGATCAGGCGGCAAATGTGCTCGGGCCGCCCATCGATGTCCGAGGGCGCATCGATGCCGGCGGTAATGTCGGTAACGCCATCATCTTCCGCTTGGCCAAGCGGGTAATCTTCAAGCTTGAAGGCGATTGGGCGTTTGACGCGGATCGAAACCGCAATGCCTTCCTCGATGAAGCGACCTATGCCGAGGGTCAACCGATGCTTGCCCGGAAGCGAAGTCTTGAGAATAGGCTTCTTTTCGAAATTGGAGATGTCGAGGTCGTTGATGTGGAGGCGTGCGAGACGCTTCCAATATTCTTCATCGAAGGTTGAGTCGCGGAATTTCTTGAACGGCTTGCCAACACATTCCACCAGAATCTCGCCGAAGCGGTTCACCACCACTTCGGCCGCATCCTTCATGTTGACATACTTCATCAGTGGCGGAATGTGCTGCTGAACTAAGTCCATGAGGCTGGTCCGTATTGAATAGAAAAGAGAGCGGGGGCGGCACGGCGCCGCCCCCATTCAGTTCAGTGAGAAGCGCAGTTATTGTCGCGCTCATAGACGCCGTATGTACCGCCATTGAGATAGCTAATGGTGGTCCAAGCAGTAGTCGTAGTGCTGCCGCCGGCACCGACCGGATACTGAGTTACGGTGCGCTGCTGATTGGCGTTCCAGTTAATGCCGGTGTGCACTAAGACTTGACAGAGCTGCGGTGAATTATTCGGCTGGAACGTGGTATGACGTGCCGAGCCGCTACATGTTTGCGTGCCATCGTCGCAAGCAAAGGCAAAGACGGTTTGCGACTGCACTGTGCGGGTACATTCATCGACTGGGCCTTGCGGATCACCGGCACCGATCGCAATCGTATAGGTGGTGTTATCGGCCCGTTGGTAAACTTGGCTGCGTGTCGTCGGCGTATACGCATTGCAGCCGATATAGGTTTTCGGCTGGCCGTTTGGCACGTCCTGGGTTCCCTGAGAGGCATAGGGTTGGATCGTGGATTCCGAGCGCACCGCTGCCGGCGAAACTTCTACGTCGCCGCCTGGTAAGGTAATATGGGCTGCTAGTAGCTCACTGCTGGTAAGAGCGGCGTCATCATTCTGCCAGCCTGTGCGAACAAAGTTCCATTTGTAGACGGTGGTATCTTCCTGGCACTGAGTCAGATATACCGGTGCACCCGCATTCATGTAATAGAGCCGTGCTGCGCCGCGCGATTGTTCGGCTGACGGATAGTCATAGTGACCCATCTCGCAGCCGTCCGTGGTCGCCTGCAAGTCCGTGCCGCTGTCGATCGGCGCGCACTCGGAGCGGTAGGATTTGCCGGTCGGGAGATTGATGAAATAGCGCTGGGCGTTGAAGACTTTCATCGCAGTGCTGTCAACGATCGGCTGACAGGCCTCAACCTGCATCGGATAGGTGTTGGCGTCATCCTGGCAGCTTGAGGTGAAATGCTGCTCCCCGCCCTTAGTATAATATTGGCGGTTCTGCTCGACGGTCTGCTTTTTGTCGAAATCGTCGCGCAAGCTACAGCCGTCAGTCGTCGTCAGCAGCTGATACCCATCACCGGTCGGATGGCAATCATTGACGACAATGCGGGTGTTTTTGTTGTCGTGGTAGACGGTCTGCACCTGGTCGTAGACCATCATCGCATTGTTGTCGATTTGCGGTGTGCAGGTTCCGGCTTCATCTGCGAACGGATAAACCAGCTCCGCATCGGGCGTACAGTCTTGCACGGTAACAGGCTTTCCATCATCGCCGACGTAATAGAGTCGGGTCTGCCCCTGGGCTTGGTTATCGCCAACCACATCGCTACAGCCGAGACCTGTTTTCTGGATCGAGTAGCGAGTCATGCCATCCTCGCAAGCGCCTTGCGTGGTCTTTCCGCCTATGGTCGTCGTTGTGGCTTCCTGCTGGATCGCCTGCATCTGACCCAAATCAACGCGAATGGTGCAACCATTCGTCGTCGTGTCGTAGGTCGGGGTTTCCGTGCTGCTCGAATCGCTGCTGTTATCCTGCGACGCCGTCTTCTGCGGCTGCGCGGTTACGTCGCCATTGGTACTTGCCGGGCCGCTCGCCGTGGGGGCGGCGTCTTGCGACTTCTTGCTGGCGCTGCCGCCAGTCGTATTCGAGATTTGCTGTGCGGCTTGGTCATCGAATAGCGATCGGATCGCCGTATACAGATCCGTGGCGTCACCCTTAGCGGTAATCTTGGTATTCGCCGGCAGAGATGCCCCCGTGACACGAAGATTCGATGCGAGCGGTGTTTCGACATTGATCGTCCGGCCGGTGTCAACCCGCGTAACTGTCGTCCAGGTGATGGCGACGCGCTTACCGTTCTGAATCGCGGTTGTCGCCGATGTGCCGACAAGCCGTACATTATCGAGCTTATCGCCGATATCTGCGAGCTTCGGCTGCGTTTTTAGATTAGGCAACTTGGCCGTCACGGGCGGCTGTGCCCCGTCTCCGGCAATCTCCGTCTCATCTACCACTTGGGTGACGATCTTCTGCACCTTCTGATCGGCAACGGGAGCCGTGCCGCTGGTTGCCGGCGTCGAGGATGCCGGCGCTGTAGGCGCGGCGGCCGCTTTGCTGGGTGCTGCCGTGGCGGCCGAGGCCGGCGCGGCATTGCCGCTCGCCGGGACGGCGCCGGTTGACGACGGCGCCAAGCCGGCTGGCGGCTGGTACACGGGCGCGTTTTGCGCGGTGGCGGTCGAGATAGCGGCGGCCATCAAGCCCGCAGCTAAGAGGAGCGCTTTTCTCATGGCTTCTTACCATCCTTGGTTTTTGAGCTGGAGGATTTCGAGCTGGATTGGTCTTGCTCTTCGTCGTGCGGATATATCGGCTCGCGCAGGAACACATCGCGAGTTGGGCGAATGTTGATAAGCGAGCCGGCAGGTACGGTGATGATGGGCGCAAGGTTGATCTGTTGATCGAGGACCTTCGCGGTGACTTGGGCGAGCTGCAACGACATGGCGTTGCCGGCATTGCCAACAGCGCTATTGCTGCTGCCAGAGACGGCGGTCGAGGCAACAGCGGAGAGAATGGTCGTAACCGCAGCCGCGCCGTAGCGGTCCCAAATGCGGTTATCGACATCACCAATCAGGCCGGTGCTGCCACTGAGGTCTTGGGCAATGAACGGATCGTCATCGCCCATGAGAATATGCGCGCCATCCGGGCGGATGATGCGATACCAGGCCACATTGAGGCGCGAATCGCCCTGCTTCGATAGCGATTCATACTTACCGAGAATGACGGACCCTTTCGGGATAAGGATTTCCCGGTCGTCCGCGCCGTAGACGTTCTGATCGACAATCGCATCAATCAAGCCGGGGATCTGACTCACAATCTGGTTACGCAAAACAGCGTTGATGACGCGGTCCTGTGTAAGAATGCGGGTCCGCCTGACCGGCAGGCCTGAATCGGCGCGCGGTGTATCGTCACGGCTATAATCCTTATCGGTCATGCGGGGTTGAACCGGCGCGACAGTGATATCTTTTTCCTGTACTGGCGCCTGCGGCCCGGCGGCCTGACGCTCCGCCAGCAATGCGGCCGCGGCCGCCGCGCGCTCGCCTGGCGCCGGATCTGGCGGCGGAGGCGGTGGCGGCGGCGGTGGTGGTGGTGGCGCTGGCGGCGGGGGAGGCGGCGGAGGAGCCTCTACAGGGGGCGGCGCTGGCGGCGGTGGAGGTGGCGGCGGCGAGGTGAAATAGTCCGGTGGCAGGGTATCCGCCACCTGGCGCGGCGCTTCTGCCTGCTGGTCGCCTTGATCCTTGCTCTTATCGTCGCAGGCGGCGAGCAGAACCAGGCTCGCCAATACCGTGATCGGGGCGAAACGCTTCATCTACTTGCCGCTCCGCTTATCGGTGTTGGCGGGGGTCTGATCGGCGGGCGCAGTGCTCGCGCCCGACGCCGGGGGAAGCGGCTGTGTAGTGATTGGGCCAGCCGACGGCGCGGACGATGAGGGCACATTCGTCTTGGCCGCCGGCTGACCCTTCCGCGCTGGTGCGGCCGGCTTCAAGGCGCGGACACGCACAGCGGCAGCGCTAATGCGCGGCGCAACACGATCGGGATCAGGCTTTACGCAAAGCACTTCATTTCCATGCTTTAGGGAAAGCTGGCCGGTAGATTCGATGATCATGCAACCGCTCTTGACGCGGAAGTTGACCGGCCGATCGGTGCCGTCCGTGACGACTGCAGGCGTTGCGACCATGAAATCGCCGTCGTTCCAGCGTTCGCCATAGCAAAGGTAGGTGAACTGGTCGTCACGGAACACGTCGTCCGGCGCCAACTCCTGGTCACCGAACAACGCGAGGTCCCGCCGGATGCGCGCTGGATCAAACGGCACGTCCTTCAGCCATTCCGGCTTCTTCTTTTTGTCGTCGCGATAGCTCGCGAGGTGCAGGCTCGGGCCGTGACCTTCCGGCCCGAGAATGCTGACCGGGCCATTTCCGCCCGAACTCTCGACATCGCTATCTGGCGAATAGCCGTCCGGCTGTTGGGCATCGATCAGGACCAACAAGTCCGAGATGAAGCCGGCGTTGACGTCGCTTGACCGGAGATAAAACGAGTAGATGTTGTGCGATTGCCCCAGAATGGTAAGGGACGTGTCGGAGCCGGGATTACTTATCCATAAGGTGACGGTCTGATCGTCCAGTTGCTTGACATGATAGATCGTCGTGTCCCCGAGAATGACGCGGTCTATCGTCTCCCACAGGGGGAGGCGGATCGTGGTCGTCATGGCCGAGCGAAGAGCTATCTTGGTCGTTGTCTCCTGCTGCCATTTCACCTTGAAAATGCCGGCGCTGGGGCCGGCCTTATCCCAGGCTTTTTGGGTCGCACCGAGCGGAACGGGGGCCTGGCGATCCATGGTCGGATATTGGCCGTTAAACTGCTTCTCTACATCGGGGTTGCCGGCGGGAGCGGCGGGGAGGTCGGCCTCGTCATCGACTACCTTAGCCTGCTGTGCGAACGCCGGGGCGGTCACCAGAGTGACAAGGGCCATTAGGGCAAAAGCTGCGGATTTAATGTTCATTGGCTGGTGCCTTTGGAAGTGGCGGAGAGGTCGCGTTCGCGGATCGAATAGGCCTCGACCTGCAGGCCTATCGGATTTTCCGAGGCAATATCGGGGTGCGTCTCGATCGGCTTGTAGCTGACCTGCACGCTGGCGGTATAAGTCTTGCGCGCAACTTCATCCGGGCCTTTGCGGTCGATCACGACGAAATCGACTGCATAGATTCCTTCCCGATATGAGGTCGGTGTGACGGCTTCGATATGAGTCTCGCGCGTCATGCCGGCATCGCGATACTTTTTGAGAGGCGAATTGGGACTGCTCGGGTCCATCAACTTGCGGAACGAGCCAAACACGTTGACCGCGCTGAATCGCTGTAGGCGCGGATAGCGGACCCGTTCATCCACGTTGTTGATGGTCTCGCGATCGGTGACATAGGCGCGGATCAAATTCTCCGCCAAGAGATCGCGGGTATCGCGGCTGATATGGCGCGCGTCAACCGAGACAACCTGATCGCGGGCATCGCTGAAATAGACGAACTGCGGCACAATTTGTTTCAGCGGGAACAGTGACCAGGTGAAACCGCCCAAGAAGGTGAAGCCGACCGTCATCATGACGGCGTAGCCGGTGACGAGGCGGCTGTAGCGCTGCAGGCGGTCGTAGTCGTTACCGGTGTCGAGACGGCGCAGATTGCCGCTCACGACGGGCCGCAGGGTTGGTTTCAGGTCCGCCGTCATTATGCGGTTTCCCACATCAACGGTTTAACAGCCGGCCCGCAAGCGCATGGGCTGGTCGGCAGCTTTTCGTCGGTTTCGATGCGCTCTGGCGTGCTGCTGCCACAGCCTGCGAGGACGCTTGCCGTAATCAATACAAAGAGGATGCGCTTCAGCATTTGATGCCTTTCTCAGTGTCCGAAGATGCGGTGGAGGGTGTCTTTCAACTGCAATCCCAGGAGGATTACGGTGAAGACTATCCAGGCGTATTTTTGAATCATGTTTGTCCTCATTTCCCGCCGGCGAGGCGAGCTTGCGGCATATATGAGAGTGGGCCGGCGCCGACCTTGTCGGCGACCGAATCAGCCAATTGCGCGGCTAGATGCTTGAAACCGTCCCGCAAAAAGATCAGCAGCGCGCCGCAGATCATTGCGGTCAGATAATCCTCGCCAAAAAGAAACGCGGAAGCCGCGCTAGTCACCTTTCCCGAGGCGTCGATTGGCATATGGTCAAATGCGACCTTCAACAGATGATTCGCGAGACCAACAATCACGCCAAGCGTCATGAACTCGATGACGCCAGTAAGCAGGATCTTCCAGGCCTGCGAAGCGAGGCCGCGCGTGAACGGCACGGCAAGCGCAACAAGAATGATCGGGCCGAGCACTTGGATGAGAATGAACTTGGAATAGAACCAGGTGGCGTCCCATACAATCAGAAGCCAGAGACCAGCAAAGAGGAACCACAACAGAGCGGCACCGATTACGAGCCCAATTTCGGTCCAATCGGTCCCGCTCATAATTGCGAGCACTCCGTTGGTGATAGTCTGGAGAGGACCGCCAACAGCGGCGATCAAGCCGGCTATGCCTGTCTGCGTGGTGTCCACGCTCCCGCCGTTAGGATCGACCATAAATTGTGCGAGCGAGACGCCGAAATTCAGGGTGTGCTGCACGAAGTCCATCCAGAGCGACGGAAATGTCAGGAACGTGCTTGCCACGACGGTCAGAAGCACTTCCTTGGCTAAGTCCTCGATTTTGAAGTCTTTGCCAGCCATGTAACCGCCGATCTTGATTGTCCAATAGAGGCCAAGGACTGCCCCAAGGAACGTCATCGAGTAGGGCGCAATCGCTTCGGTTACTGTCGTCGCATAGCTATCGGCCGCGTTCTGCCAGACGGTGAAAATGACGCAGGTGGAGCAAGATCCCATGATGTCGTTCCCTGGGGCGCAGCGGTTATTGGAACGGATTGATGTTGCTACCGTCCGAAGGATCGCTATTGCTCGCTGAGCCTTCGGAAACGCGTTGCATCGTCGTAGTGGGGAGGTGCTTGATTTCCGTGGCGGCACTTAGCTCAAGCTGCTGCGCGAGCAACGTCCGGTGCATGACCAGTTCCTGATTGATCGAATTGAGCGCTTGAGCAATCTGCGCGAGCTGGGTCCGCACATCGCTATTGGGACCTGTCATTACGGTGTTTGCGTGCTGCGAGGCGTCAGGGGCCTTGTTAAGCGCCACCTCGGCGGCCGCCATGGCCCGAAAGGCGACTTCCTTCTGGGTGCGATAGCGCTGCTGGATCATTGACTGAATTTCATCATTGGAGACCGGCTTAAAATCGCTGCCCGTCTTAGCCGCCGGAAAATCGAGCGCCTTCACCAAGAACTGCTGCGCGTTCTGCGGCGTCGAAATCGAGGGCGAGATGCTTTTCGCCATCTTCCACGTATCGAAAGCCGGTTGCACGGCGCTGACCGTGCTACCGATGTTGCTCTCCCAGGGGCCAACCGTCGCGTTGACGGCCTGGCGAGCCATGCCAACAGCACCGTTCAGTGTCGTGAGCTGCTTCACTGTCTCGACGGCCTGCGCAACCTGCTTGATCATGTTGACGGCTGTTGACGTGTTCTGCGTCAAATTACTCGCGTCTATGACGGCCATCCCGCCGGCGAAGGCGAGAGGCGTAACAACGAGAGTGGCAAGCACCGCGAGAGCCGTCCGAACAGGTCGGAAGCCTGTGCGGCGATTGCGACGGCGCGACGATGTCATAGGGGTAAGAACTCTTGCAGCCATTTCGGGCCAAACCTTTCCTTGAGCTTGAGGAGTGCTGTGCGGTCTTCGATGGACGAGCTGAAAGCTCGGAGGTAAGGACCGAGAGCCGAAAGGCTCGTATCTAAAATCACCGACTCATTGTCGCGCTTGAAAAGGGCGGCATAGCGCAAGCGCTCGGTGGCCTTATCCTTGCCGATGATGAATGCCCATTCCTCGTCGGTGAGGCGGAAATGCGCGTAGTCTTCACGGCGGGCCGCCGGATCTCGGAGGAAGATGCGGAGAGCGGTGTTGACGCGGAAGGCGTCGTGATCAAAGACGTTCGGCTCTTGGGCCGCCATGATCACGGAACCCAGCAGCTTTCGATGTTCGCGGAACAGGATTTCGGTTTGCTTGAAGAAAACCGGGTCCTGCAGCATCGCACCCGCCTCATCTACGAAAATAAGATGCGGTGTCGCTGCTTTTGCCACCATCTGCCGGATGCGATACATAAAATAGAAGGTCATCGCGGCGGCGATCTGCGGCGTCGAGTGCATTTCGGTCATGTCGAAGCCCACCAGGCGCGAGCCGGTGAAGCTGAGCGCGTCACGCTCCCCGTTGAAGATGCGGGAATACTTGCCTTCAACGGCCCAGGGCTTGATTTTCTGCAGATAGATGCTTTTGGGTGGAAACATGTGTTTCCACTGCTTCGACATCTGCCGATGCTCGGGGGCTGATTTCATCATGTCGCCGATCGCGGTATTGATGGCCTCAATTGCCTCCGCATCATCGAGGCCGATCAGCATTTGCAGCAGGATGCGCAGCATATCGCGCTGTTCCAGGCTGTCCGGCAGCAGGAACGGATTGAGCGGTAGGTTATCGGCCTCGGGGATGAGATAGTCGCCGCCGAAACAGGCAAACGGCGTCAAGCAGCCCTGCATGCGATCGAAGACAAAGGACCGTAAATTCGGGTGCGCTGACATCGCCCCGAGGATGAGGAACATGATGAGGGTGGACTTACCTTGTCCAGCCGGCCCGATAACAAGGGTATGACCGAGCAATTCGTCCTCGGCCTTGTGGAAAATGAAGCCGTAGGGCGCTCCGCTGGCGGTGGGGAAATAGCGGACGGGATGCGGCCCCCAGGGCGACCGGGTTTTGCCCTTGGGTTCCGCCTTCAATGGCGTGTAATCGGCGATATTGGACGATAGGAGGTGGTAATCCCTGGTGAAGTATTCATAGCCAGGGAATTGCGACCACCAAAGACGCTCGGCCAGCATCGTCTCGCGCACGGCGCGGGTATGGTGCTTCGCCAGTGTGGCGCGCACTCTATCGATGGTCTTATCCAGGTCTTCGCGCGAACGCTCCGTTGCATAGACGGTTATCTCGGTCTTGAAATATCCCTCAAGGCCGGCGTTGACCTTCTCCTGAACCTTCTGCCAATCGTCGGAAATCAGCTTGTTGAGAAAGGCGAGCTTTGCCTGTTTCGCGCGATTCGCAATGGTAATGTCAGCGTTAGCTTTGTCGTAGGGAAGAGCGCGGAGCACGATCTTGAGTGCGGCCGGGATCTGCATCAACGCATTGATGACCTCGGCCGTCGATTCTTCCGGCCAGGCGCGGATGCCGACTGCCGATTGATAGAGCTGGCTCGGTCCATCGCTGTGAACGATGCTGCCATGGCGATCAAAGCTCAGATTGGCGAAAGTGAGCCGATCGCCGAGCAGCGTATTTGCGGGCGGAACGGTGATGTCAAAGCCGTTGAGCTGGTTCGCGAGCCAGCTCAACAGTGGCGACACATCGCCGTCGCCGATCGTCAGGGTCTCCGGGCCGTACTCGTTGAGATGATCCTTGATTGCGCGTTCCGCAGGGTCGAGCCGCTTCAGATGATCCTTACTCGTCACCGAAATAACAATGTGGTGGGTGGCGACAAAGGAATCATCGAAGCGCGCATGCCAAAGACTGTCGATCTTCTGCGCCAGGGCTTCCGGCGCGATCGGCGGCGTGTTGATCGGCAAATGCGTCTTCTGTGAGACAATGCGAAGGCCGACCGGGCCGTCGGTCAGCGAGTCGAATAGGTTTTTGCGGCTCTTAAAGAGGTTTTCGAGGTCTATTTGCGTGAGGCCGCTATAGATGCGGCCAGTCAGGCTGATGACGCGGAAGCCGCCGCCACCCTTGCGGCCGTGAAGCCTGACGGTCTTGCCGTCTTCATCAACCTGGTCCCAATGGATACGGTCGCGGAGGTAGGTAGTGGCCGGCTGGGGCCAAAAGGGACGCATGAGCAAAGGGGCGCTTACGGCGCCAGCCGTCAGCGATGCGACCGTGGCCGCAAGCGGAATGAGGTCAAGCGACATAGGTTCGATCGTCCGATTGCCAGTGATTGCGGGTGGGCCTGCGTTCGGGAAGGGCACGCATGACCGCCTCGATGTGCGGCTCGCGCATCGAAATCAAAATGCAGAGGGGGTAGGTGATGAGCCAAAGGCCGACAGCGCCCAGGGGCGTGCCAAGGACGATGGCGAGCAGGGGGCCGGCGACCAACTGCACGCCGATGAGGGAGGGGGCGCAATAAAGGAAGCGGACCGGTCGCGCGACATGCCTGTAGATGGGTGACTTCATTGCGCCCCCGACCTCAGCCGCCCTGACCTTGGGCGGAAGCAACGAGCCAGGCGAGCCCGGTGAGAGCGATCAGGCCGACAATGATCTGGACGGCCCATTTGATCTTGAGAATGCCGGCGATCCCGAGGCCGATGACGATGACGCCCGCCAAACTGGCGAAAGCGATGATCATGGTCTTCGCGCGGCCGGTCCAATCTGTGATGAGAGTGGTGGTTGCATCGAACGGATTTCCGCTATCTGCCAATGCCTTAGCGACCGGGGACAGGAGAATTAAGGCCAGGCATATCCGGCCCGCCCATTTGTTAAACGACATGGATTTTCGCCCTCTTACAGATTAGGTTGTGATCGTGTTGTTGGATGGTTGTGCACTTATTCAGTATCGCGTACATATGTGCATCATGTGTGATGATGCACATACGTTATAGAATGCTAGGTGATGCTGATGCAAGGGCAAACCAATGTCGTGGAGTTGAGAATTATGGCGACGAGAAAGACACGCCTTGCGCGTGTCACAGGAACTTCGACAGGTGGTACGCCCAAAAAGGAAACGGCGCGGGGCCGGCAGCTCGTCTCTCAGGACGAGATCTGGCATCGCTTCCGACTCTTCTGCGTCGAGAACCGCGTGAACATCAGCGAGGGCTTTGAGACCGTCGTGATGGTGCTGGATAAGTACAAGGGAGCGCCGGAGAAGATCGGGCCAAAGATTTTCAAGGCACTTGCGTTACGCAACAGCCTCACGGGTGACGAGCGGCTGACGATGGATGACATCTGATGCCAGAGCTCCGCTGCCGAATCCCCGAACGCCTGATCGACTTTACGCCGCTGCTGGGCGTCGGCTTGCGTCATCTGGTGGCGTTGGGCGGTCTCGGTGCGGTGGTCGATAAAGAGCCTGTGAAACAGGTTCGCATCAAATATAGCATGGAGGACCAAGTCATCCTCGACCAGCTGATGACCGAGTTTGCGGCGAAGCAACCGCGCGTGATCATTGCCGCGCTCGAATGCGCGAGTCGCTGTCGGCTGGACCCGATACAGGAATCAGCGCGGCCGAAAACCGCTGCCTAGCACTCTGTTCAAATGCTGGCCGGACGCGTCGCTCGACGCGGCCGACTTCTTTTCGCACCCTAGCCGATAGCGGTAGCCGGCCGCGCCAAGCATCACCGACCCAACATTGTGACCTATTCAGATCCTTCCACCTAAAGCGCGCCGGTTACGAAAACCGCACTTTCCTTAAACGACCGCGCGCGAGTATCGTTGTGTAACAGGGGTGAGGATGGGGGCGATGTCAAAGCTGATATGGATCGGGTTGGCGCTGCTGGGCGTCGCGCTTATTCAGGTGCTGCCGTACGGAACACCTGGCGCTCTGCTGATGCTCTTCGTTGCCTATCTCACCCGCAAGGAGTGGGTGGAATATTTCCGACCTTCCAAGGCCGAACAGCCTAAACCCCAGCCGCAACGGCCACCGCGCTCGTCCAATGAAGTCTATGAGGACTATGTGAAGCAGGCGAACGAGCACAAGATCGGCGCCATGTCCCGCGAGGACTGGGACAAACTGAGGAGACCGTCGCAGGGCTGGGGGGAATGAATGATCCGAGAGGCGAACAACCTATTATACTGCCTGCGGGGATTTGTCTCTGGAGCTAAACGGTGAAGATTGGCGGCAAGTACCGTGACAAGATCCATGTGACGATCACCGGGCAGGCAGGTGATCCGCCGTCATGTCGGATCGATCTTCAGGCGGAAACTGTCCTGACCTATCGGACCTTCAAAGCCAAGCCCGCCGCTGCGCAGTGTCCCCATTGTCGACGCCACGCCAAGATACAAATCGCTCTCGGCAATTGGAGTTCTTGAAGAGCAGGCGCTGCGGAACTAACTCCCTAGGACCACGTTCGCGTGCTGGTCGGCCAACGAGGGGGTGCGTCATGCCTGGGATACATGGATTCCGGCTGTCGAGTGCTTGGATTGAAACGCCAAGTGATCATTCAATCCACTGCTATTTCAATTCGCCTTCCGGGCGTATCGCCTGCATACTGCAGCCGGATGCCGTGGAACTGATGGCGCCGCGCGTCGGCTCTGAAAGCGCCTGGCAGATTATCAGCAGCCTCTGGAGCGACGACCTGACAGCGGTCGCTGAAGCGAAATATCAGCATAGCCCCCAGCATCCGGTGCTGATCACAGCCGAAGACCTGCGCGCCACACGCCATTAAGCGCCATGCGCTGGCGCTTATTTGGATAAAATTGCATGCAAAACAGTGTGAGAAAGCGAAGAATATTTAGGAAAAATTAATCCCCGCCATCGTTAATGACGCGTGAGTGTGGGGAAACAATTATGCATTGGATGAAATGCTCTCTCACGGGCGACCAACTTGCGGAAGGCGCCCTTATCCAAATCACCAACAACTTTACCTATCTGGTCCTAGATGGGCGTGCGCCAACAAACGCGATCCTCTTTTACCGCGAGCGCACTGACGGGATGGACTTCTTTGCCTCTCCCTTGGCGGCCGGCCTATTGGAAGACCCCGCGTTGATGCGCTTCCACTGGAGACAGTGCGACAAGCCTTGCATGGAAGGCCTGATGGTACTGGCGGGCCAAGGTGATCCCTCGACACTCTTCGGTGGCGATCGGCAGCTGGTCACCTCCTAGGTCTGGCATCAAGGCCTGGCATTGGCGCAAAGGCTCCCGCGCCCGCCAGGCGACCGATGACAAGCCGAAAGCGACTGAGGCGATCGCCGATCAATAGTATTGGACAGATCGACCGGCGCAAGCGGCAGCTTGATATTCTGCGGGCATCACATATGCGGCCGCGCCCTAAATCACTCCGGCATCATTGCCAGGCTTGTGTGGTGCCCTTCGAGATCACCGGCTGAGATGACGACAAAACCCTCTGGGTTTCTCAAGAGCTTATCTGCGGCGATTGCCGTTAGCTGGTCACTCCAGCTGCCGGTGATAATTCGCCAACCGACTTCATAGGGCTGGCTACCCGCCATAAATACGACGGCATCATCTTTGATGATGCACGGAACAATGCCGTTCGATGACTGGAAATAGCAGTGGATGGAACGATCGAAAGGCACCTCGACC
>Ga0255336_100552_pt1 | contig 53346 bp, 53 predicted proteins | sample MeOH1_35cm_T3_17_FD_189102 | JGI IMG/M metagenome (GOLD analysis project Ga0255336, IMG submission 189102) | Sandy soil microbial communities from University of British Columbia, Vancouver, Canada - MeOH1_35cm_T3_179 | ecosystem: Engineered > Artificial ecosystem > Sand microcosm > Unclassified ... | reverse complement strand
GTTCTCGCGTCCGCTCAACACGAGGATCACGCAACTCAGCAAAGTACTGCAGGGGATTCTTCATCCCCTCATCTCATCCTGCTTACCTTGCCGCGCATATATCAATTAAGATGCGTCGGCCCTGCTGCGTCGGCCCTGCCCCTGCACCTCTGCGGCTTGACGTAGCGCCAAATAGTAAGGATGGTCCTTGGGGGCGATGGGTAGAGCGGCGTCCTTTGACAAGCAGACAGCCTCCAAGCTGCCAATCTGCACAGCGGATTCCGAACGAAGATTGGGAATCGGAAACTTAGTCAGCCTACCGAACATCTTGCTAGCTCGCCAGTCACGAACGTAACGCAGGTGGGCCCCAGGAAGTGACGCACAAACTGTCGTTGACAATGGGAAGAGGCCACGCTGGTACGCTATGAGCTCCCTGCCGAGCCTTAAATTGGGATCTATTGCTAAATGCCGGTCCGATTAAACACGAAGGGAAAGTAACTGGACCAATTCGATGGTAGTTTTGATGGTATCTCGCTTTTTGACCTATGTAAGTTATTGATAAATCAAAAAGAATGGCTCCTCAGGTAGGACTCGAACCTACAAGGAAACGTACTTTCAACAACATGCAGGGCCACGGATGACACCAAAGGCCATGAAAACCCGTCCTAAACATACGAACAGAGCGCGGATGGAGCGCATACGCAACATAGCCATCGGCACAATCTGGCAGGGAGTGGAGGATCGAACTCCTAACCTCTATCGCTACAGTGATTACGATTGAGTGCTGAACAGATAATCACGGTTCGTGGGCATGGTAATTTGGTTCACGATATCGCTCGTCGGTAGTAGCGCGATTGCCGTGTTGGCCGTAAAAGGCTTGGGGAAGCACTTAACAGACCGCTGGCTTGAGCGACACAAGCACGAACTTGCCAAGGGTCAGCTAACCTGTGCGGAGCAGATCAACGAAGCCGCGCCGGGCGCTATTTACTCATCGCTGGAACACGAGCGAGGCAGTAAGATCGTCGTCCTGAAAAAGCTCTGGATAACGCGAGGAACTGCGATGTGTGACCGCGAGGCGATACCACCCCGTGTGGTCTAGCGGAATGCGAATTTGTCCTCGTTGATCGCTGATCACTGGTGCACTTCGGGTGGCAATTCTGTCATCGCCGATCTCTACCTCTGCCCCCGGCAAGGGCCGGCCTTGATACAACACTTGCAGATGGAGATCTTTGTTGGAGGAGCCGAAGGGATCGCTCAGTGGAACCAACTCCAGCAGGTGTCCAACGATGCGGTCATAGCCAAAGTTTCTTGTTCCGCGCATCCACAGTGACTTGCTGAATTTGAAGTAGTGCGCCGAGTCTCGTGCCGATGGGTAGTCCGCAAGCGTGGTGGCGTGGGCCTTGCCGTTCGTGTCGTGGACGAAGAAGCCGTTGTCATACGTAGATGCCAACACCCAGACGCCTTCCGGTTCATCGGAGGGGAGTGCGAGATGGGCCTGCAAACTGAGGAAGTCAGAACTCTCCGCGGCTGAGTTGAGCAGAGAGTAGCGGTGTTGCAACGGGGAGATCGCATCGAGCGTAAGCAGCTTGATCTGGGCGATTTTCTCGTATTCGCCTGGATCTCCATACCTCGCGGTGATGACCAGGTTTTTCCCTGCGGAGGAAGGAAACAGCGTAACCTCGTGTGCGTAGAGCTGTGAGGCGACAAATAGCAGCACCACCAGCACAGAATTCTTTTTCATGATTGCGTTGACCTCAAGGGCGGCGGAGATCATCCGCCGCCTGTGACTCTGTTAGAACGGTTGGTAAAGTGAGGGATGGTTGTCGATGTCGACTTCGGTCCAGCTCTCATCCCAGTGCGCCAGGGTCAGGCTCCAACGAGCCTTTTCTCCCTTAACGTAATCCTCAATATCCGGGAACAATTTGCGAATGAGCTGGCTTCGGGTCAGTTCGGCCTTGGGCTTCTTTTCCGCCGGAGGTGAGACGATCACGATTGCAAAATCGTAATCGGGACTCAACTGGTGAGTTGCACGGGTATAGATTGTTTCGCTAATGACCTGCCCGTGCTCTTTCTGATACTTCATAATGGGCAGGTGATACTTGCGATAAAGGGCCAGCCATTCATCCTGTCTGCCCGCGGGAACCTTGTAGAATCCCACAGAAACGGTGTTCTTTCCGTCGCCGGCACCGATGGTAGCTTGTGCCATGGCAGCAATCTGGGTGAGGATCACAATCGCTGCCAGCAGCGGCCAGAAACGACTAAGAGACAAGACTTTCTTCATTATTGAATCTCCTATTTGCGTATTTAGAAGTGCGGACCGGAAAGACTGAATTCGCCAGCCCGCATGGTTAGAACTGGACCTTGACGCCGAATTGGATCTGGCGTGAAGAGCCTTGCGTGGAAGTGATTTTGCCGGCATCGCTGATCGCACTGCTGTCTTCATTGAAAAGGTAGTTGTTTTGCAGCGGCGATGCGAAGTTGGTATGGTTCAGCAAATTAAAGACCTCGGCGCGAAGTTGCACGTTGAGTCGTTCATGAACCGAATCGAGCTTGAGATTCTTATAAGCAAGGCCGTCCAGCGTGACATAACCCGGACCGGTCAGACTGTTGCGTCCGGCATTCCCCAGCCGCTTCGAAGAACTCGGAAATGCGAAGCACTCGGTCTTGATGTAATGATTTGGATTTCCCGGATTCACGGCTGATTTGCAGGCTCCGCTGTTGATGCGGTCCGGGTACGCCCACGGGTCGGTCGACCCCATTCCCAAGGGATCGCCACCTAGATAGACCGAGAACGGAGCACCGGTCGAGGCCTGGAAGATGCCACCAATCTCCCAGTTGTTGGTGAGGGCTCGAACGACGGGCGAAGAGGACCTGGAGCCCGGAACGCTCCACACTGCATTGATCACGCCGTTCTGGCCAAGGTTGAAGTCCGCCACACCACGGCGGGTTTTGGAGTCAAACCATAGGGGAATCGAGGAGGCCGAGTTCAGATATTGATCGCCGGCCAGCGTCGAAGAGCCGTCGTCAATCGTCTTCTGCCAGGTATATGAGCCTTGCAAGTGCAGACCATGATAGTTCTTGAGATTCACCCCTAGCAGTAACCCGTTGTAGCTGGAGCTGGCGATGTATTCCAAAGCATCGAGTTGGCCAACTCCGGAATTTAACAGCGTGCCTCCCGTTGTGGGCCAGTAATAACTTCCATTGACCTTGGTGGGCATCACGATGTTGATGTCGTCTGTCGCGTAAGGCAGATGCACGCCATGGGAACCTGCGTAGCCAAGGGTAAGAGACAGGTTGCGGGTCAGCTCGTGCTCGATATCAACGTGCCATTGCTGCACGTAGCTCCGCGGAGGATTCTGCTGCACCCAGACCGTACGCTGTCCCGCCAATGTGCTGGGATCATACTTGGCAAGAGCCAAGTTATAGGCATTGGTGGGGAAAGCGCCTTGCGGCAGTCCGCTGGAGGAAAGCGTGATGTTGTACGGTGCCGCAGCCGATGCCAAGCGCAGGAACTGATACGTAAGCGGCAGCACATCGAAGATTCCGAAGCCAGCACGCAAGGCGCTACGCCCATTTCCAAACACGTCGTATGCCAAGCCAATGCGAGGCTCAAAGTTCTTCAGCGTCGGATTAGAGAAGTACGGATCGCCGACATGCGCGCTGGTTGCGGTCGGGCTGGTCAGTACCGCCAGCTTCCCGTTGACCTCAGTGGGCACGGTGGAAATCTCGTAACGCAGCCCAATGTTCAGGGTCAGCCGAGAAGCTGCCTTCCAGTCATCCTGTACATAGCCGGCAATGATCGAGTCGCGCAGACCGCGGGTGAATGCAGTGCTGGGCAACGAGGCAGAAAAGTTCTTTGGCTTGTTAGCTAGGAAATCACTTAACGAACTGAACTTGAAGGCGCCGTTCTCGGAGAAATGGAACAGGTTGTTGGACTGCTGCCTCTCGAAGGCAAAGCCCAGTCGAAGAGCGTGATGGCCTTTCTGCCAGAAGGCGTCATCATAGATCTGATAGGAGTTCCAACCGAACGTAAAGTTGGCAAAGCCGTCCGCACCGCCAGAGAATGTGGCAAGCCCGGGCACGGTGATCTTTGCCGCCGGGCGACCTGGCACAGAGCCCAGAGAACTGTCCCCAGCCAGGGAGTTGATGACATCACTCGCGGTCAAGTCTGCGGCATTGCGGTTAAATCCGAAACGCAGCGTATTCACCAGCGACGGAGAAAAAGTGTGCGTCTCCTCCAGTGCCGCAAAGGGGCGCTTCAGATTGTGATGAAAGCGGATGTTATTGAGTTGATCGGGCTGCGACAGATCACTACGGTCGAAAAGGAAGGTCCCGGATGCGCGGTCGCGTTCGCCAAGTTGCTGGTCCAGCCGCGCGACCACAAAATCCTCAACGCCCTTCTGTTCGGTGGCGACCGAATTGTAGCCGATGTCTCCTGTGCTGCTCAGACCGGCGTTTGCATGCGGATAGAACCCAAGGGCCTTCGTGATGTTTGCATCCACGGTGACATTGCCGGTGGAAAGGATGCCCTGGCGGGCATTGTCGGAGGGAACCGAGCTCAACTGCGTTACAGTGAGATCCTGACGCAAGCCTTCATAGTTGATGAAGAAGAAACTCTTGTTGCGGCGAATTGGACCGCCCAGCGTACCTCCAAACTGATTACGCGTGAAAGGCGGCTTCTCTGTACCATCGAAGTAGTTGCGAGCGTCCAGGGCTGCGTTGCGGGCAAACTCATAGGCGCTTCCATGCCAATCATTACTGCCTGATCGCGTGACCGAATTGATGACACCCCCTGAGGTTTTACCGTACCCGGCCGAATAGTTGCTGGTGAGGATGGAGAACTCCTGAATGGCGTCAACGCCAAGCTGCGCGCCTAGTACATCACCCGGTGCATCGTTGGTGTAGTCGTTGAAGCTGATTCCATCCTGACGGTAGTTGTTCTGTGCCGAGCGCGTGCCATCCACACTCAGTTGCGTGCCAAAACCACGGGTGACCTTCGTGGCGTCGCTTGATCCATTGGAGCCAACGGAGGCTTGGCTGCGGACGATGTTGACGCCCGGCTGTAACGCTGCCAATTGCGTCCAATCACGTCCGTTGAGAGGAAGCTCTTGCAATGCAGACTGTCCCACATGCTGCTGCACGCTTGAGTCGGTGATCTCAACCGCAGCGGCATCCGCAGCCACCGTGATGTTCTCAGAGGAAGACTGCACCGTCAGATGGAAACGTAGCGTTCTCTCCGCACCAACAGTGACTTGCACCGCGGTGATGGAGACTTTCTGGAAGCCATTAGCTGTCGCCGTCACATCATATTGGGAAGGCACAAGGTTTGGCAGGACAAACAGACCTCCACCGTCCGTAATCGTCTCCTGCACAATTCCTGTCGAGAGATTGCGGGCAGTAACGTGAGCGCCAAGAATGTTCGCTCCAGAGGAATCCACCACGCTGCCGTTCAGGCTGCCTCCGGCCACTTGCGCGAGAAGATTTTGTGCGGCCGTGCCTAGCAAAAGCAACGCGATGCCAAGCAATGCAAACACGCGTATCGTATTTTTCACTGAAAGTCTCCAATCATTCGTATAACAATTTCTAGCTGCGGCGCTGAGTACGGGCCGACTGCGCATCGGCAGCGGCCGCGGGGCTGTCGCCGCAATAACTCCACGCGTCAAATGGAAAGGCCGCGCATACAACAAGTGTCACGCCCAGAAGACGTAGACTCGGTCTCTCTTAGCTGAAGGTTGATCCCGTGGAAGCGAGAAGATTCGCTCCCTTCGCGGTGCACGGGAAGCGCACAAAAGAAGAAAGCCCACGATGGGAGTCGTGGGCTTTACGAACTCTGGAATGATGAAGAGATGCTACAAGAACATCATCCGATCGTCAGAGGCAAGCGCACACGCACCCAGAGCGGGCGTCGTACAACAACACATCGTGGCTTGCGAAATCGGTAACATGTTGGTGAGAGTACCTACCAATTCCTCCGCTTGTCAACCCGGATTACAATTTTCTTTGAATTGTTGCTTGCATCTGCCGATAACATCGCCTAGAGTTGCTACATGAATTTCCCAATGACCATGATGGCTTGTTGCGCGAGCATGTGTTGCATGCGCGCCGGCTCTGGCATGGGGAAGTAAACGACGAATTCAGCTCTACCGATTTCCTCGAACCCACTGCCAGAGTGCAGTGGGTTTTGCTTTATACGCAGAAGATTAACTGCGCGGGTGGCGAAGTGGCTAACGCGGCGGCCTGCAAAGCCGTTATTCATGGGTTCGACTCCCATCCCGCGCTCCAAGATCTATCTGGGAAACTGTCCCGGAGAAATGACTGAAAGATGACGAACAAGCTGGGCACAAATTTCGGACACCTGCTGAACGGCTGCTGCGCAGTTATGGCGGCCATGTGTATGTGTCCCTGTGCGCCAAGCGTGGGCGGGAGAGCCGGAACTTGAGACTCAGTAACGGCAACTCTCCAAGGCCCACGCACAAAGCGTGGGCCTTTCGCATGCAGGAAGTAAGAACATAGGAGCAATCGAAATGAAGCAACAGCTATCTCCCCAAACCAAGACCTTGACGCATGTTTATGTCCGCGACTCACAGAAGGGGTTCGTGCGGCCCTGCTGGGCTGCCGGAGAGGTTCTGTATTGCGGCATGTGCATGCGGGGAGAAGTACACGCGGAGCTTGGCTCAGTTTGCCCAGTCTGCTCCAGCACGGTGGAACGCATTCTGGAAGTCGCGGATGGTGGGTCACCGAAGTTCATTCCGCGGCATCGGGACTGTTCGATCCGCGTAGGGGCAGCGCGACTGGAAAAGCAAGCTGTAGTTCTCAGCTTTCAAGCTTCGCAGAAGGTCCTCGCCTGAGGAGTTCCGCGAACGGGCCGGGGGCAGAGTGCGCTGCCCCCGAGCCTTGAGCGCCGCCAAACCACGGGCTTATGCGGCCATCATGGTCTTCGCAGTCATCATGCAAGACTCGGCGCAGCGGCGGCACATCTCCGCGCAGCGCATCATCATAGGATTGTCGCTCATGCCTTCGCACATGGTGGCGCACATCTTGCAAGCATCGAAGCACATCGCGCACATCTTGCCGCACATTGGAGACATGCGCATGATGCAGTTCGCGCACATCTGACACATCTCCATGCAGTCCATGAAGGTAGACATCATCTTCATGTCCATTTTGCCCATCTTCATGCACTGCATCATGGTTTCCATGCACATAGCCATGCAGTTGCGACAATCCTCCATACATCGCCGCATTTCCATAGACATTTCCATTCCCATTTCCATGGTCATTTCTCCTTGGAGTTTCGGGACGAGCCCGCCAAAATTGTTGACGTTTTCTCCTGAGCGGAACGGCAATCAGGAAGCCCGAGTGCGCGGGGTAGTGATTTTACCCCGAGTGGAAATGACGGGGTCAAAAACATTTTTAAGATTGTTGCTTCTGCAGCACTCAGATAGGCCATTTCAGAGTTGTTGTGCTATGATCCTTCATCGGCTTCCTGCCGATAATTACTTTCAGATGACGAAGCTCAGCGGAACTCGAATGCGTATGGCCATGTGCCCCCCAGGCGGTGGTCGTCCAGCATGGAGTGTCTGAGCAATCGAGCATCTCTCTTCTGGCAGCCGTCTGGGGGTTCCCTCAAGACGGCATAGTTGTTTTTGGGCATATTCTTTTTCCCATCGCCAGGAGAGACGACATTGGCTTTACCTCAGGACTTTTCAACCCTTGCAATTCACGGTGGCCGCGCGCTGGACGCGCACGCCAGTTCGCTGCTCTTCCCTCTCTACCAGACAGGCACCTTTGTTCATGATGCAGTAGGCGTGGACAAGGGCTTCAGCTACTCCCGCGTTTCCAACCCAACGGTGGATGCGCTGGAGAAGGCCATCGCCGCGCTGGAAGGCACCGCACACGCACTCTGCTTCCGAACTGGGCTTGCGGCGGAGACCGCGCTCTTCTTCACCCTATTGCGCCCCGGTGACCACGTTGTCCTCTCCGAGGTTCTCTACGGTGGGACCATTCGCCTATTCCGCGAAATCCTTGAACCCTTCGGCGTGAAGGCCAGCTTCGTGGACTCTTCCAATGCGGTGAATGTCGAAGCGGCGATCACGCAGGAGACAAAGCTCGTCTTTATTGAAACGCCAGCAAATCCGGTGCTACGTCTTACAGACATTGCGGCGGTTGCTGAAATCACCCGCCGCCACGGCGTGCTACTGGCGGTGGACAACACCTTCCTGACGCCGGTGCTGCAACGACCACTCGAACTGGGCGCTGATATCAGCGTACTTTCCACCACGAAATACATCGATGGACACAACGCAACGGTCGGAGGGTCGGTAGCAACGAACGATGATGCACTTGCGGAACGGCTCGAAATGATTCGCAAGACGCTGGGCTCGATACAGGCGCCTTTTGAGGCGTGGCTCACATTGCAGGGCTTGCGCACGCTACCCGTGAGACTCGCCGCACACTGCCAGAATGCACAAGCAGTTGCTGAGTGGCTGGAGTCGCATCCGGCTGTCGCCAGGGTCCATTACCCGGGGCTCGAGTCTTTCCCTCAGAGTGAGCTAGCACGGCGCCAGCAGAGCGCTGGCGGTGGCATGATCTCTTTTGAGTTGGACGCGCCGTACACCACGGCAATCGAGGTGCTGAATTCCGTGCAACTCTGCTCACGAGCGGAAAGCCTGGGCGGCGTCGAGACGCTGATTACGCACCCTGCCTCCACTACGCACGCTGACGTGCCGATTGAAACGCGCCAGCATCTCGGCATATCCGATGGATTGATTCGCCTCTCGGTTGGGCTTGAATCTCCCGCCGACATCATCGCAGATCTAGAGCAGGCCTTCATTGCCTCTGGCTGTTTTACCACTGAGAAGGAGGCCACCAATGAAGTTTGCTAGCCGCTTGGTACAATATCAGGTCGCTCCCGGGGACCGCTATCGCCCCACGTCAACGCCAATCTACCAGACGGCGACCTTCGAGCAGGAACATGCCGATAGCTTCGGCGAGTATGACTACTCGCGCAGCGGCAATCCCACGCGCAAAGTGCTCGGAGAACTGATTGCGAAGCTCGAAGGTGGCACTCATGGCTATGTTTTCTCCAGCGGAATGGCTGCCATCACGGCCGTTTCGCGCACGCTGCGGTCAGGCGATGAGATTCTTGCAGACAGCGACCTTTATGGCGGGACCTGCAGACTCTTTACGCGCGTGCTGGAGCGTTCGGGTATCGTCGCGCGTTATGCCGATGCCGGCGACCTTGACAGCTTCGCGCGGACGATCACGCCGCGAACACGCATCATTTATGTGGAGTCGCCGACGAACCCACTGCTGCGCGTGCTCGATTTGCGCGCATTGGCCCGGCTTGCACACGCGCATAACGCATTGCTTGTGGTGGACAACTCTCTAATGTCGCCATATCTTCAGCGCCCTCTGGAACTGGGAGCCGACGTGGTGCTGCATTCGGCAACCAAGTTCCTTTGCGGACATGCTGATGTGACCGGTGGCGCGGTAGTTGTGAAAGACGCGAAGCTTGCCGAGGACATCTACTTCCTGCAAAACGCAGAGGGTAACGCACTCGCGCCTTTCGATTGTTTCCTGTTACAGCGCGGCATCAAGACACTGAAATTGCGCGTTGACGAGCAACAGCGTAATGCACACGCGCTTGCAGAATTTCTTGCGGCTGATCCGCGGGTGAGCCGTGTCTTCTATCCCGGACTGGACTCGCACTCCGGACACGCCCTGCAACTGTCACAGGCGTCGGGGGCAGGTTCTGTGCTCAGTTTCACCACGCATTCGGTCGCAGCAGCGAAGGCTGTTGCTGAGCGGGCGCGGATGTTCCAGATTTGCGTCAGCTTTGGAAGTATTCACTCCACCATCAGCTTGCCGGGATGCATGTCGCACGCCAGTGTGCCACCGGAGATCGCCGCCTCGCGCGAGTTGCCTCCGGAACTGGTGCGCATCTCCGTTGGGATCGAGGACGTTGGCGACCTGATCGGTGATCTCGAACAAGCTTTGCCGCACGAGGCGCAAGTGGGGGTTCCTGCTTGCATGAGGTTGGAGAACTAGAATTGCCGCAGTGAGGAATTCTGACCTTCCGGCACATCCTTGCGTGGAAGTTTCTCGCTCCTGATCTCTACCGTGTCAAAAGCTAATCAACTGTAACCTCAACAATTTACAGGCGATCCAGGACTGCCGAAATCCTTGACAATCCATCATCATCCGCGTCAAAAGTGGAATGAACGCGGAACGAAGAACTTCAAGTTACTCCGATTTGGCATTGCTCCGAGCCGCGTTTAGCCTCTCCTTCGCGATCAGGATGCCAAATCTCCCTGGAGCAGCGACACCATGCACTTACCCACTCACACCTACGTTGTCCGCCGCAACGTTGGCGTATTCTTACTGAGAACTAGGCTTCAAGGAGGGCGGAGTGCTTCGCGATAATGATGCGCCGGGCGGGCCGGAGATCACCTTTACTCCGCTAGATCAATATGGATCTGACCTCGCTCCACACCCTGAGCTATCCGCACTATATGAGAACAAGGAATTCGAGCAGGTACTGGGGCGCAGAGCCGAACTCTTAGATCACCTCAGCGGGCTAGACGCCATTGCCGTGCTCGGCGTCAGCGGCTTCTACACACAGCTATGGAGTCTTCAATCTTCTCTCGAGAGGAAGCCAAGCTACGAACTCCAAGTTGCTGACCTTGAGTTTTTGCAATTGCTGTTTCTTCAGAGTAGTTCTGATCCAGCGGGCGAACGGCCAACTCCCGATGATCTCCCTCCGCTCTGGAGCGAGGTGCGCCTCCAGTACTTTTCCGAAATGATTAACGAATCGCTCGATATGCTCGATCCTTCTAAGGCTCAACTTGTGGGTCGCCTTCGTTCGCATTCAGCGTACTACCGCAATCCATATGGTCTCAATTTCTACACGCAGATGCTTACATCAATCAGCGAGAAGCTAGATGCTACGAGGTCTTACGCCAAGTCAGGGAGATTCGTGGCATTTAGCGGTCTTGTGATCGCAATCTTCGAGCGTATCAATAAGAGATTTGAAGAGGTGCACAATCAACTAGCAGCAATACACGACCCGCGAGCTAATCTTCCGGTCCTTGCCCAGTCCATCTCAGAAAGCTGCCCCCAGTCGAAGACGCTGTACTCAGCGAAATTTGAGCCAGCTCTCTCCAGAGGCGAACTGGAACTGCTTTGTCACAACATGCTAGAGCTGAGTCTTTGGCAAATCTTCCGCTTTACTGAGAGCGACATCGTCGCCCTCAGTCCGGGCCATGATTACGATCCGATGGCTGATCTGAGCCATTGCGCCATTGAATTTTCCAAGGGGGCGGCCCTCCTCCCTACTGATATTTGGTACAAGCCATTCATCTTACACAATGGCGACTTTTATCTTTTCTCGCCATATACCGTTCTAAGCTTTCCGTTTCACCTCCTTCTCTCTCTTAGAGGCGGTTTCGACAGTCCATTGAAAACCAAACTAGAGGAGGTGCGTGGAAAATTTCTGGAAAACGAAGCCGCCACTCTATTCAAAGAGTGCTTTCCGAATGCAGCCATCTTCGAAAATGTTTATTGGTATGAAGAATCAGGAGATCGAATTGAAACCGACCTCCTCGTGCTACTGGATGACCGCCTCATTATTCTTGAAGCAAAGGGTGCGATTATTCCCGATAAACTTAGGGCCGGTAATTATAACCGGACTAAGTCCTTCCTACGGGACACGTTTGCACATGGAAACCTTCAAGCGAATCGTTTCATAAGCCGCCTGAAGTCGTGCCCGGAGCTCTTCCTCTACGACGAGCGCGGGAATGTGCTGACATGCTTACGGCAATCTGAGGTTATAGAGATTATCCCAATAGTCCTAACTATTGAGCAGCTAGGACCAATAGCAAATGCCCGCAAGCTCCTTGAACTGGCTGAGATTTCGAATGCGTCCCTATTTCAAGCTATGCCCCTGATGATATCTGAACTGACCTACATATTACGGCTTCTCCCAAGCAAGATATTTCGCATCCATTATCTTTCTCGTCGATCCCTCGTCTATCGGGAGAGAAGCGTCTTGGGCGACGAAATGGATCTCTTTGCGTTATATGTCATGTTCGGATTCTCGGCAGACATTTTTAGTGATGATGTATTGATTTGGGCACTTGGTGCTTCTTACTCGATCAAAAATTACTTTGATTCTGAAGGCGCTCTGAAGTTTTCTCAGTCGTCGACCTTAGCAAATACCTCATATTTCTCGCGCGTGTTATCTCTTCTTTCTGGAAGACACGGATCGGATCATTTGAGCGCGGCGCTTGCAATCCTGGACACTCCCGCACCAAGGCAGAATGACTTCGAGCAGGCGCTAAGAAAGCTACGCCTTGGAGCCGTTGGCGATCGTCGGAAAAGAGAGGACTGTAGGATGGTCATAAAGTCAGGGGTCGTGTCGCTTGTAGTAGTTGGAACTGCGTGGCGGGCAATCGGGGATGAAGAGAAAAGACAAGCACACCGGCAATTACTCCGAGATACGATCAATGAATCAATGGTGGAAGAGGGAGTATTGATCGATTTGCAAGGCGGGGTATCAAAACTTCCATTCTCCTCGATATTGTATGGGAGGGCTGATGTAAGAAGCGATCATGATTAGATCCTGGGGCTTGATGTACGCTCCCGATGACCTTATGGCAAGTTGTGTGCTAGAGCTAAAGGGAAGATAATTAATTTTGATCGCTAAATAGGGTGCTTTGCGAAACGGCGGGAAATAGGAATTCACTCGCCGTCAGCGCGCCGGATACCAGTGAGCTGCCCTGTAGCATTCGCAGGCAGGAGGCCTCTGTAACCGATCAATCACGAATCCAGCACCTTGAATGCTTTTGCTTTGCGCAAGCAGTTCGCAGAATTGCTGAAGCTCATCCTGACGAGAGTTCTTCCAGATCAAATGATCAGCAACAAGCTGCAGGAAGACAGAGAATGCATCCATTTGCGCAGAGGGTAAACGAACCGTCTTTAGCACGTTCTTCATGGAATCTTCGAAATCGACATCATCTTGAGGGTAATATTTCTCAATTTCCTCTCTGAACTTGGCGAAGCTTCTTATTTGAACGTGAAATACAGGATGACCAAGCTCATTCCCTGCAAAGTCATAATGAGCTCCGTAAACATGCTGCATCCTCTTTCCGCCACCAGTTAACCGAAAGTATCCAGCTTCTGTGCTGAAAGATGTGGTACGTAACTGTTTGGTCAATTGGAAGTGCCTGCGGTCAAGCGAGAGCATTCCGCGAACGACCACAAAAAGGTCGCTGGAAGTGTCGTTAGCCCGTTCAGGAAGCTGAAACAGTACGGGAGTAACATCAAAACAGGATTGGGTTTCAGTGCTGTTTGAGGGCCTAAAAGTATCTTGCTCCCTCACCAAGACATTTGAGTTCAACCTAGCAATGCAGGCCTTCAAATTCACCCACTGTGCTATAAGCGCTCTTTGAATTCTATTATCAGTTGTGTCCATTTGTCAGAGCTCATTAATCCATCAAAAGCCGAGTATAGGTGCCCATTCATCGTAGAATTCCTTTTCGATTCGACATAGCCGGGCGCCAGGCGGTATCCACCCGCTAGATCCGACGGAACAGTCTGGACGGTCGCATACGGTACGCTTTGTAAACGCGCACAGGAATCCACCGTTCTTGCCGTCACATCGACTACAATCGTGCCGCGCAAGCTTCTGCCCGAGTTTCAACTCTACAATCTCTCTATTCAATTCGCCTTGGGTTTCCGCGTTGGATTCAGACGGGTTGCTCCCACCCATTTGATCTAAGGATTCATCTACTAGCGATAACCAGAAGTAAGGCTCAACCTCTTTAAAAGGTCCGGAGTATTTTGCTTCCTCAAACAGCGCTTCTACCTTGTCCAGTTCCCCGGGAGCAATTGCTAGATATGCGGCTAACCCACACCTCCCTAGAATAGGTCCAGGAAAGCGTAAGACTACATTGAGCAAAAGGTGGCCGAGAACATAAGTTAGAAGCCTAATTTTATTGTCATCGCTGGGTTCTGGACGAGCTCCGTTGTCGACCATCTTTCCAATCAGTGCAGCGCCCGAATTGCCAAGCCCTGAACCATAGAGCGCGAGTCTACTCTCTTCCGTGGGTTTGCCCAGTATCTGCGCTAACACACCCACAGGGCTCTTCTTTCTCAATACCTCGCTATGCTGGCGAAGCGCGCTACTGATCGAACAGAATCCGTGATATATAGCGGCGATATAGGGGGCCGCTTGGTCCGTAGTGGGTGGAATCCTGATTTCGTATTGATTAGGCTCACGCGGAAGCGTATCGCGATTTCCGCGCGAAAAATTTCCGACTGGAACCAGTAAAGTTTGACACCAACTAACGATTGTGGAGCCGAATAAGCCAGTTTGTCCCTTCTGCGTCAGATCGTAGTCGGTTACAACAAGAACAGTTTCTGAATCGATTTTTTCGTCGAAAATGTCTTTGGCTTTAGCATCGTCGCTCGAGGGTATCCATGTCCGGATTTCGCATTCGTCTGTAGCCAATGTTTCCTTTAATGATCGCGACAGATTTGTAACTTGGTCCTCATCATCATCGATTAGCACGAGATTCTGCATTGCGTCTACTCCGATAGCGGAAATTTTACTCTGAAACAGGTGGAGAATTCGGGAGGTGGATCTACTACGTCTACTCGACCGCCGAAGGCCTTCACCCCCCTTTGTACTAACGCCAAACCAAGCCCCATGCCTGAACCAAGAGGGTCCCTGTTGGACGAAGTGGTGGTAAAGAGCGGGTCGAAAACTCGCCCTCGCAACGCAGAGGGTATTCCAATTCCCGTATCAGAGACTTCCAAGAAATGCTCCGAATCTTCATTCCATGCACGGAACGCTATCTCTCTATGCACAGAGCCCGATTTAGCCGTGACTGCCTTCAACGCATTTGTGTACAGGTTTAGAGCGATTCCGTTATATAAAGACACGGGAATAAGGGGAGCAATTAAATCAGACGCGGCATCAATGGAAATATCTATTTTGCGATCTGTTGCGTACTTGCCATAAATCCGTACCACTTGGTTCAATCTTGGCTTAACTAAGAAAGGTTTCGTCGGGCGTTGTGAGGCACCTTGAATGTAACCCTGCGAATATCTTACGAACTCCTGAAGGCTCGCAATCCGTGTAGCAATCGTTTCCGCATCTTCCTTGAACGAGCTGTCTCGTTTTGCAATCTTCTCGAGTCGCTGGTATGCCTTTTCGAGATTGTCAATTGCAGTGCCAAACTCATGAGTCATGAATCCGGCGACTACACCCAAGAGACTCATGACCTCCAACGTAGTTGTACGCTCTTGCGAAACCTCGGTGTGCCGTTCAGCCAAACGTTGTGTATTTGTAAGATTTCTTACCAGAGATAGCTTGACTGATCGCGATATAGCGGGGTTCTCTTCTATTTCTTTAATTGCATGTTGCGTCTCCGCCCTGAGGTTTGTAAGCAGCTCTACCTGCTCCCTCTGCTTCTCTTCGAGTTGCCATTCACGATCTGCGAAGGCCATCGCCTCAACCGCGCCACGAATGAAGTCTTTCAGTTGGCGATACGCTGCGTTGAGTAGAAAGCCTTCGCGGTCGGCTGCGGGAATGAGCCCTTGCCTTTCACCCGACCTACTCGCCTCTTTGCTTCTTTGACCGTGAACCTGGACGATACCAACTAGTTGTTCAGGGTAGGGCAAGCGCAACATGTAGTTCAGCTCGGTTGAGTTTTTTGTCGCATCATCCATAACAAGAAATTTCTTAGCAATTGAGGAACTTGGTTCCCGGGCATTTCGTGCTTGGTCTGCAAATAGTGAGAGCCAATCATCGCCTCGCATGCCATATGGGTGTACCCTGAACTTTCGATCAAACACAGCCACGCCAGAATGGTTCTTAATCCATGTCTTAGCGCGCCTCCCATCGAGTCCCAATCCACGGAAAAGCCCGGGCCGCTGAGGGAAGAACCTGATGTCAGAGTACATCTCCCCGATCAGGTTGGTAATCTGTTCCGAGATTTTGATTACCGGTTCGGCTGAGTCTTTGCGATAAACTCTGAGTAGTATCCGATTTTCGTCTGTCTCAATCACGGCGCGGAGAACGTAGTTGTTGAGAACTTTGCTCGCGACATCCCCGTCATCAAGTTCCTCATCATTTCCTAGCGATTCGATTCGAAGCACAAAGCCGGGATCTGTTCCTGCTGCCGCGTTCTTTGTTTTTGACTTCAAAGTTGTGGGGCGACGCATTAAGGCGTGATATGGCGTGACAACACCCATGGATGCTGTCCTGATGTCGTTGAAACTAACATTTTGAACATCGGGACGTAGCTCGGAAATTCGCAGTACTGTTCCGTCTTTTTCATCGTCTGTTGCCTGCCGAAGGCTATACGGAACTTTGACCTTCCCAAGGTCTTCGTTTCGGTCGAACTCCGGCCAATCGAACTTGGCCGTCAGGCACGTGTGGAAGCCACGCTTTACATCAAGCGCCACCGTCGTTAGCTCCAACTTCCGCCCTAGAAAGCGGACGGCGAAGCGTCCGATTCCTTTTTCACCAGTAATTACACGATGAAACCTACGGCTGAAATTTGTGGCTTCCTTCGAACTTGTACCAATCCGCATCCACCCAGTCTGGAAATCCTGAAACGTCATGCCGTGACCGTCGTCGAACACGGTGACGGCTTCTGGGTAGTTGTAGCTGATTCTGCAGGTCTCCGCATCAGCATCGTATGAGTTCTTGACCAGTTCGAGCAGTGCAATCTCAGGTTGTTTAACAAGGCGCTCGCCAAGCTCTCGTAGGATTCTGCTCTCAATGGTGAAGGATAGGTAACCTTCGTCAAGCATTTGAGAATTGGCCATGCCTAACCACCCTTTCGCACATTGGAATAGAGCCTACACAGGAGCGTGTTTAATTGATTGATCTCCAGCTTTCTTAGGCCGTTGGAGTGAGGAACGATCTCATCGGCGATTCTGTAGGTCCTGAGCTCTTTGGCGAGCAAAGCACACCTACTTTTGGGAACCGCATAGACGCCACAAACTCCGCCCACGGCATGAGTTCCAATGGAGTTGACAATAGCTTTGGTGCTCGCAGTGACGAAGCCGGTCGCAACTAGAAGCGCAGGGCTCTGAGGCATAGTAAATTTCCACCACACGTCCCTAAATTTACAGGTGCTCGTTGCCCGGTCCTGCGCTGGAATACTATCCAGGTAGGCGCTGAGACGTTTGGATGGGCTCGTAGAGGTGTTTAGGAGCCAACACTTCTTGCCTGCGTGAACGTAGTATTTTCGGAATGTCGTTTTGTTCAAGTTTTCCATACCCGCCGGCAAATGCCGAAGCGTTGTCACACACGGCACTACATCTTTTCCAATTTGTAGCCCCAAACGTGCCCGCTCTGGTTCAGTCAGAGTTAGAATCCTCTGTGTTCCGGGACTGAGCCCCCGCTTTGCATGCGGTGCTTTTAGCAAGCGCGACCGCTGGTATGGCAAAAGGGCACACGAGGTAGCGGTGACGGACGTTAATTGATCAAACGATTCAGCAGAGGACTGCTGATAGAATTTCCATACTCCATCAGAGAAGTTCTTGTCCACGACTGTAATTGCAGAAGTAGTGAGTACTCGCGGAAAGGTATCATCGAGCAGTCTATATACGCTTACACGCCATCCTTGTTCACGGATATAAGCTCGAATGGCAGCGGCAGAGGGTCGGGATACCCATTCGTATGGAATTACTAGCGCAACTAAGCCGGTCTTGTGCGTACTGGCCAGAGCGAGAAGGAAAAAGTACTGCCAAGCATTTCCGAGCCCTGAAAGTCGTACTCCTGTTCGATCCTGAATAATCTTGGCTGCTCTTTGTCGCCAGCCCTGAGGAAGATCCTGATTTCGCACGTATGGAGGATTGCCAACGCATAGGTCAGCGTCTTGTATCAGGTCCGAAAATGCACACTTGTGGACGATAGTGGCGTTGGCTGGAAGGTTTCGGGCGACAACGCGGTTTCCATCAACCTCGTATCCCGTATAGGTTGAATAGCCACCGCCTTCTGCGAATCTTCCGTCGCCAGCTCCAAAATCCACCACTTTGCCAATCTTGTTGCGACGATCCAGCACCTGTCTCCACACGTCGGCAACAACAGCGTCAGGTGTATCAACTTGACAACGGTCGAGATATAGCGTGACTTCATCCGTACTACCCCAATCGTTTGTCACAGTCCGCACGTCCGGCGGCGATTGAAAGCTCATCATAGTTGCCATAATTTAAACAGGGACACATAGATTCAATGATTTACAAGCTTCGAACTATCTGTGAAACACTTCTGATCGTGTTCCGATAAATACCGGTTGGGAAGTCCTCTGGCTTTTTGTCAATTGAGCAGTTAATTAATTCGTCCTCCCTGAAAAAGGATCACTTCGCTGAGCGACTCCGCTGTAGCAAGCTGCTCATCAACCGCTCTAAGTTTCGCCCCGCTTTCTCACCAAACAGCGACCGGTGGGGGGATTCGTCCGGTAGCATTGTCGGAGTCTGGTCAGTGTGGCTGAAGAACCATTATGCCAAATCTGAAATCAGCGTCAATGCAAGAAAACTCCGGATGCCAGTATTGCACGTTCAGATCCGATAACGTGTCGCGTGATATGAGGGTTTTCAAAGAAGTTGGCGTAGCTCCTCGAATTGGGCCAACACATCGGCCCATGTCGGATATGCTCCATAACACAGCATCTGGCACTGAGCGTTATATTCGGCGTTGAGCGTCGCTCCCAATTCGGCAGGAGGAAACAGCGCGTCGCTGTTTGCGAAGCTCATCTTGCCTGGATGGAAATAGCTATGCGAAAAGTGTTCGCGACTGATTCTGTCGTAATCAGCCTTGATAATCGCATATTCCTCGCTACGTAGCATATCGGGGATTTCGGGCCGTTTCGCCACCTGGAACAAGTCGTAGTAATGTCGGGCATAGCTGCCGAGAGGACGATGATCGCGCTTGAGCATCTCCACTTTGCCGTGAATTGCGAACATTTTTTCAACAAAGGTCCTCCGAAAGTGTAGCAGTCGCATTGAGAAAGGCTCTTCGTCCTCAGCCCCTAGAGATATTCCCTTCGCAGTGAAGAACTCTCCAAGGAATGATCGCAGCTGCACAACGGCGGTTGGTTCGCGCCCGCTGGCAGTGCCAGCCTCGACAAGGACACGGTTGGCTACCTCTCCGGACCCGCCGAAACGCTGCTGATAGGAGAAGCGGTCGTTTCGCCCAAAGCCGCCAATGGTCTGGCTCTCGTTTTCGATGAAAGTCAAAGCTGGAGAGACAGCAACTGCGTTGCGCAATTTCTTCAATTCTCGATCAATGCCGCGCTTGCCTAACGGCGGCTCAAAAGCAATTGGGTCGAGAAAGATGTCGATGTCTTCAGAGAATCTCTGAATCAGGTTCCAGCCCTTTGAAAGGCTGGTTCCACCTTTGAAAATCACTTTGTCGGCGCTCGCGGCCGCGATGATTCGTAGAACTTCCGTGACGTAGTAGTCTTTTTCGACAATCGCCGGACGAAGACCTCGCTCATGAAAGTGTTCCGCAGCTTGGAGAATTGCTTGCTCGAAATCGGGATGCTCGAATAGCCTCACGCTAGCGGTTCTCCTTTGCTTGCCAAGCTCGCGCATTCGGCAGCGCGCTGAAAATGCCAAAATCAAATCTGGAAAATGGGTTCAACGAGTCTTGCAACTCGCGCAGCATCCTGGGATTCTTTCCGAGCTGTTCACCGAGAGCGCCAAGGATTGCACGGACCCTGGGAGGCTCCGTAGCAGCGATTTTCAGCAAGCGCTCGAATCGTCCCCGCTCCGCAAGTAGAGCCTGAGCTTTGCCGATGGTCTCATTAGCGGGAAGCTCGCTGGATCGCCCTGTGCTCCTGAGAAAATCTAGGAGGGCAGCATCAATCTCCGTGAGACTGGCCCATGCCTCGGGTCTCCGAGTATGAATCAGCGCATCATTGCCGACGAGTTTTCTGGGGAGGCTAACCGCGTTGGTGGCAAGCTCTGCTCGCCTTGCCATCTGCGTCGTGAACCCCAGGAGATTGGCGGCGGCGATTCCAGAGGGGAAGATCGTTTTTTTCGGGAACGCGAGTTTCTGTACCGTGGCCGGATTTGGCCGACTCCTGCCCAACGCAGTCTGCCGGTTGCGATAGTAAACACCCTTGCTAAGTCGTTCGATCATTCCGCTGCGCGACAAGCGAGAAAGTGCCTGCGCAGCAGCCGTGAACGGAAGGTCGCGAAAGTCGTCCAGCCGCCACAAGCGCTCGCCTTCGTGTTCAATACGCTGGCGGATCAAACCGGCGGTGCTTCGTGATTTCTCTGTGGCACGGAGAGGCTTGGCCATGATCACAATATCGGTCACCATAGCTAATTTTGTCAAGTTTTACTGCACTAAAACTTGACATTATAAATTACTAAGAACAATAGAATCTGTTACTTAGATAGATTTAACCGTCGGGATGGCACGAATTGACTGAAATTTACAAGAAAGGAGATTCGCATTCCAATCGCTACATAGATCAAAGCTACTCAGCTGCACATCCAACAATTTATAGGCGATCCAGGGCCGCCAAAGCTATTGGGAATCCGTCATCCATTCGCGTCAAGAACGGAATGAATGCGGAACCGGAAACCGGACGCTCTACGATGGGATTACTATCGATCTCCTCAGGTAGCCGCACCAAGGCTATGATGCTCCCCCGACCTCGTCTGGACCTTCCCGCATGACTCTTTCGGCTTGCTCGTAGTACTCCATGAGATCCGACCTGGTAATCAAACCTGCCAGTCGTCCTCTCCTTGAAACCGCAACCGCCGGATTGCCCGCGAGTAATAGACGGTACACTTCTTCCAGCGACACATTGACTTCTACTTCAGGCATTGCACGAGCCATTACTTCGCGTACTCGGACATTGCGTGAATTAACCCCCTTGTGCAGAGAGTGGACAATCGTGATTTCCTGGACCGCGCCGATCATTTTTCCGTTCTCTACCACGGGCATCTGAGAAATGCTGCGTTCCCGAAACGTTTCAGCGGCATGCTGCAGCGTTTCGTCGGGCAGCAGCCACATCAGCTTTCCTTCGCGCCCCAATGCGGATAACAGGTCGCTAGCTGTTCGTTGTTCAGGCGGAACTTCGACGAATCCGTTGTGCGCCATCCATGCATCGTCATACATCTTACTGAGATAATTCCGTCCGGTATCCGGGCAGAGCGCGACGACTACATCATCGCTCGTGCAGCGTAGCGCATATCGAAATGCCGCAGCCATGCAAGTTCCGCTTGATCCGCCAAGCAGAATGCCATCCTGGCGGGCAACGCGTCGCGCAGTGAAAAAGGAATCCGCATCGCTTACTCGAATCCATTCGTCGATCACCTGAGCATTCAAGGTGCTCGGGACAAAGTCTTCCCCAATACCCTCCACCTTCCACGGTCCGGGAGCGCCCCCGCTAAGAATCGAACCTTCAATGTCGGCGCCGATGACTCGGATGCTTGGGTTCTGCTCCTTGAGATAACGACCGATGCCGCTGATGGTCCCGCCCGTACCGGCTGATGCGACAAACACTGTAACTGCTCCCTCGGTCTGCTCCCAGATTTCAGGACCCGTTTGCTGATAGTGCGCTTGTGGATTGGAGAGATTCGAAAACTGGCTCGCTCTCCAGGCACCCTCGATCTCTCGCGTCAGCCGATCCGCTACCCCGTTGTAGCTTTCCGGAGAATCCGGCGGAACATTCGTCGGAGTGATGATCACCTCCGCTCCGTAGGCTCGCAGCAGCCGCACCTTATCCTCACTCATCTTGTCTGGCAGGACAAAAATGCAGCGGTAGCCACGGACCGCGCTGACCATCGCTAAGCCTACTCCGGTGTTTCCGGCAGTCGCTTCAATGACAGTACCGCCGGGCCGTAACACGCCGCGGCGCTCAGCTTCCAGAACCATGTTCAACGCAACGCGATCTTTCGTACTTCCGCCTGGGTTTAGAGACTCGACCTTCGCGCAGATGGACGGAGCCAAATGCGCCACTGAACGATGGAGGCGAACGAGAGGGGTGCGGCCAATTGCTTCCAATATGTCATTGGATACCGTGTTGTGTCTGTTGGACTTATTGAGTTCCTGCTGGACTTCCAATTGCGCGCTCATATTCGAAATACTCGTTTCAACCGCAAGTGTTTACGACGCCGGAATGATCAAACAACAAAAAACCCATCTGCCTTGGGATTCCGGCGGATGGGCTGGTGTATTTGGATCTTAATTAGAGTGCTACGCCATGAACGCCCCGCCAGATGAATTTCTGCCGCAACAACAAGAACAGCAGGTCCTCGAATCGGTCTGGCAATAAGTCGTCATGATGAAGTGTTTATATCTGTATCACCTTGCTGTCGTCAATGGCATAATCCATTTCCTTGGTGCGCATTAAGAAACGGTTTGAGCGATGCTCTGAAAAAACTCAATTTTGAGGATCTCATAGGCAAGCGCTTGACTCGAACTAGTTCATGCGGTCTACTCCAGCTGAAAATTGCCTGTCCACCAATGCAGTCTGGCAACATTCGATTGCACGAGCGGCTAAAATAGATGACACTCTTGAGAGTCCTCACCCAAGGTATTGTTAATGTCAGTTGACCCCAGTGCTGTAGCCCTATCCCCGGAAACTTCGGCCATTAGCACATTGATTTCGCGTTGGCGTAGTGATTTGGAGGGAACATACCAAACTTGGTTTCTGTGGCCTGAACGGTTGAAGAACTTTCGTTCAATTCGACGCGGCATTCAGCAAGTGATCGCAGAAATCAAAGCTGACACATTTGGAACAGCATATCGCGGCTCGTCCTTGGAAACCGTAGTCAAGTCCATCGCTGAACAGCGCCAGATATTCAAGGGTGCGGATCATCCGTTCCTGTGGAAGCCTAAGCTGCGAATACCGGACATCTACGAAAATCGCGACAATCAATTTGCGTTCGCTCATTTTCTCGACACTTGCACGTGCTGCAATACTGAAGCGCAGCTTCTGTCTGCCGTTCACAAGCTAGATCAACAGTCGATTAAAGGTCTCGGTCCGGCCGCTGCGAACCTGATGTATTTCCTTCATCCCACGATCATGCCGCCATTCAACACCGCTATCGTAAACGGCTATAACGTTCTCACCGGAGCAAGAGTAAAGCTCGGAAGTTGGAGCGAATACCTCGCAATGCGAGACGGTATGCTGAGGATTGTCGAGGAACACCGCACATCCCTATCAAATGACCTTGGCGCGATTGGAGGGCTGCTCTTCGATATCGGCCAAAAACGTTACGCTGCACCGCCAATCGGAGCTGACTCCATCAAGCGCGCTGAATGGGAAGCAGATCTCGCTAAAGTGCGCGATCTAAGTGCTCAAGAGAAGAGAGCTTCGGAAAATGCACGCGAAAGCGATAGAACCCACAGCGAAATTCAAGGATGGCTTCGCGATCTCGGAACCGCGCTAGGGTTCCAAATATGGATTGCCGCAAATGACCGGTCCAGGACATACTTGTCAGGTAAGCTAGCGGATCATTGTCTCGACAGTCTTCCAAACTCAGTTGCGGGAGGAGGAGACGCTGTTGGTCTGATTGACGTGATCTGGTTCGACTCGCAGGGAGTTCCTGCTGCGGCGTTCGAGGTCGAACATACCACGTCGATCTATTCTGGTATTGTTCGTCTTCTCGATCTCGCACAAGGATCAAAGATAGACAATATCGTTCCGCTATTTCTGGTTGCACCCGACAACCGCGAACGAGAAGTGCGGGAGCAACTTCAACGACCTGCGTTTCGCGCCTCTGCTGCAACGCTGCACCTGCTTTACCTTCCGTACGGCGAGCTAGAAAAGCATCGGGAAGCAATCACCCGCTTTGGAAGCGGAGTGAAGCCGATCCAGGCAATTGCCAAAGAGTTCTAATGGTCGTCAACGGTTACGTCGTGCCGAGAGTGCAAGACTACGCCACTGTGGCAAGCGCTATTTAGCAGTCTCCGTGATTTGATGCCGGTACAAATTGCATTGCCGCTCGCGTCGCCAGCGACCGTCACCTTTCTTCCCATCAACGCGATTCTGAGAATTCATACGTACTGACGCACTCGAATAAGTAAACGGAACCTTGCTAGGGGCACGGTCCAACGCGCGGCAAAGGCTTTCCGAATCTCCGCTGCGCTTGTGCAGCCCTCCGCTAGGCGTCGCCTTTTCTGCTCCAACTTTGCCTCCGATCCAAGGCGGGAGATTCTCCTCCCTCTGCGCCTTGCTACTCCTCCTTTTGCCAAGATGCTTCCGGCATGTATAGACCGCGTTCCATGCCGGACGAGCAAAAGCAAATCGACAAACAAATGACCTGCAGGTTGCCATAGTAAGAGAGTACTCAGAGTCCGCTCATCTTCAGCACAGCTTCAGGAAGGCGAGCCCCTTCGAGTTTCAGCCTGGAGGCTGCTGCGACGATTTGCTTAAGATCGCTCTCCGTCAGTTCAACGTTCACTGCGCCGACGTTTTCCTCTAGCCGATGTAGCTTGGTGGTTCCTGGAATCGGTACGATCCACGGCTTCTGAGCCAGCAGCCAAGCGAGTGCGACCTGTGCCGGCGTCGCACCCTTACGTTCCGCGACGGCCTTGACCAAGTCGACCAAAACCATATTGGCTTTGCGCGCCTCAGGCGAAAAGCGAGGCACGAGATTCCGGAAGTCGGTGGGATCGAACTTCGTGTTCTCGTCGATCTTGCCTGTGAGGAATCCGGCGCCGAGTGGGCTGAACGGCACGAACCCGATGCCAAGCTCCTCCAAGGTCGGCAGGAGCTCAGTCTCAGGACCACGCCAGAACAGCGAGTACTCGCTCTGCACAGCTGTGACCGGTTGGACCGCGTGCGCCCGGCGGATCGTCTGAACGCCAGCCTCCGACAGGCCGAAGTACTTAACCTTCCCCTCGGCGATCAACTCCTTGACAGCTCCTGCCACGTCCTCGATCGGCACGTCCGGATCGACGCGGTGCTGATAGAGAAGATCGATGTGATCAGTCCGCAAACGCTTTAGGCTAGCATCAGCCACGCGCTTGATATGCTCGGGCCGGCTATTCGTTCCGCCACCGCGTTTCCCAGTCTCAAGGTCGATGTCGAAGCCGAACTTTGTGGCAATCACCACCCTGTCGCGGATCGGCTGAAGCGCCTCGCCCAGCAGCTCTTCGTTCGCGAACGGCCCATAGGCTTCGGCTGTGTCGAACAAGGTTACGCCTCGGTCATGGGCGACACGAATCAACTTGATCATTTCGCCCTTGTCGGCAGGCGGGCCATAAGCCGCGCTCATGCTCATACAGCCGAGTCCAAGAGCAGAGACTTCCAGATTTCTTCCTAGCTTGCGCTTCTGCATTGTGTTCCTCCATGCGTTTCACTGACACGAAGTTCTACGTTCCATCGAGACATTCCAACCTCAGTTGCTAGTTGAGAAGTCAGTGCTGATGCTGAGTTCCTTCCAGTCCTCGATCTCCTGGCGCTGCGCCTCAAGCTCTGCGTTGACAATCCTCACCGCGTCGCTACCAAGTAGAATCCGGAATGGAGCAGTCTTCCCTTCAACAACCTTGATGAGCACACGCGCCGCGCGCGCCGGATCACCGGGTTGTGTTCCGTCCGTCTTGTCGTTTTCCTTGCGTCGAGGTCCGGCAGTATCGGCATAGTCGGCGATTGCTGCCTTCGCCTGCTCAAGAGAACGTCCGGCGAAATCCGTCCTAAAGGCTCCGGGATCGACAACAACCACTCTGATCCCGAGCGGGCCAACTTCTTTGCGGAGCGCATCAGACATCCCTTCGATTGCGAATTTCGTAGCTGAATAATAAGCCGAACCTGGCAGGGCCAACCGTCCGGCAATCGAAGACACGTTCATGATGGTGCCGCAGCCGCGCGCCCTCATACCCGGAAGGACTGCCTTGATCAGAGAAACGGCACCGAAGAAGTTGGCTGCGAAGAGGTCTGCGATTTCCCTTTCGTCACCTTCCTCTACCGCTCCGCGATAACCGTGCCCCGCATTGTTGACCAGTACATCCACTCCTCCGAAGCGTTGTTCCGCGAGTTTGATCGCGCCCGCAACTTGGTCCGCCTTCGTGACGTCGAGTGCAGCCGCAACCGATGTCTGTGGAAAGGGAGAAATCAGGGGTTCCAGGACGCGAGGGTTGCGGGCGGTAACGACGACATTGTATCCAGTTTCAAGAACCGCCTGCGCGAGGCTTCGCCCCAACCCGCTCGAACATCCAGTAATAAGCCAAGTCTTCATAGATTTCCTTTCTGACAGTTGTCCCTGCTGTGTTTCGAGTCGCTACCGATTTACAAGCTTCTGAAAGCTAGGCGGGTATCGGTCTCCCTGAACATCGATTGCCGAGATCGCGTCATGTATGTGCTTTAGGTCGTCCGTCGTCAGCTCCACGTCCGCGCCGCCAAGATTCTCTCCGAGGCGGTGCAGCTTTGTGGTCCCAGGAATCGGTACGATCCACGGCTTCTGCGCAAGCAGCCACGCCAGAGCAATCTGTGCCTTGGTAGCCTTCTTCTGTTCCGCAATGCGCCCGAGCTCATCCACCAGTGCTTGATTGGCTCTTCGGGCTTCCGCAGAGAAGCGCGGAACGATATTGCGAAAGTCACTCTTGTCGAATTCAGTTTTGTCGGAGATGGCTCCCGTCAGGAAGCCCTTACCCAATGGGCTGAAGGGAACGAAGCCGATGCCGAGTTCTTCCAGTGTCGGCAAAATCTCCTTCTCCGGCTCACGCCACCACAGAGAATACTCGCTCTGAAGTGCGGTGACTGGCTGTACGTCATGGGCCTTCCTGATGCTGGAAGCACCAGCCTCCGACATGCCAAAGTGCTTCACCTTCCCTTCCGCAATCAGGTCTTTTACAGTTCCGGCAACATCTTCAATGGGAATGTTTGGATCGACGCGGTGCTGATAAAAGAGGTCGATAGCCTCGCTACGCAGTCGCTTCAGGGACTCTTCCGCAACCTGCCGGATACGCTCTGGCCTGCTGTCAAGACCTTGCGTCGGAACACCATTCAGAAAGCCGAACTTGGTCGCAATGACGACTTTGTCGCGGAACGGTTGCAATGCTTCGCCCACAACTTCTTCGTTCACAAATGGACCGTACGCCTCGGCTGTATCGAAGAATGTCACACCGCCGTCATAGGCGGCGCGAATGACTTTGATCGCTTCCTGCTTTCCCGTTGCGGGACCAAAGCCGAAGCTCAGTCCCATGCAGCCGAAGCCTAAAGCCGACACTTCAAGCCCACTGTTTCCTAATACTCTCTTCTTCATTACCATCTCCTGTTCTCTTGCCGATCCGGTCAGGACTCACTTCAGCATTCCGATGGTCTTCAACCAGTTGTCAACGTCTTGCCGAGCTTGTATAGCCCTGGCTCCCTGAATGACGAGATACTGTCCATCTCTTTCCGCTCCAGCACGGGTGGAAAAACCTTGCAGCACCGTGCTTCCGGGGCACAGTTCCGTAATGGTCTGAAAGCTGCTGCCGGAGCCATACCCGGCATTGGTGTTGAAAGGGATCACGGTCTTGCCCTTCAGGTTGTATTGGTGCAAAAAGCCCTTGACGGGCGGCGGCAGCTGCATATCCCAGGTCGGGAAGCCAAGAAATAGAACATCGTACTGCTCCATGTGCTCAATCGTTGTTTTCAGAGGCGGCAAATAGCCTGTTTCGTTTTCATGAACTACCTGTTGCACGGTCGCGCCGTAGTTGGCGGGGTACGGTGTTTTCAACTCCAGCTCGACCAGTGTTCCGCCGACCTTCTGATGGATGATCTTCGCGATGGCCTTGGTGTTGTTCGTCCGGGAAAGATACACAATCAAGATCTTCCTCTCCGCTGGCGATGTCTGGTCTCTTGCTGGCTGTTGCGCCCCGCAGGTTCCAGACAGAAGGCAAACCGCTGCGAACACAATCAGCGACAAAACAGTGCTGCGCTTCACCGTCCTGAAGACATCGAGCTTGCCGTCGCACCGGTATTCGTATTGCATTGCCCTGCCTCCTAATTCTTCGGCGGCGCTTCGACACTCGAAAGCGCGAGCACGCCGTCCGGCAAACGTTGCCCTTGAACGTGGATATCGGATAGGGAGGTATTCAGCTCTTTGAACTCGTCCGGAGTTAGCGCGACCGAACTGGCACCGGCGTTCTCGATCATGTGCTCCATTTGCGTTGTGCCGGGAATCGGCACGATCCACGGCTTCTGCGCGAGCAGCCACGCCAGAGCAATCTGGCCGGGAGCGGCATGCCTACGGTCTGCCCATTGCTTGACAAGCTTGACGAGCGCCAGGTTGTGGGGCAGGTTTTCCGGCGAGAAGCGCGATTCCACTCCCCGAATATCGCCGGGAGCAAAGCGGGTGTTCTCATCGATGGCTCCGGTCAGGAACTGCACACCGAGTGGGCTCCAACAGACGAAGCCGATGCCCAGTTCCTGACACAGCGGAATGATGACTTCTTCCGGGCCGCGCCACAGCATCGAATACTCATTCTGCACAGCCGTGACGGGCAGCGCCGCATGGGCGCGGCGCAATGTGTTCGGACCCATTTCAGACAAGCCCCAGTGCAGAACCTTGCCCTGCGACATAAGGTCTTTGACTGCGCCGGCAACATCCTCAATCGGGACCTGCGGGTCAACGCGGTGTTGATAGAGGAGATCGATGTGATCCGTGCGAAGCCGCTTGAGCGACCCCTCGACGGCACGTTTGATGTGATCGGGCTTGCTATTGAGTCCCATTTGGAACCGACCGGTCTCGAGGTCGATATTCCAGCCGAACTTAGAAGTGATCACGACTTTATCGCGGAACGATGCGATGCTTTCACCGAGGATTCGTTCGCACTCAAAAGGTCCGTAGGCCTCAGCCGTATCGAAGAACGTTACGCCCCGATCATAGGCGGCGCGAATGAGGTTGATCATCTCCGGGCGGTACGGCACGGTCGTCTCATACTTGCGGCTCATGTTCTGAACGCCGAGACCGACGCTGGAGACTTCGAGTGCGCCAAGTTTGCGTTGTCCACTTACTAGCGGTTTGACCGACGCGCCGCCGATCTCCTTTGCAATGACAGGAAGGGAGAGACCGCCCGTCATCGTCGCGGCGGTGATGATTCCAGTTGTGCGCAGAAAGGAGCGACGATTCATATCATGGCTGCGTCCTGGGGGAATGTCGTCAAACTTAGGCATGTTTTCCTTTCGTCAGCTCCTTTGCAGCGAGCTATTAACGATTCACAAGACTCTGGTGGTGAGCAGAATATCGGTCACCCTGAACTTCAATTGCTGAGATGACATCGTGAATCGCAATCAGATCCTCCGACGTCAATTCCACAGCTGCTCCGCCGAGATTCTCCTGGAGACAGCGCAACTTGGTGGTCCCGGGAATGGCGCGATCCATGGCTTTTGCGCAAGCAGCCATGCCAGCGCGATCTGCGCCTAAATAGCTTCGTTCTTTTCTATCGCAGGACCGTAGCCAAAGCTTAGCCCCATGCATCCAAAGCCGAGTGCGGAGACCTCGAGACCACTCTTACCGAGCTTGCGTTTTTGCATGAATCCTCCTCACTTCCGTGCCGATGTCCTCGGGTTTCTAATAATTCTTTCTCTGACGAAAAGCCGTTGGTGATGTTTCGAAGATAGCCTCGCCATGAAAGTTGCGCCCTGCGTAAGACGCCAATCTCCCGGCATATCCCGCCATTCTTTGGACTACTGCCGGGTGTTGAGACCAAGACCGAGCGATTCCATCCCATGGGAATAGCCGCGCTCTTGACCGAGAGCTTCGTCGCCGCCGTGAAGCACATGGCGCGAGAAACTGACGCCACCCGAGGGAATTCTGCACGAAATTGGCGAAGAGGAATTTGGCGTCGGGCTTCCGATGGCTGCTCTCTGTCGATTCTGAGCCGCAAGTCCTGACAGATTATTGTCTCGCGTGGATTCTCACGATTGCCCGGCATGGCACAGTTGACTCCACTTCGAATCGAATACCTTCAGCCCGGACGAACCTCAGCACCATCGAGCGACACTTCGGTTGCAAGTGAATTGTGGTGCATCGCGCGACGCGATGCGTGTTCCGTGCGATGGATGCGACAGCGCCGTTCGTGACCCGCAATGCAGATTTGCTGGATCTAGTCGCTCCGCAATAACCGGTTTCGTCTATGTGCACGGTCTCGGGAGGACTCACTGGAACGTCTCTTTGGCAATCGTGATGGCGTTCACCGCGTTAGGCCATCCTGCGTAAAAAGCCAGATGTGTGATTACCTCGATTACTTCATCCCTTGTTACGCCATTCTCTCGGGCTCGTTGCAGGTGAGCTTGCAGCTGCTCCGGCCGATCTAGAGCAATCAGTGCGGCCACTGTGATTAGACTGCGATCACGCTTTGATAGTTCTGGACGCTCCCAGACATCGCCGAACAGCACGTTGTCTGTTATCTCCGCCAGCTTGGGATCGAAGTCGCCAAATAGCTTCCGTGCTAGAGAAGACTCGTTACACCCTATTGCTCGTGCAGATGTGGATGTCGGTTTTGCGTTGTATTGCTCGTCGCTAACCTTTTCCATCCATTCCACGCCTCTGGCGTTGAGATTTTCGACAATTGCAATGTGTGTCATGCCCGTGGTTGCCGTCGCGCCATGCCAGTGCTTCTGGCCCGATGGGATCCAGACAACATCGCCTTTCCTGATTTCCTGCTTCTGGCCACCCCACTGCTGAACCCAACCTGTGCCCTCGGTGACTATCAGAGTCTGCCCCAAGGGATGGGTGTGCCACGCTGTTCTTGCGCCCGGTTCAAAGGTAACGCGGGCGCCAGAAGTGCGTGCTGGATCACTTGCGTGGAAGAGAGGCTCAATGCGCACCACACCGGTGAAGGATTCGGCCGGTCCCCTGCCTGAGGTTTGCGAGCCGCCTCGCGTGATCTTAATCGACTCTGATTGCTGCATTGACGTACTCGGGGGCGCACTGGATGCTGATATGCCTCCCGCCTGTGCAAACGCGATCCCCGCAGTGAGCAGAAAAAACAATATCTTTGTGGCGACCAGTTTCATGTCTATCCTCGTGATTACTGAGTCGGCCTTAGGAGAGAACGTGCAGTCCGCTCAGTCTTTGTGGACCACCAAACGCCATCGCAAGTTTGACGACGGGCAAAGTGCTCGTTCAATCGGAGCCATGTTTGCCATCCTCTTCGCCGGCTTACAGGTGCAATAGAGTCACTTAAGCCGTAATCAATTCATATTGATCGTTGCCCATCTTCATCTCTTTCATGTACGACAACTGGCGAAGGCCCTGGCGGGTTTCAATGCGCTCCTTGAGATCGTGAAGCTCCGCTTCGGGAAGCTGATACACCATATTGATGGAAGCCTGATCCACCGCAAGGATGTCGGTGGAAGCCAGAATGCCGATATCGCGCGCCTTCGGTGGCGCAGCGCTGACTCCGGCGCAGTCGCAATCCACGGACATATTGCGCAGAACATTGATGAAGACGATCTTCTTTCCGAAATGGTCGCTGGTGGCTTTTGCTGACTCCACCATGTTTTCCATGAAGGGTTCGCCCTTCAACCAGGCCGCGTAGTTTTCATCGTCCGGGGCGGCGTGGACCATCTTCTTGCCGATTGGACCGTCTGCGCAGCCGATGGCGATATTCTTCAAAGAACCGCCGAACCCGCCCATGGCATGCCCTTTGAAATGCGTCAGCACGACCATCGAGTCGTACTTCAGCATGTGTTTGCCGACCGACATTTCCTTGAAATGCTTCCCGCCCTGAACGGGAATCATCACCGCACCGTCCTCGTCCATAATGTCTACCGGGCAGAAATCCCAGCCGTTGATTTTGAGGGTTTCCCGATGATCGGCCGTCGTGAATCGCTTGCCCTTATACAGGGTGTTGGTTTCCACCAGGCAGCTATTCGGAATGTGCTGCTGCAGAGTTTTTACCATCTCCCGCGGAAGAATATTGGGACCGTGCGGCTCACCAGTGTGCATTTTGATCGCTACTTTGCCGGTGATCCGCTCATTGATCCTTGAATAGACCCTCAGCAACCCATCGCCACTGATGTCGCGGGTAAAGAAGACCTGAGACTTCTCTTTTTGCATGGCAGCAGCAGCCTTGATTGCGCCCAACTCGCTCATCGCAGCACCACCGAACACGAGGGCGCTTTGTTTCAGAAAAGTGCGACGTTCAATCTTCTTCTCCATATTTCTCCTATTGGCAAAACAAGAACCTGCCGCAGCCACATGCTGAGACGACCATGCCAAGCGACACGAGCATGCTGAAGGTGAATGTCGAAGGAATCAGCAAAAATCCTGTCTCGCTTACTGACAGCCGGGCCATACCTGGAGCTCATTCCTATGCAGCCTAGCCTCATGACGGAGACCTCAAGATCACTATTGCCCAATTTTCGTTGCTGTATGTTGCTCCTGTGAACCACGAATTCACAGTGCCCGGTCAAATACCAAGTTCCGGTTTTTCAAAGGTAAACCGGTGGCGCGTAGTATGCCCTGCCAATCGCGCCAATGTCTCTTCCAATCACGCCATTTAATCGCGCCCGAAGAGCTGGCGCATTTTGCAGGTTATTTGACGCATATTGCATGATGGGCGCGACCCGAATTCGATATGCTTCTAGAAAGAGGATTCTCCCATGCAGAAACACTTCCGGGTTCCGGGCCGCCTTGCTCTCAAACTGAGGGACCTCAGTATTCCTATCCCAGCGGTACTGCGCAGAGCCGGTCTTCCGCGAGACCTGTTCGATCAGACGCGCATTCTTGTTTCCACGAACGAGCTTTTTGCGCTGTGGCGCGCAATCGAAAACGTGAGTTCTGATCCTCTGATCGGTCTCAAGATGGGCGTGGAGACCAAAACAGAACGTTTTCACCCGATGGCAATTGCGGCGCTCTCCACGCAGAATCTCGTGGCGGCGGCGGAGCATATGGCCCGCTTTAAGAAGCTGACGGCACCAGAAGAAATTCTCACTCAGCTCGACGAAGAGGAGTTCCGCATCGGGTTTCGCTGGCTGCTTGCGATGGATGCTGAGCCGCAGGTGCTTACCGATTACTGCTTCGCCTGGATGCTCTCTATCGCTCGGCACGGAACCGGAACGCAGCTAAGCCCTCTGCGGGTGGAGTATGTGCAACAACGTGTAAACCTGCGCCAAATCGAGCGGAGTCTTGGCTGTAAAGTTATTGGCGGAGCCTCACGCAATGCGATCATTTTTCGCGCCTCCGACGCCACAGCACCCTTCGTTACCCGTAATGCCGAGCTGCTCGACCTGCTCGCCCCGCAGTTTGAAGAGCAGTTGCGGCAGTACAAAGCGGAGGACAGTTTCATGGAACTCGTACGCCGAGCTATTCAGGACAAACTCACTGGACACCGCCCCTCGATCGATGCAATCTCGCAGGCCCTTCATATGAGCCCGCGCACGTTGCAGCGTCGCTTGCAAGAATCAGGTTCCAGCTTTCAACGAGTCTTGGATGAAGCCCGTCACCAGATGGCGCGTTATTACCTTAGCAACTCAGCGCTGGAATTGAATGAGGCGGCTTACCTGCTGGGTTTTGAAGACCCCAATTCTTTCGGACGAGCATTTCGCGCTTGGGAAGGGGTACCGCCAAGCGATTGGAGAGAAACGCATCGGACATTCAAGATCATGTAGGGAACGCGAAAAGCCATCGGTATATTCATGAGTACACGTTTGTTTGGACACGTTTGAATTTCTTCGACTCTTGTGTTGCATGCTACTGTTTACCGGATCAATACCGCGATTCGTCCGCAATGCGAGGAGTCGGAGAGAATGAGAAGGTCGTTGACCCGACGCATCACTTGGCGGTTGATCTGCTCGATGCCGGCTTCCCCGTCGATCAGGATTGTGTCAAACCTCTGCGAGAGAACATCGATGCATTCTTGAGGATGCCATTGACAGAGCAATAGCAACCCAGCGAATCCGGGCGGCCCATGGCCAGCACAGCAAGGTTCTCGTTTCTCCGTCAGGGCTTCTAGGATCATGTAATCAATCTTCTTGGCGACCCGAGCCTGCCTTTGGCGTCCGTGGAAGCTGCTTTGATGATAGCCTCGCGCATTTCCCCGATTGTTCTTTCCACCTTTATGCCGATAGTGCTCGGCAAGCCCGTCGCCGGATCGGCATCAAGGGGGACGTGTTCCGCTTCAAGACCAGCTTACACGCCGACTCCCCAGGCTCGTATCGGCCTCCAGCGCCAACGCGGATGGCTGCAGGTGAATCTGCTCACTTATGATCCGTTGCGCTTGAAGCATCGGTCTCTTCGATTGCGGGGGAAATAAGACCGAATTTCTCCATGCGGTATATGAGCGTTTTGCGGCTGATATTCAAGTACTGCGCGGCCCGGGTCTGATTTCCGGCGTACTTCTGTAATGCCAGCGACAAGATTTCTCTTTCAACCTGCTCCAGGTCGATGCCTTCGTCCGGTAATTTGAGATCAATCTTTGCGATGCGTGACTCGGATTCGCGCACCTCCTGCGGAAGTTCCTCCGGTTTGATCAGGTTCCCATTCGCAAGCACAACTAGACGCTCGATGGCGTTCTCCAGCTGGCGGACATTGCCAGGCCAAGCGTAGCGGACAATCAATGCAAGAGCCTCGTCGGTGATCGTCAGAGGCGAGATATGGTAGCGTTCAGAAAAACTCTTAAGAAAATGCGCTGCAAGCAATGGAATATCGTCTTTGCGTTCGCGCAGTGGTGGCAGATCGATCGTGACCACGCTTAGCCGGTAGAAGAGGTCTTCACGAAATTGCCCATCCTCAACCTGTGTTTTCAACTTGCGATTGGTTGCTGCAAGAATGCGGACATTCACTTTGACCGGCTGGGAGAACCCAATTTTGTCCACTTCTCGCTCCTGAATGACTCGCAGGAGCTTCACCTGCAGGTTCATTGGCAATTCTCCGATTTCGTCGAGGAAAATAGTTCCCTCGTTGGCCGCCTCGAACTTGCCTATGCGGTCAGCGATTGCGCCGGTAAACGAACCCTTGCGATGCCCGAAGAGCTCCGACTCAGCTAGGGCCTCCGGCAGTGCCCCACAGTTGACCGTGACAAATGGCTTTCCCGCACGAAGACTGTTTTGATGGATCGCCTTTGCCAGAACTTCCTTTCCGGTTCCCGACTCACCTGTGAGCAGAACGGTGGAGTCGCGCCCAGCCACACGGGCACACAGGCCGAGGACCTCGCGCATCCTGCGGGATTGCCCAATAAGGTTTTCGAATCGGAAAGTGCTGCCAGCAAGATCCCGCAGATAGCGATTCTCAGCTACAAGCTGTTGCCGCTCCAGTGCTCGCCGAACGTTGACCTTAAGTTCATCTCCATTCAAAGGCTTTAGAACGTAATCCGCAGCGCCGAGCTTCATGGCATCGACCGCATCATTGACCGTTCCGAAGGCTGTAATAAGGATCACTGGCACGTCCGAATTTGTGGCCTTGATGCGGCTCAACAAATCCAACCCACTCATCGCAGGCATGCGAATATCGCTGATAACCAGTGATGGCGACTTTTCTTCGAAGCTACGCCATCCGGTAAGGCCATCTCCGACTGCGGTCGTTGTAAGGCCTTCTTCTTGCAGCCAGAACTCGATGAGTCGTCGCTGGCTGGCGTCGTCATCGACGATTAGAATCCTGGGCTGAGTGCTCACTATCTCACCTCGTGTGTGACAGGCTCATTCACCTGTATTGACCTCAATGGCAAGGTCACGCTGAACGTCATTCCACGATCAATATTCCGGCGACACTCGATCCGACCACCGTGCTGCGATACGATGCGTTCCGCAATCGACAGTCCTAAGCCGGTACCTTCATCGCGTGTAGTGAAAAATGGATTAAAGATTCGCTCGGCATTTTCCGGCGCAATCCCCACTCCCTCATCCTGCACTTCAAGTCTAACGCTTCCATCTTCGGCAATTGCACGTAGCCGCGCATTGCCACCGGATGGCATGGCCTGAACGGCATTGATTGCCAAGTTCAGTAGAACTTGCTTGACTTGCTCCGGATCGACGCAGATCGTAAGCGCCGATGTCGGGTCTTCCACCTCAATCGTTACTCTCGCCATTTTGGCAGTTTCGCCAACCAGCTTGGCCACGGAGTGGAGCAGAAGCGCAGGGTCGATCACAATCCGTTGAGGCGGTTGCGGACGAGCGAAGTTGAGAAATTGGTTGACGATGCCCTTTAGACGTTCCAACTCGCGCTGGGCGAGTTCCCCGAACTCCTGCTTGGTTTCGGAAGGTAATGGCTCGCGAGTAAGTATCTGGACGGCGCCATCGATTGCTCCTAGCGGATTTCGGATTTCGTGTGCCAGTCCGGCGGCCAGCTCGCCCATAGCGGAGAGCCGATCTGCACGCCGAAGCAGGGTGAAAGAGGACTGCAAATCCGCGTTGGCCTTCGCCAATTGCGTGGCCATTTGTTCCGCCTTGAACCGCTCTGCACGTTCGTGATCAGCTAGCACGCCCGTTAGCGCTCCAATGATGAAGAACATTCCCACTTCCACCCACTGAGCGGCGTAATACTCAGGGTTCATGCGCCAGGCCATCTGAATGTGGGGAACATACAGAAGGCCGGAAACGACGGCGGCCAGAACGCCTCCGCGCCAGCCATACCAAATCGCCATTAACAACAGCGGAATGTAATAAGCCCGTTGCAGCAGGGGATGAAGCCACATATGGCTGGTTGGAGTCTCGTAATGCATCACAGAGATCACGAAGATGATTGCGAATAGGACAACGGCTCTAATTGACGGTTTTCGATGCATATCATGCCAGATGTCGGATTCTAGCATTCCCCGCATGTAATGGGCTGCCGCAAATCATCCACTATTTGCCCGAAATCAGACACCAATCAACCGAGTCAATGGGCGACGCACGCGTCAAGTTGTTCAACTGCTTCCACATACGAGGCCTGCACCGAATGGTTCTTGACGTGCACTTTAGAACCGTGAGTCGCAATGGATCAAAACAACCCTGGCTATCGAAATTGGAGGTGTTATGAAAAACAATAAGTATCTCGCAATGGTCTTTTCCATGGTTCTCGCTCTCGGCACCAGCGCGTTTTCCCAGACGGATCACTTGAGAGTTGGAAAGACGGGAGAGCTCAAGTTGGCCGAGAAAACAACAGTGGGCAATTCGGTATTGCCAGCTGGAGATTATGAAATCCGTTACAGGCACTCCACTACCGGAGACTACATGGAGTTTTCTCAGGTTAGCGGGATTATTACGGCTGGCGGAAGGGCGGGTGGTAGCGGTTATGAATACCGGGTTGTTGCAACTGTTCCATGCAGAGTTGAAGCGTTGACGGCAAAGGTCCGCCAAACATCTGCCACGATTTTGCGGAGCCCTGCTGGAACGCAGCTCAGTGCCCTGGAAATTCGTGGAGAGAATGTGGAGCACATGTTTTAGCTCGCGATGAACCGTCTCGCATATCGATCATGGAGTGTACCAACAAGGGCTCTCGTCGCGTCACCTAAGTTCCGCACCGGTTGGGCTCAGATCCACTGCCCAGGCGGTTCATGCAACCGATGGCGAGCACATCTTCGACGGCGATGACGTCAAAGGTCACCGAGCATAAGCGATGGCATGGGTGTTGTCACTAAGCACTGAACTCCTCGGACGAAACGATTACGAAAGTCGAGTACTTCAGAACCCGGCCCTCAATAAACAGTAAAAGGAGCACCGCAATGCGAACTAAACAAATGATGTTGATCACAATTGGATGCCTACTACTGTCGATGACGTCCATGGCGGTCGGTTCGGAACACAACCATATGCTTAAAGTGGGTAAAAAAGGCGAGATTACACTTACCCAACCGACGAAGGTCGGCGACATGGTGCTGCAGCCAGATACATATGTTGTCCAGCACCGCACTTCCGGCGACAACCATTTTGTCCGCTTCGTTGAACTGAAACAGGTGGAGTACTGGGACCCGAACACGCAATTCACGTATACAGAAGCGGATAAAGCCGGTGAGATCAAATGCCGGGTGGAGCCTGCAGGCACGAAAGCCAAGGAGACAACGGTATCTATCAGCGGAGACAGGATCACGAAGGTCACCATCAAAGGAGATGACGTTGTACACGTTTTCTGAGTGTTGAAGGGCAGGGCTGGGACGATTAGCCCTTCTCGCTCCCGACGTTAGCCAATTAAATCAGTGTGTCTTAGTCAGAGACATTGTACTTAAGGAGAAAAGATGAAATCGAAGTCGATCAGATTGGCTGTTCTCGCCATTCTTTTTCTGACAACCAGCGCTTTGTCAGTTGCCGCACAAGATCACGCCATGAACACGAAAGAGCACCAACTCAGCAAGAAAGAAGTGAAGGCCCTTATCGTCAGCGCAAAGACTCCCGAAGATCACATGAAGCTGGCCTCGTATTTCAGAGGCGAAGCGAAACAGCAGCAAGCGAAGGCAAAGTATCACGACGAGATGGCAGAGCTGTATAAGAATAACCCCGCTCCCAAAATGGAGATGGCTAAACATTGTAAGTACTTCGCGGAGGAATCGAGGAAGGCGGCCTTAGCCGCAAACAGCATGGCCGACGAGCACGAGAAGATGGCGGCACAGGCACGCGAGAATAAGTAGTCACACAGCTCACGGATTTGAACAGTTGTTGAAGGCAGTGGTGGATGAGACTGGGCGAAGATGAGGCTGCCAGCCGACTTGACTGCACCTCATCACATCGGCCCTAGTGCGGGCGATTTGTCGGGTGAGCCATTCACCCGACAAACGAGATCATGCAAACGCAAATTGCAGAGATTTGTGCCAATTGGGCCCCGTGCCCGTATATTGCAACCAGCTTGAGACTTATTTAACGCAAATCCCTGTTATGCACGGAGGGATAGCATATGCCAGCTTTCAAGAATCGCGCGCATATGACTTTCGAGGAAGCCAACGAGTGCTTGAGTAATCCGCCTTCCCGGGGACTTTGCCATATTGTGGCCAATGAGGACGGGTCGTTCTCGATTGCGGGGCGAGCAGCTTCTCCCGAGTCCGACAAATTGAAGGAATCTTTCTATGACACGGTTGTGGTAGCCACGAACAAAACGACGACCAGACCTGGCGATTTCGTCCATCTAGTGCAGACGGCGGCATCGGAACCAATCACCCTGAGGGAGTTGATTCAACACCTGATCGTCATCTACCGACCACCCCGCAGTAAGAAACACCCGGAGCTGGTAATACGGGTACGAACCCGCAACGCCTATACACACCTGGGGTACCTGCGAGAAGTAATTCAAGGATGAATCGCTAAAGAATTTTGGGCCGCACTCGTGAGTTAGTATCGGAAGACGCTGAGAAACACCCCCATCTAAGCCTTATCTAACCCTGCCCTGCATGCCGAACTGCCCCATGCCCTAGGGCCGTTAAGGAATTGATACCGGGTGCCGCCGGGTACCTCGACCAGATCCAAGTGGATCCGTCGTGCAACCGATCTACCGGAATATACCGATTCTTCTCGCGATCTTCTGGTCTCGCTTTCTCCATGCCTTGGCAAGCTTTCGAATAGCCTCTGTGTCCCTTGCAATTCCCCATTTTGCCGGCTGGTGTTTACGCAACTCATGATCGATACTCTTGACGCGGAATTCAATCTCGGCCTGAAACTGATGAACGCCGTGGACCTCGGAGTTAGACTTCATCACTTGCTCAGGCGTTAAGCTCTCTTCAAATGCAGCTTGGTTCTGCGACAAAGTCTCCGCCGATAAGCGAAGTCGGCCAAGGCGCTGGCGATACTCCTCCGAATCAAATGTCCAGAACCTCGAAGGCATCATAGAGTGAGCATGACTCTCAACGCGACGTGTTGAATTGATGCAAGCTTCAAACATGTCCTGCTGCGAGCTTTCATCAACACGCTGGGGAAAGCTTTCCTGCAGCAAATTTGACTCAACAGGGGTGTAGCGCAGCTGCGCAGCCATTCTCTCGTGCTCTACTGCCACGCTATTCGCAGCTTCGGCAGTCATCTTTAGTGACTCCGAGAGGCTCTTGCAGTGCTTCGCCATTTCTCCTTCTGCAATAGGGTTACTTTCATAGAGCTCCGCCATCTCTTCGTGATACATCACTGACGCTTCCTGCTGTTTCGCTTCACCTCTGAAGTACAAGGCTAGCTTCATGTGATCCTCAGACGTCCTCGCGCTGACGATAAGGGCCTTCACCTCTTTCTTTGTGAGTTGGTGTTCCTTGGTGTTGACGGGACGATCTTGTGGTGCGGCAAACAAGACACTGGCTGATAGAAACAGAAGCGCGAGGACAGCCACTCTGTCTGAATGTGATTGCATTTACTTCTCCTCTTGTTATGTGTCTCAGTCGAACGATGCGCTTATTTGGTTAACATCAGCAGCGAGAACGGGTACCGTTTTCCTGTCCAGGGCAGCGGATCCTCAACTGGCACTACGGTGTTTTTTCAGCGCGGGGGACGGCTATAACCTCACCATTGATGGCGATGTTGGTCTGGAGTCCGCCATTCTCGAAAGTGATAGACACGTTCATTTTCCTGACCGTTGAGGACGTAGGCTGTAATCGGCATTGATCTCACCGGCGCTATTCGCCGATGCGACGTGCTTGCGCTTGGGCAACTCCGTGGAAGTTGGGGTGGGTTCCAATGTCCACGGAGCTGCGAACACACGTTCATCCTTATTACTCACAACTCGGATATCTACAGTCGCGCAACCTTCTACTTATTCTGGCGTAACTGTGCAGCCATTTGCTCGTGCTCTGCTGCGATGCTGTTTGCGGAGGCCGCAGCCTTCTTCAGTGACTCTGAGAGATTCTTACAGTGCTTTGACATCTCGGCTTTCGGATCATAGAGCGCAGCCATTTCTGCGTGAGTCTTCGCCGACGCTTCCTGCTGTTGAGCTTCTCCCTTGAAGTACGAGGCTAGCTTCATGTGGTCCTCCGGCGTCTTCGCGTTGACGATGAGGGCTTTCACTTCTTTTTTTGTGAGCTGATGCTCCTTCATGTTCATGGCTTGATCTTGCGCGACGGAGAACAAGACGCTGGTTGATAGAAATAGAACGGCGAGAACAGCCACCCTGATCGAATGTGATTTCATTTAACTTCTCCTCCTATTCGCGTATCTCTTCATAGAAGAGACGCTTGATTGTCGGTGAGATTAAGAGCAGAAAGGGACCGACGTTCCCAAGCCGCTACTTCAATAGATCCGAGACGCGCAGTGTCTTCTTTGCAACACTCACGGATGCGAATTACCACCGCCGACCTCGACGTTCTGACTATTGGTCAGGTCTTCATTCTTGGCAGCACTCGTAGATTGGGAAGTATATCTATGCCCCAATAGGAATACGGCAGCCAATGCCACGCTTAGTGCTATAAAAAACCAAATCGACACCATACAATTGCTCCTCACAGTGAGTGACAAAGCTCCTTGTCTGACGGCTTGCCTCTTTCTTGTTCGCCCGCCCGCTACCAACAAAAGCACGCAGCGCGCCAATCTCCGCGCGATTGGATATGTGCAGTAATGAAAGGAGTTGAGCCCCTTGCCATCCGGAACCCTCTGATTTGCCTGCCTGATTTCGGGATGTTGTGGACGATTTGGGGCAAATTGAAGAAAGCAGCCGCTACGGGGTAGTAGTCATCGATCTCGTTCAGCAATGTGTCGGATTCAACGACTCGGTGCCGCATACGCTCCTCTGCTTGCGCGAGGGGCAAGATGAAGTTATCGGTCTGACATTAGCGGGTATGCCGAAACCGTGCCATGTTCTTGTTCCTGAGACTGATGAAGACATCTCGAACAACTCCGTGTTCGCCGAGGCCGAAGTTTGACTCACTCTAGACCAATCGGTGACCAGACGAATATTCACCGCTCCGGCATAGCAAGTCGCCAGAGCGTGTCACATTGGAAAGACCTTACAACGAGAATACGCCCAGACTAAAGCACAGAGCCGATACCAGCCCAGGTCACATGTCGCGTAGTATGCCTGTTCAACGTGCCGGTATCGGTCTGCAAACCCAGAAGATCAAAGTGTCGCTATGCAATACCCATTTCGACTGCGATCGCTTTCTGATCAGCGAGCAGCTTCTTCAGAGCTTTCTCGACCTTTTCCAATTTGGCGGCACGTTTCGCGCCGCTGCTTACTTTTCCGAGTTCTCGGATCGTGATTGTTGTCGCGTTGCCCACCTCTTCGTTCGCTTTGCCAATGTTTTGAATTGGCTTCTTCAGACCAGTGCGCTGTGTTGCGGTCAGGCTACTAAGAAATTCTTGTTGCCCGCTGTTGCTCTTCTCAACTGCGGCCTTGAAGGCATCCAGTTGGCTCATATAGTTACTGGTGGTGACAGCCTGTCTGAGTTCCTGGAGTTGCTGTACCACGGCGCCGGTGTGTTGACTCCATGAGTCGAATTGCGACCGCTGCTCTGCAGTTGCCTGCACCGCTACCGCCTTCTGCATCTGTTTCATCGCACTGTCATCGTGGTTCATGCTGCCCATACCGCTCATGCTGCCCATATCATGACCGCTGTGTTGCGCGAGCATAGCCTGGGAAGCAATCAATAAGAGAAATCCTGCCATCAGTGTTGTGAATTTGCGCATATCTACTCTCCTTAGTGGCTGTTTGATTATTTTGGCGAGAAACGCGAGAGCTCGTCTGATGCTACTTCAAATTGAAGACCAGACCAGCGGAATAGCGGAGGTGGTTTTGCGAATCGTTCGAGAACTGCGTCCGGAGGTAATCGAGCTGGCCGAGCCGGACGGAAATCAATCGGCTGGCCTTTAAATCAAGCCCGCCGCCATAGGCCATCGCAAATGAATTCTGACTTGCTACACCACTCGAACTGAGACGGCTGACGCCGAACAAGGTGTGCGCAAACGGGCGAAGCTTTCCGGTCCGATAGCCAACCTGCGGTCCGAACAAGAAATTGTAATCGCTTCCTTTCACTGTCAGGCCATCGATCCCATTCTTATATTGGCCGTTGAATTCAGCGGTGACACCGAGGATGTTCGTAAGTTTACCGGTCGTTGATGCAGTCCAACCGTTGCTATTAAAGGCGCCGCTGCCCAACGTGCCAGTCCCGGCTCGCAGGTAGGAATATCCGCCGAATACTTCAACTTTCGGGGCATCCGCAGCAGACGAACCGAGAGCGAGAGCAAGTACCGCAAGTATGATGAGAGTGTACTGCCGCATTGAATCAATCTCCTTACTATAGATTGGTGCTTAAAGTGGTTGGCAGCAGAACATTTCCATAGACTGCCCTTCGGATTGGCTTGTCTGCCTCAATTGATCGAAACCGCGGAACCCACTCGACAATCCGAGCGCATAGCCGTGAACGAAGTCTGCGCGTACAGAAGCCTTTCGATTTCTTTGAGTATTTCTAAGATAGGGGCCGGCTTTCTCAGAGCGCCTATTTGCGCGACGTGCAATGCGAACTCATGCATGAAGTCACACTGCACGTCGCTGGGCAAGAACAGAATTTTGCAGGATGGCCATTGCTTAAGGATCTGCTTTGTAAGCGTGATCCCATTGAGGACAGGCATCATGATGTCAGTCACGACCAGATGAGGAACATTGCCCGAGGCTAGACGGTCGAATGCTTGCTGACCGTCGTAGAAGGTTTCGACTGCAAACCCGGCATTGCGAAGAATAAGACTCAGCAGATCGGCTAGAGAACATTCGTCATCTACGACAAACAGCCTGGTGGGGAAAGTCAATTGGGATTGCATACACCTGCTCACAAGCACGTCTGATGCCACCGAGTGCTGCCCATCACAAAGTGCGGCTCAGCAGAGTTTTGTGCTTCAAGTACGATGGTTCCGGTTGCATGGTTCACAGACCCGCGTGCCTGATCTGCGGCAACGGTTGAGCCATATGCGGCAGCAAGGCAAGATACGCGTGCCGCATGTTTCGGACTAAATACTTGCTTCCAGTTCTGAGCGGTCTTCAATCAGACCAATACAGCACATCATCAACGATGTGCATTCGCCGACGTAAACCTCTGACAATTAGGTCTTGTTCAAACGCACTCATGAGTCACTGATACTCCTGGCAGTGTCAACGTAGGAAGATGCGGATCTTTGAATGTCCGATACGAAGACTATGGCAACGCGCGTGCACTTAGGTGAACGATGAAATGGAAGAAGCATCGGCAGAGTTGTGTCGGAGAGGCAAAAATATGTCGGCTGTGGATGAGGCATTTCGCTTTGTTCCAAGACGTCGCCTCTTACGCCGATGAACGATACAGATAAATGCAAATGCAATCCTAGGAGCCAAGCATGGAGACTGACGGCCAACGCGATGGCGTCAATGTAGATTGGGGCAAGCTTACACAGAAGGAACTCACGCAGCAGTCGTTTCGTCTTTTCGCTTGTCGCCTCGTGTGGCAGAGATACGGGGATAAGCATGCACAGCAGGCACTGCTACGGGCTTCTCAGAGTACCAGTCTTGAACTTCGGTCCTTGGCGGCCCGGTTACTCGCAAGTGACCGTGTAAGAGTAAATGAGATTTGACGTGTTCGTTCCCACAAACAAAGTCTTCCGGCGAGCATTGGTATGAGGCAGTTCGCAAATACCTCGTGGAGCAACGGAATATAGTGTGGCGGGTTCCTGTCGTACATGGGCGCGCGACAGCTGTTGAATGTTTGCACGGCTTCACGGGACACGGCAGCGGTGAATATTCGAGCGCGTCGGAGACTCAGAACACATCCACGAGGGACGCACAGTTGGGAAGGATGGGAGGAGTTTTTTGTGATTTATAGCAAACTACAATCAACAACTAGCGGCTTCCTAAATGGGCAATCGTCGACCCTAATGGATCTTGTGAGGCGCTATCAGGTTTGCTGGGACGTTTGGCCGGAATCTCTGATAGTCGGCGGCAAACAACAGCAGGTAGGCTTTGAGTTGGAACTTTCTGGAACACACGACTCTGGAACGGGAACCGCCAGTCCGGGGTGCCCGGCCTGCCGGAACATCTATCGTGCGTTGTTCGCAATCGCCAATTGTATTGTTCCAAAGCAACAGCGACGATCAAGGTGTGAGGTCGGCCCATACGAGCAGGCGCTTCGTTATTCCGCAGCACGGGGCAATCGTCCAGACGTCACTTTGAGTGTGAAAATCCTTCATCGGACTGGCTTTGACCAGCCAGTGGATCAGCATGAATTGCTCTGTCTGGAGGAAATGACTCAGCGCCTTAAACAGCTTGGAGCGTGCGAGCGCCAATGGACCTTCCGGAAGTTATCGCACGTTGAAGCACTTGGTGTTTAAGGCAATTGCGCCAAGTGCCATACGAATACGAATCCTCAAAGCGGAGCAAAGACTCGCAGGTGCAGGAGAAGCAGAAATGTTCCAAGAATACAAAGAGATTGTTTACGGAGTGCTGTTCGGATTGGGGGCGATTGCCATTGATTCGGTGATGCATGCGCAGATGACCGATCGCAGCCTCTGGATTGAATCCATACATCCGCAACCGGCGATGATCTTCTATCGTGTCTTGTTCCTGTTTTTCGGGCTAGCCCTCGGGTCGGTGCTATGGCAGAAAAACAAGCGCGAACGTGATTTTCGACAATTGACTGAGGCTCTGCAGAGATTCCGCCGAGAGTTTTGCGCGCCTGCCATACTGATGCACACAAAGTTGCAAGTCCTGTTAACCAAACAAGACTTCCATCTTTCTCGCGAGGCAGAGGATGCTGTCCGTTTTGCATATGAAAGGTCCAAGGAAATTCAAGCCCTCGCCAAAGAAACATTTCCACCGCAAGGTAGTTTCAAGTGTAGTGTTCCTAAATAGGGTTTGGGATCTGCGGTATCGGCTGAACGGCGGAAGTCCGATGCGATGCTGATGGGGCGTATTCCTGCTATGGCCATTCTCTTGGTCTGAACATTCAACACAGGTGAAGTAAACCAAAGCCATTGATGTGAATGGATCGGCGCTGGCCGCCGCTCCACGGTGCGAAGCCGCTTGGTACTGTTGATCAACACGAAACGACATAATCCGTATTCTATCGCCCCCACGTGGTGCCAACTTGCAATCGGCTTGGCGCGCTTGTTACCCAGACTCCGAAGTCTTCCCACGAACGCCACCTCTCGACGCCTTCACAAATGAGGGGATTAAAACCTGTGCCTCGAATTCTCTCCCGCCACCAGGATGTAATGCAAAGTCTTGAATTGGTTTCCTGGTGCGAAATGCAGCACTGTGTACTTTGCGGGTGCACCCACGGGTTCAAGTTTGCATTGCAAGATTACTCCATGGCTGCCTTTCGACGTTAATGTCGGTGTCAGCTTGAACATGTGGTGATGAGATTTCACGATGTGCTCGAATTGATATGTGCCGGGCTGCAGGAGAGTCGGACCCACCTTTACCGGTGTTTCAAACGTAATCTCATTATTCTCTCCTACGGTCATGTCCTGTCCCACCAAGGCGGGCACGAGCGCGAAGGCAAGTAGTAGTGGCAGCAAAACGTACCTTTTTGAGAAACGGCGTAGAATCAGTTTCATCTTCCTTCTCCTCTACAGCGCAGCATATTCAAACCCGCGCTGATAAAACACTTACAGTCACGATTGTCCAAGCCGCTCGCGCTTGCGCAATAGTGGTGGCGACAAATTCTTTCTACCCATTGTCGGTCAGCTTAAGCGCGGCCTTAAATGTATCCAGTTCGCTCATTTAGTCCCCGGCAGAAATACCGTGGCGAAACTCTTGAAGTTGCCGTATCACGTTACCGGCGTGTTGACTCCAGTTGCCGAGTTGCAGCCGCGGTTCTGCAGTGCCTCACGCCGCCAGTTTCTGCATGTCGTGCATTGCACTGTCACTGTGATGGCCACCGCCCAAGCTGCCCATATGGTGGCCGCAGTGCTAAGCCAGAACAGCTTGAGAAGCATCCTCGGGATTTGGCGCATGCTCTAGTCACCTTGGTGGTCGCGGGATTGGTTTCTATGTTGTACCGCAATAATGTTCTTAAGAATTCGGGGGTGACTAGCCACCAACCATTCGCGTTCACGAACGTCGGCACCTGTCCCCGGAGGGCCGAAAGGGGGAGACAATTGATATTGCATATACTTCCTTACTAGCATTTGTGCTGCCATCTTACAAAGCGCAGCTAATCATGCTTTTGCCTTCACGTACGATGGCCGGGTAGCAGTCAAAATGGTTCTGAGTGCCTGATCTGCGTCAATGATTGAACCATATGCGGCAACAAACAACGTGACATCTCGTTCGCTTAACAATCGCTTCGGCTCTAGGTCGAATGGTATAGAGAAAGCCCGTAATATTAATTCGCATTCCTGCCGATGACCTGCGAAATGTTGAGCTCAATACTTCGGTGGTTATATGTCCTGGGTTTCGTACGCGGTAGGTGCGATGTGCAGTTCGAACTGAAGAGCTTGAGTCACACCTCCATGCCTCGATCGACATGTTGCTCATAACCAGATTGGGGATACTGCAAATCGAGCTCTCAAGTAATGCACACTCCTTAAAGCACCAGCGCTTGGCAATGCGAGTGCGTCACAATCGCATTGCGAGCAATCGCGAACCATGTATTGCCTCCCAAGATATGGAAATGTGCGGCAGATCCTGTTTGTACTCACGAAATTCGAATGCTTCCGAGAACAGGCGTACACGTTTCCAAAATGGAATTAACTTTGATACATAGTACGGAAACATATCCCCGCGACGATAGCAGCGACTTGCTGTGCCTGGAAAGAATCAGAATGCGTCTCCGCGATCTTGGGATTGAGAATCGCCGGAATGATGTGCGAAGGTCTTAAGTATCTAGAGAGCGGTGCGTATACTTCAAAGCCGGGCGCTTTACCAGCCGGTTCATGTGCCGTGCATATCGGGGTAACAACAACCCGCTTCCCGCAGTTCCTCAATCCTCGTGGTCGTTGTTTTGAACCCTTGACAGATTTTGGGTGAGATAGCTCACTGCGACAGCACCTTAGCAAGGATTAACAATTCAGCATCGATTGGCTTCTGTACTCCAATCACTTCTGTATAAGGTGTGCAAGTCACCGCGCCACGGTTCAGTCCAATGAGCACGCCCTGTTCTCCTCGCGCCAATGCATCGACGGCGCTGGCGCCGAAGCGAGTAGCGAGCAGTCGGTCGAATGCGGTTGGAGTGCCCCCGCGCTGCACGTGACCGAGCGTGGTCACGCGCAGTTCAAAGCCCGTGCGGGCGCCATTTTCCTTAAACCATGCGGCAAGCGCTTCGGCATTGTAAAGTGCCCCCTCCGCAACCACGGCGAGGGCATGCAACTTTCCACGCTCATAAGCAGCGCGTAACTCTGCCGCAACGCGATCTGGAGTTGTATCGATTTCGGGAATTACTACGGTCTCGGCGCCTCCCGCGATGCCAGCCATTAACGCAAGGTATCCGCACTTGCGGCCCATCACCTCAACCAGAAAAGCTCGATGATGCGAGGAAGCGGTAACCTTCAGGCGGTCGATAGCTTCCAGCGCAATATTCAGGGCAGTATCGACGCCAATGGTGATTTCAGAGCCGGCGAGGTCGTTATCGATCGTGGATGCGATCCCGACCACCGGTACGCCCATCTGAGTCAAACAGTAGGCTCCAGTCTGTGAACCGTTTCCACCAATTACGACCAGCCCGTCAATGTCTTGTTGGCTGAGCTGGCCTACTGCTTTCTGCCGACCTGCTTCGGTTTGGAATTCCACACAGCGGGCACTGCCAAGAGTGGTGCCACCCTTCTGCATGAGACCGCCCACATCGCGCGGCCGAAGAGCAATAAAGTTGCCGGCAATGAGCCCCGCAAAACCGTCGCGAACTCCGAAGACCTCCCATTGCTTGTCGACGGCCGCACGAACGACAGCACGGGTGGCAGCATTCATCCCGGGCGCATCGCCCCCGCTTGTCAAGACTGCGATTCTCTTCATTGCTCCCCTCCAAAACTTATGACCCTTTTGTATATCTAAAAGGACTTTTTCGAAACGCAATCCGACTACCGTGTGTTCTGGCAGCCCAATGCCGATATCGATCATCCTGGTTTCCGGCGGTGTGAGTAAGTCGGAAACCACTCCTCTGCAAACAACCAAGTTTCCAAGAGCATCCTAAGTTGTCAGCCGACTGACCGTCACTGTATGTTTAAAACTCCATCTGCATCTTCTCCAGGGGTAGCTCCACTTCAATGGTTTGGCCTTGCCGATAAATCTTGAGCTGAAGTTGCTGCCCGGGCCGCGAGCGCACGAGAATTTGGGCTAGCTGAGCGGGAGAAGTAAACGACTCGCCGTTGATCCCGACGATAATGTCACCACCGAGCACATAGGGCTTGTCGCTGACCATAACGAACCTGTTGCCGGCATGCAGACCAGCGCGTTGTGCAGGTGACTGCGGGAGCACCTCCTCGACGAGAAAGCCGCGCTCTACCGGCAGGCCGAAAAGCTTTGCGAGGTTCGGAGTCACCTCACTTCCGCTAAATCCCAACATCGGACGATATGGATGTCCCATCTCGATCAGGTCCGGGATGATGCTGCGCGCCAGATCAATCGGAATAGCAAAACCCATGTTCTGCGCGTTGGTTAGAACGGCGTCATTAATGCCTACAACTTGGCCGGCGGAATTGAGAAGGGGGCCGCCGCTGTTGCCGGGGTTGATGGCGGCATCAGTCTGGATGAATGCATCTTCTAGTTCAATGGGGGTACCATCGAGGCTGCGTTTGACGGCGCTGACAACGCCAACGGTGAGAGTGTTGTGCAAACCAATGGCATTGCCGATGGCCATGACCTTTTGGCCAACTTCAAGCTCCTGTGCCTTTCCCAAAGAAAGTGGAAATAGTTCGTCTTTGGGTGCATCCACCTGGAGCAATGCAATATCTAATCGAGGCGCTGTGCCGATGAGGCGTGCCATGATCTGTCTTGTGCCCACCACTACCGTGATCTCGTCCTTGTCCTTGATGACGTGAAAAGCCGTCAACACTCGTCCTTCTGTATCGATCACGAATCCAGTGCCGGTGCTCATGTCATTTGTGTGTTTTTCGAAGGGCGAGCTGACAGTGGTGCGGGCTGTGATATGAACCACGCCACGGCTCGCCTGGCGAAAGACCTCGATCGTATTCTGCTCGTCCGGGGACAATTTTGCGCTCTGCGCTTGAGCCGCAGTCGCAGTCGCCAGTATCCCGATCAGTATCCAGTTTCTAATTCGCACGGTCAGTTCCTGGCTTTCTAGGCTGTTAGAAGTGATTTGGTATCCATTGTGTCAGCGGACGTTCTCGCCTCCTCGGATTCGGTAGGACCGACCTTAACCGACTGAAGATGTGGGTAAGAGTCCACCACTCCCACACCTTCTTTGCTCCGGCAGCCCAGTTCTATTAGTGCAGCATCGATGTTTTCCATGAACGCCAATGCCCAGCCATCCGTTGCTTGAGCGTATGGCTGCCGAACCCGGATCTCCACGCCGAGGGTTACTTCGCGCTTGTGCCCTTCGGCCGAAGCGAAGTGGATGCGTTGTTTACAGTTCCATCCTGTTCGTGGCAAGCTTTGGCGCTCGAACGGACGGATTGCATCGGCGACCCCAAGTAAGCTCTGCAGGACGCAAATACAGGCCGGGCAAGGAGCACCACTACAGTTGCCATGTCCGTTGTGGTGCGCAGTAAGCTTTAAAAGAAAACTCGCTTCCACTACTCGGCTGCAGAATTTAATCTTGCCAAGATGAATGTTGAAACGGACGTGATGGGCCAGAACTGACGTTCTAAGCGAAGCGGAATCATTGACTCGCAATTTCATGAGATTCTCCAATCGTCATCGTGCACCCTGATACTTCTTTGCTTGCCCGCTATCCCGAAATGCTCATCTCTTTTCGCTATCTTTTTGGGGGCGGGCGGACTCCAGCCAAGAGCAACCTTTCCACCTGCCCCCTTCGAATCGTCGACGGTCACCGCCACCTCGACATCGGAACGATTCAGCCGGCGTTGAGTTGTGCCGAATACCGGATCTACCTTTCTAGAAGATGTGCGCGACGTTCTCGCCAGCTACTTCGATACGCGTGATCCGGCGCACTCCGTCCTCAGTTGTTATGTAGGTTGCAGTTTGCGAAACCTTTTTCGGCAGCAATTCGATCCGGCACCTCACCTCGCCAAAGTCACGGCTTCGAGAATTCGTTTGCGTGAATTGAACAAAGTGGTCATTGCCAGCAACGCGATGCAGGAAGCGGTAGGACCCAGCTGGCAGGAGCACCTCGCCTACCTTTGTTGGCTGAGAAAATGTCACCTCTCCTTTCTTGCCGATCTTGAGCTGCTGATCTATTTGCATGTGTTGGTGGTCACTTTGAGTAGTTGCCAGTTGACGCATCTGCATGTCTTGATGGTCCTGGGTAGCGGCGTAGGTGACACCGAGCAAGAGCATACCGCTCACGACAATTGCGACTGCGCGCACAAGATAACGGCTTTTCATGTAAGTACGTTCTCCTTTGAATCAGCGATATCGAATTCGTTTCGAGGCCCATTTTTTTACATCTAGTGCACACCGTCTCGAAGCCCCGCACCATCGTGGTCGTGTCCGTTGCATGGAATAACCACGATCTTGGTTACAGCACATGACGTGCCATGACCCCGACTGTTGTCCCTATCGGGTAAGCTATTCATCCCAAAGGAAGCCTTGACTTCTTCGCGAGCGGGTTGTGAGATGGCGCACCCGTATATCAGGCTCATTTGCGGCAGCAACTGGTGGAAACCGGGCACCGAACGAAAGTGCCGATGATTGGGGATAGAACTGAGGACGCTCGTTATAGTGAGGGTCAGCTGCTGCAAAAGGGGAAGGCCGCTTCCCATTTCCCCCATATCCTTATGGCATGAAAATGCGTCTAGGCTATGCCGAATGACTCATGAGTAAAATTGTGTGCTGGCCGGACGGCGATTGTGGTCGACTCGAAGTTGATGGCGAGGGTATTGCCATTCCCGCCGGAAGATCCTAAACGCGTTTGCGATACATTTTTGAGCAACTGTAGCAACGGGATGTATCTGGGGCTCTTAATCGCCTACCAGCATGGTGGACACGTTGTTATCGAAAGGAATTCGCAGCTGGTTCTCGGAAGCAGGGTACGCTGTCGTTATCACAACCGATGGCAACGCTGGCCCGCAGGCGTTTGAGGGATAAGTCGGCCGCGCTTGTAATTGCCAATATCCGCATGCCGGGTCTTCACAAAGGACCGTGTCAAGGCGGTCAACAACGACCGCCTGTCATCGTTTATAACGCGTTGTTAATAACGCGTTCGGCATGGTTAGGGAAGCAATTGATAATGAAAGCAGCCCGAAGATGATACTAATCACAGGCCGCCCCTTCAGCACGTTACTTTGGCGATGTATTCATACCCTTCTTATCACCCCCCAGGTCCATTCCTTTCATGTCGTTCATCTTCATGGTGTCCCCGAGCTTCACCGTTGTCGCTTCCAGCTTATTGCCGTTCTGCCTTGCGTGAACTACGACGCGGTCCCCTACTTCGATATCCTTCGCCACTACAGCCTTACCATTTCTTAGGAATTTTGTGTTGGGAGTAATGGCGACATCAACGACCTTGCCCTGCTTGTCCTTGACTGTTACGAAGGAATCGCTCACTTTTGTGATCGTTCCCATGACGTGCTTTTCGTCGCCATGCGCAAATAGCAGGGTAGCGCTGAGGAGCACGAGTGTGATTAATCCCATGATGCGTTTCATTTCTTTTCCCCTTTGTTATCATGCTGCATTCTGCTTTGCGGAGGCGGCGTGCCGCCTTCGAGAAACTGTTCTTCTTCCTGTTCCTCTATCTTCTCCATCGGCGACTGAGGGTTCAGCTTCTTCATGTCTTCAGCTTCCTGCGCTGTCGTCTTAGGCAGGTGCCTGATGAAATACACGAGTTTCCAACTGTCTTCATCCGCATCTCCCGGAGTTCCCCAGGCTGGCATTCCAGTCAATCGGATGCCGTTCTTGATCGTATAGTAAAGCTCACCATCGGTCAGCTTCTGGGTATCTGGTAAACGCATGTCGGGGGCTTTAGGATACAAATTCCTGCCTACCGCCGTGTCACCAGTACCATTGTTGGCATGACAAAAGGCGCAGTGATCTGCCCAATGAGCGGTTGCTTCTTGCAAATTCTCCGGAGTATTCGGCAAAGGATTGTTCATATTCCGGGCACGCGAAGGCACCGCCAGACTGCGCATCGTGCGCGCCATTGCCTTTTCGATTCCAGATGGGGTGTCTCTTGCGCTGAAGCCATGATGAACCACAATTGCGCCCGCGATGATCACCATGATCAGCACCAACGAAATCAACAGCCCAAAATGTTTAGGTCTTATATCCAAAGCCGGTCCCCGCCTTTCACACGTCCTCGCCGAGCCGGATGGGATATTTGATTCGCGGGCGCCGCAGACCATCTCTGCCATTGGCGTACGCGTTGATGAACACAATTAGCGTCACAGCATCCGGCAACGATTTCAATGCCATTGCTCATTGCGCCCCTCCCGGACCGGTTGTGGGCAAGTTCACCTCTGTGCCCCTCCTGCCGCTACTCGGGGTGGC